>Ga0105152_10000617_pt1 | contig 10948 bp, 8 predicted proteins | sample LakBais05cmmetaG_FD_81534 | JGI IMG/M metagenome (GOLD analysis project Ga0105152, IMG submission 81534) | Lake sediment microbial communities from Lake Baikal, Russia to study Microbial Dark Matter (Phase II) - Lake Baikal sediment 0-5 cm | ecosystem: Environmental > Aquatic > Freshwater > Lake...
TCCCCCCATCGCCCGGCGGAGGGGACGCCTATCTACGCCTGATTGAGACTCTCCAACTGACTGCCGTCCAGCAATCCAATGGGACGCTCATCATCCCCCGCGCCGCCCTGCAACAAGCCTTGGAGGCGCAGCCATGACCACCGCAGAGATTATCGCCATTGGCACCGAACTCCTGCTCGGCGAGACCGCCGACACCAATACCCGCTTCATTGCGCGGGTACTGCGCGGCCTGGGCATAGACCTGTTCCGGGCACAGACCATCGGCGACAACGCCGGACGCATCGCTGAAACCGTCCGCCAGGCGCTGGAACGCGCCGATATCGTCATCACCACCGGCGGCCTTGGCCCCACCGTGGACGATCCCACCCGCCAGGCCATTGCCGACTCCGTCGGCGCGGCACTCGAATTTCACCCGGAACTCTGGGAGCAAATCGCTGCCCGCATCGCCCGTTATGGGCGCACGCCCACCGGGAACCAGAAGCGTCAGGCCTATATCCCCAAAGACGCCATCGTCATCGAAAACCCGGTGGGCACCGCCCCGGCTTTCATTGTAGAATTTTCCCCTCTCCCCATGGGAGAGGGGTCAGGGGTGAGGGCGGGTGTAGTTGTTTCCCTGCCCGGTGTACCCCGCGAGATGGAAACCCTCCTGACCGACGCCATCGTTCCTTACCTGCAAAAACACTTCGACCTGCACGCAGTGCTCAAAATCCTCACGCTGCATGTCAGCGGACTTGGCGAAGGGATGATTGACGACCAGATCGGCGACCTGGAAACGCTCGCCAACCCGACCGTCGGCTTGACCGCCCACTCCGGCGTGGTGGACATCCGTATCGCCGCCAAAGCCGAGACCGAAACCGAGGCGAGCCGGATGATCGCTGCCGTGGAACAGGACCTCCGCACCCGCCTGGGAGAGAACATCTTCGGCACAGATGACTGTACACTGGGAGGCGTCACTCTCGAAGCCACGGCGCAGCGGGGTTGGACCCTGGCCTGTCTCGAAGTCAACCTGGAGGGCGCGCTGCTGACGCGTTTCGCGCGGACTGGGCATCCTGCCTATCGAGGCGGAAGCAGTCCCCAGGTCCGGCCCGAAGCGCTGGCTGCCGAGACGGAATCCGTCCGCAAGCAGTTCGAGGCGTCCACCGCGCTGGGCGTCGCCTATTCCCAGAACGATGAAAATCAAGACATCTACATTCTCCTGATCACTCCACTCGGAGAGGCTGAACGTCACCTGACCTACGGCGGTCACCCCGGGAACGCCCGGCGCTGGGCAGTCAACATGGCGCTGGATTGGCTGCGCCGTAGCGCACAGGAGGCCGGGTGATGCCCGCACCTTCATCGAAATCGCTGGGACGGTTGGTGGTCGGTTTCTGGGTGCTCAACTTCATGGTTGGCATCCTCGTTATCGCCACCTGGTTACTTTCTTCAAATCCGTCGGTACGGGCGTTTTTCGTCAGCCCCACACCCACCCTCACCGAAACGCAGACGCCCACCCTGACCCTGACATCCACCGCCACGTTTACGCCCTCGCCGACCGGGTCGCCAACACTCACCGAAACACCCATTGAAACCTTCACCCCGACTCTCACCCCCACCGAAACGCCGACGCCCATCCCGTTCAGCGAGGGACCAATCGTAATCAGCTACTCCGTCCAGGACCGGCCGCTGGAAGTCTATCGCTTTGGCACGGGACCGACCGAACGATTGATCGTGGCCGGGATGCATGGAGGCGTTGAGTACAACACCATCCAATTGGCCGACTTGCTGATCTCTTATCTCCAGGGACACCCCGAAATCGTCCCGGCAGACGTGACACTTTACATTTTACGCGACCTGAACCCCGATGGTGAAGCACGCGCACACAGTTATCTCGGCCGGGCCAACGCCAACGGCGTGGACTTGAACCGCAACTGGGATGCCAACTGGCAGAAAGACTGGCCGCGCGCCGGCTGTTGGACACAAACATACGTTACCGGCGGGACCGGCCCCGGGTCCGAGCCAGAGACGCAGGCGCTGACGGCATTCATCCAGAGCCATCCTATTGATGCCATTCTCAACTACCACAGCGCCGCGCTGGGTATCTTCCCCGGCGGCCTCCCGCCCGATGACTACTCGATCCGGCTGGCAAAAGTGGTTGCTGCCGTAACCACTTATCACTACCCGCCAATTGACACGGGCTGCAAGTACACCGGGGCGTTCACGGACTGGGCCAACGAAAACAACATTGCCGCGCTGGACGTGGAGTTGACCGACCACACCAACCCCGATTACGAGATGAACCTGAAAGTTCTGAACGTCTTCCTGAATTGGAAGCGTTAAATCCAGAGGGCGCAGCGGTATGCGTCCTGAACGTTTAATCAGGTAGAATAGCAGGAATTACAGAGTACTGCGTAAATATCTGAACCCAAATCCCGTTATTTTCGAGCCCTTCCATACAGGGAAGTTCATAGATTTATGCTTGAAGCAGTAAGGAGAGCGAATGACCAAATCTGCCGATCTTCTTCTCATCAATGCCATCGTCCTGACCATGGACGAGGAAATGCACCAGTACGAACCCGGCGCGGTGGCCGTCAGCGGGGACAGCGTTCTCGCCGTGGGACCCGAGGCCGAGGTCCGCAAAGCCTGCCCCGCCGCGCAAGTGGTCGACTGCTGCGGCAAGGTATTAATGCCGGGGTTGGTCAACGCCCACACCCACGTCCCGATGACATTGATGCGCGGCCTGGCTGACGACCTGCGCCTGGATGTCTGGTTGCAGGGGTATATGTGGCCGGTGGAGCGCGAGTTCGTCTCACCCGACTTCGTCCGGCTGGGTACCCAATTGGCCTGCGCCGAACTCATCCGCACCGGTGTAACCTGCTTTGCCGATATGTATTTCTTCGAGGAAAACGTGGCGAAAGCCACCGCCGAGGCGGGCCTGCGCGCCGTCTGCGGGCAGAGTGTGCTCAAGTTCCCCGCACCGGATGCAGTCTCATTCGAAGATTCGCTCGCCGCGGCGCGGGAGTTTATCGAACACTGGAAAGGTCACACGCTGATCACCCCGTCGGTGGCTCCGCACGCACCCTACACCTGCACACCCGAAATCCTGCGCGCCACGGCGCAACTGGCCACTGAGTTCGACGTGCCACTGCAAATACACATCGCCGAGACCGCTCTGGAAGTGGAAACCATGCGCCGGGAAAACGGAATGCCGGTTGTTCCATATGTTAAAAAACAAGGATTGTTCGACGCCAAAGTGCTCGCGGCACACTGCATCCACATTGACGAGGGCGAGATGCACACCCTGCTCCATGCGGGAGCGGGCGTGGCCCACAATCCGTCCTCCAACTTGAAACTGGCCTCCGGCTTTGCCCCCATCCAGAAGATGTTGAATCTGGGCTTGAACGTGGGCATCGGGACGGACGGCTCGGCCTCGAATAACGACCTGGACATGTTCGAAGAAGTGCGCCTGGCAGCCTTCGTGGCGAAAACCGTCAGCAACGACCCGACCGCAGTCCCGGCGGCAACTGCGCTGAAAATGGCCACCCGTCTCGGGGCGCGGGCACTGCACCTCGGACCCGTAACCGGGTCGCTCGAACCGGGCAAGCGCGCCGACCTGATCCTGGTGGATATTTCCCCGCTCCATAATTTCCCACGCTTCCGTCATGACGCCAATAACGTCTACTCCCAACTGGTCTACGCCGGGAAAGCCACCGACGTGACCGACGTAATGGTCAATGGCAAATGGTTGATGCACAATCGTGAGCTCCTGACACTCAACGAAAAAGAATTGACGACCGCCGCTCAGGAGTATGCCCGGAAAATTGACACCTTCCTGATGGCACGTGAGCAGTCGGTCTTCTCGAAACTGGTGGCGCTGGGCGGCTCCGCAGAAGAAGAATCCTTCGAAGTTCAGGTCAAGGTCAAGTTGAACGACCCGGCTCCCGTGCTGAAAGCGCTCAAAAAAACCGAGATCGAGATCCTGCTCAAGAAGCATTACCACCAGCATGATATTTATTTCACCTTTGCCGACCCGGCCCAGGGCTGGTTGCGCTACCGTGAAGACGAGATGATAGATGACAAGGAGCAGATCACGGGCGTGCGCGGCCGGTTGACCCTCATCGGCCCCTCCCGCGAAGGTGACTTCGCCCACGATGTGCTCTTGAGCCGCATCCGCTATTTTGCCCCGGCAGCCAACAGCCTGCGCTTCTACCGCGAGTACTTCAAACCGGCCAGTGAAACTGCCGTTGACAAGGACCGTCTGCGCTGGCTTGTGCGCTACAAAGAAGAGGAGTTTTTTATTAACCTGGATCGCGTCGATACGCCTGACCTGGGCTACTATCTTGAAATCAAGAGCCGCACCTGGAGCCGCCGCGACGCCGAAGAAAAAGCCAATTGCTCCTCGGAACTCATCCTCCTGTTGGGCGGGTCGCTGGAGAATACCATCACGCAGGACTATGTCGAAATCGCGGGCGAAGACAAATAGCCCGTGAAACTTTATGGGCTGCCTCATCAACAACCTGCCTCAGCGTTAGGGGATATAAAACCAGACAAGTCTGTATGTTATTTGCATGACCGAAGGAATAAACCATGCGCAAATTCTGTACCGTGATTGCCAGGTTTATCGCTACGATATTTGCCATATTGTTCGTGATCACAACAATCCTGGCTCTCTTATTGACTACCATCAACCGGCAGATGTTCAAAGCCAATCTTTATAAAAACGCCCTGGCCGAACAGAATATCTATGAACACCTGCCTGAGATTGTTGGGGTGGCGTTAACAAGTAGCTTCTTAAGTGACCCCTGTGCCCAAAATCAGTTGGCTTGCAATATTGATGGCGCCTCTCCCGAATTACAGGCCTGCCTGACGACTGCCCTGGGGCCGGATGCCTACGAAGCGATTGGAAGCGGCCAGCGAAGCCCGACCAATGCGGAACTTCAACTCGCTCAACCTTGCCTGGACCAGTATGGTTCTCACCAAACAGCCAGCCCACAATCTGGGACGGGGGGTCCCGGCGGCGAGAGCGGGATGCCGTCCTTCATGCAGAATCTCACCGCGGCGGACTGGCAAGCCATCCTCACGATTCTCCTTCCGCCAGATGACCTGCAAACCATGACCGAAAGTATGCTCGTCCAGATGTTTGCCTATCTTAACGGCGAGACGGACACAGTAACTGTTCCGTTGGATAAACTGAAAGAACGCCTGACAGGCCCGGCGGGTACAGATCTCATCATGCAACTGATAAACTCTCAGCCGCCCTGTACCGGGCAAGATCTGGCACAAATGGCCAGCGGAACGAGCAATGGCGGCATGGTTTTGTGCAAGCCTCCCGAATTTGTGCTCCCCATCGTGGTCTCACTATTGCAGGAACTATTGAACGCGGCTGCCACACAGTTACCGGGCAAGGCCACCATCATCAAACCACCTTCCCCTGGCACTCTTCCATCCGGGACCGGTCCCTTTGGGGCAGACCCGATAACGACCATCCGCATGGTACGGCTGATTATGCGCTTAAGCCCGCTTTTGCCGTTGGCCTTTCTCCTGCTGGTCACGCTATTCGCCGTGCGTTCTCTCAGAAGTTGGATGCGCTGGTGGGGTATTCCCATCTTCGTTTCCGGAGCGATAGCCCTCGGTTTGGGGATTTCAGCACTGCCAGCCTTAAACACGGCCTGGACCATGTACATTGTTCCCCGAATTCCGCCCTTTATCCCGGCAGACATAGCCGGCATCGGCCAGGAACTGGTCCGCTCCATCGTTCACACCATTTCAGAAAGGATTGTCCTCCAGGCCATTATTTTGCTTGCATTCGGTCTGGCAGTGTGGATTGGCTCATCCTTTATTAAAACAAAGAACGAACCGGATGTGCCCGTTACACCGCCCACACCAGCACCCTGATCCCCGCCAGGACCGCCGCTCGCCCGGTCGTGGGGTTGATGGGCGGGCTTCGCCCGCCCATCAACCCCTATTTACCCCATCGCCATGGCGATTCCCAGAGAAACTCTCATATTATGAGGTTTCGATGCTACAATTGGGTTATCCTTTCGTGTTTATCGCATTCAAACAAACGCTTTTTCCACATCAAATCATGGTCCTCTATCATATTCTCTAATAATCCCTGTATTACAGGGTACTGCGTAAATATCTGAACCACAGGGTACTGCGCAAATATGTGAACCCAAATTGCTGTAATTGCTTGTATTTTGATCGTTCAAAGTTCAAGTATTTATGCAAGAAGCAGTAAAATCCCATGTAATGCAAGCAATTCGGCAATAGTAGGTTCAGAGATTTATGCAAGAAGCAGTAAGTTGGAGGCGCTATGAAAACAATTCGTCAAATTCTGAAGGTGAAGGGGCGTAAGGTTTGGACGATAAGCCCCGCGGCGCGCGTTTTTGATGCTCTGCAAGTTATGGCCGAAAAAGACGTAGGGGCGTTACTGGTTGTGAACGGCAAAACACTGGTCGGTGTGTTCTCTGAACGGGATTATGCCCGCAAGGTTATTCTACAAGGCAAGAGTTCAAAGAACATTCGAGTCAGTGAGATTATGTCATCGCCGCCCATCTTTATTGAACCGGAAAATACGGTCGAACAGGGTCTGGCATTAATGTCCGCCAAACATGTCCGCCACCTGCCTGTTATGGAAAACAATCGCCTGATCGGGATTGTCACGATCGGCGATTTGGTAAGGTCCCTCATAGATGAGCAAAAGGTGGTCATTGACCATTTGGAGAAATATATCGTCTCCAATACCAGCATTACGTAACCCCCCTTTCAAGACACAAAGATACTCACCTACGGACAATAATTCTGCTGGTGCTGTTCAAACGTCTCGGCAAAGTTGTGCAGGCCGGATCCGTCGCAGCGCGCCTGGAAAAAGTAGTAAGTGGTCTGAGCGGGATTGGCAACCGCCGCTAGCGCCGCCAGGCCGGGATTGGAGATCGGTCCGGGCGACAGGCCGGGATAGAGGTAAGTGTTGTAGGGGGAATCGAATTGCAGATCGTCCATCCTGAGCGGCGTCCACCAGGTGCCCTGGGCCGCGTTGTAACCAAGGGCGTACTGGACCGTCGGGTCGGTCTGTAATTTCATGCCGATTGCCAGTCGGTTATAAAAGACCGAGGCGATCAGCGGCATCTCATCCTCGACCATCGCCTCCCGCTGGATGATGGATGCCAGTGTTACCGCCTGATAGACCGTCAGTCCGTGGCCGGCATAAGCAGCGAGGGTTTCTGCCGGCAGGTGGGAGGTAAAACCCTGGAACAGGATGGAAACCAACCTGTCAGCCGTCGTTGTGCGGGGCAGAATGTAAGTGTCAGGGTAGAGAAAACCTTCGGCAGAAACGCCAGCAGGAATCAGGTCCAGGGAGATCGCCGGGGCGGCCGCGGCGGCCAGAAACGCCTCCGGCGTGAACTCCAGGCCGGAGGTCGGGAGCGCCGCGGCGATTTCTTCCATCCGCCAGCCGGGCAGGACGGTGAAAGTCACCTCGGTCAGGGTGGTGGATTTCAACGTCTGGGCGATGTCGCGCCCGGTCTGCGCCGGGCTGAGGCGGTAGGTGCCGCTCTGGATGACGGTATCCAGCCCGGTCCAGAGCAGGTAAGCGCGGAAGGTGCTGGCGCGGCGGATGAGACCAGTCTGTTCCAGCCGGTTTGAGATGGAGACCACGCTTTCGCCCGGCCGGATGACAAACAATTGCTCCGCTCCGGCAGGGTCGCGCGGCTGGGTCAAATCTCCGGACTTCCAAACCAGTTCGTAACCATAACTAAAGCGCTGCCAGGCATTGAGAAAGGGACTGGGTTCCCCAAAAGACTGCCGGGCTGCCAGCGGGAAGAAAACAGCCACGGCCACCAGGCCGAGGGCAATCAGCATGACCAGCAGAAGCATCCAAGGAAGGCAGGAGTTGCGAGGTTTCATTTTTGAGGGTTGGCGTCGAGGTAGGATTGCAGGAGTACGGTGGCAGCGACGGAGTCCAGATGCCCGAGGCGGTTTTTGCGCGAAACGCCCATTGCGATGCGGGCCGCACGCGCATCCTGCGTGGTGAAGGATTCGTCCCAGAAAACCACCGGGAGGTCGGCCTGGGTCTTCAGGGCTTCGGCAAAGCGCCCGGCGCGGCGGCCTTCGAAGGTGGGATGCCCGTCATCGTCGAGCGACTGCCCGACTACGATGAGACCGGCACCGTTCGTTTTTGCAAGTTCCGCCACTGCCGCAGCGTCCAGCAGGCGGGAAACGTGGTTGAGCACCGTCAGCGGGTTGGCAATGGTGCCGGTCGGATCGCTGATAGCGAGGCCGATGCGTTTGGAACCGGGGTCTACAGCCAGAATTCTCATCAATCGCCAGTGGAAACATCGATACGGAGAGGAACGACCGGCAGCCAGGGCCACCAGTTGGGTTTGACCTGGATGACCGGCGACTCGGCCAGCGGCAGGGATTCATTCAGCCGCAGAACGGCCTCGGCGGGCTTGCGGCCCAGAGAAAGTTGCACGGCTGTCAGCGGGTCCAGCCGGGCGCGCAGGAGCCGCTGCGCCTGCACGTCCCAGCGCGTGATCCCGTCCGAGTCTGTGAGGGGGATACTGGCAGGCAGCATCGCCAGTCCATCGGAAGCGGGGGCGAAGCCCTCCGGCAGGTTGGCATCCAATGACATCTCCGCCAGGGCATTGACATCCGCCAGCGAGGCATATTGCGCCTGGCATTGCAGGCGCATCGTCAGCGAGAGCGTATCGCCGCTCTGGCCCTCGGCGGGAAAATAGGTTTCGGAAAGGACCTGAGAAACAGCCAGGGTATCCGGGAAGGTTATATCGCCGGGTGTGAGCGTTTGCTGAAGGCCCGTTTTGCACTCTTCGAGAAGTTCGGCCAGCAAAGCCTCATGGACAAGCGACCGGTCTGCGGCAGTCTGGATGGTTGCGATGCGGTCCGAGCCGCCCGCCGTTGGGTCGGGATTGGTCACGGCCAGGCTGGCGCCCAGGTCGCCTTCGATGGCAATCAGCGTATCGGTGGGCAGGTTGCCGGTGGAACCCGCCTCGACCGCCTGAATGGGAACATCCACCGTCTTGCTGAGGCCAGCCGCGACGACCGCGTCCATCCTCGTGGCGAACCGGACCGGCGGGCTGGTCTGGGTGCTGACAACCGTCCCGGCCGGGATGCCGGCCAGCGCGGTGGTCAGGTTGCGGAAGCGCGCCAGACCCTGCGCCCGCACGTCGGGGATGGTGACCGAGCCGGTAGCCTGGACCGTTTTGTTGTGTTCGACGACAACCGAGGTCAGCCGCGCCGGGAGGCTTCCCGCCAGGTTGACGGTGGTCACGTTCGGGCTGCTGCTGATGGTGAACGTCAGGCTTTGCAGGTGGGTCGCAGGGCTCAGTTGGATGGTGGCTGAAGGAATGAAAAGCGAAAGAACGGCGAGGATTGCCAGAACAGCTAGGGTAAAAAACAAGAAACGAAAACCAAAAAGGGACCGCCAGCGAGCTTCGGGAGGAAATGCTTCGCGGCGCATCCGGCGCAGGTCGGGACGTACGAGGCGGCGTGGTCTGGCCGGGGTTTTTTCCCTTTCCCAGACCTGGCGCTGGGCAGAGACAGCCGTCGCAAAAACCGGGATGCTTAGTTCCTCGGCGGCGCGGCGCAGTTCGTCCGAGCGGGCCACAATGGCGAGCTGCGCTCCCAGCGTGGCTGCATGCCGCTGGAGCAGGCGCAGATCCAGGGTCCGCGCCAGGATGCGGGAGCGGCGCGGGAAGACCAGCAGGATGCGCTCCGTCTTGGCCCACGACATCTTATCACGCACGGAGGTCACATCGTCATGCGAATCCAGTTGGATGACCTGTGTCTTCATCGTCCCCCATTATATCGTAGGTCGAATTGGCAATTCGACCTACAACCAGCGCATGGCTACCCGGTCAAGCAGGCGATCTTTCCACGTCGCGGTACCGGTTGCCGTCTGGAAAAACGAGCGGATCACGACCGCAATAAAGAGCGCCAGGCTGAGCGGGTAGTAAAAGACGAGATAGGCAGGGAATTTGAAACGCCGGTAGGCGATCATCCAAAGAACGATGGAGAGCACCACCGAAGTTGCAGAATATTCCACCGGGATGGAAGTTAGCGGGGTACGCACCCAGCGCGAGACGAGTGACACTGCTGGTTCGATGAAGGCCGTCCCAACCAGCAGCCAGCCGATGAAATAGGGCAGGATGCGGTAGTCGAACACGGCGAAGAGACTCTTGCTAAAGCCGCCCACCGCCTCCCAGAAACCCTGGTACATGCGGCAGGAAACGTGGCGCGTACCGTCCAGCAGGCGCCATTCCAGGCCGCCGGAGATGATGCGGCGTCCAAGCACCATATCGTCCACGATCTTGGCCCGCACTGCTTCGTACCCGCCGACAGCGTCGTAGGCCGTCCGGCGGAAGAGCATGAACTGGCCGATGGTGACGGAGAGCGCCGCGAGACGCAGTCTCTGCACCAGGCGGATGGGAATGAAGGTGAAGATGCCAAAGCCAATGACCGGTACCAACAGGCGTTCGCCCCATGTGACCACTTCTTCGCGTGGGAAGGCCGTCACAAGGTCGGCGCGCTCGGCAAGCAGGGCCGAAACGCTGTCCAGCAGCATGTCGGGCGTGTGACGCGTATCCGCGTCCACGAACAGGATTAATTCGCCGGTGGCGGCCCGGTCGAGTTGGTGGCAGGCCCAGTGTTTGCCCAGCCAGCCGTCGGGTAATGGACGCCCTTCTATGATTTGAAGGTGGCTGTCCTTGCCGGCAAGACGGGCTAACATACTTAATGTATCGTCGGTTGAATGATCGTCAAGGACGATTATTTCAAAATCGGGGTAATCCTGCTCCTGGAGCGAGGTCACGCACGCTTCGATATTGCGTTCCTCGTTGCGGGCCGGGACCAGCACCGAGACGCGCGGGGTGCAATTGGTTTTCGGGTACTGGTCGAAACGGCGGACGGTGAGGCTGTTGACCAGCACGGTGATCAACCCGAACAGCAGAAATAA
>Ga0105152_10000618_pt1 | contig 10938 bp, 11 predicted proteins | sample LakBais05cmmetaG_FD_81534 | JGI IMG/M metagenome (GOLD analysis project Ga0105152, IMG submission 81534) | Lake sediment microbial communities from Lake Baikal, Russia to study Microbial Dark Matter (Phase II) - Lake Baikal sediment 0-5 cm | ecosystem: Environmental > Aquatic > Freshwater >...
AAATATAATTATTGGTGAATTTATTTTATTAAAATATTTCTATCAGATTGTTTACATATACTTATAAATTTAACTTGATTTCATACAAAAGTTATTAATTCTATATGCGACTTTTCACCTATACTTATAGAAAATTTGATTTATCCGTTCTTCAGTCTTGATTTGTTAATGTTCTTCTATATACTCTTGACAGGATATTGAGAAACAAGTTATAATATTTTCGTTATTTTCGTATATTTATGAAAAAGAAACTTACATACCGCCAACAAATGTTTTTAAGTCAATTCCTGGATATTTACCAGGAAATGGAAAAATCATTACACTACGTTTTAATTGCCGAACGTCTGGGTATTGGAAAAGTCACTTCGTATGAGATGCTACGATTATTGGAAGAACATGGACTTGTTCGAGCTGAATATCAGGCAAACCCTGATCAACACGGTCCAGGTAGGTCAACTGTTCTCTTTTATCCAACCAAGGAAGCTAAACTGTTATTAAAAGAGTTGGCTGGTAATAATATAGATCTACAGGACTGGCTAGTTGTCAAAGAACAAATATTACAAAAACTTCGTGAAGGTAAAGCTGGCGGGTACGAAGAGCTACTTTCCGAACTACTTGCCCGTATCCCGGAAAGACGTTCCCCATTAGTTCTTCTGACAGAACTAATAACTGCGGTTATTCTAATGCTATATTCGATCCAAGATACACCTGAAATTCGATCGATATTGGAGCGTCTAAAGCAGATCGGGTTACCACAGAAAATCAGTTTAAGCATCATTAGTGGATTAGCAATGCTTCTTTCTGTGATGGAGCGTACAAATCGCCATTATTCAACGATCCTGCTTACCTACTTCAGCCGGTATGAAGATGCCCTATCACAGTTGAATGAAGAACGAAAAACATTATTGGGTGAATTCACACGAGAGGCTGTTCATATTTTATCTAAGTAATTTTTTTATCTAATATTTTCGTTATTTTCGGTTAGGAGAAATGATGAATAAGATTGCATTAATTACTGATAGCTCAGCAAATATTTCAACGGACTGGATCGAACAATATAACATCAAAGTGATTCCTCTTAAAATCCAATACGAAACTAAGACATATCTTGACGGTGTAGATATTTCGCCGAATATGCTATTTTCTCTTTTATCCAATGGTGTTTCTGTTCCAACCACATCACAACCATCTATACAAGATTTTATTAATGCCTTTGAAAATGTTTACGAAAATACTGAAGGAATTCTCCTACCATTAATATCTTCTGGTATCAGTGGCACAGTGGCGTCAGCCCAAGCAGCAGCACAACAGTTCTCACGTATGCCAGTAGAAATAATTGACACGCATGCCACAGCTATGGGACAAGTTTTAATCATCCTTGCAGCTGCACGGGCAATTGAAAAAGGTTTGTCACTAAATGAAGTAAAAAAAATAACCGAAGATGTTGCTAAGCGTTTACATATTTTTTTCACTGTAGATACATTGGAATATTTATATCGTGGTGGAAGGATTAATAAAACTTCACGGTACCTAGGTACAGCGCTAGATATTAAACCCATCCTGTATTTTAACTCGGACGGAAAGCTTGAAGCACTTGAACGTGTACGTACAAGAAGGAATGCGTTTAAGCGACTTATAACACTAACCGATGAACAAGCCGGTAAACGACTCGTTCATATAGGAATAGCTCATTCAAACGCTCTTCAGGCCGCACAAGAGTTACGCAAAGAAATAGAACAACTTTTAAATTGCGCCGAAGTAATTATTGTAGAGTTCAGCTCAGCTATTAGTGTTCACGTAGGACCGGGAGCACTTGGTATCGCCTTATATACAGAATATTAATAAATATGGAGGTTAATATGCGTACATTGTTTGAACATAGTATTTTAGCAGGAATAGGTCTACTATCAATGACACATGACAAGGCTTTGAAAATAGTAAATGAACTGTCACAAGAAGGTGACATACAGAAGGATGAAGCTCAGGATTGGGTAGGACGTCTGATTCAACGCGGGGATGAAGAGCGTGAGAGTATGCGTAAATTAGTCCGCGATGAGGTAAAAAGCGTTCTGGCAGGATTGAATCTGGCGACAAAGCAGGACCTTAAAGACTTTACTGCCAGGATGGAAGCTCAAAGCAAGCAGACCAAGACATAGGTGAGTAGGATCAATGAACTTTATATTATCCCATCCATGGACCATAATTGTCGGTCTTATCATAATTGCTATCGTTGCCAACCTAGGGTTCGCCTACTCTGAACATCAATGGCCATTTCATAAAAGCCCACATAAACGATAGTCCATGTGGAAATAGAAAGATCAACTAATCATTCCGGTGGCTTTTTTACTGAACCACACTATCACCAGTCCTCTCCTGTATGGGTATCTAATGTTCTTATATGGGCTGACGTTAGCCTTGGCGTTGTATCTGGACTGTTGGAAGAAGAATCGTAAATAGTAGATTGGAATTGAAATTTAGATGAAATGCAAGGCTTGGTTAATTAGAATTTATTCACATAGTCTACCTCCACAAAAGCTCATTGACCAAATTATGGAAGTATGGCTACAAGTACGGAAACGTATTCCCCGTGAGCAACAAGTGGATTTCCTAAAAAATGTGGCAGAAAAATATCTGGGGCTGTTCCTTGTTGATTTGAGTCGTGAAGAGCGGACAGTTTTGATGAATGCCCTGCTGCCACTAGCTACTCGTGAGTTTCCACTCACAAACCTCGATTTTCTGACATCCTTTTCATCTCCGCATAATGGATACCGGAAAAAGGGCGCAGACTAATGATAATAGCGTTCCCTGTCATTGCATTCAGGAGCAAGATCTAATCGCGACTCGTTTTGCTTCCCCGACTCAAGTTCTGTGCTTGCGTGAGACTCAGATAAACTCCTGTGTAAACACCGAAGCACAACTACTTAATCTTCGCGTATTCTTTAGGTACAAAAGGTTACGTTCATAATGAAAAACTGTCCGAATAGAAGAGTTAATGTTGCAAAGTTTCATGAAAGAGGAGTGATTACAACAACAGAACACGACGAAAGATTGAAAAAACCTTTTGCTCAATAAGAACCGTCTGGAATTACGTGGAGATATTGATTCTGATTACCAATTATTGTTTTACGGAGATCAACAATGACATTAACGCAAAAAACAACAAAACTATTGGAAAGCTTGGGAACAGAAGTATTAGTTTTTACTATGCCCTTATTAGCCCATTCAAAACCTCTACGACAATCGCTCTTTTGGGCAGTACAAAAATATATTCAGGTTGCTCGATTCCAAATTAATCCCAGTGTACCACGGCCGGCAGGTGTAACAACTGATTTGACCAAGTTTATCCCTGTCATTTGGCATACCGCCGATTGTTTACTAAATCAACGCCTGGCTCGTCCTGTTATTCGAAGTGTTGCTCGCAACCTCGTTAGTGGAATAATGATCGGGGGTGGTCAACAATCACCAATTTCTCGATTTCATGGGATGTTCGGTACATATCCTCCAGGCTTTTTGACCCTAAGCCCAGGAAAAATGTGCAATCTGCATTGCAAGGGATGTTATGCCAATGCAGGAGTTGATTCAGAAAAACTGGATTGGCATACCTTTGACCGTATCATCTACGAAGCCAAAACCTTGTGGGGTATTCGATTCCTTGTTATTAGTGGTGGTGAACCTCTTGCCTATAGTTCCGAGGGAAAAGGTATTCTGGACGCAGCCGAGAAGCATCCTGACGTTTTCTTCCTTATGTATACCAACGGTACTCTGATAAACGAATCGGTTGCTAAACGATTATCCGAGTTGGGAAATGTAACGCCAGCGATTTCTGTGGAAGGTTGGCGCGAACGTACTGATGAACGACGCGGCGCCGGAGTATATGATAAGGTACTAAAAGGGATGGAAATTTTACGACATGCCGGAGTGCCTTTTGGTATTTCCCTCACGGCTACCCGCCATAATGTCGAAGAAATTTTCTCGGATGAGTTTATTAACTTCTTTTTTAAGGAACAGGGTGCCCTGTATGGATGGCTTTTTCATTATATGCCCATAGGTCGTTCATTCACTCTCGACTTGATGCCAAGTCCTGAACAGCGCGTTTGGATGTGGAAACGTGTGTGGGAAATCATCGATCAACGGAAAATCTTTCTGGCAGATTTCTGGAATCATGCCACTTTGTCTGATGGATGCCTGGCAGCTGGACGGTCAAACGGTGGGGGATATCTCTATGTTGACTGGAACGGTGCAGTATCGCCTTGTGTATTTGTACCCTACTCGCCAATAAATGTTCGTGAAGTATATGCTCGAGGGGGAACCCTAAACGATATTTGGAGTGATCTGTTCTTCTCAAGCATACGTGAATGGCAAGACAAATATCGGAGGAAGAATGGCAATTGGTTAGCACCTTGTATCATCCGTGATCATAACAGTGATCTGCGAGTTCTACTCTCCCGACATGAGCCAGAGCCGACCGATGAGAATGCACGTAAAGCATTGATGGATCCTACTTATGCCGATGGGATGGATACGTACGATGCCGCCTATCAAGCGCTTACTGAACCTATCTGGCAAAAGAATTACCTTCAACCCAAAGATCTTCGCAATAATCAAAAACAGCAGTCGCCAACTAGAAAAGTATTACGAGATGGATAGGGAACACCCGATAAATTCGAAAGTATTAATACCCCGGCATCTGGGAATCATTATGGATGGTAATGGACGTTGGGCACAGGCACGCGGCCTTCCCAGGTCCGCAGGCCATCAAGCAGGCCTTCAGACAGCCCAACATATCATAGAAGCAAGTGTCAATCTGGGTATTCAAGTGTTAACGATATATGTTTTTTCCACCGAAAATTGGTCTCGACCGGTGAAGGAAGTGGATTACCTGATGTATCTAGCTGAAGATTATGCCGAACGTGAACTACCGGAATTGCAACGAATCGGGGTTCGTTTGCAGCTGATGGGTAAACGCGATGGATTGCCAACCGCGTTGTTGAATGCATTTGATCAAGCGATCGCTCAAACCCGAGATAATTCCAAAATGATTTTAAATCTCGCACTTAATTATGGTGGAAGGTCTGAAATTGTAGATGCCATCAAAGCTATTCTGAATGAGCATAATGAAAGCAGACATAAATTGAATATTAAGGAGAGTACCCTGCATCGCTATCTTTACTGTCCTGACTGCCCCGATGTGGATATGGTGATACGTACTGGTGGGGAATGGCGATTGAGCAATTTTATGCTCTGGCGAATTGCACACGCTGTTTTCTGGAGTACCCCGGTTCTCTGGCCAGATTTTCAACGAGAGCATCTTCAAGAAGCGATAAAGATCTACGCTAATCAAATTTCGGTTCAGAATTATGATTCATAATAGACCATCCATTGGATTAGTATTAAGTGGCGGCGGTGCCCGTGGGCTTGCTCATATTGGTGTATTGCGCGTATTGGAACGCGAAGGGATTCCGGTTGATTTTTTAGCGGGGACGAGTATGGGAGGTGTCATTGCAGCTGGTTATGCCTCAGGAATGACTCCTTTTACTATAGAGCAGGAGGTGCTCGACATTACGCGCCCACACCGTATGCTCAGACTGATGGATCCTACCTTGCCGAATGGTGGTTTGATGCGTGGTCAACGGCTGCTGGCTTACTTTGAGCAACTCTTCGGTCAACAAAAGTTTTCTGATCTGCAACTGCCGCTTGCTTTGGTTGCTGTGGATCTGAATTCTCGCCAGGAAGTTGTCTTACACAATGGTTCAGTGGCACAGGCGTTAAGAGCCACAACAGCTGTTCCAGGTGTGTTTATGCCTGTAGAAACGAATGGCTGGCGGCTGGTGGATGGTGGCGTGCTCAATAATTTACCAGTCGACGTGGTACGGGAAATGGGCGCGGATGTGGTGATTGCAGTGGATATCGGGTCAACCCGCGAAGCCGGGGTCGGCCTCTGGATAGGCAACCGCCGATGGGTTCCGGAAGGCTTGTCCGTTACCCTGAGGGTTCTTGATGATACCTTGGGTACTTTGATGATTGCCATGCAGGAACAAAAGTTACGCCAATTTCCGCCCGATGTATTGATCCTGCCGGATATTCCAAACGATGTAAACGTGCTAGCCGGATATGACCGAGCTGCGGAGTTAATCGCCATCGGCGCTCAAGCTGCCGAAAAATATCTCTTTGATATCAAAGCACTCATGTGCCGACGTCAACATAAGCGCTTTTATATTCGGACAATACCCTCTAATAAGAATATAGTGCTGCCACCAATTTCTGGAGGAAATGGTGACAAATAATAATTTTGAAAATTTATCCTTATCAAAGGGATTAATGACTTATATTAAACCTGAGCGACCCCACGTACTATTCTTGTATTCAGATACTGGCGGTGGTCACCGCAGTGCAGTAGAAGCAATCATCGAAGCCATCAACTTGGATTTTCCAAATCGCATCTCAACTGAAATGATCGATTTTTTCAAGCAATACGCGCCTCCACCATTCGACCTGGCGCCTGAAATATATCCACCAATGGCCAACGTGCCTGATTTATGGAAGATGGGATATAAACTCAGCAATGGACCACAGCGCACACGGTTTCTCTATAGGATCATGTGGCCATATGTCAGACACTCATATTCTCGACTAATCAATGAACATCCTTACGATTTGTTGGTTATAGTGCATCCCGCCCCGGTCATCACTTTCAGTCAGGCATTACGACCTGGTTCTCCCCCTTTCATTACAGTAGTTACAGATATGGTTTCGACACATGCCTTGTGGTATGACAACCGATCCGACCTGGTTCTAGTACCCACTGAAACAGCTCGTCAACATGGCTTGTCTTTAGGCCTTCGATCTGAGCAAATCAGTGTCGTGGGATTGCCAGTTGCGAAGCGCTTTTGCTTACCTAGCAGGGACCGCCGGGCAAACCGAGCTCGAATGGGATGGCATGAAGATCTTCCAGTAATCCTGCTAATTGGCGGCGGTGAAGGAATGGGGCCTCTAGCCAAGGTGGCACGCGCAATTTCAAAAGCTCACCTAAATGCAACTTTGGTTGTTGTAACCGGACGCAACCAGAAGCTGAGATCACAACTTGAAGCTGAAGAATGGTCGATGCCTACCTTTATATACGGATTTGTACAAAAGATGCCCGATTTTATGCATTGTGCGGATATCCTGTTAACAAAGGCCGGCCCTGGGACTATCAGCGAAGCATTTATCACCGGATTGCCGATGATCCTTTACAGCTATATGCCTGGCCAAGAGGATGGAAATGTGTCATACGTGGTAACCGAATGTGCTGGTGTATGGGCGCCCAAAACCAATCGTATCATTGAAGTTTTACGCAACTGGCTCGATCACCCTGATGAACGGGAAAAGGTTGCAGCAAACTGCCGTCGTCTGGCTAAACCAGATGCTGCAGGATTAGTCGCACGAGCCATAGCTGAACGACTTTACCTACCTGATGAAAAATAAAAAGGATAAGTATGAAAACAGAAGTAATACTACGAAAAGCATATCTTCAAGAAGATGTAATACACAATTTAACTGTTGTCATTCCGACTTTAAACGAGATTGAATATCTGCCCGGCTTGCTAAATTCTCTCAATAAACAAACCAGACTTGCGGATGAAATAATTGTGGCTGATGCTGGTTCCATAGATGGCACAGCAGAATATGCCCGAAGACATGGTGCGCAGGTAATACGCGGAGGATTGCCTGCGATTGGGCGAAACGCGGGAGTTCTTTCCTCCAAGGGAGATATCCTTCTCTTCCTCGACGCCGATGTGTTACCCTCTCCGGATTTCATTGATACAGTTCTGAATGAATTTATCCGCAAAGAATATGATGTCGCCACATGCTTAATCTCTGATCTCGACGAGAATATAATAGATAAACTTATTTGTGTAGGAACGAATATATATTTCAGGATAATGCATCCTATTTCTCCGCACGCCCCTGGATTTTGCATAATATCAAAGCGCGTTTTTCACGAAAGAATAGGGGGATTCGATGAGTCACTTTCGCTGAGTGAGGATATTGATTATGCCCGACGAGCGAAACAACATGGGAGTTTTGGGATACTAACAGATACACGCATTCCTGTTTCAATGAGACGAGTAAGCAAAGAAGGATTAGTAGGTATAGGCCTTAAATATGCTTGGTGTGAAATTTATGCACTGATGGGAAAACCTGTACGAGTTATACCATTCGAATATGAATTCGGTTCTTTTGGACCATCTCACTCTACAAACGAACGAGCATTTTTTAAAAATAATGCATTGCATTTGATCTGGAAGAAATTTGCCTTCCGACTTCAGAGATAAGACTTTAAATTATGACAAATTCCATACGAGAAGTTACGAATAGAGAAAAGCATATTATGAGAGACAAGCAATATTCAATATTGAAAACCTGATAAAGACCATAGTTATCGATCATGTTATCAGCATATCGTTCAATACGCCACTGGAATCGTTATCGTGAGATCATCACAATATTCTTACGTCATGGTTTTGGTTTTGCACTTGATCAGCTAGAACCAGGATGGAATTCTCTTCAAGGTATTTTTAATATTCCCACTTTGAAGAATATTCAAACCAAACCTGAAAACCGTGCAATGCATTTCCGCCTGGCAATGGAGGAATTAGGACCAACTTTTACAAAAATTGGTCAGATTCTTTCTACCCGCCCCGACCTGCTTCCACCCGCATTTATTACTGAATTAAGTAAGCTACAAGATACCGTACCACCAGAACCCTGGGAAAAGATATATGAGTTATTAACTCAAGAGTTGGGAAAGAAACCAGAACTAGTATTTTCAGCCATTGATCCAAAGCCAATAGCAGCTGCATCGCTAGCTCAAGTTCACACTGCCAAACTGCTTGAAGGCACTGAGATTGTAATAAAAATTCAACGTCCTGATATTATCCCAGTCATTGAGGTTGATCTTGAAATATTATCTTCATTAGCAAAACGAGCACAAACTACGAGGTGGGGGAAAATATATGACTTTATCGAAATGGCTGATGATTTCGCCTTCACTTTAAGAAATGAATTGAATTATCGTCGCGAAGGTAAAAATGCTGATCGATTTCGAAAGAATTTTTCAAAGGAATCTCATCTTTACATTCCGCGCATATATTGGGATTTCAGCAGCGAACGAGTATTAGTACTTGAACGAATTAACGGAATCAAGATTGATGATATTTCGTCTTTAGATATAGCTGGCTATGATCGCCATAAAATAGCCTTACATAGTGCACGTATCACCATAAAAGAAGTATTGATTGATGGGTTTTTCCACGCAGATCCTCACCCAGGCAATTACTATGTAATTCCAGGCGAAATAATCGGAGCCATGGATTTTGGCATGGTTGGTTACTTGAGAGATAAGGATCGCTTTAATTTGATCCGGTTATACCTTGTATCTGTAGCTCTAGATGCTGAAGGTATTGTCGATCAATTAATCCGGATGGGTGCGGCAGGAACAGATATAGACCGACTCAAGCTTATAGATGATATCAATAGGCTTCTAAATAAATATAATACCCTCGCTCTTAAAGAAATTCGCGCACGAGAAGTCATCGAAGATATTATGCCAATCGCTTTTCGCCATCATTTACAACTGCCAAGCGACCTATGGTTATTAGGTAAAACCCTGATTATGTTAGAGGGGATAGGGATGCAATTAGATCCCGATTTTGATATGTTTGTTGTCGCACAACCTTTTATCCGGCAACTTATTTTGAATACACTTACGCCAAACATGGGGTGGGCTCGATCAGCTCTACTTAGCGGAACAAATATGAGTGAATTGTTCTCCCGCCTATTGCGCGCCGGGAATCTAGCGGTGGATCGCATCGAGCGGAATGAACCATTTTATGTCGATCTTAATAACACGGATAATATTATGGCTAAAGTGGATAGGCTTTTCACCCGTTTATCACTAAGTATTCTAATTGGGGCCTCAATCATCGGATTATCTTTTCTATTAGCAAACTCCGCTCAATCCCTTTGGAATAAATGGATACCTATAATTGGATTATTTATGATATTCATTTTTGGAATTGGATTATTCATAACTCAATATCGACCAAGAAACAAATAGATCAATAAGTTTCTAACAGTTTTGCATATAGATTCTATGTTAAAAAGCACACTGTCTATTTTATATAGAAAGGTTAGGTGAATTGATCACCCAAGATGAAAGTACGTTTTCTCGGCCATTCCTGTATAGAAATCATTGGCTATCGCCACATACTAATTGATCCAGATTTCATAGTGGAGCCAGAACCAGGCATCGAATATATCTGTATCACCCATGGTCATTTAGACCATATCGGACGATTGGTCGAGATTAAAACTGGAGTGGTTATTGCTTCTCCTGATGTTTGCCAGTTAGCAAAACGAATGGGAGTCTCACATAATCGTCTGAGACCCATGCACCCTAACGAACAGTATGCTAATATCTATACCTTACGTGGATATAGTCAGATAAAAGGTCTTGTATACAAAATAATGGTATTTATCCTAAAGCGCAGAATACCAGAACCACCCACTACCCCCCTCTCGTTCCTTATTAAGGATGAAGCGAGTTTATTACATATAGGTGATGCGCATAGAGCTCCCAGTGATGTAAAACCTGACATATTATGTCTACCATGGCGAAGAGTTCCGCCATTTACAGCCTTATATAAAAAATCGTTAGTATATACAGTAAATCAAACACAGGCACCCTATGTAATTCCTATACATAATGATATGCCATCAAATACACATGATCCAATCGATTTGAGAAAGAGACTTGATGCAACAATTCTCGATGATAAACGGTGGTATTCGTTTCATCAACATCAACTCGTTTCGCCTAAGCGAACCGAAAAATGAAGTAATCTAATGTGTGTACTTGCTACCTAATGATTTACCTATGGATATTCAATCCATACT
>Ga0105152_10000619_pt1 | contig 10929 bp, 8 predicted proteins | sample LakBais05cmmetaG_FD_81534 | JGI IMG/M metagenome (GOLD analysis project Ga0105152, IMG submission 81534) | Lake sediment microbial communities from Lake Baikal, Russia to study Microbial Dark Matter (Phase II) - Lake Baikal sediment 0-5 cm | ecosystem: Environmental > Aquatic > Freshwater > Lake...
TCATCGGACCGGTCTCGCGGTTTTTTTACTACCTCTTCCCGAATCTCTGGTACCGGCGGCACAAGGGTTTCATGTCAAACATGGAAATCTAACAAATATTTTTTACGGTTTCAAAAAGTTTTGGCTTGACATCCGTTTTTTGTTTGTGTTACGAAACTTGCCGGTTAAGGTGAGACTGATGATGAATCGAAGTGAATATAAAAAAAATCTATCCTGGTGGTGGCAGACTCAAAGCGTATGCCCACCGGTGCTCTTTTTCTGAAACAGGAAGAGCCGTGGGCAGGGGAGACCCTCCCATGACTCCGGATCTATCATCAAAAGCCATGGGAAAATCCCATGGCTTTTTTGTTTGTATATAACGGCAATCAACAACAACAGAACAATCAAAGGGAGGAAAAGTTATGGAACAGATGAAAGTCTTATTGAATGATGACGAGATGCCCCGGCAATGGTACAACATCCTGGCCGATCTGCCCACACCGATGCGCCCCCCCCTCCACCCGGGGACGGGGAAGCCCGTTACTGCAGAGGACCTGGCGCCTATTTTCCCCATGAACCTCATCGAGCAGGAGGTCAGCGCCGAGCGCTGGATTGATATACCCGACGAAGTATTGCAGAAATACCTGATCTGGCGCCCGACGCCGTTATATCGGGCGCGGAATTTCGAAAAACTGTTGAATGCCCCGGTGAAGATCTACTACAAGATGGAAGGAAACAGCCCGGCCGGTTCGCACAAACCGAACACAGCCATTCCGCAAGCTTATTACAACAAGGCATTCGGAATCAAGCGAATCTCCACGGAAACGGGCGCCGGGCAATGGGGAAGCGCCCTGTCGATGGCCTGCCAGATGTTCGGCCTGGAATGCCGCGTCTTCATGGTCAGGGTGAGTTATGAACAGAAACCCTATCGGCGAATGATGATGCAGACCTGGGGCGCCGAATGCATCCCGAGCCCCAGCACGGTTACCGAGGCCGGCCGCCAAGTTCTGGCGGAACATCCGGATTCTCCGGGCAGCCTTGGCATTGCCATCAGCGAGGCGATCGAGGACGCCGTCAGTCGCGATGAATCGCGTTATGCGCTCGGGAGTGTGCTGAATCATGTCGTCCTTCACCAGACCATCGTCGGCCTGGAGGCTCAGGCACAGCTCAAAAAGATCGGCGTCTATCCGGATGTGGTCATGGGGTGCGCCGGCGGCGGCAGCAACTTTGCCGGTATCTCCATGCCCTTTGTGCGCGACAAGATCCACGGCAAAAAAGTGAGGATCGTCGGCGCCGAACCGACGTCCTGTCCGACCATGACCCGGGGTCCCTTTGCTTATGACTTCGGCGATCTGGCCAAGAAGACCCCCCTGCTGCCCATGTACACCCTTGGACACGATTATGTCCCTGCGCCCATCCATGCGGGTGGTCTCCGTTATCACGGCATGGCGCCCATTGTCAGCCATCTGGTCCACGAGAACCTCGTCGAGGCAAGGGCTTATCACCAGCTCGAGACGTTTGACGCAGGCGTCAAATGGGCCAGGACGGAGGGGTTCATACCGGCGCCGGAGACGGACCACGTCATCGCTGCCGTGGTGGACGAGGCCCGGCGCGCCAAAGAAGAAGGCAAGGAACGGGTCATCCTGTTCAACTGGAGCGGTCACGGCCTGGTGGACATGGCGTCTTATGAGGCCTACTTTGCCGGGAAACTGACGCCCCATGAATTGCCCGATGAAGAAATTCAGCGTGCGTTGAAGGCCATTGAAGGATTCCCGAAACCGTAAATAGATTTCGTTCAGACAGAACCGCCAGGGATAGTCATGTTTTTTCCTTGACGGTTCTGCTGTTTTTGGACATGCTGATCTTCAAGAGCCCCCCGATCGTCCTCCGGTAAAAATGAAGGCAGGGGCGTTTTTCTGAAGATTCAAAGAGGCAGCCTCATGCATCAATACGATCATCTGGAGATCCGGTGTCCACGGCTTGGACACGAGCTCAATTTTTCCTACTGTCGCAGGGAGGCTGGGGATCTGCCTTGTCATCGAACGATCAAATGCTGGCAGGCATTTTTCCCCGTGGAAGCCCACTTAAGTGAAAGCCTGTCGGCCGCAGAATGGGAGCGTTTTCTCCGGCAGAACCCGGGGGATAAAATGACGAACCTCATCGATCTGATTGAGCAGGCAAAGGCAAGAGTGAAGAGCAGGGCCTGAGGATGAGCGAACTCATTTGATAGGGAGCAACATTTAACAGAGTCTCTTTTATCATGGATCTTTTTGACCGACGGGAAACTAAAAGCGGTGATGATCTCCGGCCGCTGGCGGACCGGATGCGGCCGCGCACCCTTGCGGAATACGTGGGGCAGCCGCATCTGCTGGGCGAAGGGTCCCTGCTCAAGCGCGCCATTGCAGAAGACCGCCTCTTTTCCATGATCTTCTGGGGGCCGCCGGGCTCCGGCAAGACAACACTGGCCAGGGTGATCGCCCAGGAAACGCTTTCGCATTTCACGAGCTTTTCCGCAGTGTTGTCGGGGGTGAAGGAAATCCGCTCCGTTGTGGATGATGCCCGGACACGGTTGCAGGATCGCCGCGAAAAGACACTCCTTTTTGTCGATGAAATCCATCGTTTCAACAAGGCCCAGCAGGATGCCTTTCTGCCGCATGTGGAAAGCGGCCTGATCACGTTGATCGGCGCCACCACCGAGAACCCCTCCTTTGAAATCATCGCCCCGCTGCTGTCCCGCTCGCGGGTCATGCTCCTGAAGCCCTTTTCCGACGACGACCTTTCGTTGATCCTGAAAGGGGCTGTCGCGGACGATAAACGGGGCCTGGGCGCCTTGAACCTTGATGTTGAACCGGAGGCCCTTTCCGCCATTGTCTGGTCCGCCGACGGCGATGCCCGGATGGCCCTGAACACGATGGAGGCAGCAGCCTCCCTGATTGATGCGGGACCCGACGGTGCAAGGAAAATAACCCGCAGGATTGTCGAGGATGCCTTTCAGAAAAAAAATCTGCTCTACGATAAAGGCGGAGAGGAGCACTATAACCTGATCTCGGCCTTGCATAAGAGCCTGCGCGGCTCCGACCCGGACGCCGCCCTCTACTGGTTGGGCCGGATGCTGGCCGCGGGCGAAGACCCCCTTTTTATCGCACGCCGCATGGTTCGCTTTGCCTCGGAAGACGTGGGAAATGCCGACCCGAGAGCGCTGATGGTCGCTGTATCGGCGATGAAGGCCTTCCAGTTTATCGGACTTCCCGAGGGTGAACTGGCCCTGGCCCAGGCAGCCGTCTATCTGGCCACAGCCCCTAAAAGCAACGCCCTTTACACCGCCTATGGCCGGGTCAGGGAAACCATCCGCCGCACCGGCTCGCTGCCCGTACCGCTGCATATCCGCAACGCTCCTACAGGACTCATGAAAGATCTGGGCTACGGCAAGGATTATCTGTACGCTCATGATTTCGAAGACGCCTACATCCCCCAGGACTACTTGCCGGAACCCTTGAAGAGGCAATCTTTCTATAGCCCGACAGAGCGGGGCTACGAAAAAATCATTCAGGAAAGAATGGATCAGTTGCGGAAACTGCGTAACACGCGAAAGCCCTGATATGGAGACCTTTGAAAAACGGCTTCGCCGCGGCTCAAAATCTTTTTCGCCAAGAAGCGTTATTCATGAAACGTGAAGCGCACGAGAGACGTGATACGCTTCATGAGATACGAGATTTCCTTGCGAACCGTTTTTCACCGGTTATGCAAAGCTCTCGATAAAAAAAGGGGAGGTCATTGACCCCCCCCGCATTCAGGAGTGACGAAGGCTTGCGGCCTTCTGAAGTTTTGGATTCGACTGCCGGATAAGCATGCCCGTTTGCTTAGCCGGCAGGACATTTTCTGTACATCATAAATTGCACATTCTGTGCCGTTGATGGATATTTATTCATAAGTCTCCGATATCAAAGGTATATTATGAAATATTGCGGGGATCGCCCCCTCGGGATCTGTGTGCCGGCCAGGCGAAAAATGTCGGGCCGGCAGGCATAAATAAATAAATAACTAGATGAAAACAATATTTTAATAGATCGACAGGAAATGGCGCTCGAATCGACAGAATTGTCGATGTGCGAGATACGAATCATGATTCACGATTCACGAGACCGGCAGGGAAGCAGATCAAGAATTCATTGACTTTTTGCCATTATGACCTATCATGCCGGACACGCGAATAATTATTCTCCCGTTTTCACGCTTCACGCTTGACGAGATACGATATGAGTCCGTACAAGAAAAAGATCTGGCAGTACCGTTCCCGGCCGGAAGACCGGTTTTTCCTCCAGCCGATTTCTGTTGCGATCGTCTGCGCCGTGTTCATCGCCCTGATCCTGATCATGGGGGTCATGGATCTCCAGCGCAATAACCGGATTCTTGAAGGATTCATGCAGAATCAGGCCCTGAGCGTCACCGGCGTTGTCCAGCGGCTGTCTCAGGATAACCTCAATAACCTGGTGCAGGCTTTTCAGCGGCGCCAGGAACGGTCCTATGTTCCCCTCAAGGACACCGCTTTTTCGCCCCAGAAAATGCTGACCATTGCCCTTGCCGACCTGGGATTGGAAATCGATGTAGCCTGGAAGGCAAATCGAATCAGCGATGCCTACCTGCAGAAATTCGCCGCGGATAAGGGATTATGGATGGTGGCTGTTCTGAACGCCGGGGGGAAGTTGGTTTACCAGAGCCGGTCCCTGCCGGTTGCACAGACCGTGCAGCGCTCGCCTGAAAAGATCAAGGGAACGGAAAAAGAAATCGGTATCGGTCTTTTTACCCAGCTTGTCACACAAATGGACTTTCACCGGCAAGCGCTGCTGGCCGTTCCCGAAGTCAGGAGCAGTCCGGATGCCGGTCGTCAGGACATTCCCTTGACGCTTGTTCAGACCCTCGATCGCCTGAATATGGGTTATGTCGGTCTGAAGCGCAGGGACGGCAGCGGCACGATCCTCATTGTCATGGATCGCGAACAAATGAATCACTGGGGAACCAAGGTATCTATTGAGCAGGCCCTCGAGAAGTTAGGGGAAGGACAGAGCCAGGGGCTTGCCTATCTTGTAATTACGGACCGCCAGGGTGCCGTCCTCGGCGCCACAGGAAGCGCACCGGAGAAATTGTGGGAAGGGGACATGCCCCTGTCGGAAATCTGGGCAGGAAAACGCAAGATTGAGAGCCGAAATGTCGTTCATTCAGGCAGGAGCCTGCTCGATATGGCCGCGCCGTTTGTCATGAATAACAAAATCATCGGTGTCGCCCGGATTGGCCTCGAGCGGGAGAGCATGGACAGGATTCTCGAAGAAAACCGTCGGAATATATTTATCTTTTCCATGCTGATCGTCCTGATCGCGCTGCTGGCCATGTGGCTCCTGTTTCATAACCAGAACAGACACCTGGCGGGCATTGTGGAGATGGAAAGACAACTGGACAAGGCGGAGCGTCTGTCTGTGCTGGGCCAGCTTGCCGCCGGGGTGGCCCATGAAATCCGCAACCCGCTAAACGCCGTCAGCATGGCCAGCCAGCGGCTGAAGCGTGAATTCCAGCCGGCAGATGAAAGCAAAGCGAAAGAATTTCAATCGCTGGCAGGCGTCATTCGGGACGAAATCCGGCGTTTGAACGGGATCATTGAGGAATTCCTGACCTTTTCGAAGAGCCGGCGACTGGAATTCCACGATTACCCGGTGACCGAAGTGCTGCAGAAAATCGTGAACCTGGTTCGAGAAGAGGCCGCCGCCAAAGGCATCCAAATCCGGACGCACTGGGAAAACGACGGGACCATCGTGCCGATGGATATGGACAAGCTCCAGCAGGCGCTGCTGAATATCATCAAAAATGCAATGGAATCGATTGATGGCGGGGGGGCGATTGATATTGCCGTGGAAAGGAAGTCCAGAGAAAAAATCAGCGTCAGGATCGCCGATACGGGATGCGGCATGACCGCCGAGGAAGTTGAGCGCATCTTCAGTCCCGAATATACGACGAAGGAAAAGGGGCTGGGACTCGGGCTTTCGCTCGCGCATGAAATTATCCGCGGACACAGCGGCGAAATTCTTGTCTTCAGCGATCGGGGGTCGGGGACGACCTTTGAAATCGTTCTGCCGTCGGAAAGAGGTTAATCGGGGTCAGGCTGTCAAGGCGAGAAGGTTGAAAGGAACGGGTCAGGCATGAAAAAGCTCAATATCCTGGTGGTTGAAGATGGCCGGTCCCAGCGTGAGACGTTGCGCGATTTTCTGATCAAGGAAGGGCATACCGTTTCCGAGGCGGAAAACGGCAAGCAGGCCATCCAGTCCGTGCTCAAAGGCCATTTCGATCTGGTGCTCCTGGATTACAAGATGCCCGGCATGGACGGGATGCAGGTCCTGCAGGAGATCAAGCGGATCAATCCGGAAATCGACGTGGTCATCATCACCGCTTATGGAACGATCGAGACGGCCGTGGACGCGATGAAAGCCGGCGCCATCGATTATATCACCAAACCCCTGGAATTCGATGAGCTGCTCATCCTGGTCGATCGCGTGTCGGAGCGGCGGACGCTGATCCGGGAAAATGAAATTATGCGCCAGGAACTGGGCGCCCGGGGCGTCACATCCGACCGGATCATCTTCCGCAGCCCGAAAATGGGCGCGCTGATCAACATTGCCGGCCGGGTCGCGCCCAGCCGGGCAACGATCCTGCTTCAGGGCGAAAGTGGCACCGGCAAGGAGCTGCTGGCCCGGCTGATTCATAACCTCAGCCCGCGTTCGGTAAGACCCATCATCGCGGTCAACTGCAGCGCCCTGCATGAAAATCTGCTTGAGAGCGAGCTGTTCGGCCATGAAAAAGGGGCCTTCACGGGGGCCTCGGCCCGACGGATCGGGCGGTTTGAAGAGGCGGACGGAGGCACCCTGTTTCTCGATGAAATCGGCGAACTTTCTGCCGCGGTGCAGGTCAAACTGCTTCGTTTTCTGCAGGAACGGGAATTTCAGCGCGTGGGCGGCAATCAGACGATCCGCTCCGATGTCCGCATTATTAGCGCCACGAACCGCGATCTGGAAGCGCGGGTCAAGGAAGGCCTCTTCCGGGAGGACCTGTTCTACCGGCTGAATGTCGTCACCATGGGAATCCCCCCCTTAAAAGAACGCAAGGAGGATATTTCCGCCCTGATCGACCATTTTCTGAAGCGCTATGCCGAGGAGAACGGCAAGGATATGGAAGGTGTCAGCAGCGAAGCTTACGATCTGCTGCTCAAATACGATTATCCCGGCAATGTGCGCGAACTCGAGAATATTATCGAACGGGCCGTGGTCATCTGTCGGGATGCCGTTGTTTCCATCGAGGATCTTCCCTTTCCGGAGGACATGTTCGACACTGCGGGCAGCCACAGAGAGGCCGAAGGGCTGCTGCGGGGATCCGTTGAGGAACTCGAGCGCAAACTGATCGTCGAGGCCATGGAAAAAACCGATGAACACCAGACGAAGGCGGCGGAGCTGTTGGGCATCAGCGAACGTATGCTGCGCTACAAGCTCAAAAAATACGGTCTGAAGGGGTAACGGCTAAACTATTGGGTAAAACGCTCCCGCGTTTCTGTAATTAATTATGACCATTGCGGGATTTCTTCATGATTGCCGTCAGCAGCCGTATTGCTTCTGTTTCATGGCCGACAGCATGGCCACATGTTTGCGTTCTTCCTCGATTATTTTATCGATCGCGGCATGTTCATGGGTGGGGACGAGTCCCTTGATTTCATGATAGTACAGAATGGAATCCATTTCGCGCTGAAGGGCGAAGTCAAGCGCCGAGAGCGAATCCTTAACCTTCGCCAGCTCCTGGTCCAGGGCCTCTTTCCTGAAAATAATCGCGTTATCGACGTAATTATGCAGATAGGCGGCGTATTCCCCGGCATAACCCTCCGGCGGGGCGGCCTTGTCCATTGATGCAAAGATTTTCTCGAAGGTCTTTTTGTGGTTGAGTTCCGCGTTCGCTAATTGCTCAAAGAGATTCTTCGTGCCCTCATCCCTGGCTATCTGCACGGCAAACCGGTAAAAATTGGCCCCGTTTTCTTCAATCCTGATGGCAAATTCAACAATGTCACTTGCTGTAAAAACACTCATGTCAGGCCTCCTTCGTCAATATTTTTTATTATAGCCTCGAACGGCTGTTCCCTTATCGGAATTCGTAAAATCTATAAAGCAAAATAATCATGATCGCCGGCTCGTCAATGCATCAGAGCCATTTTTTTCGCTTGAATAGGATCAACATGACCACGGCGATGATCAGGTTGATGATCCAGAAGAACAGATAACCCCATTGCCATTCAAGCTCTGGGAAATGCTTGAAGTTCATCCCGTAAACGCCCGCCAGGAAGGTCATGGGCATGAAAATCGTGGCGATGATGGTGAGCACTTTCATGACCTGGTTCATCCGGTTGCTGATGCTGGACAGGTAAATATCAATCATGCCGGAGAGCATCTCCCGGTAGGTTTCCACGGTGTCGATGACCTGAATGGCATGGTCGTAGATGTCCTTCAGGTAGAGGCCCGTTGTGTCCTGAATCAGTGGTGATTCGCTGCGCTCGAGGGCACTGATGGTCTCCCGCAACGGCCAGATCGATTTCCTCAGAAAGATCATGTCCCGCTTCAGATGCTGGATGACCCGTAATGTGGACGGCGTGGGGTTATTCACCAGGGCCTCCTCCTCCATCTCGATTTTGTCGCCCAGTGTTTCGAGAATGCCGAAATAGGAATCGACAACCAGATCGATGATGGAATAGGCCAGATAATCGGCCCCGGCCTTTCGGATGCGTCCCTTGGATGACTTGATGTGTTCGCGTATCGGATCGAGCAGGGCGTCTGCCCGTTCCTGAAGGGAGATGACATAATTGGGTCCCAGGAGGACGCTGATCTGCTCCGCCGAGATATCGCTGTGTTCATCGCAGGTATTGCAAAATCGCTTGAGGACGATGAACATATAGTCGCCCATGTCCTGCATTTTTGGGCGCTGATCCGTGTTCAGGATATCCTCTAAAATGAGAGGGTGAAGCTCGAATACGTCACCCAACTGTTCCAGAACGCGGGTATCGTGAATGCCCTCGATATGCACCCAGGAAACCGTCTGCCGGTCTTTGAAAGCGCGCAGCTCTTCAATGTCATCTATGTTTTTTTCCAGAAAGTGATCCCCGTCATAATCGATCAGCGTGATCTTCGTGGCGTCGCTCAATTTTTCGCCGATATGGACCAGGGTCCCCGGCAGCAGCCCCGCCTTTTTTGATCTGGATTTTGTCCGTCTGGGCATATTCCTTTATCCCTTGCGTTTTCCTTTACAGCCCGCTACCCGGTCGATTCGATTTCTTGAGCTTGATCGTGACCTTGACGACGGGCGCCTTTCCCCCTGCGAACTGGACGTGCGAAGGGTAAATCAGTCTGACTCCCTGCGTGGTGGTGGAAGTCACTTTCCCCAGATCAATCGGCTCCGTTTTTAGCCGGACGCCGTTTTGATTTAATTTGCCTGGAATCAAAACCGTGACGTCGGGGGGCGCCACGCTGATTTTCTGCACAAACAGGCCGGCCGGCGGGCGGCCCTCCGTGATCACCTGGATGGGCAGGGATGCCTGGATCAGCCGGGATGCGGTCATTCCAAGCCGAGTGGGATTGATCCCCACCACGGTCAGGCTGGAAGGCTTTTTGACCATGTCCTCTGATAGAGCGATTTCGTACCACCCTTCGCGGAGCTGGGACAGATCCAGGGAGACCTTCAGCGTGTCCGCATTAAGGAGTTGAAAGGCCTGCGGCGGCCCCATGAGCATGATCTTGACGTCGGTGATTTTCGGTTTTTCGATCACCCAGTCCGGTGAGACGTTCAGGTATTCAACGGGAACGGTAAAATCCCGCCGCACGGATTCCCTCTGATATCCGAAAGCGACCCAGAGGATACAGGACAGCAGAATGGCGATGATCTTTTCCCGGGAATTTTCCCTGAGCCAGTGGATGACCGGTCGGGTTTCCCGTTTTGGCGCATGCTGGGCGTAAAAGGATTCGAGTTCGACCCGCAGATGCGCGGCATTGATGAGCTCGCGGATATGCTCCCCCCTGGCAAGGCTGATAGTTCCCCTTTCCTCGGAGACCACGATGCACAGAGCGTCGCAGCGTTCCGACAGGCCCAGCGCCGCCGTATGCCGGAGACCCAGCGGGCCAAAGCGGCCGGCATTTATGGACAGCGGCAGGTGACAGCCGAACTGCAGCGCCCGGTTGCCTTCGATCACGACGGCGCCGTCGTGTCCGGCGGAATTAGGATCAAAAAGGCTCTCCAGCAGTGGCTGGCTCAGGGTGCCGTTCAACAGGGCGCCGCCGTTGAGATGACGGTCGAGGGGATCTTCTCCTTTGATGACGATCAGGGCGCCGATGCGTTTCCGGACCAGATTGGAAACGGCCAGTGCGATGGTTTCGGCGGCCTGATGAACAGGCTGTTTGTCGAAGAATTTCTGCCGGAAGCGACCCCACATGGCCAGTTGTTCAAAAAACCGCCGGAGGTCTTCCTGAAAAATTACGACCAAAACAAAAAGCAGGATGGCAAAGAAGCCCTGCAGGACGACCGTTGTCAGGTAAAGCTGGAAGAAGCGGGCCGTCAGATAAATAACCCCCAGAAGGCCGATTCCAACGAAGACAAAACGGGACGCCCGGTCCTTGAACCAGATCAGCACCACCGATGTCATGACCCAGATGATCAGGATATCAAAGATGTCCTGAATCCGGAGGTTATTAAAAACTGTCAGAATGTTGTCGATCATCGGAATCCCGTATTCATATTGTCGGATGCAATATCAACCGTCTTGAAGATAATTGTCAATGAAATAATATCTGGAAAAATTATTTCTGTCAGTAGCAAATAATATGTCCGGTTTGTAGCACGTAAACTGTCCGGTTTGTTATGGTCACCTATGGAGGTGACGGA
>Ga0105152_10000620_pt1 | contig 10929 bp, 13 predicted proteins | sample LakBais05cmmetaG_FD_81534 | JGI IMG/M metagenome (GOLD analysis project Ga0105152, IMG submission 81534) | Lake sediment microbial communities from Lake Baikal, Russia to study Microbial Dark Matter (Phase II) - Lake Baikal sediment 0-5 cm | ecosystem: Environmental > Aquatic > Freshwater >...
GCCATACGGAACTCGTCGCCGGCTGTTTTGGGTTCTCCAGTCATCTCTGAGACGCCGCCCAGGAAGAAAAGAGTTATGGACTGGATTTGCGTACCCTGGCGTAAAGAGACCAGGCTATGCATAAGCTCATGAAACAACACCGAGCCGAAGAACAAGACGCTCGCTACTAGACCAGCCCCTATTTTCAGTAACATACTCCATTCTGGATGAGTAGTTGGGAAATAGACTGCAGCCAGCGACCACGTTACCAATGCAAAAATAAAAAACCAGGAATAGTGCAGCCTGAGCGATATGCCGAAGGCTTTTCCTATTGGTATGCCACCTCTGAACATCTATATACTCCTTTTACATAGCGGGTTTGACTTTGTAACAACTCTTTAAGAGCAAGCCAAAGGGCGTCGTTAAAATAAACACAATTATAGTTTATAGTGAACTGAATAACATACTCATTGTATCGGCTTAACCGTGGAAAAGTCATAAAATTAGGTACGTAAACGTTACAAAACCATAACATTTAGGGGTAGTGCGAGGGATTCTTGAGTTCTTATAGTCATACTTGGTGGAGATAGGGGGATTCGAACCCCCGACCTCCGCGATGCGAACGCGGCGCTCTCCCTATTGAGCTATATCCCCCAAGAAACGAATACTAGCAAAGGTCTTTATTTTGTGTCAAGCTAAGAGGGATAAGATGACTTGAAGAATATTTTATCTACGACGAGGCTTCTAAAATCACCCTGGCATCAACCGCCACCGCCCTGTCTTTGTAAGCGAAAACCGGATTAAGGTCAAGCTCTTTTATCTCCGGGTTCTTATCGACAAAATCGGAAACCTTTAATATCAAGTCCTCTAAAAAAGCAACATCAGCCGGCTCCTGTCCCCTATAACCTTCAAGCACTGGATAACCCTTTATGTCCTTTATCATCTCGTGGGCATCCCTTTTAGTCAGCGGGACTATTCGGAAGGCAACATCTTTCAGTACCTCAACCAGTATCCCGCCCAGGCCAAACATTAACACCGGCCCGAATTGCGCATCCTTAGTCATGCCGATAATAACCTCTACACCTGGGCGTGCCATTTTCTGCACAGACACACCCTGTATTTTCGCCTTTGGATAATGTTTCTTAATAGCAGACAGGATTTTACTGTAAGCCTTACCCACCTGAGCTACGCTGGCTAAGCCCAATTCAACGCCGCCGGAATCGCTCTTATGAATAACATCGGGTGAGACTATTTTCAGCACTACAGGAAAGCCCATCTTTTTGCTCAAAGAAATCGCCTCTGTCTTTGTTTGAGCCAGCTTGGCCTCGACAACGGGTATTCCAGCTTCTTTAATAAGTTGTTTAGACTCAATTTCGGTCAATTGTGTCCTGTTCTCTTTTCTGGCTTGCTTTAATATCTCGGTTTTGGTCATTTGAATTCCCCCTTATAGTAATCAGCCACAAAAGCGGCCTCGATTTTATCCTATTTCACTACCGCTTGCAAAGCATACGGAAGCAGTTCGTCAACAACTTACGACCAAGTTATAATTCAGCATGCTCAAGATGTATGCCGCTGGATATTATACACTAACGGAGAGGACAACGATTTTTCCACAAATCTCCGAGGGAAATGTTATTATATAAATAACGGAACATAACTAGGGTGTAAATTGTCAGATAAAAAACCTGTTACTCGACTGAAGGTTCTGGGTATTGCCGGGAGTCCTCGCCGTGACGGTAACACCGACCATCTGCTTCAACAGGTGATAGCTGGCGCTTCTAGTCAGGGGGCCGAAACGAAAACAATTATCCTCAGCGAACTGAACATCTCACCCTGTCGCCACTGCGACGGCTGTATCAAAACCGGTAAATGCGTGGTAGATGACGATATGCAATGGCTACACATCGATTTAAGAGAGGCTGACCGTATAGTTTTGGCCTCGCCTATCTTTTTTATGGGTGTTACTGCACAAACTAAAGCCATGATTGACCGCTGCCAGGCATTGTGGGTCATTAAATACGTACTTAAGCTTCCAGTAGCGATTAACCCCGGTAAAGAACGCAAAGGAATCTTTGTCTCCGTAGGTGGAACAAAACTACGCAATCTGTTTGAACCAGCTATAGCTACCGTCAAAAGCTGGTTCACAACTCTGGATATCAGCTATGCCGGCGAAGTGGTCTTTTCCGGAATCGACGAAAGAGAAACTATCCATCTACACCCAGCAGCCTTAAAGGACGCATTTGCTATCGGACAAAAACTGGCCGCCGGAAATATGCCACGGTAAATTACGCCTCAAGCAAAACTGTTTCATAAATACTTTATCAATTCCTTTCACTCGTGCTACAATGTCTCCGCCCATAATCGCAGATTTAGCATAGGAGACCACCGATGCCGAGCAAAAACAAACAAGAGTGGCAAGAAGTCACATTGACTCCAACTCTCAAGCGCTTTGCTGAGAGGCAAGAGAAATTTGAGACCAGCTCCGGAATCGATGTCTCGCCCGTCTATACCCCGGATGATATGTCTGACTTCAATTATCATGACGCTTTAGGCTATCCCGGAGAATACCCCTTTACCCGTGGTATACAACCCAACATGTATCGCGGCAGACTGTGGACCATGCGTCAGTATGCCGGCTTTGGCACTGCCGAGGAGTCTAACAAGCGCTACCGGTACCTTCTGGAACAAGGACTAACAGGCTTGAGCATTGCCTTTCAATTACCTACCCAAATCGGCTACGATTCAGACAATCCTCTGGCTAGGGGTGAAGTTGGTAAAGTCGGAGTAGCTATCGATACTTTGGAAGACATTGAAGTTCTGTTTAAAGATATTCCGTTAGAAAAAGTCAGTACCTCCATGACCATAAATTCTACAGCACCCATACTTCTCGCCATGTACATTGCTCTGGCTAAGAAACAAGGCGTCGAGGCGGCTAAGCTAGAGGGCACAGTCCAGAATGATGTACTCAAGGAATATATTGCTCGGGGCACTCACATTTTTCCGCCCCGTCCCTCAATGCGGCTGACTACCGATATTTTTGCTTATTGCAGCCGTTACGTACCTCGTTGGAACACTATCAGCATTAGCGGCTATCATATACGTGAAGCTGGTTCTACGGCAGCTCAGGAAATCGCCTTTACTTTGGCCAATGGCATCGCCTATGTTCAGGCAGCCATTGATGCCGGGCTGGACGTGGATGAGTTTGCCGGAAGGCTCTCCTTCTTCTTTAACGCACATAATAATCTCTTTGAGGAGGTAGCTAAGTTCAGAGCGGCGCGTCGGCTTTGGGCGAAGATTATGGGTCAAAGGTTTAAAGCCAAAGACCCACGCTCGATGATGCTCCGTTTCCACACGCAAACCGCCGGCTGTACTTTAACTGCACAACAACCGTATAACAATATCGTCAGGGTGGCTATCCAAGCTTTAGCCGCTACTCTCGGCGGTACACAATCTCTTCATACCAATTCTTTCGATGAAGCCTATGCCACACCATCGCAGGAAGCAGTAACCATTGCCTTACGTACTCAACAGCTATTAGCCTATGAGATGGGCATCGGCGATGTTGTCGACCCCATAGGTGGCTCCTATTTCATGGAGTATCTTACTGACGCTTTAGAAAAACGAGCCTCCGAATACATCGATAAAATCGACAAGTTGGGTGGTGCGGTGGCAGCCATAGAGCAGGGTTTTCAACAGAAGGAAATTCAGGAAAGCTCTTATCGCCAGCAGAAGAATATCGAAGAGAATATAGCTACTGTAGTGGGTGTCAATAAATTTGTCTCGCCCTCCACCCAAATACCCGAAATCATGCGTGTAAACCCCGAACTGGAAAGAAAGCAAATAGAAAGATTGGCCAGGGTAAAGAAAAATAGAGATAACGGTAGGGTTACGGAAGTGCTTAAAAAGCTGGAAGAGACAGCTCGCAGCCAGGATAATACCATGCCAGCATTTATCGATTGTGTTGAGACTTATGCCAGCATCGGTGAGATATGCGACGTGCTGCGCAAAGTCTTTGGCACCCAGAAAGAATACCTTGTCTTTTGAATAGACACGCCCATAGATATTAAAACAAGAAGGAGTGTCATATGGATTTCCAATTAACTGAGGAGCAAAAGATGTTCCAAGCTATGGTGCGCGACTTTGCCACTAATGAGGTCAAGCCTCTGGCAGCAAAAATCGATGAGGAAGGGAAATGCCCGACTGAAATTATCAAGAAAGCAGCTAGTTTAGGACTGTTCGGCATAACTATTTCTGAAGAGTATGGGGGCTGCGCCGGAGATTTTCTGTGCATGGCGATTGCGGCCGAAGAGCTGTGCCGCGCCTCAGCTTCTGTGGGCACGGTCTTTTTAGCCAGCTTGTCACTGGCTTGCTACCCTATTTACAAATTCGGCAACGAAGAGCAAAAGCACAAGTATGTTACACCATTAGCCAAAGGCGAAAAGTTAGCCTGTTTCGCATTGACCGAATCCGGAGCTGGAAGCGACGCAGGAGCGTTACAAACTACTGCCACATTTCAGGGCGATAAGTATGTCCTCAATGGCACCAAGATTTTCATAACCAATGGCGCTGAAGCCGGCATCGCAGTCGTTTTTGCCAATGTCGATAAATCGTTAGGGCATCGGGGCATTACAGCTTTTATAGTTGAAAAAAGTACTCCCGGTTTCTCGGTAGGCAAGGAGGAAAACAAACTCGGCATACGTGGCTCATCGACAACCGAGCTTGTCTTTGAAAACTGCCAAATTCCAGCAACCAACCTTCTGGGTGAAAAGGGTCGTGGGCTGAGAGTAGCCTTGGAGGCTATAGATTCCAGCCGGGTGACGGTGGCTGCTCAGGCATTGGGTATTGCACAAGCCGCGTTTGATGATTCTCTTATCTATGCCAAAGACCGCCGCCAATTCGGAGAGCCGCTGGCTAACTTCCAGGCGATTCAGTGGATGCTGGCCGATATGGCTACACATATCGATGCCGCGCGCCTACTGACTTATCGAGCTGCCTGGCTGAAAGACCATAATATCTCGTTTATGAAAGAGGCGGCTATGGCTAAAGTCTACGCCGCGGAAACATCGAGAATGGTTACCAATAATGCTATCCAAATTCACGGCGGCTATGGCTACTGTAAAGATTATCCGGTAGAACGCTACCTGCGTGATGCTAAAATAACCGAAATTTATGAGGGAACCTCAGAGATGCAGAGAATGACCATAGCCAGAGCTCTTTTGAGAGAGGGCTAGAGGAGGAAAATGATTAAGAAAGTCGACCATATCGCTATTGCAGTCAAAAACCTGGATGAGGCACTTCAACTTTATAACGACCTATTCGGCGTCAAACCGAACAAGATAGAGACCATACCACAGCAGGGGGTAAAAGCAGCTCTACTACCCATGGGCGAAGGAAGTGAAATTGAGCTTCTCGAACCCATCGACCCACAAGGCGGCATCGCCAAATTCCTGGAAAACCGAGGCGAGGGAATTCATCACATTTGCTTGGAAGTCGAGGACGTCGACCACGAGCTCACTACATTGGCCAAAAAAGGCGTCCAACTTATTGATAAGCAGGGTCGTCCTGGTTTGGCAGGCAAAATTGGCTTCCTGCATCCTAAATCAACCAAAGGTGTACTTATCGAACTGGCACAAAAAGTATAAGGAGAAAGGCCATGGCAAAAGATAAAATCCGAGTACTGGTCGCTAAACCTGGTCTTGATGGCCATGACCGCGGAGCTAAAGTTGTGGCTAGAGCGCTCCGAGATGCCGGCATGGAGGTAGTTTACACTGGAATCAGGCAAACACCAGAGATGATAGTTGAGGCTGCCGTACAAGAGGACGTCGATGTCGTTGGCTTAAGCATCCTCTCCGGAGCACACCTGGTGCTGTTCCCGCTGATTGCGGAGGGGCTTAAGAAAAAAGGGAAGACCGATGTTCTACTTGTCGCTGGTGGCATCATACCTGACGAGGATATACCGACGTTACGGAAGATAGGCATAAAAGCTGTTTTTGGACCTGGTACCCCCACACCCAAGATTATTGAGTTTATTAAGAAAGAAGTGGCTACCAGAAATAACTGAACCGAGGTATCAGCTTCTAGCTTTGCCAATAATGGCCCTCAGATTCGGCGCACCTTTTTTTCTCATGAATCGCTCAATTCCGGTCAGTATTTCCAGGGCTGCTTGGGGGCTGGTCAAGCTAGCCGTGCCAACCTGGACAGCACTAGCACCAGCCATTAGAAATTCTATAGCATCCTCGGCGCAGCTAATGCCACCGCAACCTATTATAGGTATATCAACAATATCAGCCACTTTATACACCATGTAAAGAGCTATTGGCTTCATGGCGGGACCAGAAAGTCCGCCCACGCTGTTTCCCAGACAAGGTTGGCATTTATTTATATCTATCGCCATTCCTCGCATCGTATTAATCAGGGTTATGGCATCGGCTCCAGCATCGCGTACCGCCGAGGCAATTTCACCAATATCAGTTACATTAGGGCTTAGCTTTACGATTACGGGTAAGCTGCTGACGGATTTAACTTTTTTAGTCACTTCTGCGGCAGACATGCGGTTTGTGCAAAATTCGATTCCTCCAGATGACACGTTAGGGCAGCTAATATTTACCTCAATTGCACTTATGCCGGCAATGCCTTCTAATCTGGCAGCAACTTCTTTATACTCGTCTATAGTTTCACCTGCGATATTAACAATGACAGGTACCTGCCATTTTGCCCAGACAGGAGCCTTTTCTTCTATTACAGCATCAACCCCGATATTCTCCAGACCTACCGAATTTAAAATCCCGGAAGCTGTCTCAACCAGTCGTGGTTGAGGATTGCCCTCTCTGGGCTTTAAGGTTGTGCCCTTACAAACGATAGCCCCCAATCTTTGTATATCAATTAGCTCGCTATATTCAATTCCATAGCCGAAGATGCCTGATGCTGTCATTACTGGATTGGCTAGGAGCAGGCCTTTTGGATGGCTTGGAGCTAACTGGACGCTTAAGTCAACCATTTCAAGTTTTAGTTGAAGGCCGTAATTTCAAAACCGATTCGACCTTAGTCGCCATGGTTGATGGTTTATCCCGTCGGTCATCAATCTTAATGGTAGTAACAACTCGAGGTGCCCCTTTGCTAAAGGGAACTTCGTGCATATCGCGAATTGCTTCAAGCACTTTAATGAGCGGACCTTCGATAACGGTACCCATTGGCGTGAGCCGGTAAGATAAATCCTTCTTTCCCTCCAAAACCTCAAGACTAGCAGCTATGTACCGGCTGATGCCAGCGTCAGTAGTGCCAATTGGAACAATAGACACCTCAGCTACAACTTTTCCCTTCATCGCAACCTCCTACGTCTGGCAATTGAATATATATTTATAGTATAACCAAGCAGCTAGAGAAATGATAGTGTGGCTTTTTATCATCGACAAAGAAAATATGCTAAAATCTCATTCAATAGTCTGAAATAAACAATCAAGATATCACGACATCTAATGCGTTATATTGTGCGAGGCATGCAAGATAAAGATATACCTCAGGCACTTGAGATTGACCATGAGGCTTTTCCGACACAATGGCCCAGGTCATCGTTTACTTCTTTTAAGCAGGAACTCCGCAACCGATTAGCCTGCTATATAGTAGTAACTAAACCTATCGAAAACGAAATAGCTGCACAAAATTCCGAGAACAAAGGTTTTCTTCATAAATTACTACACTTTTTTGACCAGGAACGTTTCTTTGGCGAAGACATTGCATCGCCGTCAAAGGAATACATAGTCGGCATCGCTGGTTTCTGGATTATGGTGGATGAGGCTCACATAACTACACTGGCTACACGAAATTCTTGCCGCCGGCAAGGCATAGGAGAGCGGCTGCTTGTTCAAATCATCGAGATGGCCGCTCAGCTACATGCCGATGTGGTGACGTTGGAAGCACGTGTCTCAAATAAAGAAGCCCAGGCGCTATATGAGAAATATGAATTTCTAAAGGTCGGTGTGCGCCGGGCTTACTATACCGACAACGGCGAAGATGCAGTGATTATGACAACAGATTCTCTGACTTCCAGCGCTTTGCAATCACGTTTTCAAAGACTTAAACAAGCCCATCAACACAGATGGGGAGCACTCTACGTAAATGAAACATCCAAAGTCGCTTGATAATAATTCTTTGTGCCGAAGCCCTCTTGATATAGGAGCAATACCATGGGTGAGATGAAAAGCGCCTGGGAAAAGGCACAGGAAAAAGTAGAAAAACTGGGCAAGCTGACTGGGGAGGAGACTAAACAATTCGAGTGCGTTCCCGTGGGAAATAAACTAGCTGCCAAATACCTTCAAGGTACGGATTATAACCTGGATGCCGAATTGACCAAATACAAGGGCACCGGACTGAGGAAATATATAGCTCAAGGTGCCCAGGAAATATTTATGCACAACATAATTCTTCCCCAAAATGAACGAGACAAACAAATCATACAACGGGCCACGGCAGGCTTAAGAATAGTGAAGGAAAACAAAAACCAGCTCGAAACTATCCTCAACCGGATAACTAATCTGCTTAATTATTATGAGCAAGCCCGCCAGCAGACCTACACGCAGTTCAAAAAAGGGTTTGAGGCAAGACTACAGGAATCCAGCCAAGCTCTACAAAAGCAATCCGGTAACGCTGTACCTATCGAAGCACAGCTTCAAGCTCAGTTCCAAGCGGAGTGGCTTAATCTAAACAGTCAACTCAATGCTCAGTACGAAAAGGTCCTTGAGGAACATAAGCAGCATATACAAAAAATAGCGTGATGCTCGCTCATTGCCAGGTGAAAAATTGGAAAAGTTGAGTTTTAGCCTTTCCCTAGGCATTGCTACAATAATGGCATTAAGCTGTGGTTGCCAGACTAAACCGGCAACACCTGCCTCACAACCCTCAATAACACAGCCAGATATAGAAACCAGCCCCGAAGTACGTTACGTTATACCTTCAGAATATCAACGTTTATACCAAGAAATATCCGAGAAATTAGATACTTTCCACAAATATCTGAATATCCACTCGAACGGAACTGAGAACGAAATTACTTTCGCAGCTGAACTTCTTCCGGCCAATGGTCATCAGGACGAAAAATTGCTGACTGAAGAGAATTACAGAGGCACATTGATTTATCTGGATGCGCTGCAATCTCTGGGAGTCCAGGGAGTTAAAATAGCTATCAGCTATCCCCTGCTGGCGCCAGATTTCCCCAACTCCGAGGGTTACCTGGAATATTACAAAGACGTAGCCCAGGAACTGAGAAAAAGAAACATGAAGATACTCGTTACTATCGGCAATCTGTTTCCCGACCCATCTTTCACTGATTTGCAAATATCTTTTTCCAATCTCACTTTCGCTGAATATCGCCAAACTAAACGCCAGATAGCAGAAAGGATTATCAGGGAAATCCACCCCGACTATTTGACCCTGGCCAATGAGCCATCCACTGAGGCTATGACAACGGGTCTTGAAGTAACAGTTCCCGAATTCACAGAGACCGTGCGCTACATCTTGAACGGGCTCAACCGCTCAGGCGTGCTTATCGGAGCCGGCGCTGGCACCTGGAACAACTTAGATTATGTCAAGTCACTGGCAAGAGATACTGACATAGATTACATCGACATCCACATATATCCAGCGAACTACCTTGAGCCGGCGCTTACTATTGCCGACATCGCCCTTGCCAATAACAAGCGACTAATCATCGGCGAAGCCTGGACCTATAAGGTATATGACAGCGAACTTGGCGACTTGAGCAACATGGCCACCCAGGCAGACATGTTCGGCAGAGATGTTTACAGCTTCTGGGAACCTCTGGACTCCAAGTTTTTAGAAATACTTACAAAGCTGGCTAATTACAAGGGATATGAGTTCATCTCGCCCTTTTGGTCTAAATATTTCTTCGGCTATCTCGACTATGAGACCGTACCCAAAAACTATACCTACAAACAACTAGCTCAGTTTTCCAACCAAAAAGCCGTTCAGAATATTATGAATCACAAGTTTACCGGCACCGGCCTGAAATACCAGGAATTGATAAATGCAGCCGCACGGTAAACTTATCAACCAGCATTCCGTTATAACAACCAAGGAGGGAGCTAATGGAGAAACAAGAATTTGAGGAATTAAGGAAACTACTGAAAGATATGAACAAACACTTGGAAAATGTAGACTCCCGCCTGGATGAAATAGATAGTAAGCTAGAGAAGACAAAAGTCGAGCCGAAGAAAAAACGCCGGTCTATGTTTGACCTTTAATGTCAGGCTTTATCCATGTCGAACCCATCTTAATATATCGCCATATGACGATTCACAATATCCCGCCTTAACCAAAGGAAATTGAAAGGAGACAGAGATGCGTTTTAAATGTGTCACCTGTGGAATTGAATTCGAGAATATCGAAGAGCTAGCCCGGCATAAAAAACAGCACCAGTCCAGTTCGAGCCGACCTGCAGGTGTAATTTGCTTGGGCTGCGGCAAAGGTATCCCCTTGGAGCCATCTAAGATGAACTACAGCGGCCCACTCACCTGTCCTAATTGCCGACGGACTATGACCGTGGTCATAGAGGGCGGAGAGGTATGTGTGGCTCGGCTCGGCTAAAAAATTTGGTGCCCCCAAGGGAATTCGAATCCCTGTTTTCAGCTTGAAAGGCTGACGTCCTAGTCCCCTAGACGATGGGGGCATCCTTATTAAGGATAGACAGGCAGGGCTTCAAGCCCGTCAGTCTCAGAGAAACCAAGCATTATATTCATATTCTGTATAGCCTGTCCAGCAGCGCCCTTCACCAGATTGTCTATGCAACTTATAACTATAAGCCTGCCGTTGTTAGCGTCAACTGTAGGATAAACGAGGCAAAGATTGCTTCCCCAGGTCTGCTTGGTCTCAGGTGGCTTATCCACCATCCTGACAAAAGGTTCACCTTTGTAGTAATCACGATAGCATTCTATCAGC
>Ga0105152_10000621_pt1 | contig 10919 bp, 14 predicted proteins | sample LakBais05cmmetaG_FD_81534 | JGI IMG/M metagenome (GOLD analysis project Ga0105152, IMG submission 81534) | Lake sediment microbial communities from Lake Baikal, Russia to study Microbial Dark Matter (Phase II) - Lake Baikal sediment 0-5 cm | ecosystem: Environmental > Aquatic > Freshwater >...
ATATTTTCCCGCGCCGGGGGCAGCAATAATGGATTCCATACCGACACTCCTGGGGCCGCCTATGGCAGGACATGGCTCGCAGATCGTTGATTTTAAAAAAGGTCAAAGCCTGGTAGAAACAGCGCATTCGGCGGGCGTTCAGTCTGTCTTCGTGCTTGACTGGCAGACGACAACAAAAGAAAGAAGCCATGAAACAATCGATGACTACATTACCAAAAACAAGATTTGCGTTGATGCTATCAGAGACAAATTTTATCAGGGAAGGAAGGTGCCTCTTAATTTTTATGGTTTTTGCCAAAATGGCTGGCAGATGACCATGTATGCGGCAAAATTTCCGGAGGATGTTCATGCCCTTGTCACCGCAGGCGCACCCATAGACCCGCAGGCCGGGAACAGTGATATCAAGATGTATTGCGCCATGTTTCCGCCTGCATTCTTTCGTGCCCTGATCAATCAGGACGGTGTTCTGGATGGAAGATATCTTGTCTATGGTTTCATCATGCTCGATCCTGTCGGGCGGGTAAAAGATTTTGTCGACTTGTCGCACTTTGTCTACGATGATAAAAAAGTCGAAAGGTTTGAACATTTTTCGAATTGGTATCATCACAATGTCATCATGATTCCGGGCGCATTTTATAGTCAGACGGTTGAAGAGCACTTCATCGGAAGCAAGCTTGTGCGCGGCGAGATGTACATTTTAGGAGACAAATTAAACCTGAGGAATATTGGCCCGCACAAAGGCCATCTGGTTGTTACAATCGGCGGTACGGCGGATAACATTACCGATGCCATTGAAAACCATTGCCTGGCCGATTATGTGTCGGGAAATGGGGGGACGGGAATTAAGTCGGGCCGGGATGGCAGGTATCTGGCTCATCATGAAGATGAGATTCATGCGATCTTAAATGAAATTGACAAAAAGGTCCCGCAATTCAATGCCGATGAAGGCCATTTGGGGCTCTTTATCTCCGGCAAGACGCTGAAGTCCATATATGAACCTCTATTCAGAAAGATTAAAGCCATAGGCGATCAGCGGAACCCATGTTTCCATTCTTGATGGCCGTAAAACGTTGTCAATCCCTTTATAATAATTTCCTTATATTCAACTGGATGGGAAAGGAATTACAATCGGGAAGTCTCTTCGTCATGAAGTTCTATCTTCTTTCCGATTCTATAGGCATCTATGACAGCAAATATCCAAATACAAACAACAACGTAGAAAACAGCGTCAGTGTAGAGATTTGTGGTTAACATATTTGATCCGACAATGTCTGATATCTCTTGCTGCAGGTTCGTGGTACCACCCCGCACCTTAACCATAGCGTCGTCAAGGCGATTGAGTGCGGATACCGTGGCCGACCAGATCATATAGCCTAATCCGGTAAAGACAAAAAACATGATAACCAGACCCCTCCGATGCCTTTTTAAATAAAGCTGGCCAAGACCAGGAAAGACGAATGTGGATAGCAGCGCGGCTTTATATGATATGTTCATTTTGATGCCCGTTTCCGTAGTCTTTGCACGTCACACGGGAAACGCTGTTGTGCAGATCTCCGCACCGTGATTTCTATCAAGGCTTTCTTTTTGGCTGCTTATCAAGCTTGTTATTTGATTTTTGTTTCTGTTTTTCGGCATTCTGTTTTTGACCCTTTTCCTTATCTTTCTTTCCCCCCTTGTCTCCCATTGCCTGTCTCCTTTCCCCATTGACCTTCAGTTTTCTCAGTTTGAGGGCACCAATGAAGGCTTGCATGTAAGTACATCCTTGGAGATTAACCACTTTTCCGTCGATGCATATTGGCTGGCATGAACATCATTGTCAGAAATGAAATGATCATACCGCTTGCAAATAAATTCTTTCAACATGAGGTCGGATAATTCACGGTCTTTCTTGTTCTTGTTGAGATAATCTTCAATTGCACTCTCTTTGATTATTATTTCAATTTTTTTTGAACGCTTGATTTGGTTCTCCGAATCATTTTGGAGTTTCCAATCGATCTGTATTAAATGATCATTATTTGAGAAACGGGAATTTATCCAAGCGTTCGCGGGGAAAATTGTCTTTATAAGTCTAACCCAGTAGTCCAACAGATCTTCAGCCATTTCAACTCACCGCCAGGGTCACAATCCTGAAAACAAACTTTCATCTCACATTGCAGGGCCATTGCAACCGTCATAAAGCCCGATTAAGATTATGTATATGGCCCCTATGCCATGTTTTTATCGATCTCCTCCACCAGCTCCGGTTCGGCTATATTTGAGCCTTCGTTTGGAGTGTGCGCAATTATATTAGCTTTCTGCTGTTTAGCCAAGATGCGTTTTGAAGCCTTTTCTATTTGCTTCTGCTGTCTTGCTTTTTCTTTAGATTGCTTGCCAAAGTTGTACATGGACCTTCCCATATTCAAGCTCCTATTCTTGTCTCTCTTTCAAACGTTACAGAATATGCTGAAAATGGAGAGGCGCTCCAAGGCAGAATATCGTGATGGAACGCCTCTTTCATTTATCCTTACCCAAGGTTAATTAACTGAGTCTCACGTTTTCTGCTGCAGGGCCTTTTTTACCCTGGACAACATCGAAGCTTACAGACTGGCCCTCAGTTAACGTTTTGAAACCATCGGCTTGAATGGCACTGTAATGGACGAAAACATCCCCACCATCATTCTTCTCGATAAATCCAAAACCTTTACTCTCGTTAAACCATTTCACTTTACCTTCTGACATAATTAGTCTCCTCCTTTCTTAGAATTTACCAAAAGTCGAATTACCAATATGACAGAAATAAAAAAGCCACCTTGGCTCTAAAGAGCATGGTGGCCGCCTTTGCACTTCAAATTGTCATAACCCAACTTTAACTGTACCGTACAGACTAAAGACCATAGCAAGGTACAGGATATGGCGGCACGCTACTCTTTTATTTATGACAAGTCAAGGTATATTTACACTTTCAGAAAGAAACGTGTTCCAGGCCTTGCTGCTTTCTCTCTGTTTGGGATCCAGGAGCCGCAGACACATCCTTGTAAAGGTTCCTTGCCTCTTGATATCTGGCCGCGTTTTTCATGCTGCGATCCGGATTGCTGTCGATCAGATAACCTTTTCATTTTGTTTTTTGCCGAAATCATGTATCATAAATTGTTTTTTTCTCAGAACATTGAAAAAAGTCCGATATCATGCAGGACGTTGGCGTTTTCGCACGGTGCAGGAGAGGATATGACGGATATTTCCCCGGATCAGAAAATGAAGGATGTGGCGGCAATGATTGTCGCGGCCCGCAGGGTGGTGGTTTTTACAGGCGCCGGGGTCAGCACGGAATCCGGCATCCCTGATTTTCGCAGCCCGGGCGGGATCTGGACGAAATTCGATCCCGAAGATTTTACGATCGAACGATTTCTGTACAGCGCGGAAACAAGAAGGAAGCAGTGGCGCATCCTCATGGAAGGCGGGCTCTTCGCGCAGGCCGAGCCGAACCGGGCGCATTTGGCCATTGCGGAGTTGGAAAAGCTGGGCAAGCTGACCTGCGTGATCACGCAAAACATCGACAACCTGCACCAGAAGGCGGGCAACGATCCCAAAAAGGTCTATGAGCTGCACGGCAACATGAACTGGCTTCGCTGCCTGGACTGCCGTGAAGCCTATCGACTTGAGGATATCCTGGCGAAGCCCCGGCCGGCGGATGACGTCCCGGCCTGCGAGCGTTGCCGGGGCATCCTGAAACCCGATGTCATTTTTTTCGGAGAGTCGCTGCCCCCGGAAACCCTCTCGCAGGCCACACATCATGCCTGCAACTGCGATCTGCTCATGGTCGTCGGGTCGTCGCTCGTGGTCTATCCGGCCGCCTATATGCCGATGTATGCAAAGAACGCCGGGGCGAAACTCGTGATTATCAACCGGGACGTTACCCCCTATGACGGCAGCGCTGATGTGGTCATTAACCATTCGGCGGGGGAGGCGATGTCCGGGATTCTGGAGATGGTCAGGATGCGATCTGCAACCTCATAACCGGGGACTTAAAGGGCTGCTCGTAATGAAAGACAGTGATGTGCCTGATTCTGTTGTCCTATAAACAGCACCCGGTTTATCCGCTTGTGTTTGCGGCGAATCGGGACGAATTTTATGATCGGCCGTCGGCCCCGGCGTCGTTCTGGGAGGACAGGCCCGATCTGCTGGCCGGTCGCGACCTCAAGGAGGGCGGAACGTGGTTCGGTATTACCAGGCAGGGGAGAATGGCCGCCCTGACCAACTACCGCGACCCCGCTTTCGTGAAATTACAGGCCCCCTCTCGCGGCTGGCTCGTCAAGGATTATCTCTGCTCTCAGGAAGATGCAGATGTCTATCTGAAAAAGCTGGAAAAGCAGGCCGACCGGTATAATGGTTTCAGCGTGCTCCTGGGCGACCCGCTTCGTCTTTATTTTTTTTCAAACCGGAACGGGACAATCGAGTTGAAGCCCGGTCTTTACGGCCTGAGCAATGCTTTGCTCAACACTGCCTGGCCCAAGGTCGAAAGGGGGAAGCAGAGACTGGGCGCGCTTCTGTCGCAGACCGACGAGCCGCTTCCGGAAGACCTGTTCTCGATCCTGAAGGATCCGACCAGGCCGGAGGACCACCAATTGCCCGATACGGGCGTCGGCCTGGAATGGGAACGGATTCTTGCTTCGATGTTCATCACGAGCCCCATTTACGGCACCCGTTCCTCAAGCCTGCTGCTGGTTGACCGTCATGGGCGTGTCACGTTTATGGAACGAAGTTATAACGGCGGGTCCGAACCCTGGGTGACAGCAAAATTTCAATTCAGAATCGAAGGAGATGCGCGGCGTGTCGAGACGTGAATATCCTGACCGTCCCGTCGTCGGCGTCGGCGCGGTGGTTATCCGGGACGGGAAAATCCTTCTGGTCAAACGCGGCATTGAGCCGAGCAAGGGGCTATGGGCCATTCCGGGCGGTTCGCTCGAATTGGGCGAAACGTTGCAACAGGCGGCGGAACGGGAGATTCTCGAAGAGACGGGCGTGACGATCCGGGCGCGGGAGCCCCTCTATACCTTTGATTTTTTCGAACGGACGGACAGCGGCCGCGTCCGGTTCCATTTCGTGATCGTTGATGTTGCCGCCGATTATGTCAGCGGCGAGGCAAAAGGGGCCGACGACGCCCTCGACGCGCGCTGGCTGGCGCCGGCGGATCTCGATCATCTGCCGGTTTCGCAAAATACGATAAAGCTTTTGCAGGCGGTCGGATTCATAATAAAACAAGGACATGGAGGATGTGTGTGATGTGTCTTACCCCTTTCCCGGTGAGAAAAGATGAGGGGTAAGGGGATTCGCATAATTTCTTTTCAGGAGGTGTTGCCGTGAAAGTGATCTATCACAAGGATTTCTTGCCGAGTTACACCATGGACCCCGCTGCCGCGACAGGTCGCATCGATGCCGTGCTCAAGGAAATCCAGGGCCAGGTGACATTTATCGACGCCGTTGCCGCAACGGAGAAGGATATAGCCACGGTCCATACCCGTTCACATATGGACATGGTCAGAAGGGACGGGATTTATGACATTGCCGCACTCGCTGCGGGCGGCGCTATCCAGTCCGCTGAAATCGGCTTGAGCGAGCCCTGCTTCGCGCTGATCCGTCCGCCGGGACATCACGCTTCGGCCGGCAACTGCTGGGGGTTCTGTTATTTCAACAACATGGCAATTGCTCTGGAGAAACTCAGACGGGACAACAAAATTAAAACCGCCTTCGTGCTTGATTTTGACCTTCATTATGGCGACGGCACAGTCAATATCCTGGGCGGCAGGGGGTATGTTGATCTCTACAATCCGTCTGCATCCAACCGCCGGGACTACGTGAGCAGTGTCGAAAAATGGCTTTTCTCGAGATCCGTGGATATCATCGGCGTCTCTGCCGGATTTGATAACCACATCAACGACTGGGGAGGCCTGCTTTCCACGCAGGATTATCAGGATATGGGGCGCATGGTCCGGGAGGCGAGCCAGAAGAACCAGGGGGGATGTTTCGCCATTCTGGAGGGCGGGTATAACCACGACGTGCTCGGCAAAAACGTGAAGGCCTTTATTGAAGGAATGGATTTGACGGTGTAGGAGGCATATGAAAAAAAAGAAACTGAACTTGGCGTTGCAAGGCGGTGGGGCGCATGGCGCCTTCACATGGGGCGTCCTGGACCGCCTGCTGGAGGAGACGGACCTCGAAATTGCGGGGGTCTCCGGAACGAGCGCCGGGGCGGTCAATGGCGCATGCCTGATCTATGGGCTGACCCAGGGGGGAAACGGGGCAGCCAGGGATGTATTGAGCGAGTTCTGGCGGAAAAATTCGGAATCCCAGCAATATTCTCCCCTGCAACCGACGATCCTCGACAAAATGGCGAGCAATGGAAATATTGATTTCAATCCGTTTCTCTTGTTTTTTTCCATGATTTCCAAATCCCTATCACCGTATCAGTGGAATCCGCTCATGAAAAATACTTTGAAGGACTTGCTTCTCGATGTCATTGATTTTGATGCCATTCAAAAAGAGCGCAAGCACAAACTCTTCCTGACGGCCACCAACATCCGTACATCCAAGGTCAAGATCTTTCACAACGCCGAAATAACGGCGGATGCCGTCTGTGCGTCCGCTTGCCTGCCTCATGTGTTTCAAGCTGTTGAAATAGAAGGAGAATTTTACTGGGATGGCGGCTATATCGGTAATCCGGCCATGTTTCCGCTCTTTGAGCAAACGCAATGTACTGACCTCATGCTGATCCAGATCGACAGCATCGACTACAACAAGGTGCCCACGCAGATGTCGGAAATCCTTGACAGGGCCACGGACATCAGCTTCAATTCCAGCCTCATGCGTGAGATGCGCGCCATCAGTTTTGTTACAAAAATCATTGAGAAAGGCTTTGACGACGACGGCCGGCTCATTAAAACAAATATCCACTACATCAGTACCGGCGATCTCATGAATCATTACAACGGCAGCAGCAAGCTGAATGTCGATTGGGACTGGCTGATTTTTCTCAGGGACAACGGACGGAGCAAAGCAGACGAATGGATCAGGGAGAATTACGAAAAGATAGGCAAGAGAAGCAGTTGCGACATCAATTGCATATTTCTATGATCTGAATCTGCGGCAGGAATATCATCACAGGGGGGCTCCCTGCTGATCCGGGAGATTCTGACAGGGAAACTATGATCAGGGGCTCTATGCAAGGCATTTCAAAACCGGACAGGCAAGAAACAATCGAAAGGATTTGAATTATGAAAATACGCGATTCGCTGATAGCCTTAACGGTTTTGTTGGTTTTTCTAAGCGCGGGCCATGTGTGGGCAGATCAGATCATCAAACTTGCGGTCATCACAAAGCCTGGATCGGCGCAGAGTATCTGCGCCGAGAAATTCCGGAAGCTGCTGGAAAGCCGTTCGGGCTTCAAGGTCAGACTCTACCAGGGGGCGTCGTTGGGCACGGAGACGGACATCCTCAGGAAGATTCAGGCGAATGACATTCAGCTGGGCGTCATCACCTCCGCCGTGTTTGAAGTCTTTCTGCCCGATGTGCGGGTGCTGGATTACCCCTTTCTTTTTGAGAGCTACGATCAGGCGGATCGCGTGCTGGATGGAGCGCCTGGCCAGGAACTTTTGCGGCGGCTGGAGAAGGCAGGCTTCAAGGGGCTGGCCTATTCGGAGAACGGATTTCGCGATTTGACGAACGATCGGCGTCCGGTGCACAAGGTGGAAGATTTGGCCGGATTGAAGATCCGGGTCATGGAATCGGCGCTTCATCGCGAGCTCTGGAAAATGCTGGGTGCCGCTCCCGTTTCCCTGGGATGGCCTGATGCCGTGGCGGCCATGAATCAGCTAACCATTGACGGACAGGAAAATCCGCTCTCTGTCATCTGGAGCTACAAGATCTACAAAACGCAGAAATACCTCTCCCTGACAAGGCATGTCTATTCACCGCATCTCAACGTGGCGAATCTGAAATGGTTCAACGGCCTTTCCGAGGTGGATCAGAAACTGATCCGTCAGTGCATGCAGGAAGCGGCGTCCTATCAGAAGCAATGGAATCGCAGGAACATGGCTTTTTTCCTGGCCAGGCTCAAGAAGAACGGCATGGTCATCGACGAATCGCCGGATATGGCGTCCTTCCGCAACCGCGTCGCCGACATTCAGTCCCTGCCCTTGTTTCAGGATCCGGGAACGCAGGAGCTTCTGAAACAATTTCTGGCGGCCGCGAAGTAGTGCAACAAAACGGTGGGGTGAACTCGACGGCATAGCGCTGGGATTATCGCATAAGCGACAAATGCGCCGTCATGGCTGAAGCTCAGGTCAAACGGCGCAGGCTTACCGTTGAGATAGGGTCGGGGCGGACCCAACCCGTGGCTATCCTGACAGCGACGGATTGCGATGTCCGCCGCCGACGCATGCAGAAGCTCTGCCAGACGCCTGCCGGCGAGCCGGCGTACCGCCGTTGAGGGATCATGATCGCAGCCTCCTTCCGCCGGGGGAAGACGATCGACGCTCCAGAGCGCACGGTCCAGGATGTCGGGCGGCGTTGCGCCGATACAATGAAGATACTCTCCGGCAACCGACACGCGGATGACAACCGGACCCTGGGGTGTATAAACCATGCCGGAACGGATCGGGCCATGATTTCCGGGGGACAAAACGACCGGATAAAGCCGGGGTGCGGATGCAACAAGGGGGTTCTTTTTCCGGACGACCTTATACGCAGTCTCTTTTGCCGCCCACAGCGCCCACATCACGGCATCCGGATCGCCGGCAGCGGCAATGAACTCCCGCTCAGGGCTGGTAAACACCCGCTGCAGTAACCGGTTGTCGCCGCTCTTCCCGATGTTGCCTGGATCGGTCAGATCCACAATGTCATTGCCGACAAAAGCCAAAATAATTGTCTTCCATTTCTGCCAGCCGCCCGATGATGTGTCCGGCGTAGTCGCGCTGGGCGCGCAGCCCCGTCAACGCGGATTTTTCCGGCGTGAACACATCGACAAGGACCGTAAAGCGTTCGCCGAAGGCCGGGATGGTGCTGTAAGCAGCTTGGCCGTCGCCGCGCAGATACAGGCACATTACCCGCATGCCCTCTTGATCATTGTCCAGAAAGCGCCCCACGCCGTAGGAAAAATTCTCCGTGTTGACCCGTCCCGTCCGCGAACGACCCCCCTCCGGGAAAACCAGCAATCTCTGCCTGCGGCTTAGCAGATAAGCACATTTTGCCAGTGTCTGCTTCATTTCCGTGCGCGGGCCGCCGCGCTGCACAGGGATGCACTTTGACAGGTAGCACAACAAGACCAGAAAGGGGTTTCTGAAATTGTTGCGCTCCGGCAGATTCCAGGGAATCCAGCGAAAGACTCGCAGGTGAGTCCAGAGCGATAGCATGGCGTAACTCAAAAGGGGCGAGTCTGCCATGGTCAGGTGGTTGGCGCAGATCAGCCAGGGGCCCTCGTGCTTTTCAAATTCGCGGCGGCATGCCGCCCTGACGGCCTTTATATCCCTGATCCGGTAACCCATCAGCCTGATCAGGGCAAAATAGAAAGGGGCCAGAACAACGGCCATCAGGCGGCCAAGGCCGTTCTGGAACATCAGGAGCGCTTTCGCCCGGGAAGACAGCATGGCCGCTAATTCAATTTCGCGTGGATCAAGTCAATGGCGTTGCCGATGGTGCGGATCGTATCGGCCTCGTCGTCATCCACGGTAATGTTGAAAACATCTTCACACTTGATAATCACATCCACGAGCCGGGCCGAATTGACCTTCAGGTCGTTGAGGATGTGAGTGTCCCGGGTCGCCCGCTCCAGCAGCGCCGTATCCTTCGTATAGGGTTTAAGAATGTTGACCATCGCCTCAAAGATTTTCTGTTCGTCCATATTTGCATCACTCCTTTTATTTTATATATTTTCCCATTTTCTGAAAATCAGACAACTGTTGACGTCACCGAAGCCGAACCCGGCCTTGGCGATAATCCTGAGCCCCTGATGCTTGACGCAGGTGCGCGGGATGCGGTCCGTAAAGGGCTCGATCTCCGGGTGTACGTCTTCGCAGTTGACGGAAGGGTGCAGAAACCCCCGGTGAAGCTGCAACACCACGGCGACGCATTCAATGGCCCCGGCGGCGCCCAGGCAGTGGCCGATCAGCGATTTCGTGCTGTTGATCCAGGGGAACGCGTCGGGACCGCGACCGAGGGCCTGCGACCAGCCCTTTACCTCCCCCGGATCGGCAAACGTCGCCGTCAGGTGGCCGTTGATGGCATCGACTGCGCCGGGTTCGACCCCGGCGTCCGACATGGCGGCCTGAATGCAGCGCTGAACGCCCTGCGGGTTGGGGGCCGTGATGGACCCGCCCATGCGGTGCCCGCCGCAGTTGACGGCGCCACCGAGCACTTCTGCGTAAATGCGGGCGCCCCGCGCCTGGGCCGTTTCAAGTTCTTCAAGCATCAACAGCGCCCCCCCGGAACCGGGAACGAAACCGCAGGCCGACGCACTCATGGGCCGCGAAGCAGCTTCGGGGCGGTCGTTGAATTTACGGCAGATCACGCGCATCGAATCGAAACCGGCCCAGATATAAGGCGAGGCGCCTTCGGAACCGCCGACCAGCATGCGTTTGGCCTGTCCGGTGCGGATCCGCCAGAGGCCGTCGAGGATCGCTTCATTTCCCGTGCTGCAGGCCGAGGAGTTGGATGTCGCCTGATTTCCCAATGCCAGCAGTCCGGCAATGCGGGCGCTCGTGCCGCTGTTCATGACCTGCTCGACGATACGGCTGCCCATGCGGCGGACCTTCCCCTCGCTCACCATCGGAACGACCGTGCGGGCGATCGTGTCCATTCCGCCGATGCCGCTGCCGGCGATAACGCCCGTATCCCAGTCCACACAATCGTCCTCGGCATCAGGCACGTGAAACCCCGCGTCCGTCCAGGCG
>Ga0105152_10000622_pt1 | contig 10916 bp, 10 predicted proteins | sample LakBais05cmmetaG_FD_81534 | JGI IMG/M metagenome (GOLD analysis project Ga0105152, IMG submission 81534) | Lake sediment microbial communities from Lake Baikal, Russia to study Microbial Dark Matter (Phase II) - Lake Baikal sediment 0-5 cm | ecosystem: Environmental > Aquatic > Freshwater >...
AGGGTCAAGATACAATTGAATCATGGCATACTCCTAAGCGGTTTCCGGGACAATATCATCAAGCAGGAAAGATTCTTCGCAGGCCAGACATTGCGCCTCGCGTTTATTTGCGACGACCAGCATCCCCTTGCACTTCGGACATGGTTGGGCCAACGGGCGTTTCCAGGAGGTGAAATCGCAATTGGGATAATTGGTGCAACCGAAAAAGATGCGGCCTTTGCGCGTTTTGCGAGAAACGATTTCACCACCATCCTTCGGACACATCACGCCAATTTTCTCCAACCAAGCTTCGGTATGGCGGCATTCCGGAAAGCCGGAACAGGAGATGAATTTGCCATAGCGCCCGTAGCGGATGACCAGCTCCTTGCCGCAATCCGGACAGGCACGCCCAATCGGCTCCGGGCCGGTCTTGACAACAGGCATCTCGGCCTGAGCCTTAGCCACGGTAATCGAGAAGGGTTTGTAGAAAGCATCCATGACTTTGACCCAATCCGCCTGGCCCTCGGATATTTTGTCCAGGTCTTCTTCCATGCGCGCGGTGAAGGTCAAGTCAATTATCGCGGGGAAATACTGGCCCATCAGATCGTTGACCAGGATGCCGGTCTCAGTGGGAATGAGCCGCCGATCTAGGCGTTCCACGTATCCGCGTTGTTGAATTGTGGAAAGCGTGGGAGCGTAAGTGGAGGGACGTCCAATGCCGTACTCTTCCAGAATCTGCACCAGCGAGGCTTCCGAATATCGAGGCGGCGGCTGGGTAAAGTGCTGCTCTGGGATAAGCCGTACCACATCCTGCTTCTGACCTTCAGCAATCGAGGCTGGGATGCGTACATTCATCTCGTCTTCTTCCTCAGATTTCTTATCTTCATCTTTTGCTTCTTCATAAACGATCAGAAATCCAGGGAACTTGACCGCTGAACCGGCTGCTCTCAGCATGTATAGGTGGTCGGACCCCTGACCGGTCACGTCCACCGAGAGAGTGTCATACACTGCGGCTTCCATCTGCGAAGCGACGAAGCGCTGCCAAATGAGTTGATAGAGTTTGAACATGGCTGGATCGAGGAATGGTTTGACCTTATCCGGGTCGCGCAAAACTGAGGTCGGGCGGATGGCTTCGTGGGCTTCCTGTGCGCCGGCAACTTTCTTTGTGTATTCCGGAGGCTTTTCAGGCATAAAATCATTGCCATAGCGCTGGGCAATGTACGCCCGCACCTCATTACGCGCCACCTCTGCGATATTGGTCGAGTCAGTTCGCATATAGGTGATGAGACCGGTCGCACCGCCGTCGCCTACATCCTGTCCTTCATAGAGACCCTGTGCAAGGCCCATCGTCCGCTTGGCAGTGAAACCCAATTTGCGGGAGGCTTCCTGCTGGAGTGTTGACGTAATGAACGGCGCGGAAGGCTTACGCCGCCTTTCGCCGCGCTTTACGCGCGTGACAACATAAGGCGCTTTTTCCATATCCACCAAAAGGGGCTGGACTATATCTTCGCTGCCCAATTCGGGGTCTTTCTCATCAATCTTCGCCAGCTTTGTAATGAAGGTTTGCTTTTGGCCCTGCGGGCGTAATTCCGCCCCGATGGACCAGTATTCCACCGGGTTGAATGCGTCTATTTCGCGCTCACGCTCCACGATCAAATGCAAAGCCACGGACTGCACGCGTCCTGCCGAAAGGCGGCTACGCACTTTTTCCCACAAGATCGGGCTGATGCTATATCCAACCAGCCGGTCCAGCACGCGCCGGGCTTGTTGGGCATTGACCAGTTCCATATTAATTTCGCGCGGGTTCGAGAATGCCTCGCTAATTGCATTCTCGGTAATCTCATGAAAGACCACGCGCCTAGCAAGTTTCGGATCAATTGCAGCGGCTTCCATCAAATGCCAGGAAATTGCTTCGCCCTCACGGTCAGGGTCGGTAGCCAGGTAGATTTCAGCGGCTTCTTTCGCCAGTTGCTTGAGTTCCTTGACGATGGCTTTCTTCTCATTCGGAACACGATATTTCGGGGCGAAGTTATTCTCCACATCCACCGATAACTGCGAGCGCAGCAAATCGCGCACATGCCCGACCGAGGCCCGTACGGTGTAACCTTTGCCGAGGAAACGCCCCACCGTCTTGGCCTTGGCCGGGGACTCGACAATGACCAATTTGCCGCTACGCTTGTCAACTTTTTCCGGCTTTACCATACCTTCGTGCGCTTCGGTCTTGCCGGTGCGGTACAGGGTCGTTCCACACACACCGCAGGTGCCACGCGTGACCGGCGCACCGGCAGCGTTGAACGACGCTTGAGGGTCAACAATTTCCCGTTTGGTCTTGCACTTCATACAATAGGCTTCCACGAGATAACTCCTAGAGATAATCTTCCCGCTGCGATTTTTTTAGGTTTGCGATAACCTGACGCACCTGCTGGGCCTGGTCACGGCGACAAACCAGCAGCGCGTCACCCGAGTCAATCACGATCAAATCATCCACGCCAATCGTGACGATGAGTTTCTTCCCGGATGAATAGACCAGGGAGTTATGCGTTTCAAGCAGCATATGTTCGCTATTGACGACCACATTTCCGCCCTCATCCGGCAGGAGCACATCAAACAGCGAATCCCAAGAGCCAACGTCGCTCCATTCCAATCCATCGGCCGGCAGTACGGCGACGTTGGCAGCATTTTCCATAATACCGTAATCTATCGTCTCAGGCTTGAGCCGCAACCACGCGGACCTGAGGACTGCCTCCTGCTCCGACGTGCCCCAGGCTACCTCGATCAGGTCAAGAGCTGCTTTCAGGTCCAGCATCTGGTGGGAGATTTCATCCAGGATCCGCTCAGCACGCCAGATGAAAATGCCGGAATTCCAGGAATGTTCGCCACCCGCCAGCATGGTGCGAGCCTTCGCTTCGTCCGGTTTTTCGGTGAAATGCAGTACCCTGTAGACCGGATAATCAAATATCTCCGGAAGGACGGCATCCCGTTGAATATAACCATAACCGGTGGCGGGGAAAGTTGGAGTGATGCCGAGAGTTACCAGATAGTCCTTGCGCGCTACTTGAACTGCTACACGCATAATCCGATGGAACAGGTCAATGTTGCGGATATAATGATCAGCAGGTAGAACGAGCATCACCGCCTCGGAGTCGCGTGCCGCCAGAACAGCTCCCGCCAACCCGACGACTGAGGCCGTACCGCGTGGCGTGGGTTCAATTATGAAATTTATCGCCGGTAGCTGTGGAGCCTGAGTCTTTAGTTCCTGCTCCTGTTCTGCGGTCGTAACAACATAAATCCGTTCTGGGGGAACAAAGCCTTCGAGACGATCCAGCGTGGTCTGGAAAAGGGTGCGCTCTCCCAGCAATGGGAGAATGTGTTTGGGATGTTTCTTGCGTGAGATGGGCCAGAGACGGGTACCGCCACCGCCGGCCATGATGACCGCATAAGTATGTTCCATAACCTAAGCCTTGTCCCGTCCCGCAAGAGATTCGGGATGATATGCTGGAACCGGGACTACGTTGTACTCGGACTGTTCCTCCCTCACTGCTACATAATTGAGCCCGCCCACCTGCCGCACCATTCCCTTGAGTTCCATCATCACCAGCGTGGCTGAGACGCGCTCAATCGGCAAGCCGGTCTGGTTGCGGATTTCGTCCATGTGCAGGGGTTCGTGGGTCAGCACGCTCATTAGTTTCGATTCGGTTTCATCAGACGGAAGAACCTTCCGCACGAGGCGCTGTTCGGTGACGCGTGTTAGATTCAGCACATCCAGCAGGTCGTGGACGGAGAGCATCGGACGCGCCCCCTGGGCAATCAGCCTGTTTGTGCCCTTACTCTGGGGAGCCAGTATATTACCCGGCACTGCAAAAACTTCGCGGCCCTGGTCAATGGCAAACTGGGCAGTGATCAACGCACCACTGGTCTCTCCCGCCTCGACTACAACCGTCGCCATCGAAAGTCCGGAGATGATGCGGTTGCGCGGCGGAAAATTGGAGGCGTCCGGCGGTGTGCCTAGGGCGTAGTCGCTGACGAGTGCACCGCATGCAATCATCTTCTCGGCCAGTTGGGCGTGCTCAGGCGGGTAGATGCGATCCACGCCGCAGCCAAGCACTGCGATGGTTCGCCCTCCAGCCCTGAGCGCGGACTGATGGGCAATCGCGTCCACACCACGCGCCAGCCCGGAGACAACTGTAACGCCGTTGGCGGCCAAAAACGAGGCTACTTCTTCGGCCACCTGCCTCCCGTAGGTGCTGACACGCCGCGTCCCGACCACGGCAACGGCCCAGGAATCTTCGGTTGTTAATGCACCACGCACATATAGTACAGGCGGAGGCTGGTCGATTTCCTTCAAACGAGGTGGATAAAGTTCGTCGTCCCAGGTAAGGATTTCAATGCCCTGCGCCATAACCTGAGCAAGATATTTGTCCAGGTCCACGCCAGCACGCACCTGCGCCACACGCTCGGCCAGTTTCGGACTGAGGCCGGCAACTTTGAGCGCATCCGCTGGGGCCTGCCAGGCTAAAGCCAGGTCGCCAAAATGGTCGCGCAGACCTTGCAGGCGTACTGCCCCAATCCCCTTGACCAGATTGAAACCGACCCAGTAACGTTTTTCGTTCACTGTTCCCTGTTCTCACATTCTTCATCAACAAGGCCGGGGAGTAAACGTACTTTCATTGTTTTTTTGTCCAGGGCTACTTCCAGAATGACCTCAGAGATAGCCGGGAGCAGGAGCTCGCGCCCGGATGAGTCCGTCACCACATAAACATCGTTAGCGCCGGTTTCCAGGATTTCTGTCAGTGTTCCGAGGAGATTGCCCACCTCATCCACCACTTCCAAGTCGAGGAGTTCGTGAAAATAAAACTCACCTTCGGGTAATTTGGACGTTTCCGCTGCGGCGATGAAGAGAATCTGGTTTCGATAACAGCCAGCTTGCTCGGGGGTAGTAACGCCCTCAAAGCCCAGAATCAGTCCCTCATTGTGCGGACGTTGACTAGTAATGACCAACCTCATATGCTTTTGGCCGAGGTAGATGTCTTTCTTAAGGCTTAAGCGTTCGGGAAAATCGGTGTAGATTTCCGCCACTACTTCACCATGGACACCATGCGGACGGCGCACCTTCCCTACTACCAAAAAAGCAGGCCCGCCAGCAGTAGGTGGGCCTGCCGGTCGTTCTTTGGCACCAGACATACTGTTAGGGTTCTACCACATCAAGCGTGACCTGGCACCCTTCACGCTCAGCAGCCACCCGTAGCAGGGAGCGGATGGCGTTGGCCACCCGCCCACCTTTGCCGATGACACGACCCATGTCGTCTTTTGCGACACTCAGTTCCATCGTCACACGGTTACCGTGACGTATCTCGTCAACAGCAACTTCATCCGGGTGGTCTACCAGGGATTTAGCGATATATTCTGTGAGTGCTTTCATGATATCTCAATAGGAGTGTAGCAACGACTCTAGTCGTTGCCACGATCACTTGCGGGTTTTGTTGGAGGGGAGGCGCGCCGCCCTGGCTGTTTCAGCCTCGGCCAGCAGGGTCTCAATAGATTCACCGGCCTTGAAACGCTCAAAGCGTTCCACCGTGCCAGCGGTCTTGAACAACTGTGCCACCGACTCGGTCGGCTGGGCGCCCTTGCTCATCCACTCGTAGACACGGTCTTCTTTTATGTTCAAAGTAGCTGGTTCAGTGCGCGGATTGTAGAATCCCACGATTTCCAGGAAGCGACCATCGCGCGGGCTTTCCTTGTCTGCAATGACCAGGCGGTAAGACGGCTGGCCCCTTTGACCAGTACGGCGAAGACGTATACGAACCATCAGAAAATTCTCCTTCAAATGTTGTTTATAGTTTTTTGGCATCAGCAGGCCGCACGTATAGGGGCAGAAAGGAATGCATAGTGCGGTGCTGAGAACCTTCAAATCGGGAGGGTAGGGTTTGCATAGCGCCTAAAGGACTCCCTGCCCTGGGTGACAAAAAACGCCTCTCCTACATTTTACCTCATCCGAACAAACGTGACAGGCCGCGTCCACCGGTTTTTTGCAGCATTTTGAACATTTTTAACATCTCACGGAATTGTTTTACCAACCGATTCACATCCTGGACCTCAAGCCCGCAGCCGCGGGCGATACGTCTGCGGCGGCTGGCATTCAGCACATCCGGGTTACGTCGCTCGGAGGGTGTCATCGAATTAATGATCGCTTCCGTGCTCTTCGTCGAATGGTCCATCTCTTCGGACGAGATATTACGGGCAGCCCGCCCCATTTCGCCAGGGAGCATATCCGCCATCTGGCTCATCGGACCCATCTTTTTTGATGAGTGCAGTATTTCAACCAGGTCATCCAGCGTAAACTCGCCCTTGGCGAGGCGTTTCGCCTGCCTCTGGGCCTGCTTTTCATCGAAGACTGCCTCAGCTTTTTCGATCAGGCCGAGTACGTCACCCATGCCCAGAATACGGGAAGCCAGACGTTCGGGCTGGAAGGCTTCCAGCGCGTCCAATTTTTCACCTGTCCCGATAAACTTGATTGGGACACCGGTCACCGAACGGATGGATATGGCCGCGCCGCCGCGCGAGTCTCCATCCATTTTGGTCATGATGAGACCGGTGAGTGGTACGGAATCCCGGAAGCCTTCAGCGACGTGCAGGGCTTCCTGGCCGATCATCGAATCCACTACGAGCAGGGTTTCAGCGGGCAGCACGTTCTGGACTATGGCCTGGAGTTCACCCATCAGGATTTCATCTAACTGGGAGCGGCCGGCTGTGTCCATGATGATGACGGTGTAACCGCCATTTTTCGCTTTTTGGAAGGCATGCTTCGCCAGTTCGGGCGGTTTGACGTTGGCCTCGAAAAAGACCGGAACGTCCATTTGCTGGCCCAGGGTCCGCAGTTGCTCCATTGCCGCCGGACGATATGGATCCCCAGCCACAAGCATGACGCGTTCACCACGCTCTCGCAGGAAGTTCGCCAGTTTCCCGGCAGCAGTCGTTTTGCCCGACCCCTGCAGACCAACCAGCATCAGCATGTGCGGCTTCTCACCGAATAGGTTGAGCGGAGCGGGTTCGCCAAGGGTGGCGACCAGTTCCTCGTTAACGATTTTAACGACCTGCTGGCCCGGGTTAAGAGCTTTCGAGACTTCCGCCCCAACTGCACGGACGCGCACGCGAGCGATAAAGTCCTTGACCACGCTGTAGTGCACATCGGCTTCCAGCAACGCCAAGCGGACTTCCCGCATGGCAACATCAACGTCGGCTTCGGATAATTTGCCGCGTTTACGCAGTTGGTCAAAAAGCTGGGTCAGCCGTCCGGTAAGCGACTCGAACATGTTATCTCTTCATTAAAAAAGCAATTGCCCGAAGGCGGATAGATTTTAGTCGATAACGGGCATATGGTCAAGGAAAAGCCGCCTCCAACGGGAACTAACAGGGTTATAATCTATTGTAAAACTGAGTGTCTCAAATGCCCCTGCCAAAGGAGAAAGTATGTCGAAAGTAGCAGTTATTACCGATAGTACCGCCTATATCCCCGATGCAATGTTAAAAGCGCACCAGATTACCGTTGTCCCTCAGGTATTGATCTGGGGCGAGGAAATTATCCGCGACGGTGTGGACATCATGCCGGATGATTTCTACAAACGGCTGGAGACTGCCAAGGTCATGCCGACCACATCCCAGGTCTCCATCGGTGACATGAAAACCGCCTTTGAGAAGCTACTGGAAAGTGGATTCGATGTGCTGGGTATTTTCATTTCATCGAAACTCTCCGGTACTATTCAATCTGCCACCCAGGCGCGTGAAATGCTGCCAAAAGCCGCCGATAAAATTACCATCGTTGACTCCAATTCCACAGCGATGGCGATGGGCTTCCACGTGCTCCTCGCCGCCCGGGTCGCCCAGGACGGAGCCACCCTGGACGAATGTCAAAAACAGGCTGAGAAAGCCCGCGAGCACACCGGAGTCTATTTCGTGGTGGACACGCTGGAATTCCTACGCCGCGGCGGCCGCATCGGTGGAGCGCAGGCGCTATTGGGTTCGGCTCTGAATATCAAGCCGATCCTCGAAGTGCGGGATGGACGGATCGAATCGGTGGATAAAGTACGCACCAAGAGTAAAGCCATAGACCGGATGATCGACCTGGTTGCCCAGCATGTTGCAGGCCGGACCCCGGTCCGGCTGGCCACATTGCATGCCAATGCCGAGACTGAGGCGCGCGCCGCACTAGACGCTGCCGTCCTTCAGCTTCAGCCAATCGAGACAGTCTTTGCGTCCGTCTCGCCTGTCATCGGGACGCACGCCGGTCCGGGCACCATCGGATTGGCGTTTATGGCCGGGATGTAAGAAGAAACCATATATGAGCTACAGAGCGAGGGTCTGGTATATGCCAGACCCTTCTGTTTTCGAAAGAAAACGGAAATTTTGATTGACGGTTACACCCGAAGCAGGTATAATCCGCCTTCGGCTCAAATCAAGAAATCACGGGAGTAACCGATATGGAAACGACAAACGCGGCGCCGGAAAGCGCGCTGCAACCAAAGGCACGTCTGACAGGCAAAGTCATAAAAACCACCATTGCGGGGGCCATCGTGGACATCGGGCAAAAAGTACCCGGCGTTATCCACATCTCGCAATTGCAGAAAGATCCGGTCAACCGCGTTGAAGATATTATTCAGGTCGGTCAAGAAGTAAACGTGTGGGTACGCCGCGTGCACGACGACCGTGTGGAACTGACCATGGTCGAGCCTTTGACCCTCGAATGGCGCGAACTAAAGCCGGATATGGTTGTCAAAGGCAAAGTATCCCGCCTGGAAGTATACGGCGCGTTCGTGGATATCGGCGCCGAGCGCCCCGGTCTGGTGCACGTCAGCGAGATCTCGCATGATTACGTCAAGAACCCGTCCGAAGTGCTGAAAGAGGGCGACGAAGTTGAGGCGAAAATCCTGGACGTGGACCGCCGCAAGAAGCAAATCCGCCTGAGCATCAAAGCCGCCATACCCAAACCAGAAGAAGTGGTGGCCGAGGTCAAGAAGTCGGAACCCCGCAAGGGACGCAGCGGAAAGAAGGGTAAAAAAAAGCAAGAGTCCATCGAGGAGCCAGAATCCAAAGAACCCGAACTGACAGCTTTCCAGATCGCCTTCCAGAAGGCCCAGGATCGCGCGGGTGATAAGAAAAGCTCTGCAAAGAGCAAGAGGTCAAAGCCTAATCTCAAGGATGAGCAGGAAGAGATTTTCAGCCGTACACTGGAGAATCGCATCACGCCCGGTTAATCCAACTATTCAACAATAACCCTTGACAGGCTCATTACTCACCTTATGAACTCCGTGAGAAACCAGAATTCTCCCCGCTTATGGCTGGCCGGACCAGGGCAGCAGGGCAGCAAATGCTGTCAGATCGGTACCATTGCGCACCTCAATGCGGCTTAAATAAAAGAGTGTGTTCAGGCCATGGACATATTGAGTCCCCAGCCCGACCGCTGCTAAATAACCGTATTCTATAACCTTATCGACAACAAAATCATCAATCTCGCCATAGGGGTAGGCAAATGTCTCTACACTCACACCAATCTCAGATGCAAGGCGACCTTTCGATTGTCCTGCCTCGAAATTAATTTTGTCATGAACAGCCAATAAGTGCGGATGAGTCATGCTATGGCTCCCAATTTCCCAGCCATTGCCGGTCATCGCTTGAATCTGACCGGTGTCCAAGTGATCTTGTGATCCAACGTATTCTACAACAAGGTACAAAACGCCTATAAACCCCTGTGCCTGCATGATCGGATAAGCATTTTCGTAAACGCTCTCATCGCCATCGTCAAAAGAGATCACAACCGGTCTGGGTGGCAAGAGGGCGCCCTTGGTGATCGCTTCCACCAATAGGGAAATAGGGATGGTTGTATATCCCCAATCTTTAAGCGCCTGCATCTGCCACTCAAAATCTGCGACTGGAGTGTAATAAAGCGAATTGGGCGAAGGAGGCTCCGCAATTCGATGATAAAGCAAAATGGGACAGGTAATTGTGCCGGCTTGGTAGACCCATACCGGGGTCGGTGTGACTGTGGCGGTGGCTGTAGGCGTCGGAAGAGGAGTGTCGGTTGGAGGAACCGGTGTTGGTGAGATCAGGGTCTGGGTGAATGTTTCGGTCGGTATATAGGAAGGGGTGGCTGAGATATTCGGTATACTACAGCCTGAGATCAATGCAATTACAAACAGGAAAAGTGAAGGCTTTAAACAACGCACCATTGACATAGGGCTAAGTCCTATTAGAAATGATTATCTTCATGGTTGGCTATTCAAGGGACGGTAGACAGCGTCTATGACCTGCAGAGCGGTCAGATTGCGTCAGGTCCAACCAAGCTCCATGAGTCGGTGAATTTTCGCATGAAAGACTCCATAAATAAATAAGATTTGGGATCTTAGGGAGCTCTTGTGATAGTGGAAAAGGTAGGGGATATTATGTGGTCTTCGCCCTGCCAATACCGTATCCTTACACCAACACCACGGCAATTCCCTGAAAACCGGAATTTGACTGGCGGGATTATACCTGCTTCTGGCATGAATTGACAAAACTTTCTTATCCTGATAGGATGTGTCATATTTCAAAAAGAAGAGGTACACATGGTAACCCCAATTCAAACCCAGACCGTTCTGCTCACCTCCGCCGCCGCTGTAGTTGTTCGCGGCCTGCGTCAACAACAAAACCTGGACGAAAGTTACGCCCTGCGGGTCTATATCGCCGGACAGACATGTTCCGGGTTCCAATATGGGATGGCACTCGACAACAAGCCTCGCGAGACCGACGCTGCCTTTGAGAGCGAGGGTATCAAAGTATTAGTGGATGACACATCCATCCAGTACATGGCCGGTACGACAGTTGACTATATTGACGATGAACGCGGCAAGGGCTTTTTAGTGGATAATCCAAATGCGGCTCCCTCCTGTTCCTGTGAAAGTGGAACG
>Ga0105152_10000623_pt1 | contig 10910 bp, 8 predicted proteins | sample LakBais05cmmetaG_FD_81534 | JGI IMG/M metagenome (GOLD analysis project Ga0105152, IMG submission 81534) | Lake sediment microbial communities from Lake Baikal, Russia to study Microbial Dark Matter (Phase II) - Lake Baikal sediment 0-5 cm | ecosystem: Environmental > Aquatic > Freshwater > Lake...
GTGGAGAACCTGTCCCCCGTGGGCCGCCTTGCAGCCGTCCCGGAAGACCGTGATCCCGAGACAGCCGAGATCGTAGGCGGACTGGTAGGCCTTGGCCACATCCTCGACCGTGGCGGAGTTGGGCAGGTTGATCGTCTTGGAGACCCCATTGTCCGTGTGCTTCTGGAAGGCCGCCTGCATCCGGACGTGCCACTCGGACGCGATCTCGTGCGCGGTCACGAACACGCGGCGAACATCCTCCGGAATCTCGGTCAGACCGTCGAGCGTCCCATGCTTCGCCACTTTCTCCATCAGTTCGTCGCTGTAGAAGCCGCGCTTCCGCGCCACCGCCTCGAAATGGGGATTCACGAAGGTGAGGTGCCGGTCCCCCACGATGTGGCTGTAGGCCACGGCGAAGAGGGGCTCGATCCCCGACGAGCAGCCCGCGATGATGCTGATCGTGCCGGTGGGGGCAATCGTGGTCACGGTGGAATTCCGGACCGGCCGCCCGTCCCGATAGATGCTCTGCGACCAGCTAGGGAACGGCCCCCGCTCCTCTGCCAGACGCGCCGACTCGTCCCGGCCGATCGTGGTGATGAACTCCATCAGCTTCTCCGCCAGATCCAGGGCGTCCTGGCTATCGTAGGGGATGCCGAGCTGGATCAAGAGGTCGGACCAGCCCATCACGCCCAGGCCGATGCGGCGGTTCTTGTGGACCTGCTCCATGATCTCGGCCAGCGGGTAAGGGTTCACCTGGATCACGTCGTCCAGGAACCGCACTCCGAGACGCACCGCTCTCTCCAGCGCGTCCCAGACGATGGGGGCCGCTGGATCGTCCGGGCGCCCGAACTTGTCCAGGTTGATGGAGCCCAGATTGCAGGCGTCGTTGGGGGCCAGGGGCTGCTCGCCGCAGGGGTTCGTGGCCTCGATCGTCTCGAGGTCCCGCACCGGATTCGCGGGGCCGAGATTCACGCGGTCGATGAAGACCAGGCCGGGGTCGCCGGTCAGCCAGGCCGCGTTCACGATGCGGTCGAAGACTTCGCGCGCCTTGAGGCGCCCCGTGGCCTTATGGGTGTGCGGATCGATCAGGTCGTACTCGCCGTCCGCCGCCTTGGCCCGCATGAAGGACTCGGTGATGGAGACGGAGATGTTGAAGTTGGCGATCCCCCCGTCCAGCTTGCAGTGGATGAACTCCAGGATGTCCGGGTGGTCCACCTTCAGGATGCCCATGTTCGCGCCGCGCCGGGTGCCGCCCTGTTTCACCGCCTCGGTGGCGCCGTTGAAGACCCGGAGAAAGCTCACGGGGCCGCTGGCCTTGCCCCCCGTGGAGAGGACCGCGGTGTCCTTGGGCCGCAGGCGCGAGAAGGCGAAGCCCGTCCCTCCCCCGCTCTTGTGGATGATGGCGGCCCGCTTCACCGCCTCGAAGATCTCGTCCATCGAGTCGCAGACCGGCAGCACGAAGCAGGCCGAGAACTGCAGGCCGTTGTCCTTGCCCGCGTTCATCAGGGTCGGGGAATTGGGCAGGAAGGCCCCGTCCACCATCAACTCATAGAAGTGGCCGGCCACCTCGTGGATCTGCTGCTGCGTCTTCCCCCAGGTCGCCTCGGCCGACGCGATGGCACTCGCCACGCGCCAGCACATGTCCTCTGCCGTCTCACCTCGCTCCGCGCCCGATGCGACGCCCTCGGCGACCTTGCGAGACCGGTCGAGGTACCGCTCCCGTAAGACACGAAGGGCAGATTCGGACCACTGGCCCTGCTTCATCGGACGCGCGAGCTCTACCATGACGACTTCCTCCATCTCGAGTGCAAGAGGGCTGCGGCCCGTTGACCGCCCAGGAGCCCGGCTGTGTTCCGTCAACCACTCGCGATCCAGGCCCGGCCACAACAGAAAAAGCCACCGGCCAGGGCCGAGAGCCCGCCGCCGGCCTTTTCCGGGATCGCCTCCCCCCATCTCCGTCGATGCATCCGAAAACCGGCCCCGATTTTGGCCTCTCGAAATGCCGCGCCGGCTAACCAAACATCTGACTAGTCAACATCTTGGGTGGGTGGACACTTATATGCCCTACATGTTGGGGCTTGTCAAGCGAAAAACTGCTGGAAAACGCAGGGGAGTCCGTGCAGAAATGACGCGGGCGCGGAGAGCAGGTGTCTCTAACACCCTTGCTGGAGGGGGCCGGGAGAAGGCTAGACCCTATACAACACTGATCTGGTCGCTCTCTCAAACATGGCCCACCGCAGGAGAGCCCATCGCGAGGCCGCGAGCCTCCCGACTCGTGCGACGCCCTCACCCGGCAGGATCGCCACGAGCGATGTCGTTGCGCCGCCCCGCAGATCACAACCGGACCGATGTATGGGAGTTCAGGGATGCTCTCGGAGGGCCTCCAGGCATTCGGCAGGTCTGAGAGCCTGTGAAAAAATCCCCCAATCGTCGCAATAGGCGGATAGCGGCTCAGTGGAATCAGGCGTACCCGTTCCGCCAGTGTCGTGGGTCGGGAGTCGGTCGCACGCTCGCCGGGGCTACCAGGGCCTCCCTCCGACGCCTAACCCCCGTCGATGCCGGCTCCCCCTTACCCCGGGTCGGTCCGCTCGGGGAGCGGACCTCCGTGCCGGGGACGGGCTCGCCCGCGGGGGCGGCGCTCCGGGAGACCCTGGTAGCCCCTGGTGTCGTCGCTGAACGCTTACCAATAGGTTACAACTGGCCCTTTGGCCGAAATGCGATTCTTTCACAAACTCTGAGCACTCGCACGATTCCGGTTGCTGCTTTCGGGAAGTGCGGATGGTTGCCAGTGGCCGGTATCGCGTGACCGGAAGCCGCCACCTCGAGGAAGGGCAGATCATCGGGGTCGGGCAGGACGACGGTGAGTGGGTGCGCGATGACGGGGATGCCGCTCTGCCGGAAAAAGTCCAGAATGATGTGAGTCCCACTTACGAATAATGTACCATTGTGGATACACGGATGGTACCACATCCCATCGAGCACCCCGAAGTCATCGCGAAGATCCTGACCCACCTCGGGGTGTGGCCCGCCCGCCTCCACGTCCACAGTCCGCCCGCGAGGGTACCCGTTGCCATATCCCCTGCAACGGGTCTCCTTGCCGCGTGATCAGGGAGGTCGCCCCGTCAGCGCCTGAGGGCACCGGGGTCCGCCCGGCGCCCATCCACGGGAGATCGGTGCCACTCCATTATTGCCCTTGACACCCACGGTCGGTGTGCAGGACACTCCATGCGAGTGCAGGGTACGGCGTGAGCGGCGGGGGGCCGGCCCGCGCAGGATCCTGCCGAGGATCCGTCGGGCCCGGCCCTGGATCGTCGCGCGGCCCCCAAAAGTAAATTCATTCGCGGTCCTGGAGGGAACATCCCATGGTGCGAAGGGGAAACACCTGGTTGCGCTCTCTTCTGCCCTTGGCCCTGCCAGAAGATGTTTCCGGCCCTTTGGGTGAGTGTGTGTCCCGAAGGGCCGTTCGTTTTCAGGGGCTCGCGTCGCTGTCAACTGAAGGAGGAGCGTGCACATGAACCCGATGCTGTTGGCCCTGGCGATCTCGCTGTCCGTCCTGTTCGGCGCCGGCGGTGCGTGGGCGGGAGCCGCAAAGGTGGACCCGTTGACCATCAAGTTCGCCCACGCCGGCTCGTCGACGCACCCGTACTCCGTCGGGATCCAGAAGCTGACGCCGATCCTGGAGAGGAACTCCGGCGGCGCCATCAAGCTCCAGGTCTTCTGCTGCGCCCAGCTCGGGTCCGAGCGTGAGCTGGCCGAGGGGACGCGTCTTGGCACCATCAACGTCACCTCTGTGGCCGCCGAGGGCGCCCTGCCCGCTTGGGTGCCCGAGCTGCAGGCGCTCGGCCTGCCCTTCCTCATCCGGGACCGGGCGCACGCCTACAAAGTCCTGGACGGCCCCATCGGCAAAGAGTTCGAGGCCAAGCTGGAAGCGCAGGATCTCCACGTTCTCGGCTGGTGGGAGCTGGGCTTTCGCAACATGACCACCAAGAACAAGCCGATTCACACCCCGGCCGATCTCGGCGGTCTCAAGATGCGGGTGCAAGAGGCCAAGGTCTGGCTGGGGCTCATGCGGGCCTTGGGGGCCATCCCGACGCCGATCCCGTTCGGTGAGCTGTACAGCGCCCTCCAGCAGGGCGTGGTGGATGGCCAGGAGAACCCCATCGTCACCATCGTGTCCATGAAGTTCTACGAGGTCCAGAAGCAGGTCGGGCTGACCGAGCACACCTACACCGCCCTGCCGATCCTGGCCAACAAGAAATGGTGGAACGGCCTCACGCCCGCGCAACGCGAGGTGATCGCCGAGTCGGTGAAGGAGTCCGTGGTCGAGCAGCGCCAGACCGTCGCCGCCCAGGTGGACGACGGGGTGAAGTTCCTTAAGACGCAGGGGGTCAATATCAGCGAGGTGGACAAGGCCAAGTTCATGGAGGCCACCAAGGACGTGCCCAACCTGATCGCTGACCAGGTGCCGCCGGATCTGGTGCGACGCATCCGCGAGACCAAGTAGAAAAAGCCTGAACCGCCGGTACCAACGGCATCCGCCTCGGGCGGATTGGTGCGCCAAGAATGCCATAGGGAGGCGATCAGGTACCAAATTGCCATGTCCTCTTGGCGACCTTGGCGCCTTGGCGGTTAATCGGGGAGAGCCTGTGATAAAGGCCTTGGACCGCCTCCTGAAATACCTGCTGACCTTCCTGATCGGTCTCCTCACGGTCAGCGTCTTCCTGCAGGTGCTGACCCGGTTCGTCTTCAAGTATCCCTTGCCCTGGACGGAGGAGGTCTCGCGCATCGCCTTCGTCTACTCCATCTTCATCGGGGCCACCATCGCCGTCCGGGAGAAGGCCCACCTGAATGTGGACTTCGTCCTGGTGGTCCTGCCGCAGGAACTCGCCCGGGCAATCAAGCTGGTGGGGACGGGGCTGGTGGCGATCTTCCTCGCCTACATGACCTGGCAGGGGATCGCGTTCGTGCGGGCCACCGGCGTCCAGATGACGCCCGTCATGCAGGTTCCCTTCCGCTACCTCTACCTCATCATTCCGAGCAGCGGCGCGCTGATGCTCCTCTACCTGATCCTCGGCACCATCGACGAGCTTCGCAAGCGGAGGGAGCGCTGATGGTCTGGCTCATCCCGCTCCTCTTCGTGTTCTTCTTCATGGGCATGCCGATCACCTTCAGCCTGGGGGTGGCCTCTCTCCTGGGCCTGATCATCACCGAGGTGCCGCTGCTCCTGGTGGTGCAGCGGCTGTGGACGGCGGTGGACACCTTTTCCCTGGTAGCGGTCCCGCTCTTCATCCTGGCCGGGGATCTGATGTCCAACGGCGGCATCTCCCGCCGCCTGGTGGACTTTGCCCAGGCGCTGGTCGGCCACTTCACCTCGGGGCTGGCCATGGTGGCGGTCGTCGCCTGCATGTTCTTTGCAGCCGTCTCCGGCTCGGCCATCGCCGATGCCGCGGCCATCGGGGGCATCCTGATCCCGACCATGATCGCCAACAGGTATCACCCGCCCTTCACCGCCTCGCTGGTGGCCGCGGCCGGCACCATCGGCCCGATCATCCCCCCCAGTATTCCCATGGTGGTGTACGGGGCCATGACCAACACCTCCATCGCCATGCTGTTCGCGGGCGGCTTCCTCCCCGGTGTGGTGATGGGCCTCGGGCTGATGGCCTACTCGTACTACGTCGGAAAGCAGCGCGGCTACGTGGGCCGCGAGCGGCGGGCCGGCCTGAAAGAGATTGCCCGGGGCTTCGTGAACGCCCTCCTGGCCATGTTCATGCCGATCATCATCATCGGCGGGATCATCAGCGGCGTCTTCACCGCCACCGAGTCGGGCGTGGTGGCGGTGGTCTATGCCCTGCTTCTGGGGAAGTTCGTGTACCGCGAGTTGACCTGGCGGGATGTCACGAGACTCCTGTACGAATGTGGCCTGCTCACGGGCAAGATCCTGTTCATCCTGGGTACGGCCTCCATTTTCTCCTGGCTCCTCACGGTGGAGGGAATCCCCCAGCAGGTCACCGCAACCATCGCCGGCATGAACCCGGGGTGGTTCGCGATGCTCCTGCTCATCAACCTCATCCTGCTGTTCGTGGGCACCTTCATTGACACCATCAGCGCCCTCGTGATCTTTACCCCTCTCTTGCTGCCGCTGGCGATGTCGGTGGGGGTGGACCCCATCCATTTCGGCATCATCATCGCGGTGAACCTGACCATCGGCATGATCACGCCGCCCGTGGGCGTGGTCCTGTTCGTCACCACCGCTATCGCCAAGCTGACCATCCGGGAGATGATGCGAGACCTCACACCCATGATCGCCGTCCTGATCGTCGCCCTCGCCATCACCACCTACTGGCCGGCCATGGTCATGTGGATCCCGAATCTGTTGAAGTGACAGGCGCGGCGCTCCTCCAATTCACCGAGGTCTCCGCGTCTGCCGCGAAGCGCGCCTGGGCACGGCTGATCACGCAGGTCTACGAGGTGGACCCGCTGGTCTGTTCCCGCTGTTGCGGAGCCATGCGGATTCTCGCGTTCATCGAACAGCCTGAGGTCATCGAGAAGATCCTGACGCACCTGGGCCTCTGGTCCGCCGGATACTCCGGCCCGGCCCGAGGGACGCGAGCCGGGAGCCTTGGCAACCCGTGGTCGGCCCGGCTCCGGCGGCTGTGCGGCCCGCAGGAGCCGGAATCGTGCCGCGCCCCCGGAAAGCCAATTCGTCTCACCTACTCGACTACGCCCAATGACCCGCCTGACAGAAGAAGGGGAGAACAGTGATGGCCCAGCCGCGGATACCCGATCTCATGTCCGTGCTCCCTGCGGTGACCGCCGCCCTGGCGGATCCCGAGCAGCCCCGCGCCCTGTTCACGGCCCTGGAACGCATGACCGCCGAGGTTCTCGGCCACCGGCTGTTCACTCTGATGCGCTACCATGCGGGACCGTCGGAGTCCGAACGTGTCTGGAGCAGCCAGCCTTCCGTCTATCCGGTGGGCGGCCGCAAGCGTGTGGCGGACACGCCCTGGGCGCAGCGCATCTTCCGGGAAGGCCGCCCCTATCTCGGCCGGACGCCGGCCGAGATCCAGGCCGTCTTTCCGGATCACGAGCTCATCTTCTCCCTGGGGTGCGGATCAGTGCTCAACCTTCCGGTGGTATACGCCGGCCGGGTGTTGGGAACCATGAACCTGCTCCGCGAGGCGGGCGGGTACAACGAGGGCCAGATTGCCCTCGGCCTCGCGTGTGCGGCGCTGGCCGTGCCTGCCTATCTGCTCCTTCCGGCGTGAGATCCGACGGGTTTCAGCTCGACGCGACGCCGCGCGACGCCGTATGCTCGCCCCCTGTCGGCCACACGACTCGGGAAAAGACGGCGAGGACGTGCGGACCGGGAGGAGATGCCGGCGTGTCGCTTTCGGTGAACAAGAAAGAATGAGAGGGGTGGGGTATGAAGCGCTGGGGATGGCTGGCGGTGGCAGTTGGGCTCCTCGCAGGCGCAGGCGCCGCTGAGGCACAATCGTTTCCCGAGAAACCGATTTCGCTGGTGGTCGCTTACGCGGCAGGCGGCTCCGTCGACACCATGACCCGCGCCCTGGCCAGGCCCGTCGGGATAATTCTCGGACAACCGGTGGTCGTCGAGAACCGAACGGGTGCGGGCGGAGCCGTGGCCATGACCGCATTGATGACGGCGCGGCCGGACGGCTACACGCTGGTCAGCGTCACGTCCACGACGCTGACCTTCGATCCGCAGGTATCGAAGCTCCAGTTCGGCCTCGACGATTTCACCCCCATCGCCGCGATTGCCGAGTTTCAGGAGGCGTATGTCGCCTTGCCGGCAAAAGGCTGGAAGAGCTTTCAAGATCTGATCGGGGCGGCGAAAAAGGGGCCGCTGACCTACGGCTCCTCCACGCAGATCGACCGTGTCGTGACCTCTCTCGTCGGCAAGCAAGCCGGCGTGCAGTTGACGCCTGTGCCCTCCCGCGGCGGCGCGGATGTGATGGCCGCCGTGCTTGGCGGCCACGTCAACTTCGGGTACGCCGCCGGCATCCACTACTCGCACGTCGCGGCCGGCAACATGGTCGTGTTGGCCTCCTTGGGGGACAAGCGCCTTCGCGCGTTCCCGCAAGCGCCCACCCTGCGCGAGCTTGGCTACGACGTCGCCTCGATCAACTACTGCATCATCCTGGCCCCCAAGGGAGTGCCGCAACCCGTGCACGCCAGACTCGCCGATGCCTTCGGTCGCGCGGCAAAGGATCAGGCCTACACCAGCCTGGTTGACGATCGCCTGAATCTGGGGCCGCTCTACCTCGGACCGGCCGAACTCGCGCAAGCGCTCCATAGCCATGCCGCGGCCTACAAGTCCATGCTCGCGACGGCGCCAACCCAGTAGAACTCACGCGCTGAGAGGGACGCCATGCGCCAGGCCGATATCAGAGCCGCCTGCGTGCTGATAGCCGTCGGCCTCGTGACGATCGTCTTCGTCATCCCGCGCCAGACGACACCGGGCAACACCTTTGGCCTGCCACCGGCTTTCATGCCCTCGCTCACGATGGCAATCGTGGTTGGCCTGTCGGTTCTTCTGCTGGTGCGGTCGCTCGCCGCGCGGGACGACAGGCGGCCGGCGCCCATCCTGGCTGTGGAGTGGTGGCTGCTCCTCAAGACCGGATCGCTCATGCTCGCCGCCGTGGTCGCGGTGCATGTGCTGGGACTCCCGATCGGCGGCGGGCTGGGCGTGGCCGGATTCATGGTGTACCTCGGAGAACGACGGCCCTTGCCGATTCTGGCGACCGCGATCGGCTCCGCCGGGGCCGCGTGGGCGCTCTTCGTCTATCTCCTGAGACTGTCGCTCTAAGCGCATGGACGCACTTCTCGCCGGCTTTGCCGACTCCCTCACGCTGGCCACGCTTGGGTTTGTTAGTCTGGGCGTGCTGATCGGCTATGTCGTCGGCGTGCTGCCGGGCCTCAGCCGGCCCACGGCGCTGGCGATGGCGGTGCCGCTCACTTTCTACATGAGTCCGCTGGCCGGCATCGCCTTTCTGATCGGGATCAGCAAGGCCTCGGGCGCAGGTGGGGCGATCACCGCCATCCTGATGAACGTGCCGGGCGAGCCCAACGCGGCGGCGACGTGCCTCGACGGCTATCCGCTCGCCCGCCAGGGCAAGGCCCACAAGGCGCTCATGATCTCCCTGTACGGCTCGGTGATCGGCGACATCTTTGGAACCATCGTGCTCATCATCGTCGCCGCCCCCTTCGCGAAGATCGCCCTCGCCATCGGCCCCGTCGAACTGTCGGCGATCCTCCTGTTCGCACTCACATTCATTGCGGGCCTGTCGGGCCCCTCGTTGCTGAAGGGGCTCATTGCCGGCGCGATCGGCCTCTTCTTGGCGACCGTCGGCCTGGACGCCGAGACGGCGACGCCCCGGCTCACCTTTGGCTTTCTTGAACTCTCCGACGGCGTGTCGATCATGGCGATTACCATCGGCATCTTGGGCCTCTCGGAGATGATCCTGCAAATCGAGGACCGCTTCCTGGGTCGCGAATCCCAGGTGGTGCTCACGGAGGCGACCGACCGCGGGGATCGCGGGCTGACCTGGGCCGATTTCAAGGGCTGTCTGCGGACGATCATCCGCTCGTGCTGCATCGGGACCGGCATCGGCTTGCTGCCGGGCCTCGGGGCCACCGTTGCCTCCTTCGCGGCCTACGCAGCAGCGCGGCGGGCATCCACGGATCCCGACAGCTTCGGCAAGGGGAACCTCGAGGGAGTGGCAGCAGCGGAGACCGCCGACAACGCGCACGTGCCGGCGAGCCTGATCCCGCTCTTCGCGCTGGGGCTTCCGGGTTCGGTCGGAGCCGCGATCCTGATCGGCGGCTTCATGGTGCATGGCATCGCGCCCGGGCCGCTCATGTTCCAGCGGCACGCGCGCCTGATCTACGGGATCTATGCGGCGATGCTGATCACCAGCCTGGTCATCCTGGTGGTCGGCCGTATCGGGCTCGAGGGGTTTGCTCTCCTCGCCCGCGTGCCGACAACGATCATTAACCCCATCATCATTTTCCTGTGCATTGCCGGGTCCTACATGGAAGGCAGCGGCATGTTCGGGGTCTATCTGATGCTCGGCATCGCCATCTTCGGCTATGTGCTCCGCAAGCTCGACTTCTCTTTCGTGACACTGCTCATCGGCTTTCTCGTCGGTCCCATGTTCGAACTATCGGTCCGCCAGTCGATCATCATCTCGCACGGCAATCCGCTGATGCTCCTCGATCATCCGACGGCGCTCACCTTCCTGGCTCTGACCGCGCTCGCCACCTGGCACCTCGGCCGGCGAGAGGTCGCGCCAACGACGGGGTAACGGCTCCCCGGAACCGGTTGCCCTCATCGGCGACGCCGAGGACGCGCACGGCGGGCTATTGCCGTGCGGCAGCGGGCCTGACAGATCCAGCCATGCTTGCCTTGGCCGTCAGTAAGAGGGGACGCCCCACTCTTATTGGACTTTTCGGTTCGACTGGCCGGCCCCGGGACCGGGACACGGGGGTAACGCCGATCCCATTCAGGATCGGCGTCGAGCTTCCCCGTCCCCCGTCATCGTCTGGCACGTGCGGCTCCAGCGTCCAAAGGGAGCAGGCAATGGTGGATCGCGCGCAATCAGCTCGATGGAAGAGATCCCACCCAACGCGCGTCCGTGGGAAACGGAATCGTTCCGCTCTCTCGCGGACGTTGCTCTTGCTTGTCGGTTTGAGGCGCAGCTTCGTTAGAAGGCGGCGATCAGGAGCAGGACGAAGGCGGTGGTGAGGCCGACCTCGGACCAGCCGAGGCGGCGTATGTTGAGGGTGGCGTATCGCCGGCGTAGGCCGGCTGCCGCGCGCCAGAGAGTCGGAGCAAACGCCAGGAGAACCGCCCAGGGGATGAGATTCCCTGCAGCCAGGGCGGGGATCAGGAAGAGCAACAGCGCATGATA
>Ga0105152_10000624_pt1 | contig 10909 bp, 9 predicted proteins | sample LakBais05cmmetaG_FD_81534 | JGI IMG/M metagenome (GOLD analysis project Ga0105152, IMG submission 81534) | Lake sediment microbial communities from Lake Baikal, Russia to study Microbial Dark Matter (Phase II) - Lake Baikal sediment 0-5 cm | ecosystem: Environmental > Aquatic > Freshwater > Lake...
ATCTTCACCCCTCCGCCGGCCGCCTCGGCCGGAAAGGGCTCGGTTAGGAGTGCCGCGAGCAGAAGAAAGGTCGCCAGAAAACCAAGCTTCTTGGCTTGAGTGGGCATGGATACCTCCAGGTGAAAAACTTGGGAGAAGCATAGAACCAGTCCCGGCCGGAGTCAAGTGCGCGGCCCGCGTTCTTGAAGTCGAACTCAGCGCTTGACTTATCTCCTGATGAGAACCTATAAGTGTAGCTAGCAAGGGATAATAGGCTTCCCGTTCTTCCCCCAAGGCCTGCCTTTGGGGTGAAAGGCAGGTTTTGTTTGTCAGCAGCAAAAGAGGTTTCGATCAAGCGAAAGCTTGCCCTGATCGCGCTGGCGGCTGTCTTCACGGGCGGGCTTTCGGCCGCGCCCCGCGATCCGCAAAAACTCTCCTACTTCACCGAGCTCTGGCATCTGGACAAGGAGACGCGCTCCGGCAAACCTTGGATCACCTTCCACCGGTCCAACTATGCTCTGGTTTTCTCGTACAACAGTTCGCCCAATCCGGCCCCCTTGCAGGAAGTCGACCCGGCGAAGACGTTGACGAAGCAGGAGGTCACGTTTCAACTGAGCTTCAAGGCCAAGCTCTGGCAGGACGTCTTCGGGAAGGACATGGACCTGTGGTTCGGCTACACGCAGCGGTCCTTCTGGCAGCTCTACAATTTCAACGATAGTTCTCCTTTCCGGGAGACGAACTACGAACCCGAGGTACTCCTCAACTTCAGGACCCACTTCAGTCTCCTCGGATTGAAGGCCCGTTTCATCCAGCTTGGAATCAACCACCAGTCGAACGGCCAGTCGGAGCCCCTCTCTAGGAGCTGGAACCGGATCGTGGCCAACGTCGGGCTCGAACGGGGCGATTTTTCGCTTCTCCTGAAGGGCTGGTACAAATTTCCCGAAAGCATCGAGGCGGACGACAATCCTGGGATAAATAAGTACATGGGCTATGGTGAGGTTTGGGCCTACTATTTCCTGAAAAAGCACCGCTTGGCGGTCATGCTCCGCAACAACCTGGATTTTCGCGAGAATCGCGGCGCCATCCAGCTCGAGTGGAGCTTTCCGTTGTTCGCCCAGATCGGCGGCTACGTCCAGTACTTTTTCGGCTACGGTGAGAACCTGCTCGACTACAACCACCGCGTCAACCGGATCGGCGTCGGATTCATCCTGATTGACTGGAAGTGAAGAGGGACGAATTCCTGCGTTGGCGCGAGGCTTTCCGCCAAGGCATAAACGGAAGCCGCGCCAATTTGGCATCATCCATCGAATCTTGATATACTATCGTCCCGATAGGGAATTGAATGAGAAAGGTCTCGCAAGCGATCTACGACAGGATCGACAACGCCGTCTACGGCGTCCAGAGCGACCAGTGGCGGCAGCCGGAATCCCCATGGTACCAGATGATCGTGACCTTCGACCCTGCCCGGGTCGGCTACGCGAAAAAGATCCTGATCGAGCGGCTCAAGATCGACCCCAAGGCGACAGCTGCCCTGGAGGTGGGCTGCGGCGGGGGATTCATGACCGAGGAGATGGCCCGGATGGGCTTCGCCACGACCGGCGTCGATCCCTCCGAGCCGTCCCTCCGCGTCGCCGCCGAACACGCGCGGCGAAGCGGTCTGGACATCCGTTACAGGACCGGCGTGGGCGAGTCCCTGCCGTTCGAGGACCGCTCCTTCGGGGCCGTCTTCTGTTGTGACGTCCTGGAGCATGTCCGCGACCTGCCCAAGGTCATCTCCGAGATCTCCCGGGTCCTGAAGCCGGGGGGGGTATTCTATTACAACACTCTCAACCGCACCTGGGCCAGCCTCCTGGGCGCCATCAAGATCGGTCAGGACTGGAAGCCGTGGGCCTTCTTCCCCCCGAACATCCATGTCTGGCGGATGTTCATTAAGCCCAGGGAAATGAAGTCGCTCCTCCGTCGTAACGGCCTGGAGTGGAAAGAGCACAGGGGCATGATGCCCGACGTCCCCATCCCCCGGCTCCTCGGCTACCTGCGCAAGAGGGCCAGGGGGGAATGGACATACGCCGAGCTCGCCGGTAAGGTCCGGGTGATCGAAAGCCGGGTCACGGCGATCGCGTACATGGGTTATGCCCTGAAAAAAGATCCGTCCGGCGCCGCCGCCGGTCCGAAGAAACGGGAGGGAAGCGATGGATGACGTCCTAAAGATCGCCAAGAATTGCCGGCACTACGCGATGTGCAAGATCGATTATCTGGGGAGCGGCGTCTGCGCCTCGGGGCTGGAAAAGCATTATGTGAGTTTTTATCCCGAAGGCCGAATGGACCTTTATGCAGCCATCGCAGAGAAGACGATCCCTATCACCGAAAAATGCGTCGAGATCGCAGACAGCTGTAATCTCTGCGGCAAATGCGATTACCAATGTTACTTCGTCATGGAGCTGCGGCCATCGAAAGTCATGAAGGCCTTAAAAGATCATGTCGGGGCGTATCTTAAAAGCGGCGGGAAGATCGTCCCTGTGAAAGAGGACGGACTTCTCGCTGAAATGAAAAGGATCGTCGGCGATGACTGGGCGACCAACGATCCCGCGGTCAGAATAGCCTATCATCACGACCTCTGTCCCCACGTGACTTTCAAAATGCCGGAATATGTCGTCATGCCGAATTCGAAAGAGGAGATCTCTTCCATCGTCAAGCTCCTCAATAAAAATAATATTCCCTACGTCGTGCGCGGCAACGGCGCGTCCACTCATGGATTGGTGTTCAGTGAGGGAGCGATCCTGGACCTCAACCGCATGAAGACCATGGAGTTCGATGAAAAGAACTGGTTGGTGAAAGTGGGACCGGGAATTGCCGCGTTTGATCTTCAACGGGAAGCCAGAAAGCGCGGCTTCAGAGTCCATACGGCCGAACCGGCGGCTCTCGTTTGCGCCAACATCATGACGTCCGGCTTGCTTTCTACTTTTTCCACGGCCTACGGCGTCTCCGCCGATAACTTTATCGACGCGGAGTTTATCGCCAGAGACGGCTCATATTTCAGGCTGAACGACATTACGGCGCCCAATCTTTTCGCGTTCCATAATGCGAATGCCGAGCATGAACCGTTTGTCCTATGCGTATCGGTCAGCATGAAACTCCATCCCGTGACGGATGATGAAGAGGGAATCCTCGTGCCCTTTGAGTCGTTGGAAAAGGCTCTCGATTTCGCCAAGGATTGTGCAACTCGGCATATCGGTCTGGCGATAGGGGTTCTCGGGGAAGAGTTCATATCGTCTTTCCTGGCCCCGACCAAAAAACGTGCCGACGAAGTCCGGGATATCTTCACCCAAAAGTTGGGCATGCCCTATCTCGTCCTTCTCATCGGGGATCAATACGCGTTACGTTCCGTCCGCGAGATGGGCTATCCCGTCATCGACCAGAAACTTTTTAAAACGCTTTTCCATGGATTGTCGGCGCTTAAGTCCGCGAAGTGGCTGGACTTACTGAAGGAACTATCAGACGATGAGCCCTTCTCTTACCTCCGGCTCAGCCAATTCGGCGACCTTGCCGAGACGGCCCTCGCTCCTTCCCCCGCTCAACTGACTCAGGACATTGACCCGGATCTAAGTTCTTTTTTTGAAGAACTTTACTCCCGGCCGGAAATGACCGATCTCGTCTGGCTGAATACGTTCAGGATCATGAGTTCACGCTATAACCGGGAGAAACCTTGCGTGGCGCTCGTTTGTTACCTCCCGATCGACACGTCATTAATTGCGGAAATTCAGGGCCGATTTCAGGATATCGCCGAAAAGCATCACCTGAAAGGCGGATTGGGATTCATTACGCCGATCGACAGCGGAAAAAGGTGCGTTTGGGAACATGATCTCTATTTCGACCATAACGATCCCGCCGAAGTAGCGAGTGTCCAACAGGCGGCCTATGAATCCGGAGCTCTGTTAGATGATTATTCCGTAAAGACCGGCACGATCAGGCAGGTTCGATATGTGGTTAATCAGGGATGCTGCCGGAAAGAAAATCTCTTGTACTCGTAGACACCCGAAAATGCTTTTCAATGAGAAACCCCTGTTAGGAGCGATCCCGATGCGAAGAACAGTCAAACTGAGCCTTGCTTTGTTCCTCATGGTTCACGGTCTTTGGGCCCTGGGCGCGGGCCAGGTCCCCTCGCCCGAATCCGTCCTTGGATTCAAGCCGGGCGCCGATATGAAATTGGCGACCTACGACCAGGCGATCGACTACCTCAAGAAGCTGGCTGCGTCGAGCTCGTGCTTGAAGCTTATGGAGGCCGGAAAGACGACCCAAGGCCGCGTCGCTTATTACGCCCTGATCTCGAGCCCCAAGAACCTGGCCGAGATCGACCGCCTGCGGGAGATCGCCCGGCGCCTGGCCCATCCCCAGGGCCTGACCGACGACGAGGCCCGCGCCCTCGCGCGCGAAGGCAAGGCCTTCGTCCATATCGACGGGGGATGTCACGCGACCGAGGTGGCCGGTCCGCAGATGACTTCCCAGCTGGCCTATGACCTGTTGACGCGTCCGGAGGACCCCCAGGTCCGGGAGATCCTCGAGAACGTCGTCGTCATGCTCTGGCCGACCTCGAACCCCGATGGCCAACAGATGGTCGGCGAGTGGTTCCTGAAAAATCTCGGCACGCCGTACGAGTCGTCGGGATTGCCGCGCCTTTATCAGGAGTACGTCGGCCACGACAACAACCGCGACGGATACATGATCAACATGATCGAGTCGCGCCTCTTGGAACACGTCTGGCGCCAATGGGAGCCGCATATCATCTATGTCCATCACCAGATGGCGCCGTTCCCGACGCGCATCTGGCTGCCGCCGTTCTCCGAGCCCGTCGGGCTCGAGGCGCCCTCTCTCTCCGCGCGCGAAGTGAACATGATCGGCATGGCCATCGCCAAGGGCCTCGAAGAGCGCGGGCAGACGGGCGCCACGCATATGGGCACCTCCTTCGACGCCTGGTATCCGGGCTATGTCGACTACGCTCCCATCTTCAAGAACATCCCGGCCTTCTGGACGGAGACGGCGGGGAACATGGCCGCCCCCCGCGAATACGCGGGCAAGGACCTGCCCCAGGCCTTTCGCGACCTCCGGCCGCAGAGCTTATACTCCAGCCCCTGGAGTCCCGGCTGGTGGCGGCTGGGCGATGCCGTCGCTTACAACGAAACGGCCTCGCTGGCGGTGCTGGAATATGCGGCCAAGTACAAGGCGTCGCTGCTCTACAACCGCTATCAGGCCGGCCGCGATCAAATCGCCCGCGGGAAAAAGGGCGCTCCCTATGCCTACGTCTTTCCGCAGGACCAGCGCGATCCCGTCGCCGCCGTAGAACTTCTTCGCCGCCTCGCTTTCGGAGGCGTGCGCGTCCTTCAGCTGACGGCGCCCGTCACCCTGGACAACGTGACCTATCAGGCCGGAACATGGATCGTCCCGACCGACCAGGAGTTCGCCGCGATGGCCCGCGAAGTCCTCGATGTCCAGAAATATCCCGACCTGCGCCAATATCCGGGCGGACCGCCGCTACGGCCTTATGACGCGGCCGGCTGGACCCTGCCCCTGCAGATGGGCCTCAAATGGGCGGCCGTCTCGACGCCGCTCGGCGACGAGGTCCGGGCGAAGATGAAGCGCTTGGGCCCTCCGGCGGAGCCGAAGATCGAAGTCGTCCCGTATAACCTTGCGGCGTCCGTCGACCCGGCCCCGTTCGACAGCGTGCCCGGCATCGGCTTCGATTCGGATCCCTCCGCGGCGGCCATCGTTCCGCCGGCCGGCAGGATCACGGGCAGCGGGCGGGCGCTCGCGGTCGATCCCGCCCAGAACAACGCCTTCCGGGCCATCAACCGAGCTTGGAAGCAGGGCGCTTCAGTTCAATATGCGGCGGGCATGACGGGCAAGGGTGGGCGCTACTTGATCCGGGGACTTTCGAAGTCGGCCCAGTCGGCGCTCGTCGGATCGCTGGCCCTCGTTGCCGAGCGCACGGCCGCCGGCGGCACGCCGCTGAAGAAGCCGCGCCTCGGTCTTTATCAGCCGTGGAGCGGCAGCATGGACGAAGGGTGGACCCGCTGGCTGCTCGAGCAATACGGCTTTGAGTTCGTCAGCCTGCATCCCGAGGATTTTCACGCCCCGCTCCGCGGCAAGGTTGACGTGATCATCCTCGCCGACGACGCACGGATCCCGTTGGACAGCGCGGCCGGCGGCCAGGGCGCCAGGGGGGCTGGAGCTGCCGCTCCCGCGACCGGAGCGCCGCCCGCGGGAGGACCTCCCGCCGGGGGCGCCGGCGCTCAACCGGCCGGAAGCCGCGGGGGAGGGGCGGGCCGCGCCGTCAGGCCGGAATACGCATACGCGCTCACGGCCGACGACATCAAGGGGTTCGAAGCGTTCATTCGGGGCGGCGGCACGGTCGTCTGCTTCAACGCGGCCTGCCGATTCGCCATCCAGCAGTTCAAACTGCCGGTCAAGAACGCCGTGGAGGGTCTCAAGGCGGAGGAATTCTTCCTGCGCGGATCGATCGTCGAAGTGAACGTGGATGCGACGCACGCGGTGATGGCCGGCATGCCCGAGAAGGCGGCCGTCTTCGTCGACGGCAGCCCGGTCTTCGATTTGCTCGAGGGCTTCAAGGGCAGGGTTCTGGCCAAATACGCGGAAACGGGCTCCCCTCTCCTGTCGGGGTACCTGATCGGCGAAAAGTATCTCTACGGAAAAGCGGCCGCGCTCGATGTCGAGCTCGATCTAGGGCACGTCGTCCTTCTCGGTTTCCGTCCCGAGTGGCGAGCCCAATCGTTCGGAACGTTCCGGGTCGTTTTCAACGCGGCGTTATACGGAAAATGATGGACGCCCCTGTCCATGCAACTTCTCAGCCGGGCGTTGCCCTGCCGAAACGCAGAACCCACTGGCACGTCCTTCTGACCCATTTTCCGATCTCGATGTTCGCCGGCGCTTTTGGCTTCCAGATCCTCCATCTTTTCCTGGCGCCGGCCTGCTTCGAACTGGCCACGAACGTGGCGCTCATGGGAGGAACCGCCATGTTGCTGCCAACGGCCGCGACCGGATGGTCGGAGTGGAAGACCCATTATCACAGCGCGAAGGGTCTGATCTTCAAGCGAAAGATCACGACGGCGTTCGTCATGGCGGCCCTGAGCCTGCCGCTTGTCGTATGGAGGATAGCGGCTTTGGGCCTCTTCCAGGAGGCCCGGGAAAGCCCGGCGCACTGGATCTACCTGGCCGGCAATACGTTCCTCATCCTGGGCGCTGTAATAGAAGGCTACTATGGAGGGCGCCTGAATCACAGGTGACGGAAGCGCGCTTCAAGGAGGGCTGGCGCACACGTGCAGCATCTTCTCCCAAAACGAGGAAAGGATCGAATATTTTGCCTCGGCCATGAACGCCGGCCGCATCCTGGTCAATAGACCCGCCTCCCAAGGGGCTCTCGGAGGAACCTACAACAGGCTGAGGCCTTCTCTCATGCTGGCCTGCGGGACGAGCGGAAAGAATACTACCACGGACAACATCTCGGCCAAGCACCTGCTCAACATCCATCGGATCGCCCGGCGCCAGGTCTGTCCCTGCATCGAGCAGGACTTCATGCGGCTTATTTCTTCTGCTTCTTCCCCGTGATATCGGCCTGCCCGTATTGTAGCGTCACCTGGCCGGAAAGGTTGTCCCCGTCGATGACCGCGGTGTAATCGAGCGTCATCGTGTTCACTGTCACCGTGAATTTGACGGTGTTGTTCTCGAAGGTCAGGTTCTCCATCTTTGACGTGCCGCTGGCCCCTGTGTATTTTCCCTTGAGAACGCCGTCCTCGAGGAAAAACTCAAAGATGAAGGTATAGGACATGCCCTCCGCCTGGGCTTCCCACGTCCCCAGCAGCGCCTCGTATTTCTGGGCCGGGGTCTTTGTCTGAGCGGGGGAGAGGGCCGTCAGCAACATGATCGACAGACCCGTCAAGAGCATGGTCCACAATTTAAATCTTTTGGTCGTCATTCGTTGTTCACTCCCTTCCGGAATAGGATGCACATGGGTCCACCCATTATCCCATTCCGCCCGCCCGGCATCAAGCGACGGTCGATGTCGCCTTCCCTATTGCCGGTGAGTCAGGATATACTTGAATTGAAGTTGATGATTCAATATCGGAAGCCGTTGAGGTCCGTCGCTTGACTAATAATGGACTTCAGTCTCGACCGTGAAAAACTTATATTTTTTATAGATGACGGATATCCGGGCGTTGACGATTTTCCGCTTGTCCGAGTTGACGTAGGCCTGCTCTGAATAATTCCTGCTGGGAAACCGGAGCCCATTTTTCTCGAGCCCGTATTCTGAAAAAGCGGTGATCAGGGGCTCGGCTTCGTGGATGCTGGCCCACTCCTCGACAGTTTTGTAGTTCCCGAGTGATCTTTGGTCCCAGACGATCTTCAGGACACTGCCGTCGTCCTCTTTAATCCAGATTTTCCCGTAACAATGCGGTTTGACGAGCGCAGGTCCCGGCGTCGCTTCGATCACCACGGCCTTTTCCTTGTCGATCGTGTCTTCTCCGATGAACTTGTATTCATGATGAGCCTGCCAGGACTTGCTCAACAACCCCACCGGCCCGAAGAGGACGTTTTCATATCGGAACATGACCGCATGCAACGGGGAGTCCTTGATATTCGTTTTCTTTCCATCGACAGCGATGAGATTTCTCTTCTCTTTCGTTTCCTTGGTCTTTCGGATGAACTGATAGTCATAAAGATAAACGTTCGTCTCCGGGGTGAAATAGGCCGACAGCTCCGTCACTTCTTCAAGGCAGACAAAATCAAGCGCGGCCTGCTCAAGCTTCTGACAATATTCACCCGATTTTTTTAGGATGGCGGCCAGCCTCGGCTGGTCGGCCCGCTCCTGGGTGTTTGGCGGGGCCGGGAAAACGCATAGCGCCGCAAACAGGATCGAAACCTTGCCGCCGACAACATGTGTCATCTTCCCTGCTCTATTTGGATGATAGGGCCGCCCCGGGCTCCTGTCAAGCCGAGGCCGGCTGTTTTAGGAACGAATGTCAATCGAATAGAAAAGCGCGCCCGGAGGGCAGGGCAAACCACTCCCTGTGTCACAAAAAATACTTAAACCCGCCTAATTCCGACTCATGGTGCATAAAAGGAAAACGTGATCCATATGTCGCCTGTTCGAGTCAGGCCAGGGGCATTCTTCCGCCCTACCTCGCCGTGAGCATCTCCGTGTAGGTGGCGTTCTGGCGGATCTGGTCGATGGCGTTTTGGGCGTAGATGCCGACGCAGATACCATCCTTACGCTTGATGTGGTTGAAAGCGTACTCGAACCCCTCGCCGGCGGCGAGTCGCCCAGCCGCCAGGATCTTATAGGCAATAACCGGTTTGACCAGTTGCGCGATCGTCGCGACAGCTTTCTCGCGCTCGGCAGGGCTGTAGTCGTTCGTTTTGGAAGCGTTGTACATGCACTGGAAATAGAAATCCGTCGGGAACTTCCGCCGTTCGAGCTCAAGATGGACCTCGGGCCAATGGGCTGCGGCCCCCGCCGGCAGTCCTGCCTCCCGGATGTGCTCGATCCAGGTTCGGAGGACATCGAAGTTGCCCTTGCCGAACTGCTCTTCGACCCGCGCGCCCTGGATGAAGATTGCCTTGGCCCCGGCCTTGACGGAGCGGTCGATCTCCGCGAACATCTGTTCGGGGTTCCCATGGCATTGTGAGATCCAGATCTTGAGCCGTCCCCCGCCTTCTGTGTAGCGGGTCCAGAGTTTCGTCCAGCGCTCGTCGGGAGGGCTGGCCATGGCTGTCAGCCCGCAGTCGGCGGCTTCGTCGAGTATCTGGATAATCCTCTCATCGGTGTGGTGTCGCCTCATTTCTTCGTCGAGCTGAAGCGATTTGTGGGAATATCCCCAGAAGGGATTGGAGCCGAGGATCAGCCGCGAAACTTCGAGTGTCCCGAGCCGCACGGTGGGAAAGCCCGCCGGCCATCCCGTCCGATCCGACGCCCCCGACAGGGGTTTCCGCGCGGCCGCCGCGCCGCCTATGGCCAATGCTGCTCCGGTCTTCAGAAAGTCGCGTCGTCTCACTCTCGCCTCCTTCTCGAAAAATGCCGGCCTCCCGCGCTCAGGCCTTCACACGCAGGAGGGCGTAGGAGAAAAAAATCACCACGTTCACTTGCCCGCGCTCTTCTCGAGGCTCCGGTAGACCAATTCCAGCCACTGGGGCGCTTTCATGAATCCGTTGGCCCAGGCCGCCAGACTATCCGGCACGCCCGCGGCCTTGATCTCGCCCAGCGTTTTTCCCGCATTCATCTGTTTTCGGACCAAATCGGCCGAGGAGGCGAGCATGCCGCGGAACGCCTTGAGCTCGGCGACGCCGGCCAGCGGGCCGTGGCCCGGGATGATCTTGGCCTCCACGGGCAGAGCCCCCAGGATGATATCCAGCTGCCGCACCCAGTTGTCGATGTCGCCGCCGTTGGCCACGTCCAGGAACGGGAACATGCCGTTGAAGAACATGTCGCCCATGTGCACGACCTTCAGCCCGTCCAAGAAGACCACGGTGTCCCCGTCGGTATGGGCGTGAGGGAAATGAACCAACCGGATAGCCTCTCCACCGGCATATACCGTCAACTTATCGGAGAACGTGACGCCGGGCAGGGCGTTCGCCGGGAGGGCTTTCGTTTGCCCGCCCATCAGGGTCTGGTCCCTTGCCAGAAGCGCCCGGACGTTCTCCTGGGCTATGATGACCGCACCAGAACCGAGGGCCTTGTTCCCGTCCGTATGATCGGAGTGCCAGTGCGTATTCACGAGGAATCGGACCCGGTCGCCTCCGGGCAGGGACTTGGCTGCCTCGCGGATCTCGCCGGCCACGCGCTCGAACATGGCGTCGATCATGAATATCCCCGTGGCGTCGGCCACGAGACCGATGTTTCCGCCGCCTCCTTGCAGCAAGTAAA
>Ga0105152_10000625_pt1 | contig 10907 bp, 9 predicted proteins | sample LakBais05cmmetaG_FD_81534 | JGI IMG/M metagenome (GOLD analysis project Ga0105152, IMG submission 81534) | Lake sediment microbial communities from Lake Baikal, Russia to study Microbial Dark Matter (Phase II) - Lake Baikal sediment 0-5 cm | ecosystem: Environmental > Aquatic > Freshwater > Lake...
ATGCCAGGGAGTCTTCTTGGGTGCCATCATCGTTCCTCCTGTGGAAAGCCTTGGGTTATCAGCATTCAACGTATCCGGGGGCAGTGGATTGGGCATGGTGTACCCTCACACCTTCTTCTGTTGCCGGATGACCTTGACTATGGGCCGATCCGGCATCGTTCCCTCGCTGAACCCGTAATGCGCGACGACCTCCTTCAACGACCAGTAATCCCCCCCGAAGGGGTCGAATACCATCGGCGCGACGCGGCCCAGAATGATCATGCCGTCCTCCACCACGCCGGCATCGGCATGCACCGCGACCACCTCGGCCAGGAACAGATCGTGGGACCCCAGGGGGAGGCATTGGCGGACCACGCACTCCAGATTGATGGGGCACTCTTCGATCAGGGGGGGCCGCACCTTCAGGGCGGGGATCGGGGTGAGATTCGTCCGGGAAAACTTGTCCACCGTCTCGCCGGAGGCGATGCCGCAGAAATCCACGGCCCGGACCAGGGAGGTCGGCGGGATATTCAGGACAAACTCCCCTGTCTCGCGAATCAGGGAGTAGCTCTGGCGGTCCGTCCGGATCGCGACAGACACCATCGCCGGTACCGCACACGCGACGCTCGTCCAAGAGACCGTCATGATGTTGGCCGAACCATCCGCACCCACGCAAGACAACAGGGTGACCGGCACGGGCGCAAGGAAGGCGTTCCGTTCCAGCGCGACCTTCGCCATTCCCCTCGCCTCCTTGGCTGATGACCGGGAGCCGCTCCGCTTCGGGCCGCCCCGCGTCAAGACGTCACGAAGGGTGCCGCCAAACGGAAGGCAGCCTAGCACATTTGACCTACCCCAGCAAGGAAGTACTCTGCAGTACGCAACACGCGATTGCAGAAGCGGTCAATGACGATGGAATAATTCTCGATTCGTAACATGCTGTGAAATAAGGCGTTCTTCTATGAATAGCATTCCACTGAAAAATTCCTCTTGACAGGACCATTCCTCTCCTGTATATCCTATTCATAGAGGCCGACCGGTCAGCACAAGGATGGGAAATGGCGAGCACGCGAGAGCAGATTGTGGGCTGATTCTTGAAGCACGCCCCGCATCTCAGGAGGGACACCATGGCAAATCGAATGGACACCAAGCGATCACGAGAATCCGGGGTCGGTTCACACACCGGGAATCATCGGGCGGGCGGGCGCGGTTCCTTCAGGACCCAGGCCGGTGGAGCCCCGGAGCAGATGCCGACAACGATCGTGGAGTACACGGACAAGAAGCAGCCCACCAATCTCTACCCGGAGCGCATCGTCTCGCCGGTTCGATCCGGAGCGTGCTGCTTCACGGATATGGAAGAGGTGGGGAAGCCCCAAGAGGAGGGACGCTGGGTCTTTCAGTACAAGCGCTGCCGGAAGTGCGGTTTCTCCTTGCGGGTGATCCTCCGAGAGATCCCGGACGCGAACCTGGCCGCCGAGCTCCGAAAGATCCTGGCGAACTCGTTCGTCCGGAACGTGCCCGAGTAGAGTCATACGCCGCGCAAGTCACTCCTGGATGGGTTCTTGCCCGCAGAGTGAAGGAAGCGTCTTCCCTCCCTACATCTCGATCTTGTTGGCCTCCAGCACCGTCCCCCGCACATTTTCCAGATTTGTCAGTGCCTCGTAATAATCCGCGATGGCTCGGACCTCATTCGCCTGGGCTGTCGCAAGATCGCGCTGGAACGAGAGCACGTTGAAGGTGGTGCTGACACCGGCCTCCAACCTCCGCGTCTCGACGCGAAGCTGCTCCTCGGCCAGCACGCGCGCCGCGTAGTTCGCACTGACTCGGTTGGCGAAAGCTTCCACCCGCCGGACGGCCTCGCGCACTTGCTGAACGATCTGGAGCTCGAGTTGCTTGACCGACGTCTTGGCCTGATCCGCGGTCAACTGCGCCTTGGTGTAGTTTGCCTGGGCGGCCCGATTCCCCAAGGGGACGGTCAACACGACCCCCAGGCCGTACGAGACGTAGCTGCCTCCTGCGAGACTGCCCATGTCGCTTCCCCAGGTTTTCCCGAAACCGTTCGTGGACACGTTGCCGGTGAGGGCCAGGTCGGGCAACAACTGGTTCCGGGTCAGGCGTGCCGATAGCTCCTTGTTTTCGATGTCAAGCTTGGCGCTCTTGTATTCGTACCGATTCTCCAGGGCCTTCTGGATGGTCTCGTCCAGGTTGAATGACTTTGGCTCGAAGCTGAGGCTGTAGGTCGGCTGGATCTCTTGCCCCCAGCTCCCGGTGGCCGGGATGTTCATGACAACCTTCAGGGTGTCCTCGTTATCCCGCACCGCCTTCTGGGCCAGGATGACGTTTTGCACTTGTGCCGCCTCTTGCGCCTGGGCCTGCGTGACCTCGACAGGGGCTGCCACCCCGGCGCGCACCCGGGCTTGGTTTAGCTTCATCAGGTCTCGCGCCAGGTCCAGGGACCGCTGCTGCACCTTGAGATTCTCGATGGCATAGACGAGTTCGACGTAGGCGTTTTGGACCTGCGTGACGATGGTGCTCACCCGCAACCGCAACTGCTCACGCGAGATGGATTCGTTATTGCCGGCGATCCGAATCCCCGTCTCGTTGGCTTCCAGACCGAAATTCCTCAGCAATGGCTGCGTCAGCGTGAGGAGAAGCTGGCTGTTGTAGCCGCTTATGGTGTCGGTAATGCCAGCGAAGTTTTGGTTGTTGAAGCGAAATTCATACGTGCCGCCGGTGGGCAGCGTCTGCCGCATTCCCACATTGTAGTTCCAGAAGCTCGAGAGGGCGGAACCTCGGATCAACGAGAATGCCGGCGGAAATCGATTGTCGGTATAGCCGGACTCCAGGAAGGCGCTCGGATCGAAGATCGCCTTCTGGAAGGTGAGATCCTGCACCCGGAGCTGGGGGTTGTAGCCCTCGATTGCGATGTCCAGGTTGTTCTTCAGCGCCATGGCGATGCTGTCTTTGACCGTGAGGGGCAGGACCCCGGCCGACGCACCTGGCCGGGCCTGGACCGCCGCAGCATCCACCAGCCGCAAGTCCAGCTTGAATGGGGACTGCGCTTCGCCTCCGAACGCCATGGCAAGCGGGAGAAGAACGGCCAGAGTGGCTGATACCAATCCTATCCGCGTCGCCATCTTCAAGAGTCGCTGCATGGTAACTCCTTTCTCCATCCTCTTCGTTGCCCACCAAAGGCCGTGAGCGGCAACCCGTATCCGCCTGCCAGCCGAGCGCACCGCAGATCGCTTAGTTGCGTCAAAGGGGTGAAGTTACTGCGGCGATGGCGGGCTGTCAAGCTTGCTTGAGGGGATGGGCTACAATTGAAGACACTCAGGCACGCCCCCCGCGCGGAACACCTGTCTAATATACGACTGGCCCGGTGCGAGTGTTTCCCATTTCCCGCTCGTAGACCGGCAGCACCTCCGAGACGTCGCGCAAGCGCAACCCCGCACCGTCTTTCACGGAAAGGACGGGGTCGGTGACGGGCCACTCGATCGCGAGGTCGGGGTCGTTCCAGATGAGCGTGATCTCGTCCGCCGGATCGTAGAAATCGGTGACCTTGTACTCGAGAATCACCTGCTCGCTCAGGACGCAGAAGCCGTGGGCAAACCCCGGCGGCACGTAGAGTTGACGGAAGCTCTCCCCTGACAGTCGGACGCCCACCCAGCGGGCGAACGTGGGCGAGCCGCGCCGGACGTCGATCGCGACGTCGAAGATCTCCCCCTCGACCACCCGGATCAGCTTCCCCTGGGGGTGGCGTTGCTGGGTGTGAAGCCCGCGCAGAGTGCCCCGGACCGACCGGGAGAGGTTATCCTGGACGAACGTCGCCCCGATTCCTTCCTCCCGGTATTTCCTCGCGTGATACGTCTCCAGAAAGAACCCCCGGGGGTCGCGGTACACCTCCGGCTCCACCACCACAACCCCCGGCAGCGCCGTGAGATGCACCTTCATCCGCCCACTCCTCTCTCCATGCGAGCAATCTCGATCACCAAGACATCCCCTGCCTTTTCCGTGCTCTTGCTCGTGACTCGTGGCTACGCCACCCGATAGCGTGCAAGGACCTTCTCATCTATCGAGATTCCCAGACCGGGCCCTGGAGATTCCAGAGGGCAATGTCCACCCCGCTGATGGCGCCCACTACCACGCCTTTCTGGCCATAATCACGGGTGACGTCGTACATCCAGCTCATGCAGCCTCACGCATCTCTTGCGCCCGCCGCCGGGAGGCGAAGCGTCACCGTGGTCCCCTCGCCCACCCGGCTGTCGACCAGGATCTTTCCGCTGTGCTTCTCCAGGATCCCGTACACGACCGAGAGCCCGAGACCGGTCCCCTTCTCCTTGGTCGAGAAGAACGGATCGAAGATCCGGGAGAGGTGCTCCGCCGGAATGCCCTCTCCCTGGTCGGCGATGCTGATCTCGGCGCAGCGACCGGGGTCCGACAGCTGGTTCTCGGCCGACGCGTCGGCGTCCACCTGCCGCACGATCAGGTGGAGCCTCCCGCCCTTCGGCATGGCATCACACGCATTGATCAGGATGTTCACGACCGCCTGCCGGAGCTGGCCGAAGTCGGCCCGCACCGGGGGCACGGGCGCAAGCTCCCGGACGACCTCCAGATTCTGGATCTCCATGCGGTGGGTCACGAGCGACAGCGCTTCATCCAGAACGGCGCGGAGGTCCACCTCCTGGAAGGAGGGGGGCCGTTGGCGGGCGAAGTCCAGGAGGTTCCGGACGATGGTCGTGCAACGCTGGGTCTCCCGCTCCACCAGGGCGAGCTGCTGCAGGACGGTCAGGACCTCGTCGGGGCTGGGCTGTCCGGCGCGGAGCTTCCGGCTGATGAGCTTGGCATACGTCAAGATGCCGGAGAGCGGATTGTTGATCTCGTGGACGATCGAGGCGGAGAGCCGTCCCAGGGAGGCCAGCTTCTCCGTCTGGATGAGCTGGTCCTGCGCTTCTCGCAGCTCTCGGGTGCGTTCCTCCACGCGCTGCTCCAGCGTCCCGACCAAGTCCGTCAACTCTCCCTGGGCCTTACCGAGCGCCTCCGTCATGCGGTTGAAGGAGGCGGCCAGCTCTCCCACCTCGTCCGCACTCCGTACGAGGATCCGATAATTGAGGTCTCCCAAAGCCACCCGCCGAGTCCCCTCCACCAGTTCTCGCACCGGCCGCAGGACGCCCCGCCGCACCAGGACCGTCAAGAGGAGCGCCAGCGCCAGAATGATGACCCCCGCAAAGGCGGACGTGCGGCGCGTGATCGCGGCGATCTCTTCATCCACCTTGACCAGCGAGAGCGTGATGTCCAGGACCCCGAGCACCTGCTTGGTCGGTCCATGCACGTGGCAGCCCTCGCTGCAGCCGGCCTCGTTGTACAGCGGCGTGATCATTCCCAGCAGACGATGCCCTCCCAGATCCCGGAAGATGCGGGCCCGATCCGGGAGCTTGAGCCGCTCCAGGGGCCGCTCGGCGGCGTGGCACGCATAGCAGGATTCGGCCCGCTTGTCCACGGCCCGGCCGATCTCCGACCGATCGGTAGAGAAGAGGACCGCGCCTTCTTTCGTGAAGATGCGGACGCGATCCACCTCTTCCTGCTTCCCGATGGCGTCCATGATTTCGAAGGCGTCCTGCCACCGGTTCTTCAGCATGGCGCTGTGGATGCTGCGCTTGACGGTGTCGCTGAACTGGCTGGCCCCGCGGACGATGAGGTCCACCCGGGCGGCCCGCTCCGATCGGATCGTCAGCCAGGCAAACAGGCCGATGAAAACCATGACGACCCCGCAGACCGTCGCCAGGATCTTGGTTTCCAGACTTACCGTCCGGCGCATCCTCACTACACCACCGGCCGCCTGCCCGCCCAGGGCAGCGCAGCTTCGAAGGCCGCCGACGCCCGCAGGACGAGTCCGTCCTGAAGCCGGCGACCCACGATCTGCAGACCGATCGGCAGGCCGTCCGCCGTGAATCCGCACGGCACGGTTGCGGCGGGATGTCCGGTCAGGTTGAAGGGATACGTGAACGCAACCCAGGACAGGCGCGAACCTGCCGGATAGTCCGGCGGACGCTCCATCCCCGCCGCGAACGGGGGCACGGCCAGCGTGGGCGAGAGGAGCAGGTCGTAGCGCTGAAAGAATTGACGGACCTCTTGGTAGAACGCCGCGCGGGCGAAGCTTGCCTTGATGAGCTCAACCCCGCTCAGTCGATTCCCTTCTTCGACGACCTCCAGGAGACCGGGATCGATCCGGTCGCGCCATTCGGCCAGGAACGGTTCGAGACGCGCGGCGACTCCGGCGTAGAACAAGGGGGCCCAGATCGGGTCGGGATCCGCGAAGACCCGCTCCACCTCCTCCACCTGGCAGCCGAGATCCTGGAAGCGTCCGGCCGCCGCCTCGGTCAGGGCGCGGACCTCGGGCGCGACCTGCGCGTACCCGAAGGTCGGACTCCAGGCCACCCGCACCCCACGAATCCCCTTCTCCAGCCCGCTCGTAAAGTCGGTCCCCGTGGCCGGAAACGACAGCGGGTCCCGATCGTCCGGACCCGCCAGCACCTGGAGCATCAGGGCCGCGTCCCGCACGCTCCGCGTCATGGGTCCCACGTGCGAGAGCGTCCCGGTATTCGGCGTGGGATAGACGGGCACCAGCCCGCACGTCGGCTTGAGGCCGAACACGCCGCAGAAGCTTGCCGGAATGCGAATCGAGCCTCCCCCGTCCGTTCCGACCGCCAGGGGCGCCAGGCCGGCCGCCACCGCCGCCGCCGCCCCGCCGCTGGAGCCGCCCGGTGTCTTCGTGAGGTCCCACGGATTCCGGCTGATCCCGGTGAGAGGGGAGTCGGTGGCGCCCTTCCAGCCGAACTCCGGCGTGGTGGTCTTCCCCACCATGATGGCGCCGGCCGCGCACAGGCGCTCCACCACCGGGGCGTCCTCGTCTGGAATGTGGTGCTCGTAGATCCGCGAGCCGAACGCCGTCCGCACCCCTCGGGTGATTACCAGGTCTTTCACCGAGAATGGCACCCCGCAGAGCGGGCCAAGCGGGTCGCCGCGGAGCACGGCCGCCTCGGCCGCCCGCGCCGCCGTCCGGGCGGCATCGGCGGTCACGGTACAGTAGGCGTTGAGGCGCGGGTTCACCAGTTCGATCCGACCCAGCACCGCCTCCACGACCTCCACCGGGGAGACCTGCTTCCGTCGGATCAGGTCGGCGAGGTCAATCGCGGAGAGGTAGGCGAGTGTGTCGCTGTGCATGCGTTCCTCCATGGGGACGGAAAGAGTCGGCGGCTCAACACGCCCCGGCCGGCCGGAGCACCAGGGTCGCGAGCGGTGGCAGGGTCAGCAGCAAGGAATACGGCTGGCCGTGGGCGGGGATGGGCTCGGCCAGGACGCTCCCGGCGTTCCCCGCGTTGCTCCCCCCGTACACCTGGGCGTCCGTGTTGAGGCGCTCGTGATAGATGCCGCCGCGGGGCACGCCGACCCGGTAGCTGTGCCGGACCACCGGCGTGAAGTTGCAGACGAAGAGCAGGAAATCCTCGGGGTCCAGCGCGCGTCGCAGGAACGAGATCGCGCTCGCATCCCAGTCATGGCAATCGATCCACTGGAACCCGCCGGGCGTGAAGTCCGCCTCGTAGAGGGCCGGGTGCGTCCGGTAGAGTCGGTTCAGATCCTGGACCAAGCGCTGGAGACCTCGATGGTACGGCCCCATCTCGAGCAGATGCCAGTCCAGGCTGACCTCGTGGTCCCACTCGTTCGTCTGGCCGAACTCCCCTCCCATGAAGAGCAGTTTCTTGCCCGGGTGGCCGTACATGAAGGCGAAGAAGCTGCGCAGGTTGGCGAACTTCTGCCAGTCATCCCCGGGCATCTTCCGGTGGAGCGAGCCCTTTCCGTAAACCACCTCGTCGTGGGACAGCGGGAGGATGAAGTTCTCGCTCCAGGCGTAGAGCAGTCCGAAGGTCAGGTTGTGGTGGCGGTACTTCCGATGGATCGGATCCTTGGCCATGTAATCGAGCAAGTCGTGCATCCACCCCATGTTCCACTTGAACCCGAAGCCGAGCCCCCCGACGTACGTGGGACGCGACACCATGGGCCAGGCCGTGGACTCCTCGGCGATCGTCATCGTGTCCGGATGCCCGCGATAGACCGCCTCGTTGAGCCGGCGGAGGAAAGCCACCGCCTCCAGATTCTCGCGCCCGCCGTGCTTGTTCGGAATCCACTCGCCCCCCTGGCGGCCGTAGTCCAGATAGAGCATGGAGGCGACGGCATCCAGCCGAAACCCGTCGATGTGATACTGGTCCAGCCAGAACAGGGCGTTGCCGATCAGATAGTTGGCCACCTCGTTCCGGCCGTAGTTGTAGATCCGGGTCCCCCACTCCGCGTGCTCGCGGCGGCGCGGGTCCTCGTGCTCGTACAGATACGTGCCGTCGAAATAGGCCAGGCCGTGGGGGTCGGAGGGGAAGTGGGCCGGCACCCAGTCCAGGATGACGCCGATGCCGCGCTGGTGGAGCGCGTCCACGAACGCCATGAAATCCTGGGGCGTCCCATAGCGCCGGGTCGGGGCATACAGGCCGATCGGCTGGTACCCCCAGGAGCCGTAGAATGGATGTTCCGTGATCGGCATCAGCTCCACGTGCGTGTAGCCCATCTCGGCCACGTAGGCGCCCAGGCGCTCTCCCATCTCGCGATAGGAGAGCGAGCGATTGCCATCCTCCGGCACCCGCATCCAGGATCCGAGATGCACCTCGTAGGTGGCCTGGGGCGCGTCCAGGGCGTTCTTCGGCCCCCGGCCCGCCATCCACTCCCCATCGCCCCAGGCATATCCGAGATCGACGACCATGGAGGCCGTGCGCGGCGCCGCGGCCTCGAAGGAGAAGGCATAGGGGTCCGACTTGAGGGCGATCAGGGTTTTCGCCTTGGAGAGGATCTCGTACTTGTAGAGGGCCCCCTCCGCGAGGCCGGGGAGGAAGATCTCCCAGAGGCCGTTGCCCGGATGGAGCCGCATCGGATGCACTCGGCCGTCCCAACCGTTCCAGTCCCCCACCACGCTGACCCGACGGGCGTTCGGGGCCCACACCGCAAAGCGAACCCCCGGCACCCCGTCCTGGCCGAGGAGGTGCGACCCCAGTTTCTCGTAGGCCCGGTAGTGCGTCCCCTCGCCCAAGAGGTGCAGGTCGAAATCGCTCAGCGTCGAAGAAAACCGGTACGGGTCTTCCCGCCGGCTCGCGACCCCGCCTCGATCCCGCACCTCCAGTTGGTAGGGGAACGGATCGCCCCGGTCGGGGAACACCGCTTCGAAGAGACCCGCCGGGTGGATCCGCGTCATGGGTCCAGAGGGCACGCCCTCCGCCTGCGGGACCGCCACGATTTCCTCCGCGGTGGGAAGGAAGGCACGGACGACGACCGCGCTCCGGCGACCTCGCCGCACGACGTGGGGTCCCAGAAACGCGAAGGGATCCTTGCACTCCCCCCTTACGATGGCCCTGATAGTCGCATCGGAAAGAATCGCTTCAGCCATGGGCTTCACTCTCCGCGGATTGGGCGATGGGTCGGAATCCGGCGAAGGTGGCCACGGGGGCACCGCAGGGGGATTGCCGCGGCCGAGGATGGGATCGCCGGCGAGGGAGGATCCGCCGAAATGAGATCCTTCCTCGCCGCAACTGCAAGAGACAAGAGAGAAGATGGCCTCGCCGCGGTCCGGCGACGAGCCCGGCCTGACGCGCCTACTTCTTGACGCCCAGCACTGCGTCCTTCATGGCCTTGGCCACGCGGAAGCGCACCACCCGCCGGGCCGGAATCTTGATGGCCTCGCCGGTCTGAGGGTTGCGCCCCATGCGGGCCTTCCGAGCCACGAGCACGAGCTTGCCCATTCCGGGGATGGTAAAGCCGTTCTTGGCTTCCTTCGCGGCCAGCTTCGCCTGCTCTTCCAGGAAGGCTGCAACGACTTTGCGGGCGAGGCTCAACTTCTCCGAGAGGTACAAGACGGTCTGGGCCTTGGTCATCGGCTTCGCCATGCTGCTCTCCTTTCGTGGAGTGGTTGCACTGCTCCCCAGCACACACCCGCCTGCGCGCGGGAGCGCCGGGACCGACCGTTTCGAAAATTATCATAAAGACGCGCCGCGTACCACAAGAACTTTCTTTGGAAACGCTCCCCGGGCGCGTCTCCCGGCCTCCCGGCCCTGATCTCTCCTCCTTGTCCCGGCCGCTCCGTCCCGCTTTTTCCCTTGACAACACCTCCCCCCCCGAGGCTCTATGAGCGTATCCGCTTGGCGATGTGGCAAGTTGGCGATGTGGGGATGTGGCGATGTGGGGTCCCGAACCTCCCAGTCACCCAGTCGCCCGATCACCCAGTCACCCAGTCGCCCGATCACCCAGTCACCCAGTCACCCAATCACCCAGTCACCCAATCACCCAGTCACCCAATCACCAAGAAAGGAGCCTAACGCATGCCCCAGATCCTGGTGGCCGAGTGCAAGCAGGAGTCGTCCTCGTTCAATCCCGTCCTCAGCCGCTACGAGGACTTCACCGTTGCCGTGGGCGACGAGGTCCTGGCGCGCCACCGCGGCGTCAGGAGCGAGATGGCCGGCGCCCTGAGCCTCTTCGGTGCCCGGGCGGACGTCCAGGTGGTCCCCGCCTTCAGCGCCCGCTCCATCACCTCCGGCGGCGAGCTGGACGCGGCGGGATTCGACCGCATCGCCCGCGAGTTTCTGGACGCCATCCGCACGGCCCCGGCGGTGGACGGCGTCTACTTCGCCCTGCACGGCGCCATGGTCGCCGAGAACGAACACGACACCGAGGGGCACCTCCTGGCCGAGACCCGAAAGATCCTCGGCGAGCGGATCCCGATCGTGCTCTCCCTCGACCTCCACGGGATCCTGACCGACCGGATGCTCGCGGCAAGCGACGCCATCACGATGTATCACACCTATCCCCACGTGGACTTCTACGAGACCGGGCAGCGGGCCGCG
>Ga0105152_10000626_pt1 | contig 10899 bp, 9 predicted proteins | sample LakBais05cmmetaG_FD_81534 | JGI IMG/M metagenome (GOLD analysis project Ga0105152, IMG submission 81534) | Lake sediment microbial communities from Lake Baikal, Russia to study Microbial Dark Matter (Phase II) - Lake Baikal sediment 0-5 cm | ecosystem: Environmental > Aquatic > Freshwater > Lake...
GCATAAAAAAAGCTTGACATGAGAAACGAGTGTCTTTATTATAGAGCAAAATAGAAACATTGATACTATATTTAGGCATGACTGAAGCAGGGTACTACAATTTGGCATACCACCTGACACGCTTGGGGAATTGGAAACCCTGCGGTGAATCGGATCCAGACTCTCCGGCGATATGCGATTCCCAAGCCGTAGGATTTGGATGAATCCTTAATCCCATTGTTTGAGAGGTTTTTTCAGAGAGGAGATCGCTATGAGAAAAAGGAAGACGGAGAAGTTTTTGGTGAGAGAACGGGTTGTGGTGATGTTGCTTGCGATTATGATTGGAGTGAGCCTTTCTACGCCGACCATCGCTGCGGACAAACCTCCGATCAAGGTCGGTATTGTGTACCCTATTAGCGGAGTTATGGGGACCATAGCTATTCCGGCTTATAAGGCGCACATACTGGCCATGTCCGAGATTAACGCTAAAGGCGGACTTTTGGGGGGCAGAAAGTTCGAATGGGTTGTCAGAGACAGTCTTGGCAAACCTGAAAATGAAACCCGGTATTGCAAAGAAATGCTAGTTTCCGAGAATGTCGATGTCCTGCATGCAGGCTTCGGAAGTTCTCTTGGACTGGCTGCCTCGGCAGTGGTGCAAGACGTTAAGAAGGGGATTGCATTTCTGGAAGGGGGCAAAACCTCAAAGCTAAGAATTGAGAATTTTAACCGGCGAATATTCTACGGAGAACAGGAAGATATTCCCGAGGCCCGCGGTATGGCTAAAGTGCTTTGTGAGCTTGGTCCACTAAAGGACATCAAGAAACCGAAGGTGTACTTTTTGTCGTGGGATTATGAGTATGGCAGGAGTCTGTACAAGTGGTTCGTCCCAGCATTAAAGAAATACAGACCCGATGTGGAGATTTTGGAATCCTGGACCAAAGTGGGGGAATCCGATTACACACCATACCTTAGCTTAATCGCTGCGGCAAAGCCTGACGTTGTAGTCACCACGATTTGGGGAGGAGGAATTGCCTCTTTCCTGAAACAAGCTAAGGCCTACGGACTGTGGGACATAACGAAGTTGTTCGCTTCTACCGAGGTAGCTGGAGTTGAGTACCTTCGAGAGGTTGGAGAACTGTTTCCCTTAGGCACCTGGGCCAACGTAATGGAGTTACCAGACCTGCCAGGTAACGAAGGTCAGAAGAAATACTGGGAAGCTTATCGAAAAATGTTCAACGAAGACCCTGGAGCATTTGGAGTACGCAATTACTTTATGACTTATTTGCTGGCCAAAGCGATTGAAGCCGCCGGCTCTGTAGATCCAGAAAAGCTCATCCCTGCTCTCGAAAACGCTGAGATTGAGACATTTCTCGGCAAAGTGACCATGCGAAAAGTAAACCATCAGATGATGACTGGAATGTATTGGGGGCCTTTGATCCAGGCCAATGCGCCTTACCAACGGAAAATGGAACAGACTAGGGCGCTTTGGCTACCGGATATAGATGTGAGCCTGAAAGACAACGAGATATTGAAACTGAGAGGACAGTGAGTAGGGCTTGTTATTGATTCCCTTAATCAAGAGAAATCAGAGGTGCATTGTGGCGCTAACCAAATTAGGTCCTTCTTATGCCACAGAAGGTGCCGTTGTGGCTCATGAGTGCAATCGACTCGGTCCTTGAGCCACAACGGCTGAAACCGCGGGACTCTCAGGAAGGCATGGTTTTTTGTAAGCAACTTCAGCTTGATGAGGGATCTTCCCGGAAAAGTTACCTAAATGGGTAGAAACGAAGGTGGCGCCATCAATTTTCCCGGTTGTCCTTGACATGATTGGGGCAACTGTTCAACCGACTTTAGAGGAAGGTAGGAACGAAGCGATGGACTATTACCTAACCCTCATAGCTTCGCAGGCGGTGGCTGGGCTGACACGGGGGATGCTCTACTATCTCCTGGCTTCTGGCCTGACCCTGACTTTTGGAGTACTCGGAATCGTCAATTTTGCGCATGGTACTTTTTACATGATCGCGATGTTCCTATGCATTACCTTGGCCAAAGTTCTCGACTACTGGGTTGCAGTTCTGGTTGCTCCAGTTTTGGTAGCCTTGGCAGGGGCGCTCTTCGAAATCTTCCTGCTCAGACGGATCTACAAGGCCCACCATCTGCTTCAGATATTGCTCACCTTTGGCTTAGTCTACATTGGCGTCGATCTGGTGAAGCTAGCTTGGGGGACATACCCCAAGTCCCTACCCATGATCGAGATGCTCCAGGGAGGCGTCTTCATCAAAGGCATAAGGGTCTCTTACAATTCCATGTACATAGTGGCAGCCAGTGCTGCATGCGCTCTAGGACTTTGGCGCCTACTCTATAAGACTAAGTTTGGAACAATCATTAGAGCCTGCACGATGGATGCTGAAATTGCAGAAGCGCTGGGGATAAACGTCCGAACCCTATTTACTCTAGTATTCATGCTGGGCGTTTGGCTGGCCGGCATAGCAGGAGTGGTGGCGGCCCCTCTAACCGGGGCTGTCGTAGGAATGGACATGGACATTATCGTCATTTGCTTTGCCATCATCATTATTGGTGGGGTGGGCAGCCTAAAAGGAGCCTTGGTAGGCGCTTTGACGATAGGCCTTGTCGAATCCTTTGGACTACTGATTGTGCCTCAATATGCGATAGCTTTTGCCTTTTGTGTGATGGCCATTGTCCTCATTTTTCGCCCATGGGGGCTGTTCGGTAAGCGGCCAGCTTAGCCGCACGGCCCTTGAAATTTGGCGTGGCAAGATATAGGCACTCGTCTCGGAGATAACTGGCACCTATGCTATGGTACGGCAAGTTTTGGGGAAAAAGTTTCTTGAAAAAGTCATGATAAACGGGGATCAAAAATGAAGATGGACCCACAATGTTCCACTGAGATGACTCGTAAGATAGGGATCTCCCTTACTGCTGTATTGTGTTTTGGTCTCCTCCCCTTAGTACTTCCGAGTTTTCTCCTGTTTGTTTTCACGGAAGTAATGATTTTGGGACTTTTTGGCGTGTCTGTCAATTTGTTGGTTGGTTACTGTGGCATGGTAACTTTTGGGCACGGAGCATTTTATGCGGTGGGAGGCTATACCGTGGCTCTCCTACTCAAGGAGACCTCTGTACCGTTTGTTATTGCCTTTGCCTGTTCTCCCATATTAGCCGCCATTTTCGGTCTCATCATCGGTTTTTTCTGCGTGCGACTTACTCAATTCTATTTCGCCATGCTTACCCTTGCTTTCGGCATGCTGGTCTGGGCCATTATTTACAAATGGGAAACTTTCACTGGAGGGGAAAATGGTATCGTTGGTGTGGTTGTTCCGGCTGCAATCTCCAGCCCGCAGGCCTTCTGCTGGTTCACGCTCGCAATTGTTGTCGTGTGCCTCGTACTCCTATGGTTCATGATTAATTCACCATTCGGATACGCGATGAAGGCCATCCGTGAAAATCCTGAACGGCTTCAGTTTCTTGGAATAAATGTGACACGTTATCGCCTTGCAGCAGTAGTAATATCGGCCTTTTTCGCAGGCGTGAGCGGAGCGCTTTACGCAACCTTCACTCGCGGGGCTTTTCCCGAGTTGGCACACTGGTCAAAGTCTGGTGAAGGACTCATCATAACACTTATCGGAGGGATGGGCTCCCTTGTAGGACCGTTGATCGGGTCCGCGTTGCTATTGGTGCTCCAACAGATTTTTACAAGTGTATTTGAATACTGGTCAGCCGTTCTTGGTATAATTCTGATTATACTGGTATTATTCTTTCCTGAAGGGGCAACTGGGCTTGTCGTAAGGCTGAAGGCACCGAGACATCTGATGCGGTTTCACGATAGTTTGGTCCGTAAAAAGCCCAATGTAGAACCAGTGGATTAGGAAAGTGACCCAATGAACATGACCGTTGCACGAACGTCCATACCCTGCTTCAGGTGCTCCAAGGGAGTAGGCACGGTCATTGGGCATGATTGCAAGTGAGAAAGGCTGGATCAATTATGGAGCATGCAATTCTCGATATTCAGGATCTGACGAAGTCATTCGGCGGACTGAAGGCTGTGGATGGAGTTTCGCTTGGAATTGAGGAAGGTGGATGCTGGTCCATTATTGGCCCTAACGGCGCGGGAAAAAGCACTTTGTTCAATCTCATCAGTGGATATTTTCCACCTGACTCCGGCACAGTTTATTTCTGTGGTCATGACATCACCGGGTTATCGATTGAGGATAGGTGTAGGCTCGGGATTGCTCGTTCATTCCAGCTTATTAGTATTTTCCCCCAGCTTACCGCATACGAGAATGTCCTGCTGTCTTTTCTCGCTCGGGAACGTCAATGCTGGAACCCCTTGCGACCGGCCAAAATTCTTTTTCGTAACGAAGTGCACGAAGTGCTGGAAAGTGTAGGGCTCAGTAATCAGGCTACCTTCCATGCAGGCAAGCTTTCACTTGGCGACCAAAAACGGCTGGAGCTTGGCATAGTGGTAGCCCAAAAACCTCGACTGCTTCTTCTGGATGAGCCAACAGCAGGCATGTCACCTTTTGAAAGAGTGGCTACAATGAAGCTTTTGCAGAACCTCGCAGACAACCAGGGGATCACAGTCCTGTTGACCGAGCATGACATGAGTTTCGTGTTTTCCATTTCTAAATGGATCGGGGTTCTCAACTACGGTGCATTGATTGCTGAAGGCCCTACTGAGTCGATCAAGGGTAACGAGTTGGTGAGACGAGTTTACCTTGGAGATGAAACATAATGCTGCTGACAGTCGAGAACATTGACACGTTTTACGGTTGGAGCCACATTCTTTTTGACGTCAGCCTCACAATTGACGAGGGCGAGGTTGTCAGTCTTCTTGGAAGAAATGGTGCCGGCAAGACTACCACGTTTCGGAGCATTATGGGTTTGACTCCTCCGGCGTCAGGGGCAATCAGGTTTCGAGGTGAAATTATTTCGGGTCAAAGCGCTTACTTGATTGCTCGTAAAGGTATCGGATATGTGTCCAGCGGTGGCAGGCTGTTCGGGGGATTAACAGTCCTTGAGAATCTGACTGTGGTAGCAAGAACGCCAGTGGGGATGCCGCAGGCGAGGCTGTGGACATTGGACCGAATTTTCGATCTCTTCCCGGTGCTCAAAGTCAGGCAAAAACAACTTGCAAACAGTCTCAGCGGCGGTGAGAGGCAGATGGTGAACCTCGCTCGAACCCTTATGATGAATCCGGAACTTCTCATTCTCGATGAACCATCGACAGGGCTTTCCCCTTTGGTGCTCCAGCATATTGGTCAACAGATACGGCGACTGAAGGAGCACGGTCTTTCAATTCTCTTAGCCGAGCAAAATGCCAATTTCGGAATGAGTCTGGCTGAGCGCAGTTATGTTCTGGATAAAGGGGAAATACGTTTTGCGGGGACCACTAGGCAGCTAAGGGAGAATCAAGAACTCATGCACACGTATTTGGCTGTTTAGGAAAACCCTCCTCAGAGGGAAAATATTCTTTGCCATCACAAAACAAGAATATTCTTGGGAAGAATCGTCCAACAAAGGACAGAACGGAGGGAGACACGTGGAAAGCTTAGAGAGGATTCAAGCAGCTATCGCTCTGGAGCCCGTTGATCGAATTCCTGTAATGCCAATTATGAGCGCTTTTGCAGTGCGCAATGCTGGTTTGACGCAGGCTGAAGCATGGGGAGATCCTGGGAAGGCTTTTGAGGCATTCTTGCACACTTTTCGACAACTGGAACATTGTGACATGCTAGCACGTACCAACATGACGTGGCCTATGATAGGTGGCAAATTTCACAACGCCCCTGTAAGAAACAAGATCCCGGGTAAACATTTGCCGGAAGACGCCCTGAATCAAATTGATGAACGAGAACTCTTCTCTCGGGAAGACTATGACAAGATCGCAGCATTGGGATGGAACGGCTTTTGGGAAGAGCATTATCCCAAAATCAGTGGAAGGACTATTGATTCGCTGACGACAAAGCAGAACCACGGGCTTAACATCTATTTGGACCAAGTAAAAGTTTGCAAAGAACAGGCAATACCGGTGCTGGTGGGCGTCGCTGTCGATTCTGTACTCATGGCGTTTTCCCTCTGTCGCACTATGACAAAATTCACCATGGACCTTTTCGAAATTCCTTCCAAGGTGAAAGCCGCCATGGATGCGAGTTGCGACGACATAATCCAGAATGCCCTTGAGACGTTGGCCATCACTAAGATTCCTTATGCTTGGATTGTACTGGAAAGAGGATCGTCGTCTATCTATCGGTTAGAACTGTTTGAAGAATTCGAATGGCCCTATCTTCAGCGGTATGTTGATGCGCTAGTGTCCTCCGGGGTGACACCTTGGATGCACCTCGACACCGATTGGGGAGGCAATCTCCCTTATTTCAGGCAACTTCCTCGAGGGAAATGTGTTGCGGACTTGGACAGTACAACAGACATATTTAGGGCGAAGGAAGTTTTGAAAGGCCACATGTGCATCAGTGGGGATGTGCCAGCCGCCACATTGAGTATGGGGACAAAAAAAGATGTGTATGACTACTGTAAACGTCTAATTGATGTGGTTGGAAGAGATGGGGGATTCTTCCTTACTACAGGCTGTGAATGCCCAATTGATGCAAAGTTTGAAAACGTGAAAACCATGGTCGACATCGTAGTTGAGTACCGCGGAAAAGATTGAGGAATGAACCTCCCCGCAGCAAGCTGCGAGACATCTAAGGCAGCAAGGAACGAAGCAAGCTTCGGGGAATTTACCCCGAGAGATTATGAGGAGACCTACAATGAGTTCATCGATCATAGACGGCTTTGTGTCAATGAAAAGACAATTGGTCGTTGATAATGTTAAAGCGGAGCTTGATAGCGGGGCTGACCCCTTAGTGATTCTTCAGCAATGTCAGCAGGCTATGGAAGAAGTGGGAAAGAAGTTTGAGTCAGGGGTGTTCTTCTTGAGCGAACTCATTTATTCGGCGGAAATTTTCAAGGCTGTCAGCCCTCTTCTTGAGGACAAGCTCGCAGAAAACAGAGGCAGAAGAGTCTCTCTAGGACCAGTTGTATTTGGGACTCCGCTCGGTGATATTCACGACTTGGGTAAGAATATTGTCATAACATTTATGCGCGCAAGCGGTTTCGTTGTCCATGATCTGGGCTTCGATGTTCCTCACGAGAAGTTCATCGATGCTCTCAAAGAGACCGGAGCACCTATCTTAGCCATGTCGGGCCTCATTACTCCAGCTTTACACTCCATGAAAGAAATAATTGAGATTGTCAAGAAACAGGGATTGAGAGACAAAACGTTCGTCATCATTGGCGGTGCTGTTACAACAGATCTTGCATGTCGTGAGACGGGTGCAGATGCGAGAGGTGCTGATGCAGTGGCAGCAGTAAGTGTTTGCAGAGAATATCTAACGAAACTAGACGCAACAAAGATCGGAGATCGGACATGAATGGAGACAAAGACCTAAAATTGCTTTGGCATTATCTGCAGAAGCACGCTTCAGAGGTACCAGACAAGCCCTTCATGGTGTCTGAAAAAGCTAGGATATCCTATGCAGAGGCGCTGGAGAAAACTCGGGATCTAGCCAAGGGCTTTCTCGAGGTAGGGGTTCAACGAGGCGATCGGATCGCTATGCTTACACCGGCTCGAGAAGAATTCATGTACGCATATATGGCTGCAGGCATGGTGGGAGCAATGTGGCTTGGGGTTAGTACTCGGTACATGCCGGACGAAATCAGATATGTGGTTTCTGATTCCAAGCCGTCTGTCCTGATCACCGTGGACACTCACTTGGGCAGGGATTACCGACCGGTCTTCCAAGAAGTACTCCAGGAGTATGCTTTCATCAAGAAGTGCCTCGTGATCGGAGAATCCACCTACGCCGGTATGGAGAACTTCGATGCCTTCTTATCAAAGCCGCGACCAAGTCTGGATGCCGCCCTGAACAAAAGGCAAGCACAGGTAGTAGAAGACGACGGGGCTCTAATCGTCTATACTTCCGGAACCACCGGACGGCCAAAAGGAGCAGTACTGACTCACAAGAACATTATCCGAAACATCATTGTTCAGAATGAGAGATTCCTTATTGAGAAAGATGATAAGTGGCTCTTGCACTTTCCGGTAAACCACGTAGCCGGCGCCACGGAGGTAGCAATCGGGGCCCTTATTCCTGGCATCACGCTGGTCCTAATGGATCACTTTGATCCAAGAGATGTTTTGGAAACAATAGTCCGAGAAAAAGTGTCGGTCGTACATCAGATCCCCACCATGTACATTCTCGAAATGAACTTACCAAATTTTTCCGATTACGATCTATCCTGTGTGAGAAAGTTTTTGTGGGCAGGATCCACAGCACCACGCGAAATGGTACTGAAACTAGGAAAAATACCGGGAGCAACTCTTATCACCGGATACGGCCTTACAGAAGTAGTGGGATTCGTCACTTATACGAAACCTGAAGATGACATCGAGACACTTATTACTACGGTGGGAGCTATTGATCCAGAATTTGAGTTGAAGCTTTTTGATAAGGAGCGTAACGGGGTTCCGTTGGGAGAAGTTGGCGAGGTAGCGATCAGGGGCGACACTGTGATGAAAGGCTATTGGGAAAAACCAGATGCAACCAGAGAAACCATCAATGAAGACGGGTGGCTTTTTACTGGCGACTTAGCAACAATGGATGAAAGAGGCTACATCACCCTCGTTGGCCGTTCCAAAGAAATGTATATATCCGGAGGATTTAACGTTTATCCTCGTGAAATCGAAGAGGTTATCGAAAAGCATCCAGCAGTTATGCTAGTTTGCGTGCTAGCCAAAAAAGACCCAGTTTTCCAGGAAGTGGGAAGGGCAGTTGTAGTCGTCAAGGAAGGGAGTTTACTGACCGAACAGGAACTGAGAGACTTTTGTAAAGAGAGGTTGGCCAATTACAAGGTACCGAAGGAGGTCATCTTCCGCCCACAACTGCCAATGCTGGGAGTCGGCAAAATTGACAAGCAAGCTCTCAAACGCGAACTAAACGGAAGCGAATAATTATATGTAGAAAAGGAGCGATAATTTTCTTCACGGTACCAGACAAAACGGAAGCCAGTTTTTTAAATTCGTGGCCTATGTTTTAAAGCCGCCCAAGGCATACAGGTATCGAACAGTTGTAGAGACTTGGGGCTATGGCAGCACTGTGTTTACTGATAGAAAAATAAGATTGCACCTTCACCGAGTGGATTCCCAGCCTATCGGGCGACAAAGGACTTCTGGCACGGGTCAATCTATTCTGAAGTGTGGATAAAGGGCGGAGCAAAAGTGAGACGGGTGGCGGATGAAAAGTGTGACACCTGCTTAACGAATTTTACAACTCATTGAGCTTGTCAAGTACCTCCTTCATTCTTCATTGTGTGACTGTATTTACAAGATCCATCCCACCACAGAGGGCCATCGTCGCTGGACGTGAATCAAGGCAATGCACAGAACACCTTCTGGACAGATAATGACATGACCAATATGGCAAACTCGAAGCTAATAAGACCGACAAGGCCGCACGAAACTCAAATTCCCGAGAAAACAAAGGACAAGTTGTGCTCTGCGGTCTTGGAATTGTTTTCCAGCAATGATTTCCACCAAGTTAAGATTAGAACAATCTCCCAAAAGTCTGGCGTGAGCGTGAGTAATATCTACAAGTATTTCTCCTCCAAAGAGGATCTGCTGTTTTCGTGTCTTGAAGAAAAAATAGAGCCTATTCATGAGCTTGTCAACACACACGTCCAAGGGCTGAAGTCTGGAAAAGAAATCTTCAGAAAAACTCTGTGGGTAACAATGGATTATTATGACCGTAACCCAGAGCTTGCTATCACCGCTTTTATTACCGTGCCTACCCGCACGTGGATGCAGCAAGAAGGTTTTCCAGGAACCAAGTTGAAGCAAGTTTTCGCGGACGTGGTGAACAAGCTGAAGGAGGACAGGGAAATTGACCCAAGGATAGACGTTCGCTTGTTTCAGGATATCTATTACATGATTTGCTATCGGTATATATATACCTGGTATTACTTTGGTAAGACCTGGACACTGGTGGAAGCCATCAGCCAAGACGTTGATGTGCTTTGGAAACTCCTCCAGAGAGAAAATTCCTTGTTCACACTAGCGGGCGCTTCCTGTGGTGTCTGCCCGTCAAGTCTAGAAGAGGACAGTCCCTCGAATTAGCGTCAAGTTGCTCCAGCCTCCTCTTACTGGCGGTTAGGTGACACGGTAGATCCATGCTGGAGGATTTGGGCTCCGTGGCGTACTCGCCAACGATGCACTTGAGGGAGTCCTTGCCTGAAGGAAACTGCGTTAACGTTACATAGGCTTTTTGATGATCTGGAAAATACCCTGTGCTTCACGAATGTTATGCAGATCAGTGGCACAGAATACGCAATGAATGCCACTATGAACAGGGATAGGCATATTAGGCGAGGGGGCGTCGATCGTCATGAAGTGACGACGAGTTTGACAACCTGATTCAAGGATTCGAGGTCTATAAACATATGACTGCTCAACACAGCCGAACAGAAGTCATCGACAAGATACCGGTAAAGTTAGAGCCAGACAAGGTCTGCAATTCCCTTCGTATCAGGTCTAGTGAAGATAGAAATCGAATCAAAGCTCTGCTTGAAAATGCAAAGCCGCTTATCCTGGCCAAAGGGGCGTATAGAGTCTCATACGTAGAGGCGAAGCTTGAAAATGCTGTTGTGATAGACGGAGTGCAGGTAACGAGCCGCGTTCTGCGCAAGCACCTGGAAAAGGTCTGGCGCGTTTTTCCTTATGTCGTTACGATCGGAGATGAACTGACAGAGATTTCAAGACAAACAGACGACCTCCTGGAACAGTTCTGGTTGGATTTCATAGGAAATGTGGCTTTGAACTCAGCGCAAAAATATTTGAGCGATCAATTGGGATCC
>Ga0105152_10000627_pt1 | contig 10892 bp, 11 predicted proteins | sample LakBais05cmmetaG_FD_81534 | JGI IMG/M metagenome (GOLD analysis project Ga0105152, IMG submission 81534) | Lake sediment microbial communities from Lake Baikal, Russia to study Microbial Dark Matter (Phase II) - Lake Baikal sediment 0-5 cm | ecosystem: Environmental > Aquatic > Freshwater >...
AGTAGAGAGGAGAATCGAGCGTGGCTGTTGTCGTCAAGAAAACCCGAAAACTTGGGGCGGCGGGAGCCTCCGTCGGACCGAGCAATCGGATCACGTCCCCATTCCGACCCGAGTTCATCCTCAAGACACCACCCTGTTCGGATGGGTGCCCGAACCACACGGATATCCGAGGCCTCCTGACCACAATTGGCCAGGCCGAGACCAAGGGCAAGACGTATGAGCAGGCCTTTCAGGAGGCCTTTTACATTGTCGCGGAGAAGAATCCCCTTCCTGCGGTGTGCGGGCGGGTCTGTCCTCACCTGTGCGAGTCAGCCTGCAACCGAAGCCACCTCGACGCTCCGGCATCCATCAACTGTGTCGAACGGTACCTTGGGGACTTTGCCCTCGATCAGAAGTTCCCGTTGAAGCCCCTCACCGACGAGCGTTACCCGGAAAAGATCGCGGTGATCGGGTCCGGACCCGCCGGACTCTCCTGTGCGTATCAGTTGGCGCGGCGAGGCTACCCCGTGACGGTGTTCGAGGCCTTTCCCAAGCCCGGGGGCATGCTCCGCTACGGAATTCCGACCTATCGGCTTCCCCGTGAGGTTCTGGATGCCGAAATCGCTCGAATCGGTGCCATGGGAGTCGAGCTGAAGTGCAACGCGGCGGTCGGCAAGGAGGTCGCCTACGCAGATCTCCAAAAAGAGTACGCGGCGATCTTTGTCGGGATCGGCGCCCACAAGGGGATGCGCCTCGGCGTGCCGGGCGAGGATGGGCCGAATGTCTTCTCCGGTGCGGAGTTTCTGCACCGGGTGAATGCGGGCGAGCGGGTGGACCTTGGGCAGAGGGTCCTGGTGGTAGGTGGTGGGGACACCGCGGTGGATGCCGCCCGCGTGGCAAGGCGGTTGGGTGCCGAGACGACGATCCTGTACCGCCGGACGATCCAGGAAATGCCTGCGGTTAAAGGAGAGGTGGAAGAGGCGCAGCACGAGGGGATCACAATCGAGTTCCTCGTCGCCCCCTCGGCCGTGCAGATGAATGGCAGTCGCGCCACCGGCCTCACCTGCCTCCGGATGGAACTCGGCGAGCCTGATGCGTCGGGCCGCCGCCGACCCATGCCCATCAAGGACTCCGAGTTCTTCGTGGGCGCCGACACGATCATCGCCGCCATCAGTCAGGAACCAAGCTTCACCGGGCTGGAATTGCTCAAGGGCGACGGGAAGTTAATCCCGGTGAACGAGCATGGAGAGACGGCAGCGGCCGGGACATTCGCCGGCGGCGACATCCTGGAGTTGGGGATCGTGACCACTGCCATCTACCATGGCCGCCGGGCGGCGGAGACGATCCATGCCCGGCTGCGCGGCCTTCCGCTCGAGGTCGCTCCGCCTCCACCCGTGATCACTAAGGAGCATCTGCGGCTGGACTTCTACAGCAAACAGCCGCGGGCGGACGCGACGGCAATCCCGATGGCCGAGCGGTTCGAGGACATGGACCGCGAGGTGAATCGGGGGATCACGCGAGATGAGGTCATCGCGGAGGCCAAGCGCTGCCTGAGTTGTGGCCTCTGCTTCCAGTGCGACAACTGCTACAAGTACTGCCAGGACCAGGCGGTCATCAAACCCTTCGAGAAAGGACAGCCGTATCGATTCAAAATGGAGTTCTGCCAGGGCTGCAAGAAGTGCGCGGAGGAATGCCCCTGCGGCTACATCGAAATGAAGTAGCGGTTCTTCTCTGACGCGCGGACGAAAGGCGTAGTTTCCTAGAAGCCACACCAGAGGGAGGTATCGCATCATGGGTGACCAGCAGAAAAACCCGAAGACGCCGAAGCTGGACGAGCTGGAAAAAGGACCGTGGCCGAGCTTCGTGCGCGAGATCAAGCGGGCGGCCGAGGGCAGTCCGATGAGCCGGGACCTCCTCGGCGTCCTGGAACGGTCCTACACCGAAAAGGTCGGCCATTGGAAGCATGGTGGCATCGTGGGGGTGCGCGGGTATGGCGGCGGCGTGATCGGCCGGTATTCTGACTTGGCCGAGGAGTTTCCGAACGTCGCCCACTTCCACACGGTCCGAGTGAACCAGCCGGCCGGGTGGTTTTACACGTCGCAGGCGCTCCGCGGCATCTGCGACCTGTGGGAGCGACGGGGTTCAGGCCTCACCAACCTCCACGGCTCCACGGGGGACCTGGTCCTCCTGGGGACGCGGACTGAAGAGCTGGAACCCATCTTTTCGGAACTCACTGCGATGGGGTTTGACCTGGGCGGCTCGGGCTCGGATATCCGGACGCCGAGCTGCTGCGTCGGCCCGGCCCGGTGCGAGTGGGCCTGCTACGACACGCTGGGCTTCACCTACGACATCACGATGCACTACCAGGACGAGATTCACCGGCCGCCCTTCCCGTACAAGTTCAAGATCAAGGCGGCCGGCTGCGCCAACGACTGCGTGGCCGCCATCGCCCGCGCCGATCTCAGCATCATCGGCACCTGGCGCGGGCCGATTCAGGTGGACCAGGCGGCCGTGCGGGAGTACGCGAAGAGTGGTGCCAACATCCAGGCTGACGTTGTCGAACTCTGCCCCAGCAAGTGCGTGAGCTGGGATGGCAAAGAACTCCAGATCGCCAATCAGTGGTGTGTCAAGTGCATGCACTGCATCAACGTGATGACCAAGGCGCTGCGACCCGGGCCGGAGCGGGGCGCCTGCATCCTGATCGGCGCGAAGGCGCCCATCATCCAGGGGGCCATGCTTTCGTCGGTCCTGGTGCCCTTCATGAAGATGGAGCCGCCCTACCAGGAGTTGAAGGATCTGGTGGCGAAGATGCTGGACGTTTGGGGCGAGGAAGGAAAGAGCCGGGAGCGGATCGGGGAGTTCATTCAGCGCGTCGGAATGGGGAACTTCCTCGAGGCCGTCGGGCTGGAGCCGCTGCCCGAAATGGTGGCCCATCCCCGAGAGAACCCATACGTGTTCTACGAGGAGTACTTCGAAGAGGAACCGACCGAGGCGAAGGCTTGATGACTGTAGCCATCAGCGGTCAGCCATCAGCGGTCAGCCTGAGAATTCGCCGGGCTGATAGCTGAGTGCCGATAGCTGAGTGCTTAGAGAGAGGGAGACAACAGCCATGGCTGATACCGTTGCCCAGCGCAAGACCGACATTGGGCCACCCCATTACGAGAAGTTCTTGCCGCCTGCCGTGAAGCAAAACTACGGGAAGTGGCGGTACCACGAGATCCTCAAGCCCGGCGTCATGGTGCACGTGGCCGAATCGGGCGACAAGTTGTATACCGTGCGCGCCGGCTCCCCCCGCCTGCTGAGCATCCAGACCATCCGCGAGTTCTGCGACCTGGCGGACAAGTACAGCGGCGGGTACCTGCGGTTCACCAGCCGGAACAACGTGGAATTCCTGCTGACGGACTCCACCAAGATCGAGCCCCTAGTCGCCGACCTGGGATCCCGGGGATTCCCGGTGGGCGGGATGGCCAACGCCATCTCCAACATGGTCCACACCCAGGGATGGGTGCACTGCCACTCGGCCGCCACGGATGCCTCAGGAATCGTGAAGGCGGTGATGGACGAGTTGGCGAACTACTTCACGTCAACGCGCCTGCCGGCCAAGCTCCGCCTGGCGCTCGCCTGCTGTCTGAACATGTGCGGGGCGGTCCACTGCTCGGACATCGCCATCCTGGGCGTCCATCGCCGGCCGCCCAAGGTCGACCACGAGAGAGTTCCCAAAATCTGCGAGATCCCCAGCGTCGTGGCGGCCTGCCCCACCGCTGCCATCCGGCCCAAGCGGGTGGACGGCAAGGAAACGGTGGAGGTGATCGAAGAGCGCTGCATGTTCTGCGGCAACTGCTACACGGTCTGCCCCGCCATGCCTCTGGCCAACGCGCTCAACGACGGGGTCTCGATCTGGGTGGGCGGGAAGGTCAGCAACGCCCGCACCGCTCCCACGTTCTCCAAGCTGGCGATTCCGTACCTGCCCAACAACCCGCCACGCTGGCCCGAGGTGGTCGAGGCCGTGAAGCAACTGGTGGAGGTGTGGGCGGCGGATGCCCGCAAATACGAGCGGATGGGCGAGTGGATCGCGCGCATCGGCTGGCCCCGCTTCTTCCAGAAGACCGGGATCCCATTCACCAAGCAGCACATTGACGACTTCCGGTACGCCGGGCTGAGCCTCCAGCGTTCCGTGCACCTCAAGTCGTAAGGAGTCTGTCATGGCGGAACCGGTCGCCATCGAAAAGATTGTCGAGGCGATGTACCAGATGGTCAAGGATTCGGTGGGCGTCAAGAAGCTGAAGCCGACGGATCTGACCAAGACGATGATCGAGCATTTCGGCCCAGACCGCTGTAGCAAGGAGGCCTGCAAGGGGGCCATCCGGGAACTCATGGACTCGGGCCGCTGTGTCTACACCTACTTTGGGGGGAGCTTCATCGAGCTCCCCCCCAAAGAAGGCTCAACGACCTGACCCAGGTCGGATAATCGCCAATGACCTCAGCGGTGGGGGTACAGACTGCTGCCGTCCCCCGGGTGATGATCTGTGGTCTTCGGGGGAGCACCGGGAAGACCCTGGTGGCCCTGGGGCTGATCAGCGCCTGGCAGGCCCGCGGCATCTCCGTGGCGCCCTTCAAGAAGGGGCCGGACTATATCGATGCCGCATGGCACACGCGGGCGGGAACGCGTCCTTGCAGGAACCTCGATTCCTACCTGATGAGCGAGGAACAGATCAGGCGGTCGGTGGGGCAGCATGGCCGCAGCGCGGATGTGACGCTGATCGAGGGAAATCACGGCCTCTTCGATGGGGTGGGGGCCGAAGCCACCGCCAGCGCGGCTGAGCTGGCCAAGCTGCTCGGGGCACCTGTCATCCTCTTGGTGGACTGTACCAAGGCTACCCGCACCGTGGCGGCCATGGTGCTGGGATGCCAGCATATGGATCCCAAGCTGAATCTGGCCGGCGTGCTCCTGAACCGTGTGGCTACCCCGCGCCAGGAGCGGTCTGTGCGGAGGGCCGTGGAGGATATCTGTGGACTCCCCGTCCTGGGGTGCATCCCTCGCCTGTCGGGTCTGGAGTTCCCGGAGCGACACCTGGGCCTGCTCACGCCGGCAGAGCATCCTGCGGTGAGTTCGCCGATCTCCATGGCCCGTGAGGCGGTGGAAGGGCACGTGGACCTCGATCGGGTCCGGGCCCTGGCGGAAAGCGCGCCCCCACTCACCTGGACAGAGGGAATGGCACCGCCAATGCCGAAAAGCCACGGTGTCCGCGTCGGGGTCGTGCGCGACAGCGCCTTTACGTTCTATTACCCCGAGAATCTGGAGGCCCTGGAGCGGTCGGGCGCCCAGATCGTTTTGCTCAACGCCCTGAAGGATGCGGGGCTTCCCCCCTTGGATGCGCTCTACATCGGTGGCGGCTATCCAGAGACGCACGCGGCGGCCTTGGCCGCCAATGGCGCGTTTCGCGCCACCCTGCGGCGGCAGATAGAGGCGGGGCTTCCCGTCATTGCCGAATGCGGCGGGCTTATCTACCTCGGAGAGGCCATGGTAATAAACGGGGTTGCTCATCCCATGGTCGGTGTTTTTCCCGTGACCTTCGAACTGGGGAAGCGCCCGTGGGGCCACGGCTACGCCGTGGTCGAGGTGGACGGAGCCAATCCGTTCTTCGCCCAGGGGACGATCCTCCGGGGACACGAATTCCGCTACTCCTTCGCGCGCGCTGCGCGGACCGAAGTGCTCACGCTGGCGTTTCGCATGCAGCGCGGCACCGGGTTCGACGGGGAACGGGACGGCCTCACCTACAAGAATGTCCTGGCCTCGTTTTGCCATTTCCACGCAGCCGGTGTGCTCGGATGGGGTGAGGCGGTGGTTCGGCAGGCGCGCCTTTACGCCGAGCGGCGGCAGGCATCCGCACAGGCTGGCACCCGGGCGAGCTCAGGGGATGGGATGGTTCCCGAGTTGGCGGGTTCACCCGTTGCCTGAGCCGGCTCGACCCGAGGAGGCTTCTCAGGAACGTGAGCAGCACTCGTTAACCCACGCTGTCTGAAGAGGAGAAGCGATGGCAAGCATTTTTCTGGCGGGCAAGGAATTTGAGTTGGACGAGGACGGATTCATCCAGAGCCCAGAGCTCTGGGACGAAGAGGTGGCGAAGGTGCTGGCAAGGGAGCAGGAGGGGATCGACAATCTGACGCCGGAGCACTGGAAGGTCGTCCAGTACCTCCGGAACTATTTCCTCGAGTTCAAGATCGCCCCCATGATCCGCAAGCTCTGCAAGGAGACGGGCTTTCCCCTGAAGAAGATCTATGAGCTGTTCCCATCCGGGCCGGCGAAGGGAGCATGCAAGATCGCCGGCCTGCCGAAGCCGACGGGCTGCGTGTGATTCGGTGCGGGTGTCGCCCGGCCAGCATGTTCCTTGGGGGGGCGGATCCAGCCGCGGGGAGACCGAAGGGGCAAGAGACCCCGCGACAGCGATCCCGGTTGGCGGAGCCGTATGCCTCAAGTTCCATCGATCCGGAGCGAGCTGTGCGCGCCTGGCTGGGCCGACCAGACCGAGACGGCGGGCAAGGGGAGATCCATGAACGACGGGGCTAGTCAGCCAGTGACGCGGATCCTCGCGGCCAAGCGGCGTGCCATTGTCGCGGAATGGCTGGCGCGAACGCTCCAGAGTTACCCCGAGCACACCTCTCGCTTTCTGCTGCGGGAAAAAGATCCCTTTTGCAATCCCGTCGGCCGCACCCTCCGCGAGGGACTGCCGGTGCTCTTTGACCAGTGTGTCGCTGACCTGGATGCGGGCGTGGTCACATCCGTTCTGGACGAGATTGTGCGGATCCGAGCCGTCCAGGACTTCACGGCCGGCCAGGCGGTGGCATTCATTTTCCTGCTGAAGCAGGTCATCCGGGATGTGCTGAGAGGGGAAGGGCAACGGCCGACCGAGGGGGATGATCTGGCGGTCGTGGAGGGTCGCATCGACCAAATGGCCCTCCTGGCGTTCGATCTGTTCATGCGGTGTCGCGAGCGGATCTACGAGATCAAGGGAAACGAGGCGAAGCGTCGGACGGCCCTGCTGGAACGGATGTACGCATCGGAATCGTCCGTCGGCGCGGAGGGTTGAGTCGGCCCACCCGGGCGACAGCCGTCGGCGCGCGGACGAACGTGAGGTCAGGATTCATGAATGCACTCTCGTCCCTGGTTCTGGCTGTGATCCTGGCTGCGCTGGCCTTCGTGGGAGGGCAGATCGGCGGCCTGCGTCTACTATTCGGGGTGATCGTGCCCTACGCGGCCATCCTGATCTTCCTGGGGGGTCTGAGCTACCAGGTTATCCTCTGGGCGCAGACACCCGTCCCTTTCCGCATCACCACCACCAGCGGGCAGCAGAAGTCGCTGCCGTGGATCAAGGCGGGCTGGCTGGAGAGCCCCTGGACCACGCTTGGGGTGATTGCCCGCATGGCCCTCGAAATCCTTCTCTTCCGCTCGCTGTTCCGCAATACCCGGGCGGAGCTCAGCGGCAGATCCAGATTGGTGTATGGGGAGGAGAAGTTCCTCTGGCTGGCGGCGGTGGCCTTCCACTGGTCGTTTCTCACCATCTTCCTGCGACATTTACGATTCTTCATGGAACCTGTTCCCGCCTTCACGAACGCGCTGGCGATGCTGGACGGCTTCTTCCAGATCGGGGCGCCCGTTCTGTACGGGACGGATGTCATCATCGTGTTGGGACTGGGATATCTGCTCTGGCGGCGGCTGTATGACCCGCAGGTCCGCTACGTGTCCATCTTCGCCGACTACTTCCCCTTGTTTCTTCTCCTGGGCCTCGTCCTCTCGGGCATCCTCATGCGGTACTTCACCCGCATCGACGCTATGGCCGTGAAGCAACTGGCCATGGGTCTCGTGACTTTCTCGCCGGTCGTCCCCAAAGAGGCGACGCCGCTTTTCTTCATGCACCTTTTCCTATTGAGTGTCCTGGCGGCCTACTTCCCCTTTAGCAAGCTGGTGCACATGGCGGGGGTCTTCCTCAGCCCCACGAGAAATCTGGCCAACAACAACCGGATGAAGCGCCACATCAACCCCTGGAACGCCCCCGTCAAAGTCCACACCTACGAGGAGTGGGAGGAGGAGTTCCGGGACAAGATCCAGGCGGCCGGCTTGCCGCTCGAAAGGAAATAGCGCATGGCAGATCAGGCGCTCAAGCCCGAACAGCTTCTCCAGATCGATTACCGCCCGCCGCAGAAGGACTGGCGGGACCCCAAGGTGGAATTCCGCAAAGGGGTCTTCTGCTACAGCGCCCTGGCCAAGAACCTGGAGTACCTGGGCCTGCCCAATCCGCGCAAGTGGCAGCCCTACGACGCGGACTGGAAGCTGCCACCCAACTGGAAAGAGATCATCCTGGAGGGAATGCGGGAGCGGCTCGAGAAGTACCGCTCCTTCCGCCTCTTCATGGACATCTGCGTGCGCTGCGGGGCCTGCGCCGACAAGTGCCATTTCTATCTCGGCTCGGGCGACCCCAAGAACATGCCGGTCCTCCGTGCGGAACTCCTCCGGTCTGTCTACCGACGGTACTTCACGGCAGCCGGCCGGCTGTTCCCCGGTCTTGCCGGGGCGCGAGAGCTTACCGAGGACGTCCTCAAGGAGTGGTTCTACTACTTCTACCAGTGTACGGAGTGCCGCCGGTGCTCGGTCTTCTGCCCTTTTGGCATCGACACGGCCGAGGTGACCATGATCGGTCGGGAGCTCCTCACCCTGGTGGGGTGCAACATCAACTGGGTCCTGGAGCCGGTGGCCAACTGCTATCGCACGGGCAACCATCTGGGCGTGCAGCCCCACGGGTTCAAGGACAGCATCGAGTTCGCCGTGGACGAGCTGGCAGAGCTGACCGGGGTCCGCGTGGAGGCCCCCATCATGAAGAAGGGGGCCGAGGTCCTCTTCGTGGTGCCCTCGGCCGACTACTTTGGCACGCCGCACTACTTCAGCCTGTTGGGCTACCTGATGATCTTGCACGAGATCGGCCTGGACTACACGCTCAGCGCCTTTGTCTCAGAGGGAGGGAACTTCGGGCTGTTCACGTCGCACGAGATGATCAAGCGCCTGAACGCCAAGATGTATGCGGAGGCCAAGCGGCTCAAGGTGAAGTGGATCCTCGGCGCGGAGTGCGGCCACATGTGGCGGGTCCTGCACCAGTACATGGATACCATGAACGGGCCGGCCGACTTCCTGGAGGTGCCGGTATCCCCGGTCACCGGGACCCGGTTCGAGCACGCCAGATCCACCAAGATGCTCCACCTCTGCGAGTTCACGGCGGATTTGATCCACCACGGGAAGCTCCAGTTAGACCCGAGCCGGAACGATCACTGGAGCGTGACCTTCCACGACTCATGCAACCCGGCCAGGGCCATGGGGCTACTGGAGGAGCCGCGATACATCCTCAGGAACGTGTGCCACAACTTCCACGAGATGCCCGAAAACACGATCCGGGAGCAGACCTTCTGCTGTGGCAGCGGGTCGGGTCTTGGGACCGACGAGAACCTCGAGATGCGATTGCGGGGCGGGTTCCCCCGGGCCAACGCGGTGAAATATGTCCGCGACAAGTTCGGGGTGAACCTGTTGGCCTGCATCTGCGCCATTGACAAGGCCGTGCTACCGCCACTGCTGGAGTACTGGGTGCCTGGCGTGGATGTGGCCGGCGTCCACGAGCTGGTCGGAAATGCGCTGGTCATGAAAGGCGAGAAGGAGCGCACCACCGACCTCCGCGACACTCCCCTCAAGATGAAGGAGGCGGCGGCCCATGCGTGACCGTGAGCTGATCATCGGCGGCCTCGTCGTCTTTCTTGCCGTGATCACCTTCCCCGTGTGGTACAACCTCGCGGCTGGCAGTACGGCCAAGCCGCCCGAGGTGAAGCTGCCGACCACGGAGAAGACCTGCGTCGCGCCCACGGAGTACATGAGGACCTCCCACATGGATCTGTTGATCACCTGGCGGGACGAGGTGGTCCGGCAGCACAACAGGACCTTCAAGGCATTCGACGGCAAGAGCTACACCATGAGTCTTACCCAGACGTGCATGAAGTGTCACACCAGCAAGGCGGACTTCTGCGACCGCTGCCACGACTATGCCGGGGTCAAGCCCTACTGTTGGGACTGCCACATCGATCCCAAGCTGGTCCAAAGGAGCGCAGGAGGAGCATCGACCGACGAACGTTCCTGGGCGCTGCGGGTCTCACGGCGCTTACCGTCGCCGGCCACGCCTCGCTGGCGAAGCTGGCCAGCGGCAGCCAGGCAGGGAGAGCCGCAGGGGCCACGCGCTGGGCCATGGTCATCGATGCGCGGAAGTGCCTGAAGGACGAGGGCTGCACTGACTGCATCGCTGCCTGCGACAAGGCCCATAACGTGCCCCACTTCACCGAGCGCGCCCACGAGGTCAAGTGGATCTGGAAGGAACCCTTTGACAGGGCCTTCCCCGACCAGGGGAGCCGGTACACCGAAGAGGCCTTCAGGGACAAGCCTGTCCTGGTGTTCTGCAACCACTGCGAGAACCCGCCCTGCGTGCGGGTCTGCCCCACCAAGGCCACGTGGAAGCGGGCGGACGGGATCGTCATGATGGATTGGCACCGATGCATCGGGTGCCGGTACTGCGTGGCGGGCTGCCCGTACGGTTCCCGCAGCTTCAACTGGGTGAATCCCAGGCCGTACATCAAGCCATTGAACCCGGATTTCCCGACGCGGACCAAGGGCGTCGTGGAGAAGTGCAACTTCTGCGAGGAGCGGCTGGCCGTGGGGAAGCTGCCGGCGTGCGTTGAGGCGTGTCGCGAGAAGGCGCTGGTGTTTGGTAACCTGGAGGATCCCAAATCCGAGGCGCGGCAACTGCTCCGGACCCGCTTCACCATCCGGCGGAAACCCGAACTCGGAACCGATCCAAGAATCTACTATCTCGTGTGAGGTGCCCCAG
>Ga0105152_10000628_pt1 | contig 10878 bp, 7 predicted proteins | sample LakBais05cmmetaG_FD_81534 | JGI IMG/M metagenome (GOLD analysis project Ga0105152, IMG submission 81534) | Lake sediment microbial communities from Lake Baikal, Russia to study Microbial Dark Matter (Phase II) - Lake Baikal sediment 0-5 cm | ecosystem: Environmental > Aquatic > Freshwater > Lake...
CCCACTCCCGGGGGGCGGGGCTATCCCGATATCCGGGTCGGGGCCGACCGGCTCCAGAGAATAAGGATGAGTGTAGTAAGAAAAGAACCTGGTTTCGGCCTGGATTCCGAGCCCGGCGCCGAAATAGTGGTTCAGGATGAGGGGGAAGAGATTGACCAGGCGGATATCCCCGGGGAGAGTGCCCGCCGGCGCGCCAGGGAGATAAGCCGCGGTCAGATTGGCCAGCCGGGCCCGTTTCATGGCTTCCAGGTCCCTGTCGGAGACGAAGGGCCCATGGTCGGAGAAGAGAACAATCACCGGAGGGACGCGGGACGAGCGGAGGATGGACCGGAACACAGACAGCAGTTTGTCATTAAGGAACGTTAGCTGCTCTGTAAACGCGTCGGACTTTCGCCATTGAGCCTTGCGAAACACGAGTGTGTCGATGAATGAGCCGCTATGGACAACCCCTCCATTCCGGTCGAAGATATAGGGATGGTGGGGGAGGAGGAAGTGGGCGAAGACCACCTTGGGGCCGGGCTTCGCGCCCATGCGCTCGAGGTTCTCGAATTGCTCGAGATAGAACAAGGCCATGTCCCTGACCAGGCGGGAGTTGAAGATGGCCAGAAGGCTCGAATCGGCCAAGGCGCGCGTGAAATCGTCGTCCATGATGTGGCGGCCGCCGCCGATGTTTTCGTCGGCACTCCGATTGGACCGTGTCCCCGCCCAGGCGGAGGCGATATGGACGGTCTTATAGCCCCTGGACTTCAGGAACGCCAGCACCGCGTTATCGCGAACCATTTCCTGAGCCATTTTCTGGCTTCGGGAACGGAGGCCGGCCTTTTCGACGAGTTCCGAGAGTTGGGACATGTTGAGGGTCGAGGCAAGAGACAGGAAGGTCCAGGCATAGTTGGCGCTGCTCTTCGACGCGATGGAGAAGCCGAGCTCTTCGAGAGCGCTCTGGAAGGGGCTGTTGTCGAAGCCGTAGTATTCCCTGAGGACGTCGCTTCGGGGGTAGCCGTCGACGACGACGATGTAGACGTCCGGGGAATTGCCCGGAGGTTGGAGAGCGTCACCAGCCGCCGTCTGGGGCGGCGCACTCCGGCGCGGCGCGGAGACAAGGGCCACCGCCACCTGCCCGAGCGAGATCAGAAGAAGGAGAGCCGCAGCCCTCGCTAGGAGAGGAGTGACCCGAGGGGAGAGCGTTTTCCTCACGAAAAGCCTGACGAGCGTGGCGAGCAGGAGAAGCACGAAGGCGCCCAGGACCACTGCCTGCAAGGCGACAGTGCGTGTGGGGAGCTGCATCCGATTGAGGTTCGGCCAGAGTCCCGTGGCCGCGAAAAAGCCGTCGGCGAGGTTGACGACGCGGCCGAAGGAGAAGAACAGGATCAGGAAAAGGGAGGTGACGCAAGCGCTCTTCAGCATATCCCTGCGCAACGCCAGCCAGGCGAGGGTCCAGGCGATCCCGGCGCCGAGGAGAGCGGCCCCGAGGGGAACAAGGACCTCGACGAAGCTGATCTCATGGACCCCCCTGGCCCAAAGAAAGAAGATCGGCTGGGCGGCCCAGAGGAGAGGATGGATGTGGAACCAGCCCCGGGTCCGTTCGTCCCCTTTGTTCATATTCCCATTACCTTATCCGTTTGGCCCGCCCGAAGAAAGGATGCGGCCTTGTTCTGGTCCACCATAGCGCCCTTCAGACTTGAAGTTGTCAAGATTCTGTCAAGGTTATGTCAAGATGTGCAAGGGGCACCTCCGCTTCCGGATTGACATTCTTGGCCCCGTATCCTATAAGCCTAAGTGAGCCCACTTCGAAAGGAGATGCCTATGCGTCGTCCTCATTCCCGTTTTATTCCCGCCAGCGCGGCCCTGGCCGCGTGCCTGGCCCTCGCGAGTTGCGCCGCGCTCGACGAAATGGCGGCGGCCCTGGCCAATCTCCAGCGGCTCCGCTTCAAGATCGGAAACGTCCATGGCTTCCACCTCGCGGGGATCGAGATTGGCGGGAAAACGCGGCTCAGTCAGTTCAACGCCCTGGAAGCCCTCGCCTTGCTGAACACGTTCCGCGCCAAGAAGCTGCCGGCCGAATTCATCCTGGACGTCCTGGCCGTCAATCCCAACGACGGAACGGGCGGTACGTCGCGGACGGCGAGCACTCTGACCAGCCTGGAATGCCGGCTCCTCATCGACGGCCATTCGACCGTGACCGGGAATATCGACCAGCCCATCGAGATTCCCGGAACAGGCCAGGAGTCCGTCCTCCCCATCCGGATCTCTATCGACCTCCTGGAGTTTTTCGGGGACAGGCGCTACGAGGACCTGATCGACCTGGCCCTGGCCATCGGCGGCGCGAACCGGATGCCGACGCGGCTCTCGCTCGATGCCCAGCCGACCGTTTCTACGCCGGTCGGGCCGATGACCTATCCCGGCCGGATCACGGTCGTCAGCACCGAGTTCCGATGAGGATCAGCGCGCCGTCGCGCCGGCCGGTTTCGGCCCGACGGTCACACGGAGGATGCGGTCGGGGCTGAGGGACTCGCGGATGAATGCGTTCATGTCCTCGAGCGTAACCTTATCGAGGGCCTCGGAAATACCCGTGAGATGTCCATGGCCCAGCCCGAGGACCTCGTATAGCCCGACAGTCCGCAGCCGGGAAGCTTTTGCTTCGGCCGAGCGGAGAAGTCGGGCCTTGGCCATCGTCTTGGTCGTCCGGAGCTCTTCATCCGTGATCCCTTTGTCCTGGAGGTCGGCGAGAGTCCGGTCGAGCGCCTCTGACGCCCGGGCGCTTTTGGCGTTCTCGGTTTCGAGATAGGCCTCGAGGATTCCCGAGCTTTTCGTCCAGGTCACTTCGGCGTCGACGCTGTAGGCCAATTTTTCGGTCATCCGCAGTCCCCAGAGCCGTGAACCGGGGCCCTTGCCGAGCAGGGTTTCGAGCAGGCAGCCTTTCGCCTGACCCGGCGCGTCCGGGGCCGGAAGAAGAGAGGCCCGGCCGACATAGGTCTGTTTCGAATCCCTGGTCAGGGCGATATCGCGGACCGCGGGAAGGGCCGGGTAAACGAGGGGAATGCTGACGTCTTCTCCGTCCGGGAATCCGGCGAAATATTTCTCGAGAAGGGCCCGAACCGGCCCTTTATCGAGGTCCGTGGCGACGTAGAAAAACAACCCCTTCTTGGTGAAAAACCGGCGATAGAAGGCGACGGCGTCCTTCCGGTCGATGGCCCCCCCGAGGCTTTCCTCCGTCCCGTAGACGGCTGTCCCGTAGCCCGCCCCGGGGAAAATGGCCTTCATGACGGCGTTATGGGCGGCGGCGGTGGATTCGTCCTCCTCGGACCGCCCGTAGAGCTTCATCATCTCCTTGGTCCGGCCGATCCGGAGACCCGTGATGAGGGGGTCCTGGATGATCTTGCCGGCGACACGGAGGGCTTCCTTGAGGTTTTCGGACAGGCACTCGATGAGGACGGCCGAGAAATCCTCCGAGCAGAGGAGGCTCAACCGGGTCGCCTGGGACATGAGGTCCTGAACCATGCCTTCGTCGGGGATCTCGAGGGTCAGGCGCGTCGTGAGGTAGGCCAATCCGTCGAGACCCCGAGGCACGGCCGACTTGCCCCCGGCAGCGAACAGCCCGACGACCGTCGTCGGCGAGCTCGTGTCCTTCTGGTATACGCAGGGGAGGCCCGTTGCCAAAGTCGATTTTTCGGAGTGTTCCCTCCAGGGCGCTCCCGGGGACCCGGAGGGCCCCGCGGTCATCAGGAGTCCGGCGCACGACCAGAGAAGCCAGGCCGCTCTCATTGCTTTTCGCCCTTCCGCGGGACGATGGAAACGGCGGCGTATTCGCCCTTCCCGAGGTACCTGGCCGCCGTCTTTCTGAGGTCGCTCGAATCGACCCTCCCGATCTCATCCAGGTATCGCCCGGGCTTATCGCGCGTGTTGAGGAGGAGGTGCCTGGCCAGCGAGCCGGCTAGCTGCAGCCCGGACTCTTCAGCTTGCCCCACGGCGAACCGGATCTGATTCTTGGCGCTCTCCAGGTAGTCGAAGGCGAACATTTCGGCCTCGCCCGTGAAATCCTTTTTCGAATAGGCCTCGTTATGGGCCCGCTTGAGATAGCCCACGGCCGCCCGCTGGATCGTCGCCATGTCCTTGGGGTCCATCTTGATGGAGACGACGACGGCTCCCCCGAACCGGAAAGCGAGGTAGGACATGGAGACGGTTTGGACGGAATCCCGCTCTCCGCGGAGCAGGGCGGGGAGAAGGGGGTTGACCCCGCGGCCCAGGACTTCCGCCAGCACGTTCATGGCGTACTGGTCGGCGTGGTTGTAGTCCGGGGCCACGAAACCGAGAAAAACATAGCCTTCCCTGACATCGCGCTCGAAACGCTGGGACACGCTCTTTTTCAGGGGGACGGTCATCGGCAGCGGCTCGAGCCGGAGTCCGGTTTTCGGGAGCGGGCCGAAGACATCCCGGACCAGCCGCTCCATGTCGGCCGTCGCGAAATCGCCGACGACGGCCAGGGCGCAGTTGTCGGCGACGAAATATTTCCGGTAAAAGCCGAGCATCCCCTCGACCGTGGCCGCCCGGATGACCTCCCGCCGTCCGTAAACCGAACGTCCGTAGGGGTGTCCGGGGAACAGGGCCTGGAGGACGAGGTCCACCGCGTTCCGCTGCGGGTCGTCCTCCATCTGGTTGTACTCTTCGAGGAGGACTTCCTTCTCCTCGTCGAGTTCGGTCTGGCTCAAGTCGAGCCCGAAGAGGATGTCCTTCTGGTTCCGGAGCGCGAATTCGGCGTGCTCGGCGGGAAGCGAGATCTCGAAAAGGGACAGGTCCTGTCCCGTGTTGGCGTTGAAATAGGCCCCGTGACGACGGATGTCGGCGCTGACCTCGGCTCCGGAACGGACGGAGGTCCCCCGGAAGAGGATGCAGTGCTCGAGCAGGTGGACGAGGCCGCTTGTTTCGTCGGTTTCGTTCTTGGAGCCGACGTCGAAGCCGGTGACGACGTGGAGGAGGGGCAGGTCGCGTTTTTCATAGAGGAAAACGCGCAGGCCGTTGTCGAGGACGAAGTACTTGCCTGGGTTCTCCGGGCCCGCGGCGAGAAGCAGAGCGGCGCTCATCCCCATCGCCAGGAGCCCGGCGGTCACGGTCAAGTAGCTACGCATGTTCTTGCCCACCGTTACGCTATCCAGCAAATTCCCGCGCCAGTCTAACATAAACGCAGAACGCCCACCAACAGCGGCCGGACCCCCGGCCTTGCCCGGGGGTCCACTTCCGCTGCGAAGGCTCGTCCCTTGACCGTCACCCGTCCAGATCAGGCCGCCTCGTTTTGCCCCGGGAGGGAGAGTGTGCTAATATCGGTGGAAGAGGCAAACAGGATAATGAAGCCCGAGAGGAAGGCCAGGATCCTCGTCATCGACGACGAGGAGAACATCCGCAAGTCCCTGAAGATGATCCTCGAGTATGAGGGCTACGACTTTTTTGAGGCCGGGACCGGCGAGGATGGCCTGGAGGTTCTTCGTGAGACCGTCGGCATCGACCTCGTCCTTCTCGACATCAAGATGCCGGGGAAGAGCGGCCTCGAGGTCCTGGCCGAGCTCAAGCAGAGGCCCTTCGTCCCGGACGTCATCATGATCTCGGGACAGGGCACGATCCATGCAGCCGTCGAGGCCACCAAGCTCGGCGCCTTCGATTTCCTGGAGAAGCCGCTCCACCGGGAGCGCGTCCTCATCAGCATCCGCAACGCCCTCAAGCAGACGAGCCTCGCCCGCGAGTGCCAGGACCTCAAGAAGAAGGCGGAGAAACACTACGAGATCATCGGCAACCACCCCTCCATCCAGAACCTCTGGAAGGAGATCCTCAAGATCGCGCCGACCAACGCCACGGTCCTGATCTACGGCGAAAGCGGCACGGGGAAAGAGCTTATCGCCCGCTCCATCCACACCCACAGCCTGAGGGTCCGGGAAACGTTCGTCCAGGTCAACTGCGCGGCCATCCCCGAGGAGCTCATCGAGAGCGAACTTTTCGGCCACGAGAAGGGCGCCTTTACCGGGGCCACGGAGAAGAAGACGGGCAAGTTCGAGCAGGCCGAGGGCGGCACGATCTTCCTCGACGAGATCGGCGACATGAGTCTCCGGACCCAGTCCAAGGTCCTCCGAGTCCTCGAGGAGGGCGAGGTTCAGAAGGTCGGCTCGAGCCGGATTTCCAAGGTCGACGTCCGCGTCATCGCCGCAACGAACAAGGACCTCCGCAAGGAGATCCAGGAAGGGCGTTTTCGGGAGGACCTCTATTTCCGGCTCAACGTCGTCCCCCTGTACTCGCCGCCCCTGCGCGAGAGGCCGGAGGACATCCCGCTCCTCGTCGACTATTTTTTGAGGACGTTCGCCGAGGAGAATAACTTTCGGCCGCGGAAATTCTCGGCTGAGGCCCTCGAAGCCATGTCTCGCTACGCCTGGAAGGGCAACGTCCGCGAGCTCAAAAACATCGTCGAGCGGCTGATGATCATGACCGACCGGGACACGATCGAGAGAAGGGACCTGCCCGAACCCCTGCGGGAGATGCCGGAGGCGGCGCTGCCCGACGCGGCCGGGGTCAAGACGCTCCGCGAATTTCGGGACCTAGCCGAGCGGGATTTCCTCCTGGCCAAGCTCGAAGCCAACGGCTGGAACATCTCCCAGACGGCCCGGGAGATCGACACGCCGCGGAGCAACCTCTATAAAAAACTCGAACAATACGGTATAAAGATAACGGCCGGAGTGGGCGAGACGGTCGCCGCTCCTTCCCGCGAGGGAGGAGGGGAGGAAAGTCCGGACTCCGAAGGGCAGGATGGTCGCTAACAGCGACCCCGGGCGACCGGGGGAAAGTGCCACAGAAAACACACCGCCCTCCAGGGCAGGCACAGCCTCCCCGGGGAGCAAGGGTGAAATGGCGAGGTAAGAGCTCACCGCCCCGTCAGCGATGACGGGGGCAAGGCAAACCCCATCCGGAGCAAGGCCAAACGAGCCCCATTTTGGGACTGCCCGTCCCAGGGGGCGGGTCGGCCGCTCGAGCCCCGGGGCAACCCGGGGCCTAGTCAAATGACCGTCGCCCGTTTCGGCGGGAACAGGATCCGGCTTACGTCCCGCTCCGGCCGTTTCTTTTTTATGAGCGGATGGGGTCTGCCGATCTTAAGGGGGGGTGCCCTGTCCGGGGCGATGGTTTTATGTTATAAACGGATCGATGATTCCCTACACGGGCATCGGGCTTGGGATCTCTGTTATTTTCGGGATATGGGCTTTTCTCGTCGCCGAAACGCTCAAAGAGCGGGCCATTCTCGCCGGAATTCCCGTTATCGTTTTCCTGATCCCCGTCATCATCCCGTCTCCGGTCGGCCGATTGATCTCGATGATAGGATGGATGATGTACGGACTCGGCTGCATCATCTACCTGCGCTATAACGGCATGGAGATCCGCTGATGGCTCGATTCGCCTGGTGGAAGGACGCATCGCCGGACGCCCGGCGGTCGCTCGTCGCCGCCTCGTTCGGCTGGATGCTCGACTCCTTCGACGTCATGCTCTACGCCATGGTCCTGGCGGCCCTCATGTCCGATATGAGCATGGCCAAGGCGACGGCCGGACTTCTAGGCTCTCTGACCCTTATCGCGTCCGCGGTCGGCGGCCTGGTTTTCGGCGTCATCGCGGACCGCTTCGGCCGCCGCCGGGCCCTGATGGGCAGCATCCTGATCTATTCCGTCTTCACCGCTGCCTGCGGTTTCGCTTCGAGCGTCGTCATGCTGGCCGTCTTCCGGATCTTCCTGGGCCTGGGCATGGGCGGGGAGTGGGCCAGCGGCGCCGCGCTCGTCTCAGAGACCTGGCCGGCCGAGCATCGCGGCAAGGCCCTGGGTATCGTCCAGAGCTCGTGGGCCATCGGCTACGCCGCCGCGGCGGCCGTCGCCGCGCTCATCCTTCCGGTCTGGGGCTGGAGAGGGGTCTTTTTTGTCGGCGTCATCCCGGCATTTTTCACGCTCTGGATCCAAAAGAGGGTCCGGGAACCCGAGATTTGGAAAGCCGGCCGGGCGGCGGCACCGAGCGTCCGGTCCGGATTCGGGGAGATCTTCGGGAAAAAGCGGCTCCGCTTGACCCTATTCGTGACCGCCATGAACGCGTGCACCATGTTCGCCTGGTGGGGCTTCAACCTCTGGCTTCCCGCTTATCTTTCCATGCCCCCCGACCAGGGAGGCATCGGGCTCAGCCCTCGCACAATGTCCGGGCTGGTCATCTTCATGCAGGCAGGAATGTGGCTGGGCTACATCACTTTCGGCTTCATCAGCGACAAGCTCGGGCGGAAAAGATCCTACGTGGGATTCCTCCTCGCAGCCTCGGCGTTCATGGCCCTCTATTCGCAAACCCGACAGCCGCTCGTCCTCCTCGTCCTGGGGCCGTTCGTCGCCTTTTTCGGCACGGGCTACTTCACCGGATTCGGCGCCCTGACGGCGGAGATCTACCCCACGGCGGTCCGGGCCACCGCCCAGGGCATCACCTATAACACCGGCCGCATCGTCAGCGCCGCGGCGCCGTTCGTCGTCGGCTCCCTGGCCCAGACGAAAGGGTTCGGATTCTCCTTCTTGCTGATATCCTTGGCCTTCGTGGCGGCGGCCGTGTTCTGGCTGGGGATTCCCGAAACGAAGGGCAAAGCGCTGGATTAGGAATGCACCAAGCCGTTTTTTAATAAGGCCGTTAATTGTTGTTTTATGAGTAAGTTACAGACCTGACGGCGGGGACCGTCACCGCAGGAGTGTCAACTTTTTGTCGTGTTAGATCCGATATCTCGCCCCATTCCTCCAGACGCTTGGCATGACACGATGGGCAGAATCCCCGCGTCTTGCAGGAGAACATCAGGAGGTGTTCCGCATGGCGAGGGCGATAGATTCCCGGCACATCGGGAAGGAAGATTCAAGAAACGCGCCACGGTGAGAGACCGCCTGATAATCCGGCTTAGCCTGAGAGGACAGGAGAAGTGAAGAGCAGCGGCTGACGCCGTTATTCTCGACCGCTGTTGACAGTCAGGCCTGAGCGCGAGTCGGGCTTGTATTCAGGCGATGTCTTCATAAAACGTCGTGTTCCAAGGAGACCTGCTGTGGGAGAACGCGTAGCGACCACTTGGTCCGTGTCCATCCCCAGCTTGATGATCTTGAGTGCCACCTCGCAGCGGATGGGCTGGACCTGCTCAGCCCGGAAGACAGCCCTCATGCCCTCTTGGCCCAGTTCCTCGAGCAGTTTGTATTTCGCAAACGCGTTCGCCTATTACAATGAAGAGATTTATCTAAAATTTTACAAACGTACAAAGACCGTCCCTAAAATTCGCCGCCTCAATTTGGTTTTAAACCCCGCTTTGCCATTCCCGAGTGGCGCTATCCGGAACAGGCAGGTTGCAATTCTGAATGATATCGGGTAGAGTTAAAATATATGTTGAAACCCGCACTCAATATCGCTTTTGTCGGCAATTATTCCCCGCGCATTTGCGGTATCGCCACTTTTACCACCGATCTTTGCGAAGCGACCGCCAAGCGGCTGGGGCGCCGGTCGAACGTCTTCGCGGTCGCCGTCAACGACACGGACCAGGGATACACTTATCCGCGCCGGGTGGAATTCACCCTACAAAAGAACCAGCAGAGCGATTATTATAAAGCGGCCAATTTTATTAACGCCAGCAACACCGATGTGGTCTGCGTCCAGCACGAGTACGGGATCTACGGCGGCTGGGACGGCGTTTATATCCTCTCTCTGATCTCCAGCCTCAGCGTGCCGGTGGTGGTGGTGCTGCACACGGTGCTCAAAACCCCAACCCCCAACCAGAAAAAGATCATCCAGGAGATGGCCCAGCGGGCCATCCAGCTGGTCGTGATGAGCGAACTGGCCGTGACCTTATTGCAGGAGGTCTACGCCGTACCGGCCGAGAAGGTCAGGAGGCTCTATCACGGCACGCCCGATTTTACCTCGCTGGATAACAGCCACTACAAAAAGCGTTTCCAGGTGGAAGGGAACCAGACGCTGCTAACCTTTGGCCTGCTCAGCCCCAACAAAGGGATCGAGACGGTCATTAACGCTCTCCCCAAACTGGTCCAGAAATTTCCTAAATTGATCTATGTCGTGCTGGGGAAAACCCACCCCAACGTCCTGAAGGAATATGGCGAAAAATACCGGACCGGCCTGATCGCACTGGTCGACAAGCTGGGGCTGCAGGAATATGTTATCTTTGATGACCGCTTTGTCAGCCTGGAAGAGCTCTATGCCTGGCTGATGGCGGCGGACATCTATATCACCCCCTATTTGAACGAGGCGCAGATCGTCAGCGGAACTCTGTCCTACGCGGTCGGGGCGGGGACCGCCATCATCTCCACCCCTTACTGGTACGCCAAAGAGCTGCTCGCCGAAGGCCGGGGGCTATTGATAAACTTTGCGGACTCCGCAGCGCTGGCTGATACCTTGCGCGACCTGCTGTCGGACAAAGCCAAGCTAAAGTCGCTGCGCGCCAAAACCTATAAATTCGGGCGGCAGATGCGATGGGAAATAGTCGCGGAAAAGTACCTGGAGCTGTTCCGCCGCACGGCGGCGGTCGCGGCCAAAAGGTCGATGGTTCTTAAAACTCCCACCCTGCTGTTACGCGAACCACCCTTCGACCTGGCACACTTAAAGCGCCTGACCGATGATACGGGACTGCTCCAGCATGCCAAGTATATTGTCCCCGACCGGCATACCGGTTATTGCCTGGACGACAACTCCCGGGCACTGATGTTGTGCGCTTGGGCGTTTTCCCTTTTGCGCGGCGAGGACGCCAAGGAGCTGATCTCCACTTATTTCAGCTTTACCCATTTTATGCAAAATCCCGACGGGCGCTTCCGGAATTTTATCGATTACCAGCGCCACTTCCTGGATGAGACC
>Ga0105152_10000629_pt1 | contig 10878 bp, 12 predicted proteins | sample LakBais05cmmetaG_FD_81534 | JGI IMG/M metagenome (GOLD analysis project Ga0105152, IMG submission 81534) | Lake sediment microbial communities from Lake Baikal, Russia to study Microbial Dark Matter (Phase II) - Lake Baikal sediment 0-5 cm | ecosystem: Environmental > Aquatic > Freshwater >...
ACAACGGATGATATTGCCCTGTTGGCGATCGTGAGCGTCCGTTCCCATCCGTTCCGGGTAACGGCGAATCTCAGAGCCCCGATTCTGATCAATGTTGCGGAAAGAACGGCCAATCAGGTGATTCTCAATGAGCCCGATTATCCAATCCAGTATGACGTCATCAGTAACAGGGCCGTTGTTGACATGGATTTGCCGGAAGGATGCAAAGGGATGGAAGGACCGGGCAGGCTTGCCGCTATCGCCGCAGCGATCTGACACAAAGAGGGGTTGCTATCGAGATGCCATGCGATGATTACAGGGAGGGGACTTACACCTGTCTGTTGAAGATCATGCCGGCCAGCTCGCTCATTTTCGCGTACAGATCCTGGATTTCTTTTGAAGGGATTTCACGGATCACCTCGCCGGTTTCCTTGTCTGCAACGACAGCGGCAATATTCTCACCGTTTTTTCCATACGCGTAAAACTGCAGGCTGACATTCATCCTGTTGATCTGGCTCTGCATTTCATCAATCATTTGCTTCACGTGTTCCCTGCTTGCAGCAGCATCCTCTGTCGCTTTATCCTTCGGGGAAGGAGCCTGCCTGAGGGAGGCCGCAACGATTGGAGGGCCTGCCTTTACAGCGCTTATATCCACAGCCTGGACGTTCATTTTTACACCCCCTGTCATTTATTTCTTTTAGTCACATTATCGGCATTATGTCGCATTAACTTAAATGAGGCGAATCCGTCCCGGGTTATGTCCTGACGCTGAGAAATTTCGGCGTTCCCTGTGCTTTAGCGGCATAGACATGCAGCCCGTCTTCATTTTGTCGCATGATCGCCAGATCTTTTCTTAATATCTCACACCGTCCGGCAGCGATGGCATCGCACGCCTGATTCGCAGATGTGATTTCCCTGAGTCTTTCGCCGAGGTCAGCGGATATCATTGCGGTTCGACGGAGGGTGGCGGGGTCATGGCGGGACGGAACGGATTGCTGCTGACGATTGAATCGACGATCAAGTTCGACAATCTGCGTGATAAGCGCTTCACGGCTCTCGATAAACCGGAAAACATCCGCCATGTCATCGCTTTCGAGGGCCTGCCGGAGCAGCACCGTCGCCGCGAGGAACTCATCGTAAGCCTGCTTTTTTCGCTCCAGGAGCGTGACTGCTTCATCCTCAGGGCTGCTCATCGTTTCGCCCTTCCCTTCTCTTTCTGAACTCAATCGGCCGGACTTCATGCGCTCCATGCCTGGCTCATTGCAGCCGCTTTTGCGCCTGTGACCGGGGAAGCGTAAGACACTGGTCGCGCCTCACCGGCGGCCCTGCCGGTGATTTCCTTCCATGCGGATTCCAGCTCCTGAAGAATCCGAATCCCGTTATCAAACGCCTCAATATCTTTTTTCAGGTCGGCCTCCGTCAGCGCCTGGGTCAAATAGATGTATATGGCCCGCAGGTTGACGGCGATGTCTCCTCCCTTCTGCATATCCAGCGAAGCGTTCAGTTCGTGAATGATGTCAATTGTTTTCTTTAGCGCTTTGCCTTTGGCTTCATACTCTTTTGCAATATAACTGTCGCGGGCCAGCTTCAGGGCGCTGACTGCGCCCTCAAAACACAGGAGGACCAGTCTTGCCGGATTTGCCGTAAAGACATTCGTTTGCTGATAGGAATTTAAAGCATTTTCATACATTAACAATTCATCCTCCCGTTCTATGAATTTTATGCCGCCACATGATTTAAGGCTGGTTAAGGCTATTTCCGCCAGGCATCGGCTGCGGCCTGGGTCTGTCCCGCAAGCCAGTTGCTCTGGCTCTGAATCTGCTGCAGGGCCAGTTCCATCCGGACGAAACGGTTGATCAACTGTTCCTGCTTGCGCGCCAGCCGTGCGTCCATTGCATCCATCTGCGTCTGAAATCCCTTGATGTTGTTCTGGAGAGACTGCTGCTTGATTGACACATAGCCGTCGATGGAATCGGTTATATGAAAAAGCGCACGGTTGAACAGTTCAGCCACGCCGAAAGTCAGATGTACGGTTCCGGCATCGACGCCGCCGGTCGATCCCGTATATTTGACGACCAGGCCGGCAACATTCGCTTCGCCTTTGTTTCCCGTCAGCGTCTGTCCCTTCCCTGTAGCCGCTTCGCCGTTGATGGTTCCCGATACGTCAACCCCGTTATCGGCGGCCTGGTCGATATGGACGGTGTATTCGCCCTCTTTCGTGTCAATTCCGTGGGAGATGTAGGCAAGCGTTCCCGTGCTGGTTGTCCCGCCGGCTGTGAAAAGCTTCTGGATGTCGTTGAAATTTGTTGTCATGTAGCCGCGCAGCTTGCTGTCGTCGATGGAAAGCTGGCCGTCCCGGCTCACACTGACGCCGACCAGTCCCAGCGTAGAAAAATCAGAGGAAACGCCCCAGACATTCCTGACCAGGATCGACGTCAAATCTGATTTCACGGACGCGAGGGTCCCATCGGCAAAAAGAAGCCCGCCTGCCTGTTGTTTTGTCCCGTCATAGGTGCTCTGTGTGCGAATGTAGGAGGAAATATTATTGTAGCTTGTGACGAACGTATTGATTTTTTCCATCAGGGCGTCGATATCCCGACCGATGTTGAGCGTGACCGTCGTGCCCGCATCGGACTTGAGCAGATCGAGCGTGACGCCGGTCAGGATGTCGTCAATCGTATTTTTCGATCGCGTCACGGTCACGCCGTCTATGGTAATGGATGCGTCCGTCCCGGCAATGAGCTGCCGCTTTCTAATGGTTACGGCATTGCCCAGATCGCCGTCGACGTCAAATTTCAATGTGCCGTCATCGGCGCCGCCGCTGTTTTTGACGCCGACCTTCATCGCCAGGGAACTCGCCCCGGAAGTGTTGTCCACAATCATGAGCTTCCCTTCGGCCGTGATGGACGCGGTCACATCGCCGAACACGGATTGAATCTTATTAAGAAGATCTCCAATGGTCGTCGTGTCTGACAGGACAAATGTGTCATCGCTCACAGGATTGCCGCTTGTATCCGTGCCTTCAAGGCGAATATAGTCCGTATCCGCGTAACCGGTGTAGCCGTCGATATTCTTGATCAGGGTAGCTGCACCAATGACCACTCCGGCGGACTTGTTCGCGATGTCTCCGGTCACACCGGCGACATCCGAAACGCCGCCTTCCGAATCGGTAAAGCCGAGCAGATTGAGGATGTCCGTTGCTCCGCCGTTCAGCAAACCGATCCCGGCAGCGCCTGTCGCGTCGCTTGTAAGAACCAGGCGATGATCCTCTGCTCCATAACGGATCAGTCCGGCGGTGACGCCTGTCGGATTGGCACCCGAATTGGCATTGTTGATCTTGTCCCTGAGGCTGATTAACGTATCCGCTGCCGTAATCTGGATCGTCTTTCCGTTAATGAGGACGTCGCCTGCATAGCCGGCGCCGAGCGCTTCGGAGGCGGTGGTAAAAGAAGCCGAAGACAGTTTCTGGGCCGTTGCCGTGTTGTTGACCTTCAGCATATAGGACCCGACTGACGCGGTTGCAGCGGTTGTGACTGTTAACAGGTCGGAAGCCTTTACCGCAGAACTGTCGGTGGTCATGGCCGCCTTGTAAACATTGAAATCGGCGGGAGACCTGAGGCCGGATGCAGCCGTCTTCAACGCCAGGAGCTTCGTGTTGACCGACTGCCAAGCCGCCAGCTTATTCTCCTGGTTTGTCATCTTCGTCGAGACAAGATCAACGCGCCTGCGCTCGATGGAGATGAGCTGGTCAATCATGCTGCGCCAGTCGAACCCGCTGGAAAGGCCGCTGATCAGGTTGGTGCTCATGGTTTTTCACCTCAGGCATTCAGTCAAGGCAATGACTTATTCAATATGTCTATCGGAAAATATTTCCGGAAACTTTAAGACAATTGATACATAAGCAAAGGGTCTGCCAAAAAAAACCCCGCATCGCAGGATGCGGGGTTTTTGCTGAAAGGGTTTAAAGTTAGGTTTACTTGAACAACGACAGTACATTCTGCGGGGACATGTTGGCCTGCGCCAGCATGGAAACACCTGCCTGGACAAGGATCTGGTTCTTCGTAAAGCTCGTCATTTCCGCCGCCATATCCACATCGCGGATGACCGATTCGGCAGCGCTGAAATTTTCGATGGTGATGGCCAGGTTGCTTGCCGCATAACCAAGTTGGTTTTGAACGGCGCCGACAGCGCCGCGGGATGTCGCCAAAGTACTGATGGCATCATCAATCGTTCCCATGGCGGTCAGGGCATCCGCTGCCGTTGCAATATCACCGGCGGCCAGACCCAGCGTACCTGAATCGATCGCGTCGACATCGACACTGATCTGTGACAGTGCAGCAGTGCCCTCATAGCCGACCTGGAAGGCCTGGGCCGTAAAGGTTCCGTCGGTCAGCACCGTGCCCGCATACATGGTGGAATCTGCAATCCGGTCAATTTCTCCAATAAGCGAATCATACTCGGCGGCAACCTTATCGATATCCGTTCCCACGTTGGCGGAAGCGGCCTGGGTGGCCAGCTCTTTCATGCGCGTGAGGATGTCGCCGACGCTGTTCATCGCGCCGTCTGCCGTCTGCAGCAGGGCGTTTGCTTCCGAAATATTTCTCTGAGCGACCTTTGCCGAGGCGATGTCCGCCCGGAAGCCCTGAGAGATGGCCAGCCCCGCTGCGTCGTCCTTGGCGGAGTTGATACGATAACCCGAAGAGAGTCTTTCCAGAGATTTGCTGAGGCCACTGTCAGACACGTTCAGGTTCCTCTGTGCATTCATTGCCGCGATATTGTTCTGAATTCTGAATCCCATTTTTCAATCCTCCATGATTTTGTTTTTTCGGCATCCATGCCGATTGTGTTAATAAAGTTTCCTTTTATTGCGGGAGCATTTTCCTGTGTTCCCGTCACCCTGGCCGCCTGATCCCTTCACCTCCTCCCGGTTTCATGTTTTCCTTTTGATGCTATTATCGGCAGGGGGGCGAGACGACTTTAATTTTTTTTTAAGACAGGGGGGGTTATAAAGATGCTGGAATTATAATCATTGGAAGAACGGGATTCATGAGGTCTGGTGTTTTCTCTATCTACTGCTTTTTTCTATCGATGAACGCCATCAGTTGAAGACCCTCCTGGAAATCGGGATTGACCTTGAGCGCCTCCTGTATCGTATTCCCGGCTGATTTCCAGTCTTCGGCTTCGATATAGACCCTCGCCAGATTGTAATAGAGGCCTTCGTCGTCAGGCCGGATGAACAGGGCCTTTTTGAATGTTTTGACGGCCTTTTCATAATCATGATCATTCCTGCATTCAATCCCGGCTGCATTGTACATTTCAATCAGTGCGTCGGCCGCTTCTTCGTCCTGCTGCGCCATGTCCCTCGCCGCGGAAGCATCCTCCCGCTCGACATGGATCATGATTTTATCAATACGTTGCTGCATGGCATCCGGTCCATCGCCACCGGGGCCTTCAACCTTCGGGCCCTCCATCGCCGCCAGAATCTCTTCCTCCTTGATCTGGATGAGCTGCTTCATGAAATCAAGGGCGGTTTCAAGATCATCCTCCTTGAACGTGACCGGACCGTAGAGATTGTGAAAAGACCGGGAGGCTGCGAGATCCGCCTGAAAAACATTGATCTCCTTTTGGAGTTGCTTTTCATCGGCCGGAAGCATTCTCGTCTCACCCATCTTTTCGAGGACATCCCTGAACGCCAGCAGGCACGAATATATGTTTTTCTTCTGGAGGTGAATCCGGCAATCCTTCAGCTTTTTTAAGATATTGCCCGCCTCATCTCGTTTGATGTTTCCCTGCATAGGCGTCTCCTAAGCCATTTCACCTGGATGATCATGCGTAAATCATGCCCTTTTTGAACAAAAATGCCATAAATCAAACCTTGCTCTGTTTTTTTCGAAAATTATGAGACATGGTCATCTGTGGCATGAAAGTTGTTTTATTATATTGTTGAAATCATCTTGAGGACAGCCATGTCGATCCATCGAATTCAGCCCTTGCCGATCCAAAAAGTCATTGCCGCTGCGCAGGTTAAGAATCGTTCTGAAGAAATATCAGACCTTTTTGAATTCAAAGAGATCCTGACGAAAACTGCTGCCAGAGATCCGGACGCATCCTTCAGTTCGTTGCCGCCTTTGTCCAAAGCGGAGTTGATGGAAATCATCGACGCAGTCCATCTGCGCATGAACAGCCGCCTGCTGCGCGCCTTCTCGTCGGATGTAAAGTCGAATGTAAAAGACGCGATGGATATCCGGCTTGCATCTGTGTTCGACCGCTTAACCCCGCCGGACAGAGAAGCGTCAATCAAGCGTCACACAGAGGGAATTCCTGGCGGTTTTAACGAAAGCGGGAATTATGAATCCATCATCAGCGAGGCTGGGAAGGCCTTTGGCGTTGATCCTGCTCTGGTAAGAAGCGTCATCGCAGTCGAAAGCAATTTCAACCCGAACAGCACTTCACCCAAGGGTGCAATGGGATTGATGCAACTGATGCCGGCAACAGCCAGGGAGCTTGGCGTGCAAAACGCCTACGACCCGGTGGAAAACATCCGGGCGGGCACCCGCTATTTGAAAATGCTGGTAAACCGATACGACGGGGATATCAATATGGCGCTGGCGGCCTACAACTGGGGGATGGGGAACCTTGAGAAAAGGCCTGCACAGATGCCGGCGGAAACAAAAAACTATATCGCTCATGTAACCCGCCATTATGAACGGGCCAAGACAGCATAATGGCTCTGCATAAACATCGCCTACGCCGTTTCCTTGCATTCCGCCAGCAATTGTCTTTCGATTCTGAAGATTTCTTTTCCAAGAAAATGTTCAACTTCATGGCCTGCATGCAAAAATTTTACGGTGGCGAACTGCAAATCCTTGTGGATGCGCTGACTTTCAGAAGACCAGACCCTCAGCACCTCCGCCTCAAGGTCGTACCGCTGCCTGCCGGATCCAACCGTTATTCTTATCCGGCTATGCGGGACTAACGACAGCGCACTGGTACAGCTGAACTTTCCGCCGCCGACTGAAATATCAATCAGATTCAATTTCCTGTTTTCCATGGAAAGCGCCAGGTAGCTGCCTGACGGCACTTTAAGGCGATAATGAAGCCGGATATTGAAGCGTTCAGGAGCGCCTGTCTGTTCAATTACAATAGCGGAAACCCGTTCCCCCGAAGCGAGTTCATAATGTCTCATGAAATCGACAATGAATGCCGGAAAACCAAATCTGGCGGTCTGGCCCCGCTCCCTTGTCAGGTAGGTCACCACAATGTCCTTCTTGAGACTTGACGCCAGAACGGTTGGCTGGGCCTGGGATAAAATCAATTTTTTGTCGAGCGTGTCATAAATCACCGAGCGCATGATGCGGAAATTATCTTTGGCATAATCTGCATAAAACATGAACTCCACACCCAGCCCGGGTTTGATATCCGTCATGATCGCTTCTCCTGCAAAGATTCAAGATGTCGTGCATTATATTGATACAGGGCTTGTATGTCACTCTTTTTTTCGACGCAGGAAAGGGATTATTCGGAGCCGTAACTGGAACGCGGCGGGCGGAATGTTCGGCGAGATCCTGATTTTGATCTCCAGACGGAGCCAACAATCTATTTTTGCAGATTATTTTGCGATGAGGGAAAGCGCCCGATTACATGATTCCCAAACAAACGTCGACAATTTGTCCGTCAAATTGTGTATTTCTGTTTTTTCCAAGCTCCACGACAGCATCAGCTATGCTCATTGCAGAGCGGTAGGGTCGATTATTCGTCATGGCGTCAAAAGAATCTGCCACGGCCAGAATGCGTGAAAGCAGGGGGATGTCCGAACCCGCCAACCCTGTCGGGTAACCCTTGCCATCCCAGCGTTCATGATGGTGCAGGATGATATTTCTTTCCTGGTCGAACAGGAGAATCGGCCTCAGGATGCGTTCGCCTACGTCCGGATGCGTCTTGATGATCATGAACTCCTCAAGGGTCAACCGGTCCGGCTTCAACAGGACATTGTCCGGTATGGCAATTTTCCCCACATCATGCAACATGCCTGCAATTTTGACCGATTCAATGTCTTTTTTACTGCAATTCATGTTCTCGGCGATTTTTACGGCAAGTTCAGTCACCCGAAAGCAATGCTCTTCCGTGTAATGATCCCGAACCTGAACGGAGGCAATCAGAGCCTTGAATGTGTCAAGGACATTGCTGTAGACGCTTTCATACAGGATTCTATTTTCGAGGTTTAAAGAAGCCCGCTTTGTCAGACTGACAATGTATTGCAAATCTTTTGCGGTAAATAATTCACGATTGACTTTCTTGCGGATGCACAGAATGCCGAAAATATTGCTCCGAATCATCAGCGGCGCGCAGATCAGTGAGGGGGCGATCTGTGGATGCTCGGACGAATGGATCATCAAGGCCTCTTTCTTCGTTACAACCTCATCAAAAATCTGCCTGAGAGCCGGAATGGTTCTTCTGATATAGTCTTCGTGATCATGGCTTCTGATGATCTTTGGGTCAAATCCCCTTTCATCTTCGTCATACAAAAGCAGGGAACATTCCTCTCCCTCGACAACGTTCAGAGACAGATCGACGACTTTTTGGAACACGTGGTCATGATCGCCTTCAAAATTTTCAAAAGAATCGTAGATGTGCCCATGGACAGACAATTCCCGTGTTTTATCATGTAGTTGTATTTCTGCGACATCCGCAGCGGGACGACTATCTTCGCGCAGGGTCTTTTCATCGAGGCAGATATGTACCTTGAATAGCAGGTCGTCAATATTAAAGGGCTTCTTCAGGAAATCAACAGCCCCCTTTTTCATCGCAGATACCGTCAAATCCACGGCCGGCTTTGCGGTCATCATGATGACGGCAGTATCGGGGTTGATATCCTTTAGCCGGTTGAGGAGTTCCATGCCTCCCATTACCGGCATCATCACATCGCTGATTACAAGATCGAAGGGACATTCCCTGAATCTATCAAGCGCCTCGATACCGTTTTCAGCTTCGCCGATTTCATAATAACCGGACTGCCCCAAGGCCTCACGAATCAAGTCCCTGGTCGGAGGATAATCATCCACAACAAGAATTCTTTTGTTCAGTCTCGACATTTCCTCCATTCTTGCATACTGGATCATAATGTTATCTACTGTCTTTCAGAAGGATATCCAGCAGGCTGTATGATATTTTCTGATACGCGTCGGCCTTCATATCCTCGCTGCTGGAGAGCGTCACAACATCCCTGTAGCGCTCCTGTACTGTGGTCTGCGGAACATCAAGACGCAATCTTGTTTTATTCTGCTTGCTGTACGCCCTGATTACGTTGTCTATTTGATAAGCCGATATGGTCATCCTTGACACCGCCTTATTGCGTTAATCCTTCGCGATCATAATATCGGCTCAATCAGGAAAGAACTTTAACTATTTTTATTAATTTTTTGCATGACGTCATCCTGGATTTTTCTGAGTGAGTTCGGAGTTTAGGAAATGGGGGGGCGCTTAGGCTCTTCAGGGGGATTAACTTCTCGATCCTGGTCTCAGGAAGGATGCCCCCCGTGAAAAGTCGAACAATGAGTCCGTCAAGGTTGCCCCGTTCTGGCTCGCGCAAGTTCCATGATGAGCGTGATTTCGTCTTCGGTGAAGCCCGATCGTTTCGACGCCTCCTCACGATTCATGCCCTGATGGACCAGGTTGATGACTTCATCATATCGCTTCGCGGATAAAACCGGCTCTGAATCGCCACGCCCGGAATCTATCTGTTTCATGACTGTCTCTGCTTTATCAACAAGCACGGCCAGTCTTTTTTCCTTTTCATCCAGTTGGCGGGCCAGCTTGTTCAGCGCGTGCTTGCTTTCCTCCATCTGCGTCACAAAACCGTTTGCGAATTCCTGCGAATCGGCCATGATCTTTTTGAGATGATTAATAACGGAACCGTCGGCAAGCGGACGATATTGTTCAATGTCTCTTTTTAGCCGCCAAAGCAGAAACAATATAGCCCCAAAGAAGACAACCTCGATGATGATTTGAACATGAAGCAATGATGACAATTATTTATTAAACCTCTTTCTTTTTAAGTTGATGAGGGATCCTGACTGTGAGGGTTCCCGCATCCCCGTCATGCATGATTTCGACCCCCGCACTGCTCTTTTTCAATAACGACAGCGCACAAAACAGATCCCTCTGTTCCTCCGGGACATCCTGGAGCTTGCCGCCCTTGAGGATCGCATCGGACAATGCGTCTCGCCGCCCCTGCAATGAGGCGCCGCCCATATTGTTTATCGTGACGGATACCCATTGATCGTCATGGTCCGTTGCAATCATCAAGGTTTGATTATTTGCATCATGGATATTCTTAATGGACTGCCTGATCAATGACCAAAGGGCCATTGAATAGAAGGCCGTAATCCCCGATATGTCAGGCATTTCATGATCGATCCTGACTTCCTTTTTTACATTATGTTTAAAATCCAGGTAGAAATCCGCAAAACCCATTTCCGTTTCAACCAGGCTGGACAGATTCAAGCAGTCCATATTGTGAATGCCGATCGCATAGAACTTGCCGGTGGAGACACGAAAGATGTCGTAAAATTTCTCCGATTCCTGAACGATCGCGTTGATATCGGACATCAGCTTCTTGCCGCTCACACCCATTTCCTGTTGTGTACCGGGGGTGCGCGCCTCGATTTTTTCAATAAAATCAATCAGGCGCCGCTGCATCAGCTTTGACCGCCCCATGATTCCATTCAGGGGATTTGCAAAATTATGTAATATTCCTGGAATCAGTTCATCCAAAAAGGTGGCGACAAACTGTTCTTCCAGATACCTGTAGGCGTCTTTTTCATTCATGTTCATAACTCCTCATTATGGAAAGCCAAGCAAAGCCTTCCCATGTTTATATCACTTCAAATCGTGTTATAT
>Ga0105152_10000630_pt1 | contig 10876 bp, 11 predicted proteins | sample LakBais05cmmetaG_FD_81534 | JGI IMG/M metagenome (GOLD analysis project Ga0105152, IMG submission 81534) | Lake sediment microbial communities from Lake Baikal, Russia to study Microbial Dark Matter (Phase II) - Lake Baikal sediment 0-5 cm | ecosystem: Environmental > Aquatic > Freshwater >...
AAGGAGCTGGGGAATCCATTATTCATAACATGCCCAGACCAATCAGACATGGAAGACAACATCCCAATGTATGGAATGAACATCATGGCATACGTAGCCAGAATGCTGATGAGCATTGGTATGGAATAGATAAAGCTTATACCAACAAGTTTGATTCCATCAACAAACAACTTGCCCCAGTCGTCCCATTCGGGCAGGGCAGCCTGCCCATCCCCGGAGATGATGCGCCGGCTGATACGGGATAAATAACCGGTGACGAAAACGGATGGGATTACCCAGATGATCATGCTCGCCAGGACGAGCAGGGCTCCCACCAGCATTTTCTGAAACCAGCGTGGATCAGTGAACGGGTATTTAAAAACCGTGATCAGATTTTGAGTATTGGGTACGGTTGACTCAGGCATTTTTCCCTCCGGATCTGGATTCTTGATTTATTAACGCACCAGCACGATATGCAGTCGCAAACAGAGCGCTGGCTGTCACTGACAGATAGATCCCTCCAATACTGAAAATTATGGCAGCCGGCAGACAGAATATCAATGTGGCAGTTAAAACCGTAAAGATTGTTAGTAATATTATAGATACAAATGATATGAGCGTCAATGCTCCAAGGAATTTGCCCGGAGCGCGTATCAGGATTTCCCACCATTCACGTATATGGAATACTGCCTTAATACTGCCTGTGGAAACCATATGCATGGCTGCAGGGGCAGAGAAGAATCCACCTACAAGACTGATGACGGTGGCCACTCCCATGAGGATGGCACCGTTTTGTATCAATTCCATCGCGTTGGTTGAGAGTTCCTGGGGAGTATTGGTGATAATAGTATACATACTGTTGGTGATCAGAGGATAAAAAACCATCAGGTAACTGGCGGTTAGGAGAATCAATCCCGGCAATGCGTAGACCAATCCGGCCTCAGATAATCTGAAACCGTTTCGGAAAAACCAGCTCCAGTCATCCCATTCCGGGAGGTGGGGTGGGCCGTCATCATGGATGATCCGCTGGCAGATGCGCAGGCAGTAACCGGCGACAAAGAAAAGGGGAACCAGTGGGATGATCAGGCTCGCCAGGATCATCAATGCACCAATTGCCAGTTTTGTGACCCAGTGGGGATCACGAAAAGGAAAGCTAATATTATCTGAAAGAAAATTTGATCTCATTCGATCAAGGTCTGATTATGCGATGCTCTCTGTCCTTTGTCCTATGGAAGATCAGTCTTAAAGTCGACAAGCTCCACTACTTCAGCCACGCAGGTGTCGAATAGCTCGTCCATAATGGCATCATCAACCTGGTAAGGGCCGCCGTAACTGCCATCGTCAATCTGCTTGCGTACCCTTGACGAACTCAACAACTCAGCCCCGTGAGGGATGACCGGTTTGGGTTTATCAGGTATAACATTCGTGGTGCGGGTAAAGCGAAAGGATTCCATCCATGAGGCATGCTCGCTTGGCAGTTGGTGTTTCTCGGCGATGGCATTGATACGTGGTGACGTAAACCACTCATACCAGATCACACGCAGATCATCGATCTCGGTGGTAAGCTCTGAAAGCCGCGCCCGTGCCGCCCGGTTACCACCATGCCCGTTCAGAACCAGAAATTTCCGAAAACCGTGATGGTATAAAGCGAGGATGATGTCTTCGATCACCTCCATCATGGTCGCAGATTGGATGCTGATCGTTCCCGGAAAAGACATAAAGGAGGAGGAACAACCGAAATTAAGCGGAGGCGCGACGATCACCCCGCTTTTCTGAGAGACGGCATCTGCAATCGCCATGGGTATCTTGATATCGGTCAACAGGCTGAGGAAGGCATGTTGTTCACAGGCTCCGATCACCAGCATGACGCGGTCGTCGTGATGAATGTAGGATTCCAATTCCATCCAATTCAGTTCTTCAAAGCGCATAAAACACCTCTTCCCTTCTCAGGTTGATTATACATCCGGGTTGAAAAATGACAGTTCAACAGCAATAAATTCCAGATATCACCACTCCAACTTTAGCTTATAATGGGCGTCTGGTATTGGATTACCCTCATGAAGAAAAACCTGACCTGGCTGTTCTGGATCCTGGTACTCATATTTGTATATGTTCTGGTCAGTCGATTCACACAGGTAAAAGAATTAATTGACACCCTGGAGTAGGGGAAATGGATCTGGGTGCTCCTCGCTGCACTGCTTCAATACCTCTATTTCATTTTATATTCAGGTATCTATCACACGGCATTTTCTGTGGTAGGTGTAAAAAGCAATCTGAAGGAATTGATCCCGGTGATGTTCGGATCGGTATTTATGAACGTTGCCACACCCCTGGCCGGATCCGGCGGTTCTGTGCTTTTTATCGATGATGCCCGACGCCGGAATGAATCTGTCCCACGCGCTACCACCGCCGTTGTCCTGGTGTATCTCTCATTCATGGTCTCGTTTCAGTTGATCATGATACCCGGTTTCATTTATCTGGCAGCCCGATCACAATTGTACGCTTACCAGATTATCACCGGGGCAATCATGTATCTCTATATTATTGTGATCGTCGTACTCCTGAACCTGGCTGTGAGAAAACCCAGCCTATTACTGGGTATTTTGGGGTGGGTCAGAGCGTTGGTGAACTGGATCGGCCGGATCATCCAAAAACCACAACTGATTAAAAAAGACTGGATCCTTAAGACCTCGACCGAGTTTATCGATGCTGCCCTGGCATTTGCCTCGCGGCCCCGGCTGGTTGCCAAGACGTTTGTGGTGGCTTTTTTGACCCACCTGATCAACATGTTGAGTTTGTTCGCGATCTACATGGCATTTTACAAATCGGTCAGTTTGGGTGTGTTGGTTGCAACCTATGCCATTGCTTTTCTTTTTCTCGTTGTTTCTGTAACCCCCCAGGGTATTGGGATTGTCGAGGGTGTCATGGTATTGGTTATCACATCATTGGGATTACCAAAAGATGTGACCACAGTCATAACATTGGCCTTTCGTGGTATTTCCTTCTGGTTACCGTTGATCATTGGATTCATTCTGCTGCGGCAGTTGCGCATATTCAATCCCAAAGCTAAACCGTTTTCAGATTCCCTGCCAGTGCATTTGATGGCATTACTGACTCTGACCATGGGCTTATTGAATGTTTTCTCTGCATTTCACGTTGTATTGCCTGAAAACCTTTCATGGTTCACTCGATTTTTACCGCTGGAGATCCAATCCGGCGGACGCCTGACAGCCCTGGCAGCTGGATTCGCATTGATCCTGTTGGCTTATGGACTATTCAGACGCAAACGCGTTGCATGGATGGCAGCTATTATCGTATTATGTCTCAGCGCCATCAGCCACCTGATCATTAAATTGGATTTCAGCATGGCAGTCATGGCGATTCTTCTGGCAAGCTGGTTGATCATTTTAAATCCACACTTCCATGCCCGATCGGATTCGCCGTCTATCCGACAGGGTATTATCACGTTATTTTTATCAGTTCTTTTCACTGGATTATTCGGACTGGTGGGGTCATATCTGTTGTTCTTCCAGTCTTCTTCCACTTTTAATTTGGGAACGTTATTACGCCAAACCTGGGCGTTGTTGGCAGGCTTTGACAGTCCTTCTGCGATGAATCTTGATGGTTTGGGGGTTTTGTTAGCGGGTTCAATCTACATTATTGCTTCGATAGCTATTGGTTGGGCAATATTCCTTTTATTTCGCCCGGTCGTGGTGAGGTTTTCTGCATCATTGGCTGAAAGAAACCAGGCAAAAAAAATCATACAAGCATATGGGACCAGTTCCCTGGTACCGTTTACCCTGCTGACGGATAAATTGTATTATTTCAGTGAGGGTGGTTCGGTCATAACATACCGGGTCCAGGGTCGTGTCGCCATCGCCTTGGGTGATCCGATCGGACCAATACAAGATTCGCCGGTTTCCATTCGTGAATTCATCATCTTTTGTAGGAAGAATGACTGGATCCCGGCTTTTTATCAGATTCCTGAAGGATCCCGGAAGTTTTATGATGATGTGGGTTTGAAACAAATCCGGGTTGGACAGGAAGGGATTATCGATCTGCAAAGTTTTTCCATCGATGATCCAAAATATCGTCAGGTATGTAAAATCCTCCAGAAAATGGAACGCAAAGGATATACCGCGGAGTGCCTGATTCCACCCCATCCTCGCGAAGTCATGCGGGAATTGCGGCATATCAATGATGCCTGGCTCACCATGACCCGCGGAACCGAGATGCGTTTTTCTCTCGGATGGTTCTATGATATCTATATCAAATCAAACCCTGTACTGACAATCAAGGATCAGAATGGTTATCTCGTGGCATTCGCCAATGTATTAGCGAGACCGCAAACGAAGAGCATCATTCTGGATTTATTGCGTTATCGACCTGAAGCCGATCCGAGAATTTTGGATTACCTGCTCATCTCCATGGTACTGTGGGCAAAAAAGAACAGACAAAAGACATTCAATGTCGGATTGTCAGCCACGGTAAGTGGCGGTCAAAAGCAGGACGGTACCTTGGCGGAGCGTGGGTTGTATTATATCTACGAGCATATCGATTCATCTTACGAGTTTAAAGGTTTGCATAACATCAAGGTAAAGTTCAATCCACGCTGGGAACCACGCTACCTGGCTTTTCCGGATTATGGCAGTTTGCCAGGTGTGGCCATGGCACTGATCCGGGTTGATTCGGATGATAATTGGTTGGGACGGGTTCTAAAATATTAACAGGCAAAGTGAAGAACAATCAATAGATATATGCTACACAATAGACGAAGTAGTTCTCTGAGCTGGTGGTTGGCTATCGTGATGATGGTTCTGGTAGCATGCCAGAAGCAGAATAATGTGACTCTCAACCAGACCATCGAGCCGACACCATCCCTGACCATGACAAGTATGGCGATCCCATCTGAAATGCCTTCGCCGACGATCACTCCGACTGTTATTCCTCCCTGTTATCAGACGTCACCCTCTGAAAGCATCATGGGGAGTTATGCGATCCAGGGATGGCAGGCGTTCGCACAATCGGCTGGTTTTTCAATCATCCTGTATTATTTTCCGGCTGACTGCTCGACCGACAGTCTGGAACGGGACGGCCAGGCCATCTTGTTTGGTGATCAGCTTCATCAGGATCAGGTTGGACTGGTCGTTCTTAACCCGATTGAATCAGGCAGCCTGGGAAAGCTATATCAACACCTTATCCAGCACGAATACTGGCAAATGGGTCCAGAGGATTACCCGGCTATATTAGATGACACGGAGGGGATGAATAAAAACCTTGTGTTCTTAAGGTTGGATGAGTTGAATGGGGACAATACCATTATCGGAAATCCCCTGGTCGTGATGGCCAGTCTGGCTGAGCACGAATATATCCACATCGTCCAAAGTCGTAACAACCCCAACCTGGCGAGCATGGTATGGAATGACAAGGACTATCAGGCATTCATTGAGGGTTACGCCAACATTGGTAATGCCTCCAGCCAGCGTTATTATTTTGAAACCAAGGCTGCCATCGAGATATTGCAAAGCCTGGATCTGATGAACCGCAGTGGAAGCCTGCAACCCAAGCTGGAAGCGGAACTTGAGAAACAAGATCTCACCGCAGGAATATTCAACGAGTCAATGCCATTTGTTTATGACCGGCACGTGCGGGCTTTTTTCCTGAGGGTGGGCGGGCAAGCTTACATCGATAGCCTGGAGGAGGGGGAGATCAGTCCGATGGCCCTATTTTGCCGTGCGGGGAGTGGTGATCTGGCCGCTTACGGGCTGATACGGGAAATCCTGCGATGATCCTTTAGTCTTAGAAAAATGAAAACTCGGAGATATTATCTCCGAGTTTTGTATTTCTATCCGGTGGAAAACAACCTTTTTTTCAGCCAGAAAGCTACATTCACCAGCCCAATCATCACCGGCACCTCCACCAGCGGACCGATGACAGCAGTAAAGGCTTCTCCGGAATTCAATCCGAAGACGGCCACTGCCACCGCGATGGCCAGCTCAAAGTTGTTGCTGGCAGCGGTGAAGGCGAGCGTGGTGGTCTTCTGGTAACCGGCGCCGATGGCCTTGCCCATCAGGAAGCTGACCAGGAACATGACCACGAAGTAGATCAATAGCGGTATGGCGATACGGACAACATCCAGTGGGATGGTGACGATCAGGTTGCCCTTCAGACTGAACATGACCACGATGGTGAAAAGCAGTGCGATGAGCGTGATCGGGCTGATCTTCGGGATGAATTTGTGGTAGTACCAATCCTTGCCCTTAAGGCGGGTCAGGACCATATTGGTCAGAAATCCGGCTATGAACGGAATGCCCAGGTAAATAAATACGCTTTTAGCGATTTCAGCGATGGTGATATCCACCACGCTGCCGCTCAGACCGAACCAGGTGGGCAGAATTGTAATGAAAACATAGGCATAAACGCTATAAAAGAGCACCTGGAAAATGGAGTTGAACGCAACCAGCCCGGCGGCATATTCCGTGTCGCCTTTGGCAAGCTCGTTCCAGACGATAACCATGGCGATGCAGCGTGCCAGGCCGATCATGATCAGCCCCACCATGTAATGTGGGTACCCGCGCAGGAAAATGATCGCCAGCGCGAACATCAGGATGGGACCGATTACCCAGTTCTGGACCAGTGAAAGTCCCAGGATTTTCCAGTTGCGAAAGACATCCTTCAATTCGTCATAATGCACTTTGGCCAGCGGTGGATACATCATCAGGATCAGCCCAATGGCGATCGGGATGTTGGTGGTTCCGACCTGGAAGCGGTTGATGAAGCTTTCCACCCCCGGGATCAAATAGCCCAGTCCAACACCAACTGCCATGGCCAGGAAGATCCAGAGCGTCAGAAAGCGGTCGAGAAAGGAAAGACGTTTGGTTGAATTACTTTTTTGAGCCATATTGTTCTCCATTGTATAAGAATATGGTTAAATTAAAATTCATTATTACGCAATAGTCGAATGATCACATGTTCAATATCGTCACGAACCTTGCGAAAATCATTGATGTCATTTGATATGGCCGGATCAGGGAAATCATAATGGAGAATTTTCCCTCTCCCAAGCCATATCGGACATTCTTCCGCAGCCGAATCACATACTGTGACAACCAGGTCAAACTGACTATGTCGGAAATCTTCGACAGGCTTTGAACGTCCTACGTGATGGATCCCGATTTCATCCAGAACCTGTATTGTTTTTAAATGGATGTATCCTGTTGGGTGAGACCCTGCGCTGACTGCTGCCCATTGATCACCAAGGCGCGCATTCACAATCGCTTCAGCCATCTGGCTGCGACACGAATTGCCGGTACAAAGAAAAAGCACGCTCTTCTTCATTATTCCGACATAGCGCTGGTGAGATACGTGGTTACTTCAGCGGGGGAAGGGATGCGTCCAGATGAAACAACCTTCTCGTTGATGACCAGCCCGGGTGTGGAAATTATGTTGTACTTTAGAATGTCGTTATAATCGGTAACTTTTATGACCTCAGCCTCGAGCTCCATTTCTTCGACAATTTTTCGGGTAATTTGTTCCAGACGTTTGCAGTTAGCGCAACCCGAACCCAATATTTTTATCGTAAGCATTTTTACCTCCAGGAGATTATGTTTTTATGGTTTATACGGATGCGGCTTTTATTACGTTCCGCCGGTTGACCCGCCAAAGCACGGCGGTAAGGATTGCCAGAAAAAGAACGAGATACAGCACCAGCACTCCAATGCTGGCGCCATCCACCCAGGCACCGTAAATGAACCCCGCCAGGGTGCTGAAGAGAGCCACCCAGCTCACGTAAACCCAAGCTTTGAGTTTTCCAATGATGGTCGTTATGATCAGGATGCTTTGCAGACTGAGCTCGGGGTCCGCCATCAAATAGGCCAGCAATGGACCGCGGTGCATGCCCAGGCTGAGAAACATCTGTGCGATTGGCACTTCCACCAGGGTGGGGAAGTACATGAATACACCAAAGACCACGCCCGCCAGGTTTCCGCTCAATGTGTTCTCACCTGCCAGGGTCTCGATCCATTCCGGCTTGATGATGACGCGGATGACGCCCACAGCGAATACACCCACGATGAGTAGTGGGAATATCTGTTTAATGAAACGCCAGGATTCCCACAGCCAATTACGTAGTTCATCTCGCGTCAGACCTTTCCAGGCTAACAGGGTGAGCGCGAGAAAAGCCAGCAGGACTCCGAAAAACTTTCCGGTCAACAGGATGTCGAACCCGTTATTGTGAGGACTCATGCCAAGGGATGCAACCAGCAGTGTCAAGCCTGCCATTCCCAAGCTGATCCACGTCCATGTACTGAACTTTTCGTGTATATTTTCCAGACCCTTCCAGGATGTCAAACCGATCAGCACCAGCAAGCCGATCAGGATGGCTCCCTGGGCGGTGACACCCTCTTCACCCTTGCTGGCGTCAAATGGCACCAGCTTAAATAGAAAGTCCTGAATGTTTTGCATCCCCGATATGGGTAGTGTGATCTGAGCGTAGGCGTCTGTAAGCAATCCAACCTTGAGCGTCCCGAAGAGCAGCAGGGCAACCAGGATGAGAAGGAAGACCAGGGCAGTACGGCGCATTCTGCCCTGACCGGAAAAGAGCGCATCGGTCTCATGATCATGTTCCAGATCCTCTTTTCGAAAGATCAGTGCCATGATCAAACCAATCCCGATGCCAAAAGTGAGCGAAAGGATAAGTCGTGCAAATGCCAGGTCAGCTCCGATCACGCTGCCGGTGTAGACCAGCGCCAGGATATTGGCAGCCGGGGCAAAGAACAGAAAGGTGATGGCCGGACCGAGTCCGGCGCCCTTCTTGTATATGCCGGCAAACAGCGGAACGATCGTGCAGGAACAGACCGCCAGTACCGATCCGGCCAGCGCCGCTGCCGGATAGGAGATGAACTTTGGGGTGTTGCGTCCCAGAAAGCGGGTGACAGTATCCTTTGGGATCAGGGCGGTCATCGCCCCTGCAATGAAAAACGCGGGCAGCAGGCAGAGCAGAACGTGGGCTGCCAGGTAGGCGGCCAGGTTACTCAAACCTCCGAGCAACAAGGATGTAAGGAAATCAGCAATGTTCATAAATACCAAATAGGATTGCCTGGACTATGTCTGGAGCTGGGTTAAGAAATGCTTTCACAGTTTTCTTTTGCCTCACATTTCGGACATGGGCAACCTGGAATCTTTCCGGCTGTGCAACGAGCCAGCGCATCGGCAGGTATCGCCAACATCACAGCGGCGGCTTGAATCATGCGCACTGTTTCCGGTTTTGTCAGGCTGTAATAGATATTCCGGCCAGCACGGTTGGGGGTGACCAATCCTGCTTTCCGTAAAAGCATCAGATGCTGCGATATGACAGCCTGGCGCAGTCCTGTGACAGCTTCAAGGTGGCAAACGCAGGTTTCAGAATCGCCAATAGCCAGCAGGATCTGAATGCGCGTCGGCTGGCCGATCAACTGGAAGAGTTTTGCCATCATCTCGGATTCTGATGATTGTGGACTTGATATATTCATTGTGGTGAATGTATTATAGCATTGCAGGAATTGAATGGGGAGTACAATCGTCACTCGTTGCCGTGATTATTATCCTTGTTGATGTCCTGTTTATAAACTCTGTCTTCCCTTATAAACCTGTTAATAACAGAAGTGCTGGGCTTATGGCTCTGAATAGAGCGGGTGGGAAGGTAAAAATTTGTTAATTGCCTATTGACAAATCGAAAATAGTATATATAATATAAATAACTTTGTAATACAAAGTATATTGAATTACAATGGAGGTTGAAATGTCTGAGCAATTGAATCTAAAGGAATTGGAGCGACGGGCTTACCGTTCCACCTTCCAGGACGGTCTTTGGGACCTGTATCTGGCAGGCATCATGGCATCCCTGGGTGTACTTGAGGTCATTTCACATTTCAATGATGCAACCTGGATCCGGTTTATCGGTTATCTGGTTACTTTCGGTGGCGTTTGGGGCTTATTCATGCTCGGTAAGAAGTACATCACTTTACCGAGACTTGGCGCTGTGAAATTCGGGCTCAAGCGAAAGCGCAGAAAACTTACACTGGTTGTTATCCTGAGCATAAGCTTGCTGTTCAACATCGGATTGCTTCTACTAAACAAGGGAGTCATCAAAGCACCAGCTTGGCTTCACAGTTTTGCGAGTGATATGACCCGGCGAGGGATCATGGATATTCTTGTCCCGCTATTTACCGGATTGTTCGTATCCGTTATATTCTGTCTTATCGCATATTTCATTGAATTCTATCGGGGCATGTATATCGCCGTGCTGTTTGGCTTGTGCATATTCATTGATATGTCATTTGACTTGCCAGTTGTGATGCTGATGGGAGCAGCTTTGGCAGCCATCCCGGGATTGATCCTGTTCATCCGTTTTATTAAACAGTATCCCATTCAGACAGGGCAGGTGGATCATGGCAGCCCCAAAGCAAGCTGACCGGTTCACGACCATCACCGACCTGGACAAGCTCATCCATGAACCGGCGCGCATGTCGATCATGGCGGTTCTGTATGTCCTGGAAAGCGCGGATTTCACCTTTCTCATGAACCAGACCGGGCTGACCTGGGGAAACCTGTCGGCCCACCTGACCAAACTTGAGAAGGCTGAATATGTCCAGGTGGTAAAGTCATTCAAGGGGAAACGCCCGAATACCAATCTGAAACTTACCAGCACCGGCCGGGAAGCTTTCAGAAATTACATGGAACAAATGGCACAAGTTGTTAAGGATTTCGAGACCAAATAATAAAAAGCCGCTCAATTGAACTGCACCCCATAAGTTGGACAAGTTACGGTGAAAAAAAGGACTGAGTTCTGAACTGAACGGGACTCAGTCCTTTTAGTTTAACCTTGATGCGCGAATTGTTGTAGTACTCGATATACTCA
>Ga0105152_10000631_pt1 | contig 10868 bp, 8 predicted proteins | sample LakBais05cmmetaG_FD_81534 | JGI IMG/M metagenome (GOLD analysis project Ga0105152, IMG submission 81534) | Lake sediment microbial communities from Lake Baikal, Russia to study Microbial Dark Matter (Phase II) - Lake Baikal sediment 0-5 cm | ecosystem: Environmental > Aquatic > Freshwater > Lake...
CGGTCCCGGCGGCGCGGCTGACCGCGAAATATGTCCCGGCCGCGGCGATGGCCAGGAAACCGGCGGCCACCCAGACCCATCTCCGGCGGGCGGAAAAGGGGACGCAGACGGTTCGGCGACCCAACTCGATTCCCGCGAGCTTCGACCCGAGCCTCTCCTCGAACCCGGTCCAGTATTCCGGAGAACGGTCCGCCGCCGGCGCGGCGCCGGATTGAAGACGGGCCAGGCCGGCCCGATCGGCCCGGCAACCGGGGCATCCCCGGAGATGGGCTTCGAGACGGGCCTTCTTTGCCGGCGCGAGGGCCCCATCGAAGTCGTCCGAAAGCCATTTTTTCATCGTCTCACATCTCATGACCAAACCTCCCCGAGGTAGGGTTTGAGCCGGGCCTGGAGCAGTTTGCGCGCTTTGTGCATCCTCCAGGAGACTGTGTTTTCCGAACAGCCGAGGACCCTGGCCGCCTCGGCATGGCTCAGGCCCTGGCTCACGACCAAGACGAAAGACGCCCGGAAGTGGCCCGGCAGGGACTCGATGGCCTCGTCCACCCGGCCCTTGAGCTCGTTCAGGGCGGAACTCCCTTCAGGGGACGTGGAAGCGCCGCCGGCCGCATCGGCGCCGGCCAGATTCTCGTTGAATTCCGTCCTGTCCTTCTCGCGGCTTCTCTTCCGCAGGAACGTCAACGAAGTATTGACGGCGATCCTGTAGAGCCAGGTGTAGAAACTCGAACCCCGTCTGAACGAGGCGATCGACCTCCAAGCCGTCAAGAAAACCTCCTGGGCCAGGTCGTCGGCGTCGGAATGATTCCCGGCCATCCGGAAGACGAGACCGTAGACCCTCCGCTCGTGGTGCCGGACGAGATCGGCGAAGGCCTCCCGGCTGCCCCGCCGCGCGTCCTCCACGAGATCGTCTTCCGGGCGTTCATCCATCACGTTCTCACCGGGTTAGACGGCCATTATACAAAATCCTTTGAACGGGGGCGAGGTTCGTTGACATTCCCTTCGTCCAACTGCTATGATTTCGTCCTCCACACGAAAGGCTGAAGCACCATGATCGAACGCTACACCCGCCCCGGGATGGGGGCGATCTGGACCGAAGAGAACAGGTACCGCAAGTGGCTCGCCGTCGAACTGGCCGTCTGCGACGCCTGGACCAAGCTCGGCAAGATCCCCCGGCCCGCCAATCGGACGATTCGGGCCAAGGCCGGATGCTCCGTGGACAGGATCGACGCCATCGAGAAGGTCGTCAAGCACGACATCATCGCCTTCCTGACCTCGGTCGCCGAGAATGTCGGGCCCGACTCCCGCTACATCCACCTCGGCCTGACCTCCTACGACGTCGTCGACACGGCCCTGTCCCTGCTCATCAAGGAGTCGCTGGAGAAGGTCCTCGGCGACCTCCGCGCCTTCCGGCGGCTCTTGAAAAAGCAGGCGCTCAAACACCGCAAGACCGTCTGCATCGGCCGGACGCACGGCATCCACGCCGAGCCCGTGACCTTCGGCTTCAAGCTTCTCGTCTGGTACGAGGAGGTCGGGCGCCACATCGGCCGCCTCGAAAACGCCCTGCGGACGATCTCCGTCGGACGGATCTCGGGTTCGGTGGGGACGTACGTCCACCTCGACCCGAGGGTCGAGGTCATGGCTCTGAAGAAGCTCAAGCTCGAGCCGGCCAAGGTTTCGACCCAGGTCCTCCAGCGCGATCGCCACGCCGAAGTCCTCTCGGCCCTGGCCCTCCTCGCATCCTCCCTCGAAAAGTTCGCCGTCGAGATCCGCCACCTCCAGCGGACCGAGGTCCTCGAAGTCGAAGAGCCCTTCACCAAGGGGCAGAAGGGGTCTTCGTCCATGCCCCACAAGAAGAACCCCGTCCGCTCCGAGAGGATCTCGGGCTTGGCCCGCCTCGTCCGGGCCAACGCCCAGGTCGGCCTGGAGAACATCGCCCTCTGGCACGAGAGGGACATCTCCCACTCCTCGGCCGAGCGGGTCATTTTCCCGGACTCGTTCATCCTGACCGATTTCCTTCTGGCCGACGCCGCCGACATCATCGGGAACTGGGTCGTCCATCCCGACCGCATGAAGGCCAACATCGGCGCGACCCGGGGCCTCATCTTCTCCCAGAGCGTCCTCCTGGCCCTGACCAATAAGGGCCTGACCCGCGAGGAGGCCTACCAGGTCGTCCAGAGGAGCAGCCTCAAGGCCTGGAAGGACGGCCTCGATTTCCGCGAACTCATCGCTGCCGACCCCGACGTCGCGCGCGTCCTCGGGCCGAAGGACATCGAGCGCTGCTTCTCCTTGGCCCCGTACCTCGACAAGATCGACTACATTTTCGAAAGGGTTTTCCGCGATGAAAGTTAGAATCCTCGTGTCCTTCAAAGACAGCGTCCTCGACCCGCAGGGGCAGACCGTGAAGAACGCGCTCCACACCATGGGCTACGCCGCCGTCAAGGACGTCCGTCAGGGCAAAGTCTTCGAGCTCGAGCTCGAAGGGGCGACGAAGAAAGAGGCCGAGACCCTCGTCCCCGAGATCGCCCGACGGGTCTTGGCCAACCCCATCATCGAGAAGTTCGACTGGCAGATCATCAAGGGCCGGTAAGGGCCGACGCCATGAAATTCGGAGTCGTCCAATTCCCCGGTTCCAACTGTGACTTTGACACGTTCCACGCCCTACGGAACGTCATGAAGAGGCCGACCGTCCTGCTCTGGCACAAGGACCACGACCTCCAGGGCGTCGACTGCGTCGTCCTACCGGGAGGCTTCTCTTACGGCGACTACCTCCGCTCGGGGGCCATCGCCCGCTTCTCCCCTCTCATGCAGGAAGTGAAGGCCTTCGCCCGCAAGGGCGGCCATGTCCTGGGCATCTGCAACGGTTTCCAGATCCTCCTCGAGCTCGGCCTCCTGCCCGGGGCCATGATCCGGAACAAAAACCTCAAGTTCCTCTGCCAGCACGTCCACGTCCGGATCGAGAACGAGAAGACGGATTTCACCCGGGCCGGCCGCAAGGGCCAGGTCCTCCGGATCCCCATCGCCCACTTCGACGGCAACTACTATGCCCCAGCTCGCGGCCTGAAGGACATCGAGAGACACCGGCAGGTCGTCTTCCGCTATTGCGACGCCAAGGGGAACATCACCGAGGAGGCCAACGTCAACGGCTCCCTCGGGAATATCGCCGGCATCCGGAACCGGGAAGGCAACGTCCTCGGCCTGATGCCCCACCCGGAGCGGGCCTCGGAGGCCCTGCTCGGGAGCGAGGACGGCCGGACGATCTTCGAATCCCTCATCCTCAGCCTTGAACGGCGGAAACCGGCCCGCCGCCCCGTCCGCCGGGAAAGGGCCCGCCATGATTGACAAGAAGACCCTCGACCAGCACGGCCTCACCGAAGACGAATACGGGCTCATCGTCGGCCTGATCGGCCGGGAGCCGAACCTGACCGAGCTCGGCATTTTCTCGGTCATGTGGTCGGAGCACTGCGGCTACAAGAGCTCCCGCGTCCATCTCAAGAAGCTGCCAACCGAGGGGAAGCTCGTCGTCCAGGGGCCGGGGGAGAACGCCGGCATCCTCGACATCGGCGACGGCCAGGTCATCGTCTTCAAGATCGAATCCCACAACCACCCCTCCTTCATCGAGCCCTACCAAGGGGCGGCCACGGGCGTCGGCGGCATCCTGCGCGACATTTTCACGATGGGCGCCCGGCCCATCGCCGTCCTCGACTCCCTGCGCTTCGGCCCTCCCGACGACCCTAAGAACAGGTCGGTCATGGAGGGTGTCGTGTCCGGGATCGCCGGCTACGGGAATTCCATCGGCGTCCCGACCGTCGGGGGCGAGGTCTATTTCAACTCGTGCTACAACCTCAACCCCCTGGTCAATGTCTTCTGCCTGGGCCTGGCCGACAAGGACAAGATCTTCTACGCCAAGGCCGAGGGGGCCGGCAACAAGGTCCTCTACGTCGGAGCTAAGACGGGCCGGGACGGCATCCACGGCGCGACCATGGCCTCCGCCGAATTCGGCAAGGAGACCGAGCACAAGAGGCCGAACGTCCAGGTCGGCGACCCGTTTAAGGAAAAGCTTCTCCTCGAAGCCTGTCTCGAAGTCATGGACCGCGGCCTCATCGTCGGCATCCAGGACATGGGCGCCGCCGGCCTGACCTGCTCGACGACCGAGATGGCGGCCAAGGGCGGCATGGGCATCGTCGTCGACCTCGACAAGGTCCCCCAGCGGGAAGCGGGGATGACCCCCTACGAGATCCTGCTCTCGGAATCCCAGGAACGGATGCTCATCGTGGCGGCCCCGGAGAAGGTCGCGTCGGTCCAGGAGGTCTTCGCGAAATGGGATCTGGACGCGCCCGTCATCGGCCAGGTCGTCGAGGGGGGACGGGCCCGGATCAGCTTCAAGGGCAAGGTCGTCGTCGACATCCCGGTCGACGCCGTCGTTAACCTCTGTCCCGCCTACACCCGGCCGAGCCGGGTGCCCGCCGGAACGACAGCCCTCCCTCCCTTGCTCCTTCCGCTCGACTACAACGAAATCTTCCTGCAACTCCTCTCCTCCCCCACGATTGCCGACAAGGAGTGGGTATTCCGGCAATATGATCACATGGTCCAGGTGAACACGGCCTTCCTGCCCGGCGCCGACGCGGCCCTTCTCCGGATCAAGGGCTCCAGGAAAGCCTTGGCCGTGAGCCTCGACGGCAACTCCCTCTATACACGGCTCGACCCGAAGACGGGGGCCAAGATCGCCGTCGCCGAAGCCTGTCGAAACCTCGCCTGCGTCGGGGCCCGGCCGGTCGGCGTCACCAACTGCCTGAATTTCGGCAACCCCGAAAAGCCCGAAGTCATGTGGCAGTTCGAGCAGGTCGTCGACGGCATGGCCGAGGCCTGCCGGACCTTCGACATCCCGGTCACGGGTGGGAACGTCAGTTTCTACAACGAAACGGAGGGCCTGTCCATCCATCCCACCCCCGTGCTGGGGATCGTCGGCATCCTCGACGACATCCGCAAGGCCGTCAGCCCCGGCTTCAAGGGCGCCGGGGATGTCGTCGTCCTCATCGGCGAGAACCGTGAGGAACTGGGCGGGTCGGAATACCTCAGGGTCGTCCACAACCTCGAGGCCGGGGCCCCGCCGACGATCGACCTGGAGCGCGAAAGGCGCCATCAGGAATTCTGCCTGGACGCCATCGAAGCCGGGCTTGTCCGTTCAGCCCACGACCTTTCCGAGGGCGGCCTGGCGGTGGCCTTGGCGGAATGCGTCTTCCACGGCCGGAGAAAACTCGGCTGTTCCGTCGCCCTCGAGGACTCCATCCGTCCGGACACCCTGCTTTTCGGCGAGTCCCAGTCCCGGATACTCGTGACTTGCCGGAGAAAGGACCTCGACCGGCTGCGGGAACTGGCCCGGGAGAAGGGGGTTCCGGCCAGGGCCATCGGCGAGACGGGCGGGGCCGAGATTGCGGTCGGGCATCGCGGCCGGGAGCTCCTTCGCCTCCCCGTCGAAAAAGCCTACCGGGCCTGGAAAGACGCCCTGCCGAACTTTTTCGAGGTCCGGACTTAGGGGAGGATCATGAACGACGTCATCTTCCGGAGTCCCCGCAAAAAGGGGCATATCGCCGTCTTCCTTTCCGGCCGAGGCTCGAACTTCATGGCCATCCGCGAGGCCGTCCGGAGGGGCGACATTAACGCCGACATCTCCCTCGTCTTCAGCAACAAGGAGGACGCCCCCGGCCTCGTCAAGGCCCGCGAATGGGGTCTCGAGACTCTCTTCCTCAACCCCAAGCTCTTCGCGTCGCGCGAAGAGTACGACAAGGCCGTCATCAGAGAGCTCGAACAACGGCAAACGGACCTCGTCTGCCTGGCCGGGTACATGAAAGTCCTGACGCCGGAGCTCTGCGACGCCTTCAAGCACAGAATCGTCAACATCCACCCCGCGCTCCTGCCGTCATTCCCGGGCCTCCGCGTCCAACAGAAAGCCATCGACTGGGGCGTGCGCTTTTCGGGCTGCACGGTCCACTTCGTGGCCGCCGAGGTCGACATGGGCCCGATCATCCTCCAAGCCGTCGTCCCCGTTCTCCAGGACGACACGGAGGAAACCCTGGCCGCCCGCATCCTCGTCGAAGAGCACCGGATTTATCCCGAGTCCGTCCGGCTCTATTTCGAAGGCCGGGTCGAAGTCCGGGGACGGTGCGTCTTCATCCTCGAGCCCAGGGCCTGAGCCGGTCGTCATCGCGCGGAGCCCGGCATGGAGAAGGTCTTCGAGAGAAAACTCAAGCTGGCCGGCCTGGCCGTCGCGCTCGTCACCGTTTTCGCCGCGACTTGGGTGATCCTCGACCGCACTGAACATCGTCCCGGATGGCTGACCGTCGAAGCGCCGGCGGCCGCGGTCGTCGGGAAGCAGCTCGAAATTCGGGTCAAGCTGAATAAGTCCGTCGAAGCGACGCAGATCAGCTGCACCCTTCACCGGGCGGGAGCCGACCGGAAGATCCGGGGGTATCTCGCCTCCTCCGGACCCCCGCGGGAGGCGGGCGGAGGCGGGACCTACTCATTCTTCTTCGAAGTCCCGGAACGGGAGGACATGGCCTTCGCTTCTGCTATCCTCTTCCTGAGCCCGACGGGCCAATGGCAGGACGGGACGCGGGCCGTCAGCACGAAGCTGATGCCGGTCAAGAGGGACAGCACGGCCGCACAAAACCTGGGACTCGAAAAAACCCGGGTCTATCATTATTCGACCGCCGCAGAGTCCGCGGCGGCGAAAGCGGCCGAGCGGGGCCCGCGGCGCGGTTCCTCGCCGTGGGCACATCCCATTATTTTCGCCATCCTCATCTCTTCGGCGGCCCTCTGCCGGGCGAAGGCCGGCCGCAAGAGGCCGGATACATCCCCGACAGAGACAAGGGAGCGGACAATCTGGCTGGCGTTCGCGGCCGTCTTCGTCCTCGGCGCCTTCCTCGAGCTCTCCGGCATCGTCGGACATCTGGCCGCGTGGGGACGCCGGCTGGCCGAGGAGGGAAACCTTTACGATCTCCGCAAGCCTTACCAAAAAGCGGCCATGGCCGCCTTGGCCGCAGGAGCGCTAGGGCTTTTCTTCCTATTTATAAAAGCGATGAAACGGCCGGGCTCTCCCCGCTTCTTATGGTTGGCCGGGATGGGGCTGGCCGTCTATCTCGCCGTTTCATTCGTCGGCGTGCTGTCCTTCCACGCCGTCGATGTCGTCCGGGGCATGATCTGGCATGGGGTCTCTCCGGTGGATACGGCCAGGGGCATGGGCGCGCTGGTCTCGCTCATCTCGGCCGTCGCCGCACTGAGGTCGAAACAGAGAACTCCGGGCGGATAAGCCCGCCCATCGTTCTGCCTACTTGATTATGTTTGGCGGAGCCATCTTGGGCGGGCGGCCGAAGACCTTGGCGTAGATCCCGGGATAGGCGTCTTTCCCCCCCAACATAAGGCAGGTGAGCGGCAGGGCTTTCTTGGCCAGACGGGACATCTCAGCCACCGCGCATCGGATCTCCCATTGGGCCGTGGCGTCCTCCCTGAGCCGGGAGATGTGGTAGAGCTCGCGGACGTTGACCTTGAGCAGGGCCCGGCGCTTATGGGCGTTGGTCAGGACATAGTCGGCCGCCGGCCCGATCTCTTTTTCGAGCACGGCGTGGGCCTCGTTCGTCCGGTCGACGACAGCGAGGAAGTCCTTCTCGGCCCCGATTTCACGGACCGAGGGCGGGACCGTCACGCCCAGGCGCGGGTCGTAGCGCTGCCAGGTCAGCGTCGCCATCCTGTGCCTTTTGAGCTGGGCAAAACACGAGGCGGAGACGACGAGGTCGTAGACGAGCTCGGCGTGCTCGAATTCGCGCGGCGGAAAATCGTAGAATTCCATTCGCTGGAAGGCCCGGTGGACCATGTCCTTCCGGGCGGCCGGACCGGCCTTCTTCGCCCGGGCCAGACATTCCTTATAAGAGAGGCGGGTGACCGTGTGGAGCAGGGCGGCTATGACGCTTGCGTCCCCGTCGGCCGGAAAGCCGGCCAGCACGACTTCTTTGGCCTCGCCTCCACGCCGTTTCCCGCCCCCGCCCGGCGCCGCCAACTTGGCCACGGCGGCGGCCATGTCGGCGTATGTCTCCGCGTCGAATTCGTTCGGGTCGGTGAACAGAATGATGGATGGGGCGACGCCCTTGGCCAGCGCTTGGATCTTGGCGTTGAACTCCCGGAGTTCCTCGAGGTCCTTGACCGAGAAACGGCGGATGAGGAGCTCGAGGTTGCGGGCGTTCAGGGTCAGGCCGAGCTGGCCTTCCGTGGCCAGGCTGACGATGTAACGGGCATCTTCCTTGGCCCAGCCGTCGAGGACGGCGTGGTTTTTCGGGTTGGCCGCGGCGGCCGCGTATTTCTCGAAGACGAACGGCTTGAGGCGTTCGTAGAGCCGGTGATAGAGGGCGTTCTGGGCCTTGACCGTCCCGACGAAGAGGTCCTCCCTCCCCGCCCGGCGGACCTCTTCGGGAATGACGAAGTCCGCGCCGAGGGTGATGTACCGCTGCGATTTCTCGGTGAACGAGCAGAGCCGGAAGCGCTCGATCTCCTCGATGGCCAGCCGGCTCACGCCGATGACGTCGAAGTTGAAGACGGCGTGCTCGGCCACGGAGTGGTGCCCCATCTTGAAGATGATGGCCTGGTTGGAGCGCCGGGCCCGGTCGACCTCGGCCCGAGCCGCAGCCCTGAGCTCGTCGGCCGGACGCGGGTCGCGCGAGATGCGGGCATAGGCGGCGGACAGCGTCTCGGGCGTGACGTCCTCGCGCGGCGGAGAATTCTTCTTGAGCTCCTCGAGGACGGCGCTGTCGACGTTGTAACCGGCCAGGACGACTTTCATCGTTCCTCTGCCTTAGAAGGCGCCGAAAGAATTGTCAAATCGGCCCGCATGACGCCACCCGTTATGCCGGCGATGGGAGCCATGCCTATCCGTCGGCCGCAGAGGGGTCTCGGGGTATCATCTCCGTTCGCTGCGGTGATTCTTCACGCCGGTCAGTGCGCCGGACTCAGCGCCAAAACAACTCGCTCGGCGTACGCTACGCCGAGCTCAAACACGTTTTGGCGGTTTCCCCTGAAACTGCCCTCGTCCGGCTTCCGACCGACTAAATCACCGCTTATGCTCTCTCCAATGATCCCCCTCGACCCCTTATTCCTCGGCCTCCTCCGGGCATTTCCATGACATAGGCAGGGAGGCTTCCAAGTCGCGTTCGTTTGGGGTAACTTAGAGGGCAGAGGGACATGACGATGAAGAACCGGGAAGTTGCCGACATATTCGACCGGATCGCCGACGCCCTTGAGATCAAGGGCGAGTCCGGGTTCAAGGTCGTCGCCTACCGGAAGGCCTCGCGCATCCTCCAGGATATGACAGAGGACGTCGAGGCGGTCGCCCGCGAGGGCCGACTCGAAACGATCCCCGGCGTAGGCGAGGGACTGGCCAAGAAGATCGCGGAGTATCTCGAGACCGGGACGATGTCGAAATACCGTGAGGTCATGGCGGGCATACCGGAGAGCCTGCTCGGCCTCCTCGAGATCCAGGGCCTGGGCGGCAAGACCGTTCATCTCCTTTACGAGAAACTCGGCGTTAACGACCTCGACGGCCTCAAACGCGCGATCACCGACGGTTCGCTGGCCAAGCTCTACGGCATGGGCGAGAAGAAGGTCGAGAACATCCGCAAGGGCATCGAAACCCGGGAACGCGTGGCCGAGCGGATCTCCATCTGCGAGGCCGCCCGCATCGCCGACGACATCATCGCCTACCTGTCGAAGGCGCCCGGGATAAGCCGGGTTTCAGCCGCCGGGTCCCTCCGCCGCATGAGAGAGACGGTCGGCGACATCGACATCCTGGCCTGCGGCAAGCACGGCGCGAAGATCATCGGCACCTTCGTTCGGGGCCCGGGCACCCTTCGGGTCCTGGCCGAAGGAGACACCAAGGGATCAATCGTAATCCGGGCGGGGGATATTGAGCGCCAGGTCGACCTGCGCATCGTCGACGAAAAGGAATACGGCGCCGCCCTCCTCTACTTCACGGGATCCAAAGCCCACAACATCAAGCTTCGGGGCCTGGCCAAAGGACGCGGTCTCAAGATCTCCGAGTACGGGATATTCCGCGGCGCGAAGCGGCTGGCCGGGCGGGAAGAGGAAGACTGCTACCGAATCCTGGGCCTGCCCTGGATCCCGCCGGAGATGCGGGAGGACCGCGGCGAGGTCGAGCTCGCCGGCGAGGGACGCTTGCCCCGCCTCGTCGAGGCGGTAGACATCAAGGGCGACCTCCACGTCCATACCCGGGCGAGCGACGGCAACCTGTCGCTAACCGAAGTCGTCGATCTCGCCCGCAAGATGGGCTATTCTTACATCGCGATCTGCGACCACTCCCAGGCGGCTAAATACGCCCATGGCCTCGCAGCCGACCGGCTCGCCGCCGAGATCGAAGAGATCGAGGCGCTCAACAAAACGCTAAAAGGGTTTCGGGTGCTCAAGGGAAGCGAAGTCGACATCCTGGCCGACGGTTCCCTGGATTTCCCCGACGAGCTCCTCGGCCGCCTGGATTTTGTCGTCGCCGCCGTCCACTCCGGCTTCAAGAAGAACGTGACGGAGCGGATGCTCAAGGCCCTGGAGAATCCTCATGTCCGGACGATCGCCCATCCGACGGGCCGGCTGATCTCCGGACGCGAAGGCTACGACTTGGACATCGATAGGGTCATTGAAGGAGCGGCCCGCCACGGCAAGGCGCTCGAGCTCAACTCCCACTTCGACCGGCTCGACCTCGACGAGCTCAACCTCAAGAAAGCCAAGGAGAAGGGTGTCAGGATCACCATGGGCACGGATACGCATTACGCCGACGGGCTGGCCATGATGCGCTTCGGCCTGGGAATCGCCCGCCGGGC
>Ga0105152_10000632_pt1 | contig 10864 bp, 7 predicted proteins | sample LakBais05cmmetaG_FD_81534 | JGI IMG/M metagenome (GOLD analysis project Ga0105152, IMG submission 81534) | Lake sediment microbial communities from Lake Baikal, Russia to study Microbial Dark Matter (Phase II) - Lake Baikal sediment 0-5 cm | ecosystem: Environmental > Aquatic > Freshwater > Lake...
GTCGATTGACGGCAGCCGCTGGGAAACCTACATACCCGGGCGCGGCATCAAGGCCCCGCTGTTTCGCCTGCGCGCCAGCTTTCAGGCGCCGGCGGTTTTCGCCGCCAGCAAGGTGGCGGGCACCCCGCTGGAACTGCAGGTAAAAATGAGCGCCAGGGGGCTGGCGCAGGTGGCGTTTTTTCTGGACGGCCGGCCGCTGACGGAGGCAGCGGTCCATGGCGAGGGCGGCACGGCCGTTGAATTGAGCCGCAATATCCCTTTGAGCGACAAGGCCGACGGTCAGGCGCATTGGCTGGAGATCGCCGTGGAAAATAGGGGCTTCGTTCCGCCGCGGACGGCTTTCTGGCCTGAGCGGCGCCGGGCACTTGAAGATGAAGGAAGCGAGTTCTCCCTCCTGGCAAGCGAACTGCGCTTTCCGACGGCCGGGCAAAGCCTGGAGGCCCTGCAAAAATGGCTGCAGGCCTTCCAATTGGCCGACACCCTGCTCAACCCCGAGCTGAAACGCTACACCTTCACCGGCAAGCCCTACGATATCCCGGACAAGCGGCTGGTGGCCAAAGAACGGTTGGCAAGTCTCAATCGCTCCCTGGACCGGGCCGTCACGGCCCTGGATTGGCGGGCTTTGACCGCTGGCGATTGGCCGCGGTTGAGGGCCTCGCTGAAACGCTCACTGCGCCTGGCCGGGGATCTGAAATCCTACCTGGCCGAATTCCACATCTCACTGGTGGGCAACGCCCATATCGACATTGCCTGGCTGTGGCGCATGGTCGAAACCATGGCCTTGGCCAAGAACACCTACGCCACGGTCATCCAGAACATGGTCGAATACCCCGAGTTGCACTACGCCCAAAGCCAGGCCGTCACCTACGAATGGATCGAACGCAAGGATCCCGAACTGTTCCAGCAGATCCAACAGAGGGTGCGCAACGGGCGCTGGGAGATCGTGGGCGGCATGTGGGTCGAACCCGATTGCAACCTGATCTCGGGCGAAAGCTGGGTGCGCCAGATCCTTTACGGCAAGAAATACTTCCGTGAGAAGTTCGGCGTCGATGTGCGCATCGGCTGGAATCCCGACTCTTTCGGCTACAACTGGAACATGCCCCAGCTCTACAAACAAAGCGGCATCGACTGCTTCATCACCCAGAAGCTCTGGTGGAACGACACTACCGTCTTTCCCCATTTCCTTTTCCAATGGCAGGGGGTCGACGGCAGCCGCATCCTGACCTACATGCCGCCGCTGAGCTATGACAGCTCCCTGCAACTCCAGGATGTTGCCAATGGCATCTCAAAATACGAGGCCACCACCGGCAGCAAGGAGAGCCTCCTGCTCTTCGGCCTCGGCGACCACGGCGGTGGCCCCAACCGCGAGATATTGGACCGCGTGCGCGGCTACGGCGAACTGTCCCTGGCGCCGCGCATCACCCACGGCACGGCAGCCGCTTTCCTGCGCGAAAAAACAAGGGACGCGGCCAAGCTGCCCCTGTGGCAAGATGAACTCTACCTGGAATACCACCAGGGGACATTCACCACCCAGGCCGCAAACAAGATGAACAACCGCCGCACGGAAACGCTGCTGTCCACCACCGAAAAACTTTCGGCTATCGCCCGCCTGTTGGGCGGTGACTACCCGGGTGAAAAACTGGAAAAAAACTGGAAGAGCGCCCTCACCCTCCAGTTCCACGACATCCTGCCCGGTTCGGGCATCACCCCTATCTACCGTGACGCCCTGGAGACCTACAAGCAGGTCAAGGAAGAGCTGCAGCGGCTGGAAACAAGCGCCATGGATCGGATCGCCGCCAACATCGACACGGCAAAATCGCCCGGCACGCCGTTCTTGGTTTTCAACCCGCTTTCCTGGGAACGCGACGACGCGGTGACTTTGCGTTTGGACCCCGGCGCTGCCGGCGATCTGCGCCTGCTCGACGAAGCGGGTCGTGAAATTCCCTGCGAGATCGTCCCGGTCGGAGAGGACGGGCTGGCCGAGGTCTCTTTTATAGCGCAGAAGGTTCCGGCCCTGGGATACCGGGTCTATTCCCTGGTCGAGGCTGCCAGCGCCAATGCCACCAAGGCCGCCTCTGCGGCCGCCGCCGGTGACCGTGTCCCCAAAGGGGACGGCGTCCTGGAGAACAGTTTCTTCCGCGTCGAGATCAACCCGCAAAGCGGCAATTTCAAACGAATTTACGACAAACGCGCCGACCGCGAATTCGTCCGGGCGGGCCAGGAGGCCAACCGGCTCTGGGTCTACGAGGACCGCCCCGAGAACTGGGACGCCTGGAACATCGGCTACACCGGCCGCGGCTGGGAACTCAACCGGGCCGACCGGGTGCAGCTGGTTTCATCCGGCGCAGTGAAAACCGTCTACCGCGTCGACAAGAGTTTCCTGGGCATTTCCAAGGAACGTTATTACCCGACCGAAGATTTCCCTTCGTCCTTTTTCAGCCAATATATAACGCTCTACCACGATCTGGACCGCATCGACATCCGCACCGAGGCCGACTGGTGGGAAGACCATTTATCGCTCAAGGCCTGTTTCCCGGTCGCGGTCGAGACGGAAAAAGCCTTTTATGAGATACCCTTCGCCGCCATCGGCCGCACTACCCGCTTTGAAACCCTTTGGGAAAAAGCCCGCTACGAGGTGCCGGCGCTGCGCTGGGCCGACCTTTCCGACTCGCGCGGGGGCATGGCTCTGCTTAACGACAGCAAGTACGGCTACGACATCCATGGCAACGTCATCAAGCTGTCGCTGCTGCGTTCGCCCACCTGGCCCGACCCGTTGGCCGACCGCGGCCGCCATCAATTCACATATTCGCTCTATCCCCATGCCGGAACCTGGCAGCAAAGCCAGGTGGTCCGCCGCGGCCAGGAACTCAACCAGCCGCTGCTGGCCCGGGTTATAGCCAGGCACAGCGGCTCATTGCCCCCGGTTTTCAGTTTCTTCAATGTCGAGGCCGAAGGGGTGATCCTCGACTCGATCAAGCTGGCGGAAAACGGCCGCGATCTTGTGTTCCGTCTCTACGAGTCGAAAGGCAAGGCCGAAAACATAGCGCTGGTCTTTTTCCGCCGGCCGGCACGGGCCGCTGCCACCGACCTGTTGGAAAATGAAACCCAGCTGTTGAACTGCAAGGGCAGCCGCCTGGAGATCCCTTTCCGGGAATTCGAGATCAAGACCATCAAGATCAGGTTCGATTAATGGCCGACTAAAGCTCATGAAAAAACCACTGTTCAAGATAAAGCAGTACCTGCTCTCCGGAGTGTCTTACGCCATTCCTTTCGTGGCCTGCGGGGGCATCCTCATCGCCGTGGCCATCGCCTTCGCCCCCATGGGCCCGGGCGGGCCAGATTTCTCGCACTCGCCTTTCCTGAAACTGATCCTGGACATCGGCAGCAGCGCTTTTTCCCTCCTGGTCCCGGTCCTGGCCGGTTACATCGCCTTCGGCATGGCCGACCGGCCGGCCCTGGTACCGGGATTCGTGGGCGGCGCCATCGCCAACCAGATCGGCGCCGGTTTCCTGGGCGGACTGGCCGCCGGCCTGCTGGCCGGGCTGGTGGTCATGCTGATCAAGAAAGTGAAAATTCCCTATTATTTCAAGCCGGTCATGCCCATCTTGATCATCCCGGTCATCGCCACCCTGGTGGTGGGATTCATTATGTTCCGTGTCATCGGCCAGCCAATCCACGACATGATGGCCGGGCTTTCATCCTGGCTGGCGGTCATGGGCACTGGCAACCGCATCATTCTGGCCGCTGTCCTCGGCGCCATGATCGCCTTCGACATGGGCGGGCCGGTCAACAAGGTCGCCTTTTTCTTCGGAGCGGCAATGATCAAGGAGGGCAACTTCGCCCCCATGGGCGCCTGCGCCGCCGCCATCTGCGTTCCGCCGCTGGGACTGGGCCTGGCCACCGTGCTGGGACGCAAACTTTGGAACCAGCAGGATCGCGAAGCCGGGTACGCCAGTTTGGCCATGGGCATGATCGGCATCACCGAGGGGGCCATCCCCTTTGCCGCCGCCGACCCGCTGCGCGTCATCCCCACCATCATGTTGGGTTCGATGATCGCCGCGGTGATCGCCATGCTGGGCGGGGTGGGCGATCATGCGCCGCACGGGGGACCGATCGTGCTCCCGGTGGTGGACAACCGCCTGGTTTACATCCTGGCCATCGCGGCCGGGTCATTGGCGGTGGCGCTGCTGATCAATGGTTTAAGAAAATTGACCGGATCCAGAACATAGGAGGCAGTGATGAGAATCATCGCCGTGACCGCCTGTCCCACCGGTATCGCCCATACTTACATGGCGGCCGAGCAGCTGGAAAAAACAGCCCGCCAACTCGGCCACCAGATCAAAGTGGAAACGCAGGGAGCCATGGGCATAGAAAACGAACTCAGCGTAGAAGACATCCGCGCGGCCGAATTGGCCATCTTCGCCGCCGACATCGCGGTGCAGAAGCGCGAGCGTTTCGATAATCTGAAAGTTATCGAGGTAGGGGTGCAGGAAGCGATCAAGAATCCCGCCGCCCTATTCAGCCGCCTGGCCAAATGAAAGACCGGCGTCGGTCATGATGGAGATCACCTTCACCTTTCCTCTGGCCAACGGCCTGCACGCCAGGCCGGCCAGCCTCCTGCAGGAGGTCTGCCAGCGGTTCGCTGCCGCCATCCGCTTCCATAACGGCCGCAACCGGCGCCGGGCCGATGCCCGGAGCGTCCTGGAGCTGGTGGCCAGCGGCACGGCCGCCGGCGATCCCTGTTGCCTGGAGATCAGCGGCCCGGACGAGAAAGCCGCCGGCCAGGCCCTGCGCGCTTTCCTGCTGCGGGTCTTGCCCCACGCCGACGACAATTTGCCGCCGCCGGTCTCTGCCAGCGGCCAAAAGGTCTGGCTGCCGCCCCTTTTCCAAAACGGCGCAGTCCGCATTTTGCCAGGCCGGGCGCTGGCGCCGGGGATCGGCAGCGCCCGAGCGGTACGTCTGCAAAAAGCCAGGATTTTGCCGCGGCGCTTCGCCGCCGGCAAAAGGGACGTAAAAAAGGAACTGCAACTGTTCCGGGAAGGCTGCCGGGAGTTGGAGTCGGATTTGCGAAAAAAAGCGGCATCACTGCAAGATCCCAACGCCGCCGGCATCATGAGGGCGCACTTGGGCATCATCAGCGATCCCGGTTTCCGGAACCGGATCATTGAATTGATCGCCAAAAAGCAAAAGCCGGCGGGAGTGGCCATTGGCGAAACTGTGGCCCACTTCGCCCGCAGCCTGCGACGGTCACAAAGCGTCTATCTGCGGGAGAGGGTTGACGACCTGCAGGACCTTGCCACGCAGCTTGGTGAAAAACTGTATGGCCGTTCTGCCGCCCGCCCCTGGCGCCCTTCAAGCAAATCCGGCGTGGTCATGGCCGCCGCCCTGACCCCCTCCGAGCTGCTCACCCTGGACCGCCGGCGCCTGCGCGGCCTGGTTCTCGGCGGAGTCGGCCTCACATCGCACACCGCCATCCTGGCGCGCTCGTTCCACATCCCCGCCGTATCGCTTCCGCAGCAGGCTCTGGAAAAAATAAAGAGCGCCGAGGAACTGATCGTCGACGGCCAGCGCGGCCTGGTCTGCGTGAAACCCGACCCGGCCTTGAAGCGCTACTACCGGCTGGAGGAAATGAAGCTGCGCCTACGCTCCCGGCAGCTGGCCCGGCTGAAAAACGAAGCGGCCCGGAGCGCGGACGGCAGGAAACTGGCGATCGCGGCCAACATCGGCAGCACGGCCGAACTGGGTCCGGCCTGGAAGAACGGGGCGGAAGGCATCGGGCTTTTCCGCAGCGAAACCCTTTTCCTGGAGCGCGCCACTCCACCGGGAGAAGATGAGCAATTTGCTGTCTACAGCGAGGCGGCCCGTTCGGGCAAGGGCAGGCCGGTTATCATCCGCACCCTGGATATCGGCGGCGACAAGCGCCTGCCCTACCTGCCTCTGCCACAGGAAGAGAATCCCTTCTTGGGCTATCGTGCCGTGCGTTTCTACGCCGAGCAGCCGGAACTGATCAAGTGCCAGTTGCGAGCCATCCTGCGCGCCGCCCGCCACGGCAGCTTGAAGATCATGGTGCCGATGGTTACCGTTTTGGAGGAAGTGCGCCTGGTGCGCCGCCTGCTGGACGCGGCCGCCGCCGAACTGCGTGAGCGGAAAATTTCCCACGCCGAGCGCATGGAAGTAGGGATCATGGTCGAGACCCCGGCGGCCGCGTTTTTTCTCGACCAACTCGGCCGCGAAGCCGATTTTTTCAGCATCGGCAGCAACGATCTGCTGCAGTATTTCCTGGCCGCCGACCGCGGCAACGCCAGGCTGGGAGACCTTTATGAACCGCTGCACCCGGCTTTCCTGCGCCTGCTGTTCCAGGTGGCCGATCAGGCCCGGAAAGCGAAACGCTGGCTGGGCATGTGCGGCGAAATGGCGGGAGATCCCGCTTTCCTGCCTTTGCTGCTGGGACTGGGGCTCGACGAGCTCAGTATGGCCTCCGGCCAGATCCCGGGAGTTAAAACCCGGCTGCGGCAACTGAAAAGCGATGAGTGTCGCCAATTGCTGCAAAGAGCCATGCAATGTGCCAACTCCCAGGAAGTGAGCGAGATGCTGCGGGACTTCAACAACCGGTTCCTGGATGCTGACGTAATCGCCCCGGAACTGATCCGCCTGGATACACCGAGTCGCACCCCGGACGAGGCCATCAAGGAACTCTGCGACCTTCTGGAACTTGGCGGCAGGGTGGAGGACGCCCATGCCCTGGAAGAAGTTGTCTGGCGGCGCGAGCAGGTGTATGCCACCGACCTGGGATTCGGCTTCGCCATTCCCCATGGCAAAGCAGCCACGGTCAGAGCCAGTTCCATCGCTTTCTTGCGTCCGCGCCGGCCGTTCCAGTGGCTGGGGAAGAATATGGCGCCGGTACGGGGAGTCCTGCTGATCGCCGTCCCCGCCACCGCCAAGGGCGAGGAGCATCTCAAGCTCATCGCCCGCTTGTCGCGGCGCCTGATGCACGAGGATTTCAGAGAGGCGCTGCTGTCGGCCCGGGACACCGACAGTGTGCTGACCGTCCTGCGGCAATGCCTGCGGGGATCCTAAGGGGATGACAAATATTCTTTAAAAATGGAGAAAAAATGAAACAAAAAAAAAGCCAATGCCTGTCACGGGGATTGCTGCTTTCCCTTCTGCTGCTCCAGCCGGTTTTCGCTCCCGCCCAGGTTGAAAAGAGCTCGGACAGCGAAGCCTTGCGCGTTGGTAAGAATTTCCTGGCCGCTCCCGTTCATGCGGAAGCCGAAGACCAGCGCCTGCTGTCCCTGTACAAGGGGCTGCGCGTGGCCGACGTCGCCGATGGCATGGACGCCGCCGGGCTGCAGAACATCGGGCTGATGGACCCCGAGATCCATCCGCTCTGGCGCGACACGGAACATTTCACCCACCGCTTCGCCGGGGTGGCCGTCACCGCCCGCTATGTCCCCACCCAGGATCCCCCGGCCGGAAAAATGGCAATCGCGGCCTACGACGAATGGGCCGACAATTGGTATGACCAGCGCTCGAGCGAGGCTTACCTCGCCCTTATCCGCAAGGGCACAGCGCTGGTCATCGAGGACGCCCCGAACGCCGATGCCGGCAGCATCGGCTCCTACAACATCCTGGAGTGGCAAAACAAAGGCTGCGTGGGCGTCGTCACCAGCGCCACGGCTCGCGATACCGACGAGATCATTACCGAACGCGTGCCGCTTTATTTCAGAGAACCAGGGCGCGGCATCCGTCCCGGGCGCAACGAACTGGAGTCGGTCAACCGGCCGATCGTTTGCGGCGGCGTGCTGGTCATGCCCGGCGACATCATCGTGGCCGATGGCGACGGCGTCGTGGTCGTCCCCCGCGCCCATGCCGAAGCGGTGGCGTCCTATGCCCGGAAAATAATGGAGAACGACAAGGAAGGACGCCGGGATCTGTACCAGCAGGCCGGGCTCAAGGAAGACGATTCGGTAAAGAAATAAGGCCGCAGCCACTTTTTTTTAAAAAACAGGGAGCCGTAAATTTGCATTTTTTTACCAGCCTGCCTATAATCAATATACACTGAAAATTCGAGCCAACGGGAGTTAGAGCCCATGAACGCTGATCCGCAAAAGAAATTCGCCGGGAAAAGGCGGCTGCTCATCCTGGGGGCCGTGATCCTGGCATTGCTGGCCGTCAATGTCGCGGTGCCGCGGCGCCAGGCGCGGCCGCTTCTCAGCGCCCGCACCCTCAAGGACCTGGCCGAACTGGCCACGGTCGAATACAGCGTGACCAAGATCGTCTCCTACAAGGACGTGGCCTGGTACGGCGACCGCAAGATCCTCTTTGAAACCGCGGCCACGGTCAAGGCCGGCATCGACCTGAATGAATTGGCCGACCAGGATATCAAACTGGACGGCGATTCGACGGTGACCGTCTCCCTGCCCCAGCCCAAGATCCTGCTCTTCAACATGAAGCCGGAGCACATGAGGGAGATTTTCAACGAATCGGGCATCCTGCGCAGTGATTTTTCCAACCAGGAAAAGGACGGCCTGCTCAGCCAGGGGGAAAAGGACATCCGCGCCAAGGTCGCCGCCATGGACATCCTGCAGCGGGCCGCGCGCAACGCCCGCATCCTGATCGAATCGTGGCTGAAAAAAATGGGCTTCGAAACCGTACGCGTCTTGTTCAAGGAAAAAGGGGGACGGACATGAAGAAAATATTTTCCGTCCTCCACATCATCGCCCTGCTGGCCATCCTGCTGCTGCTCTACAGCCCGCTGGCCAAGATCGGCCTTTTGCCTTCACTGTCCTCGCTGTTGCGGGGCGGCACGCCGAAGATCGAAGACACCCCGGTCATCATCCAGCAGGTAAAAAACATCGCCCAGATGTTCACCCAGACGTTCTACGACGAATATGTCTACGACACCGGCGTCCTGCGCACACCGCTTTTCAACGCCAACAAGCGGCTGATCTTCATCGCCAAGGGCGAAGTGATATCCGGCTTCGACCTGTCGGAATTGAGCGAAAAATCGATCATCCGCCGCGACAAGTCCATCGTGGTCAAGCTGCCGCCGGCCCGCATCCTGGACGTGGTCATCAACCCCAGCGGCTTCGAGACCTTCATCGAGGAGGGGGAGATCACGTTCGAGGAGAGCAAGAAATTCCACGAGGACGCCCGGCGCATCTTCGACCGCAACGCCAGAGAAAAGGGCATCCTGAAAAACAGCGCCGAACAGGGACGGCAGATGTTGGAAAAGTTCTTCCGCCTTCTGGGCTTCGAGTCGGTGGACATCATCATTCCCGAGAGCAGGTGAAGGCTTAAAAGATCATTGCCGCCGCGGCCGCATCCTGCCCCAGGGCCTTTTCCTCCAATTGGATGCGCTGACGCAGCAGCAGCAGGTTAACAATCGAAAAAACGGCCAGGGTGATGAAAGCGCGCATGAGCAGCGGCAGGAAGACGAACTCCAATACCACCAAAAGATAATTGGGATGCCGGAGCCAGCGATATGGCCCGGAACGCTTGCGCCCTTCTCCCGGCACCACGATGATGCGCACGTTCCAGTTTTCACCGAGCGCCGCCATGCACCACCAGCGTCCCGCTTGCAACCCGGCCAAAACCGCCAGGCAAAAAATGGTTAGAAAATCGAGCGACATATTCCAGGGGTAGGATTCCAGGGCCAGGGCGGCGATGAAAAGGACATGCATGAGGGCAATCCGCTGAAACGAAACGGGGGAAAATTCACGGCCGCCGCGGGCCAATAGCAAATACCGATGGCGTTCGGAAATGACGATTTCAAACAGCCGCTCGCCCAGAAGAAAAGCGAAAACCCACAACAGCGACAAAGGTCAAACCTCCAGCAGCACCAGTTCGGCTGAAAAACCGGGCCCGAAGGCCGACAGCAATCCGTATCCGGGTTCAGGCCGGGCGTTTTTCCGGAACCATTTTTCCAGCACCGCCAGCACCGAAACCGAAGAGATATTGCCGTGCTTGCTCAAAACCTCTTCGGTCAGGGCCATGTCCGGCTCACCCAGGCCCAGTGCCTCACGGTAGGCATCCACGACCCGGGCGCCGCCGGGATGGGTGAAATAATGGCGCATGTCGCTGATCTGCAGACCGTGTCGGGTCAGAAATTGCGCGACCAGCGGGGCCAGGTTCTGGCTGACAATGGTCGGCAGCCGCGGCGACAGCACCAGTTGCATCCCTTGTTCCAGGAAATCCCAGCCCATGATACGGTAGGAATCGGGAAAAAGATGCGAGAAAGAAGCCAGGACCCGCGGTCCGCTCGAACCGGTCTCCGCCCCGGCCAGCAGCACGGCGCCGGCGCCGTCGCCGAACAGCGACGTGGCCACCAGATTTTTTTTGGACAGGTCCCCGGCCATGAATGCCAGGCTGCAGATCTCCAAGGCCACCAGCAATGCCCGCGACCGCGGCCAGGCCAGGCAATAATCGGCGGCGCGGGTAATGCCGGCCGCTCCGGCGGCGCAGCCCAGGCCCCAAACCGGCAAGCGGCTGACCGATGACTTAAATCCCAGGCGGTTGACCAGATATGCATCGAGGGTCGGAGTGGCGAAACCAGTCGAAGAGACAAAAATGATTTGATCCACATCCTGCGGCTGGCAGCAGGCCGAGGCCAGGCAGGACTGCGCGGCCTGGACCATGAGTTCAAGCCCATCCTGCTGAAAAATCAGGTTGCGCTCGGCCCAGGTGTGCGGCTGGCGGTACCAGTCGGGCGGACGGACGAACTGCCGCCGCTGGATGCGGGAGTGGTCGAATATGGCCAGGATCTTTTCCAGGTCGTTGATCTTCCCGGCGAATTCCTGGGCAGCGGCCGCCTTGACAAAATCCTGGGAAATATTGTTCGGCGGGGCGGCGTGTGCGGCGGCCA
>Ga0105152_10000633_pt1 | contig 10860 bp, 8 predicted proteins | sample LakBais05cmmetaG_FD_81534 | JGI IMG/M metagenome (GOLD analysis project Ga0105152, IMG submission 81534) | Lake sediment microbial communities from Lake Baikal, Russia to study Microbial Dark Matter (Phase II) - Lake Baikal sediment 0-5 cm | ecosystem: Environmental > Aquatic > Freshwater > Lake...
CTGCTGGACTGTCTTACTTTATGGATCAATAATATTCTCTATGAAGCCGAGCAGCGCGGGGAATCTCTCGACGAGGAGGCGATTGGTGCTCGGTGCAGAGAAGTTCTCGACGTGTGCGCCGGACTTCCCGGCACGGTAATTTTTGTTACTAATGAGGTAGGAATGGGAATCGTTCCGGAAAATCCTGCCTCACGATTGTATCGTGATGTTGCCGGGCGGTGCAATCAGATCATCGCGTCTCATGCGGATGTTGTTGTTTTCATGATCAGTGGCCTCCCGCTGCGCATTAAAGGAGAGAAAATCGAATGAACTTACTTGCATCGACGATTAATAAGATAACCCCCCAGGACGCGGACGCCCGTGCGCTCGCGAGGGCAAGACTTGAACAGCTTACAATGCCCTATTGGGCGCTCGGCCGGCTGATGGATCTCGCGGAAGACCTGGCAGGGATGGCAGGTTCCATAAGGCCGCCTGTGGGTCGAAAAACTGTGGTTACAATGGCGGGTGATCACGGAATAACCGAAGCGGGTGTGAGCAAATACCCGCAGGAAGTAACAGTTCAGATGATATATAACTTTGTGAATGGGGGTGCAGGCATCAATGCCCTGGCAAGACTTGTCGGCGCGCGGGTGGTAGTGGTCGATATGGGTGTTGCCGGTAACCTGGACGATCTGGTCAACGAGGGAAAAATTATCTCCAAACGGACGGGATCGGGAACAAAAAATATGGTCATCGGGCAGGCCATGTCTCGTGATGACGCCGTTCGCGCCCTCGAGGGGGGAATTGAAGTTGCCCTGGAACTGGGGTCATTTACTGATATCTTTGGGACAGGCGATATGGGGATCGGCAATACGTCTCCCAGTGCAGCCATTATTAATGTATTCAGCAGGGTACCGGTTTCTGAGATCGCGGGCCGTGGTACTGGTATCGATGACGGGCAGCTTTCGCATAAGGTTGCGATGATCGAAAAAGCCATTCAAGTGAATAAGCCCGATCCCTCTGATGCCCTCGATGTCCTCGCAAAAGTCGGGGGATTTGAAATCGGCGGCATAGCCGGGCTGATCCTGGGGGCTGCCTCCATGAAAAAGCCTGTCCTTGTTGATGGTTTTATCTCTACGGCCGGCGCGCTGATTGCCGCTCATCTGGCTCCGACTGCCCTCGAGTACATGATTGCGTCCCATCGCAGCATGGAGAAGGGGCATAAAATTGCCCTTGAGTGTCTGGGGAAGAACCCCCTCTTGGATCTCGATCTAAGGCTCGGCGAGGGAACAGGGGCGGCCCTTGCCATGAATCTCGTTGAGGCCGCTGTTCGGATTCTTACCGAAGTGGCCACGTTTGAGGAAGCGGCGGTTTCAAAGGCGGATAAATGAAATCATACGACTTCGGAAAAAGTCCATATGCTGTGTTGCGCTTCATCCTTCGTCATTGCAGCGTACGTCTGAGTACGCCTCATTCCTCAGTGCTCTGGGAGCGCAAGACAGCGACTGACGACAGGAAGGCGGTGTGGCGCACTGGTAAGCTGAGTCCTTACCAGTGTGCGCCGAAAGGCAAGCAATTCGCGCGCCTTGCCTCTGGAACTTTTTACGAAGCCGTCTACTTTTTCCTCATCCTTAACATATTATGATATCATCACTATTGACAGCCATCCAGTTTTTGACGGTGATCCCTTTTCCTAAGAGTTTTGTTGCGGAAGAAAAGTACCTTGAAAGGTGCGTGCCATTTTTCCCAATCGTTGGGTTGTTTATCGGGATTATTGTCGCGGCCGTCGATTACCTTATTGGAATTATTCTGCCGCCATTCCCGGCGAGTGTGATTACCGTGATTGCCATGACGGGCATATCGGGAGGATTGCACATGGATGGCCTCGCAGACACGGCAGATGGGTTTTTCAGTTCCCGACCGCGTGAGAAAATCCTTGAAATCATGAGAGACAGCAGGACAGGTGTCATGGGAGTCATCGCCGTGGTATTTGTGATTGTGATGAAGGTCTCTCTCGTGCTTTCCCTCTCTCTCCCTTACCGCTTCGGTGTCATCATGATCATGCGTCTGGCGGGGCGATGCTCTCTGGTCATGATGATGACGGCTCTCCCCTATGTGCGTCCTGGGGGCGGCCTCGCAATCGCGTTCAGTGAGGGAAAAACGTGTCTCGGCGTCCTGTGGTCGGCGGTCTTTCGTGTGGTAGCAGGATGGATAGCGGTTCAATGGATCGGCATTACGGCGTGTCTTTCGTCGATCCTTATGGCAGCGCTTTTTTCCGCGTATTGTTTCAGAAAGATTGGCGGATACACCGGTGATACCCTGGGAGCCTTGTGTGAAATCACGGAAATTATCCCTGCCCTGGCAGCGATAGCGATGAGCAGGATGGTTTCCTGAAACCTCTCATTATCTTACTTCGCGTCATTCAAATGCAGATAGCCCGATTTTTTTCGTTTCCGAATCTTTAGCGCGTATATTTTCTGCAAGGGAACATCTGCCGTTTCTTTGTCCCTTGTAAAATAATTTTTTTCAGGCTCTTTCAAAGACAGTCGCGGGAGCCATTCCCCCGCCCGTACAGAGCGAAACAAGGGCATACCTGGCCTTTCTCCGCATGAGCTCGTTGACTGCCGTGACGGTAAGGCGACAACCCGAATTGCCAACGGGATGGCCGAGGGCAAGGGCGCCGCCGTTCACATTCAATTTGCCCCGATCCGCGTTCAGCTCTTTGGCCCAGGCAAGAGGTATCGGTGCGAAGGCCTCATTGATTTCGAAGATGTCAATTTCATCCATGGAAAGACCGGCTTTTTTCAGCACTTTGGGGGTTACATAAAGGGGACCTGTAAGCATGATCTCCGGATCGGACCCGATAACGGCATTTGCGACAACACGGGCCATCGGATTCAGCTTGAATTCCTTCACCTTTTCTCCGCTCATGAGAACCACGGCAGACGCACCGTCTGTGATGGTACTCGATATACCGGACGTTATCCATTTGGTGTTCGGCAGAACCTTGAGAGAAAAAAGTGCCTCCTGAGTAGTCTCAGGTCTGATGGTTTCATCCGTATCGCGAACAATTGCATTACCGTCTTTATCGACGCCTTTCATGGGCAGAATCTCGTTTTTGAAATATCCGTTCATGGTTGCCGCGTGAGCCTTTTTATGACTTGCGATGGCAAACTCGTGACACTCTTCGCGCGTGATTCCCCATGTGTCTGCGATCATCTGTGCCGCTTTGATCTGATCCGGTATGCCATGCTTCTCAGTGTAAAATTTCCCGAAGGGATTCCCCATGGGTTTTCCCGTATGCAGGGTGCCGTTCAGATCCGAAAACATCCCGTACTTCGTGAGGAGTTCACATCCGCTCGCAATTACCACATCCATCGTTCCTGAAGCGACCATGCCGTAGGCGAGCTGGATGGCGGTGAGACTGCTCCCGCACTGACGGTTCACAGAGACGCCGGGGATGGTGATTGGAAACTTTGCCGCCAGTACCCCCATGCGTGCCAAGGTGAAGCCCTGCTCACCGACCTGATACACGGTGCCGGTGATTACATCGTCCACAATTGAAGGATCGAGATCAATCCTGCGGACTGCTTCATCCAATACAGTTCCGAGAAGTTCGGGAGCCGACCAGTTTCTTAAATATCCACTCTGCCTGCCGATAGGCGTCCTCACGGCGCTGACAATAAAAACTTCATTCATAATTTTCCCCTTAGTCTTAGTAGTCGTATCGTCAAAGATTTTTCCCTTCCGTGAGGACAGGCGAGACGCCTGTCCTACGTGCAGGTTTTGATTTTCCCGGAGGCATAGATTCTCATTTTTTTGTGTAATCGTATACTCCCTTGCCGGTTTTCCTTCCCAAACGTCCGGCCCGGACAAGTTTCTTCAACAGAGGCGCGGGGCGGTATTTATCTCCCAGTTCCTTATGGAGGCCCTCCATCACACGGAGGAGCGTTTCATTCCCAATAAGATCAGACAATGCCAGCGGCCCAATGGGGTGATTGCAGCCCAGCATCATGCCTTTATCGATATCCTCCGCACTCGCAATGCCCTCATCAAGGGCGTAGAAGGCCTCGTTAATCATGGTGCAGAGTATCCTGTTCACTGCAAAAGCAGGCGCCTCTCTCACGACAATGACTTCCTTCCCTATCTTTTTCCCCCATTCTCTGGCAATCTCGAGTGTCTCATCGGAGGTCTCATAGCCCCTGATGATCTCCAGAAGGCGCATCACCGGCACAGGGTTGAAAAAATGGGTTCCGATAACCCGGTCCGGCCGCTTTGTGTTGGCTGCTATTTCCGTGATAGAAAGACCAGAGGTGTTCGTAAAAAACAGGCAATGGGCAGGTACGATTTCTTCGAGCTCCCTGTAAACCTGCTTTTTTACATCCATCACTTCTATGACCACCTCAACAACGACATCGGCATTGCCAGCGGCCTCTTTAAGGTTGAGGGTCGGTGTTATCCTTTCTATGATCGCATTCAAATCTTCCTTCGTTCTTTTTCCCTTCTCAACATCACGATTCAGATTTTTCTTTATTGTATTCATCCCGGCGTCGATAAATCTTTGCTCAATATCCCTCATCGTTACCTTAAATCCAGCCTGGGCGCATACCTGAGCGATGCCGTTCCCCATTAAACCTGCCCCCAAAACACACACATTTTTAATTTCCATGATTGGCCTCCTCTTTTTCAAACTAACCGCTCTTTAAGTAATACTGCAGTCTAATGTCAGAACTGTCAATATGATACCCTTCAACGAAAAAGACCTCCTCGCATCTTCGAAAGTCTCCGAAACATTTTGGTGAACTGCATCATCTCCGCTAAATCGGAAATCCTGATCTTTCCCGTCATGAACGCTACTTCCGCCTTTGTTCTGCCAAGTTCTACATCTTTATAGGTCTGGTCTGAGACCTTTACAGTGCACTTTGCCGTACCGTTAAGCCCACGCTCAACGGAGCATTGCCCCTTCTTGACGATTGCCGTAAACTGCCCCCCTTCGGGTCCGGAAATGTCAAAATGAAAAACCGTTTCCCAATCTCCGGCCTTTTCGGGCAGGAACCGTTGGGGCAGGGATTGGAGTATATCAGCCGCAGTGTGCGAGATGGGGTCGGGCGCGTCTTCTTTTTCTCCACCCGGCGCAACGCTCTTCTCCCTTCTTTCCTGAACAGGACGATAATCTACCTGGTCGATCAGGATACGTGCAATAATCTCTCTCATGATCTCGGAGGTACCGCCGACGATTGTGCCGACCCGGACATCGCGGTACATCCTCGAGATCAGGTATTCATCCATATAGCCATAGCCGCCATAAAACTGGAGACAGACATCGGCCGTTTTCTTGGCAAGCTCACTCGTGATGAGTTTCGCCATGGATGAAAAATCCACAGCCGGCTCTTTCTGGCTGTGAAGCCAGGCAGTATAGTAGGTAAGCTGCCGGGCCGCCTCCAGCTCCGTCTTCAAATCTGCCAGGGCATGGCGGATTACCTGGAACTTCGCCAAAGGTCTCCCGAAAGCCTGTCGCTCCTGTATATATTTAAGGGTAGATTCCAATCCAAGAAAGGCGCCGCTGATGGAACCGATGGCGCCGACCAGACGCTCCAGCTGGAAGCATTCCATGATATAATAGAACCCACGGTTTTCTTCACCGATTAGATTGGTAATGGGGACGCGTACATCTTCGAATGTCAGTTCGCCTGTATCGGAAGAGTGCCAGCCCATCTTATGGAGTTGTCGTGCCGAGAATCCTGGTATGTTTTGATCCACGATTATCAGGCTGATCCCGCCCGTCCCGGCCTCAGGATCCGTTTTTGTTGCGACGATAACGAAATCTCCAAAGACGCCGTTCGTAATAAAGGTCTTCGAACCATTAATAACGTAGTAATCTCCCTCCCTGACAGCTCTGGTGCGGATAGATGCCACGTCCGAGCCTGTATTCGGTTCGGTGATGGCGAGGGCTCCGATCTTTTCTCCCTGAATTGAAGAGGTCAGGTAATTTTGTTTCATGGCTTCACTGCCGAAACGGTGTATGTACTCTGCTGCCATATACTCATGGACACTGACTGCAGCGGCGAATCCCCCCATGGTGGAGCGCGGCAACTCTTCGAGAAAAGCGACGGAGTAAAAGAAATCTGCCTCTGTCCCGCCATATTTCTCCGGATAATTGATGCCGAGAAACCCTAACGCTCCCATTCTATTCCATATGGAATGAGGGATGCGCTGGTTCTTTTCCCAATCCTCCGCGTGGGGGGCGACTTCCTTTTCAATAAACTGCCTTACCGTCTTCCTGAACATTTCATGATCCGCCGTGAAATACAACGATCTCATACACTCTCCTTTTTTTCCCTTGAGACCTACACCGTTAGTCTTCTTTGTACATGCTGTTGAGAAGGTCTTGATATTTTTCCTCGACAACCCTCTTTTTCAGTTTCATTGTAGGGGTCATTTCACCCGCTTCGATAGAAAAAGGTTTTTCAAGAATGCGGAAAGACTTGATCTGCATAAATCGGGGAAGCTCCTCATTTGCCTTGTCCACTTCGTTCTGCACTTTTCCCATAATCAGGGGATGGTGAATCAAATCCGTCCAGGAACAATCTTTGATCCCATTGTATTCGGCAGTTGCCTTGACGGCGTTCTGATCCAGGACCAGAAGCGCGGTGAGATAGTTTCGCCGGTCTCCATGGACGTAGGCCATCTCGATGTACCTGCCGCTCTGGAGAAGGCTTTCGATAGGAGCCGGGGCAATATTCTTTCCGCCTGAGGTTATGATAAGTTGCTTTTTTCTGTCAGTAATGATTACCCGGCCCTCTTCGTTAATTTCCCCAATGTCGCCCGTCCGGTAGAATCCGTCGCTCGTGAAAGTGGCACGTGTTTCCTCCGGATTCCGCCAGTATTCCTTGAAGACATTCGGACCCTTTACTTCCAACTCACCGTCCGGGGCAACACGCACCTCCACACCGGGAAGAGGCTTTCCCACTGTGCCGAATCGATAGTCATGGGGGCTGTTGAATGTAGAAGGTGTCGTGGCCTCTGTGGCGCCCCAGCCTTCCAGGATCAAAATATCCATTGCATCGAAAAACTCTGCGATCTCTTTACTGAGAGGCGCGCCGCCGGAACAGCAGAATTCCAGCTGACCGCCAAAGGCCTCTTTCACCTTTTTGAAGAGGAGGACATCGGCCAGTTTGTGGCGAAGCGTGAGGTGCCAGGGAAGAGGCTGACCAGAACTCTTATAGCGTCCCGCCTCTTTCCCGATACTCAGAGCCTGGAAGAAGATGGCTTTTTTGAGAATCGAAGCGGATCGGACGCCCTGGGTGATCCGGGCATGCATCTTTTCAAACACGCGGGGAACAGCGACGAGGAAATTAGGTTTCACTTCCCGGAAATTCTGGGTGAGGGTATCGAGACTCTCCGCGTAGGCGATACAGCTTCCCATGTAGAGGAGCATGTAATAACCTGCAAAACGCTCAAAGGCGTGTGCAAGGGGAAGAAAGCTGATGTTCCGTTTCAGTTTGCTGATATCTTTCACATGCTCGATGAGCATTTCGATTGTTCTGGTATAGTTATTGTGCGTGAGGACGACGCCTTTGGGGTTTCCCGTGGTCCCGCTGGTGTATATAACGCACATGGTGTCTTCGCCGTGAATCTGTTCTGCAAGTTCGTGGATTTTCGTGACCGACGCAGGTGTTGCCTCTTCCTGTAGAAGCTCTGAAAAGGGGAAAATCCAGGAGGGATCACTTCTCATGAATGGATCGTTGAAGACGAAGACCATTTTGACACTGGGGATTTTGTCCCTGATAGCGAGGATTTTTTCAAGCTGGAGACTATCCTCTACAAAAAGGAATGATGCGTCCAGATTTTGGATTATGAAGGCCGCTTCTGCGGGAAGAGAGGAAGCGTAAATGGCAGAACCTATGGCGCCGGCTAAAATCGCTCCCGTGTCGGCTTCCGCCCACTCCGGTCTGTTCTGCGAAAAGATGGCGATCCGGTCCCCTGGCTGCATACCCCTTTCTATCAGGCCGGAAGCAACGCGGAAGCATATATCCCTGAACTCACCATAGGAAATTGTCCCGTAGCTTCCCCCGGACTTGAACATAAGCGCCGGTTTTTCCGCATATCGGGAGAAGTTGTTCAGGAGAACCTGATTAAAATTTCTATATGTCGTCATGCCTTCAATTTCCAAATCATTCCGAGCTGTGATCGTTATGTATAGAACCTTTGATTATTCACTTCACGGTCGCGGAGGATCTGTGCCGGCGTAAATCTCGGTCCGTGCTTCTCTGAGAGCTCCTCCATAAGAGAAAGATACTCCGGGAGTCCCAGGTGATCGATGTATCGGAAAGGTCCCCCGAGGAAGGGGGGAAAGCCAAGGCCGAATACCGCGCCGATATCACCATCCCTCGGTGCGTGCAGAATGCCTTCCTGAAGGCAGAGGGCTGCCTCATTTACCATAATGAGGGATAACCGGTTCTGGATTTCCTTCATGTCAAGCTTTTTTCGTTTCGGTCCTCCAAAAAAGGTATAAATTTCTCCATTGACTTCCTTCTTTTTTTTCTTACCTGAGGGATCACCGTAACAATAGAAACCCCGGTTATTTTTCCGACCCTTGTAGCCGGCAGTTAAAAGAATTTCCATGGTGTTGCTTGGTGTCGTGCTCCGCGAGGAGAAAAGCGGTCTCAGAACATTGGAAACATGGGCTCCCACATCAATACCGACCTCATCGATGAGGGCAATGGGTCCGATGGGGTATCCGAACTGGCGCATAGCCCTGTCGATCTCAACGATGTCTCCTCCTTCATTGAGAAGCTCCAGCGCTTCATTTAAAAGAGGCGCAAGGATGCGTGTGGTGTAAAAGCCGGGTCCATCGTTTACGACAATGACCGTTTTTCCCTGCCGGATGCCTACATCAAGGGCCGTGGCCCTTACCCAATCCGCCGTTTTATCTGTTACGATAATTTCTAAAAGCGGCATTTTTGGAACAGGTGAAAAGTAGTGCATCCCGATGACCTGTTCGGGACGACATGACGCTGCGGCGATGCTTCCGATAGGGAGAGAAGACGTATTGCTCGCGAAAATCGCATCTTCCTTTGTAAGTGATTCTGTTTCCATGAGGATCTTCTTCTTAATATCCAGATCCTCAAATACGGCCTCAATGACGAGATCCGCCTTTTCGAACCCTCCGTAATCGATACATCCCTTTATGCGGCTGAAGGCGAGGTCCCTCTGGAAGGGCGAAAGGGCTTTCTTTTGCACCTTTTTGTCCAGTTCCTTCCATATCGCTTTTACTCCCTTCCCCACAGCCTCATAGGTAATGTCCTTGAGAAGGACCTCCATGCCCTGCCCGGCGCTCACCTGGGCGATTCCTGCTCCCATGAGTCCTGCTCCGAGAATGCCGATTTTATTAACCGGGCGCACGAGCTCTTTCCGGGGATTCTTTTTTAGTGCTGTCATGCTGAGGAATATCTGTATGAGCTCCCGTGAATGAGGGCTCATCATAAGCTCACCGAAATTTTTTATTTCCGCTTCCATCCCCCCTTCCGCACCCTTTTCCAGTCCCGCCTTGACGCATTCAATAATCTTAAGGGGAGCCGGATAATTTCCCCAGGTCTGTCTCTTGACCAGTTCCTCTGCCTTCCTATACACGATGCTTCGGCTTAACGCATTGCTTTCTATCAATTTAGCCACGAAAGGCTGCTTTTTCTTGCGTTCCGGCGGCCTGTCGGCTATCTCAAGAGCAGCTTTCTTCGCTGCCTGAAGGAGACCGTAGGGGTGGATAAGGTCATCCACAAGCCCGATTTTCTTAGCCTGGCGGGGATAGATATTTTTCCCCGTGAGCATCATATCTAATGCAGTCTGGAGACCCACGAGACGGGGCAGGCGCTGGGTGCCCCCGCCGCCGGGAAGAAGCCCCAGCTTCACCTCCGGTAATGCGAGAACCGTCTTGGGATCATCACTGGCGATACGGTAATGGCAGGCCAGGGCTACTTCGAGACCACCCCCTAAGGCGGCGCCGTGGACGGCGGCTACAATGGGTTTGGGGAAAGCCGCCATCCTGTTCAGAAGGGCATGTCCACGGCGGCTCAGTGCTTTAGCTTCATCGGAGCTCGCTATGTCTTTGAATTTATCAATATCTGCGCCGGCGATAAAGTTGTCGGGTTTCCGGCTGATGAGAACAATCCCCTTTACGGTCTCATCTTTTTCAAGGCTGTCGAGAATTTCTGTGAATTTATCTACGAGGTCGATGGATATTTTATTGATCTTTTCACCCGGCTGGTCCAGCCAGACTACCGCCACTCCGTTTTCTTTTTCGATCTGTGCGTACGGCATGACAGCCTCCATATCATTTTTTCCGTTCCAGGATAATCGCATTTCCTGTGGCTCCCGCGGCGCAGGAAGCAATGAGGGCGAATTGCCCGTCTTCCCTGGCAAGACGGTTGGCGGCCGTAGTAACGAGCCTTGCTCCTGTCGCTCCAAAGGGGTGGCCCAGGGAGAGGGAGCCGCCCAGGGTGTTGAATTTTTCAAGGGGGACATCCCCCACTTTTTGGGATCGTCCGAGCTTTTCCCGGGCAAATTCATTTGACGCCAGACATTTCAGATTCGCGAGGATCTGTCCGGCAAAGGCCTCATGAAATTCAAAAACATCTATGTTCGAAAGCGCAAGCCCCATCATATCGAGGACCCTTGGTGTTGCATAGGCAGGTCCCAGGAGAAGTTCTTCGTAAGGATCCTGGGCCGTGTAGGCATAGGCCCGGATCGATGCCTTCACGGTGTATCCGAGCGATACGGCTACCTCTTCCTCCATGAGAAGAACGGCAGCGGCTCCGTCGGTAAGAAAAGAAGCATTTCCAGGTGTCACCGTTCCGTACTTTTTTACAAAAGCCGGTTTTAGGC
>Ga0105152_10000634_pt1 | contig 10853 bp, 8 predicted proteins | sample LakBais05cmmetaG_FD_81534 | JGI IMG/M metagenome (GOLD analysis project Ga0105152, IMG submission 81534) | Lake sediment microbial communities from Lake Baikal, Russia to study Microbial Dark Matter (Phase II) - Lake Baikal sediment 0-5 cm | ecosystem: Environmental > Aquatic > Freshwater > Lake...
ACAGGTGAATCCCATGCATTCCGAACTGATCGATACGCTCATTGTTAAAAACCAGTCAAAAATCATCTTTCTGATCATGGACGGACTCGGTGGTCTGCCGATGCCGAACGGAAATGAGACGGAACTCGAGGCCGCCCATACACCCAACCTCGACACCCTGGCCAAGCGATCCGTCTGCGGACTGCTGGATCCGGTGGGCTACGGCATTACGCCGGGCAGCGGTCCCGCCCATTTTGCCCTTTTCGGGTATGATCCCGTAAAAAACAGCATCGGCCGCGGGATTCTTGAAGGCGCCGGGATCGATTTTCCGATGACGGAAAAAGACCTGCTGGTTCGGATCAATTTTGCCACGGTTGATCGGCAGGGGTTTGTGCTGGATCGCCGCGCCGGAAGGATCGATGACGAGATCAACCGGCGGATCTGCCGGAAACTTCAGGAGCATGTCCATCTCGATGGCCGGGCGGAAGTGTTTTTCGAATCCGTCAGGGAGCACCGCGCCCTGCTCGTACTCAGAGGCGAGAAGTTGCGCGATGAGATCGCGGAAACCGATCCGCAGAAAACGGGCGTCCCGCCGGTTGCCCCCCGCGCCCTTGTTCCGGAGGCGGAACCGACTGCCGCCCTTTTTTCCGAACTGGTAGGCAAAGCCGGGAAGATCCTTGCCGATGAAGTCAGGGCAAACATGATCCTGCTCCGGGGATACGCCTGCTACCGTAAATACCCGTCGCTTGCCGAGCGTTTCGGACTGAAAGCCCTGGCGATTGCCGGTTATCCCATGTACCGCGGCATTGCCCGGCTGCTCGGGATGGAAATTGCGCCGCAGACGAATTCCATCGAAGCGAGTGTCGAGGTTCTGCGCGAAAACTACGCGAAGTATGACTTCTTCTTTCTCCATGTCAAACCTACGGATTCGCGCGGCGAAGATGGGAATTTCGAGGCGAAGGTCAAGGTCATTGAGGAGGTGGACCTCCTGCTGCCCCAAATGACAGCGCTGAATCCCGACGTCCTGGTCGTCACGGCCGATCACTCGACGCCGGCGGCCCTTGCTGCGCATAGCTGGCATCCCGTTCCCGTGCTGCTGGCCGCCCAGACCTGCCGTCCCGACCATGTAGAGCGATTTGGAGAACGGGCCTGCATCCAGGGCGGCCTGGGGCGTATGCCCATGATGTACCTCATGGGCCAGGCCCTTGCGCATGCAAGGCGTCTGGAAAAATTCGGTGCGTAACGCCCGCCTTCGAAAAAATTTCTCTTGACTTGCATCAATATGTAGTAGTATGCTTCAAGCACACCACAAGATGTTGCGTCGCAATCCTTCAAAAATTAAATACGCCAAGTAATTCCACTTCTAAATCACAGATGATATCGAGGCGGCAAGGAGGAGGTGACGAGGCGTATTGTACACACGTTGAGAAAGCCGACGACGCTGCCAACAAAGATAGCGCTTTGAGTTAGAAGTGGAATAAATCATTCAACAGGAGCCGTCATGCATCAAAAGATCCAGAAGCGGGATGGCCGTCTGGTCAAATTCGAAGCTGGGAAAATCACCAACGCTATTGCGAAGGCCGGTCTCGCGACGGGTGAATTTGAACAGACAGCGGCGAAAAAAATGACCATCAGGGTCCTCAGCCTGACGGAAAAGCTCTTTGACGACAAAATCATGAACGTGGAAGAGATCCAGGATGTTGTCGAAGAAGTGCTGCTGGATTCACCCTACCGCAAGACCGCCAAAGCCTATATCATCTACCGGGATCAGCATGCCCGCCTGAGGGAGATCGCCAACCGGATGGAGGTGGACCTGGTTGATCAGTATCTCAAGAAAACGGACTGGAAGATTCATGAGAACAGCAATATGGATTATTCGCTGCAGGGGCTCAACAACTATCTGTCTTCGGAGGTCAGCAAAGTTTACTGGCTCAACGAGATTTATTCCCCTCAGATCAGAAAGGCCCACAGCGAAGGCGATTTCCATATTCACGATCTGAGCCTGTTGTCTGTTTATTGTGTGGGCTGGGATTTGTACGATCTGCTGATGCAGGGTTTCAAGGGCGTATCCGGAAAGGTGGAAAGCAAGCCGGCCAAACACCTGCGCTCCGCCCTGGGGCAGGTGGTGAACTTTTTTTACACCCTGCAGGGAGAAGCAGCGGGCGCCCAGGCGTTTTCGAATTTTGACACGTTGCTGGCCCCGTTCATCCGCTACGACGGCCTGACTTACACGGACATCAGGCAGGCCCTGCAGGAGTTCATTTTCAACATCAATGTCCCCACGCGCGTGGGGTTCCAGACCCCCTTTACCAATGTGACGCTGGATGTGACGGTTCCGCAGTATTATGCCGGACAGAACGTCATGATCGGCGGGCAGCCGCAAAAGGAGACTTACCGGGAATTTCAGGAAGAGATGAACCTGTTCAACCGGGCCTTCCTTGAGGTGATGGCGGCCGGGGATGCCAAAGGTCGCGTGTTTACCTTTCCGATCCCTACCTATAATATCACGCGGAATTTCAACTGGGACGACCCGAATCTGGAGGGACTCTGGGAAATGACGGCCAAATACGGCGTTCCCTATTTTTCCAATTTTATCAATTCAGACATGAACCCGGAAGATGCCCGCAGCATGTGCTGCCGGCTGCGTATCGACAACCGGGAGCTCGAAAAGCGGGGCGGCGGTCTTTTCGGTTCCAATCCACTGACGGGCTCCATTGGCGTCGTCACGATCAATATGCCGCGGATCGGCTATCTGTCGAAGACGGAGGAGGCCTTCGTCGGTCATCTGGAAAGGTTGATGTTTACAGCCAAAGAGAGCCTGGAGACGAAGCGCAAAGTGCTCGAAAATTTTACTGACAGGAATCTCTATCCCTACACAAAGCACTACCTCAGGGACGTCAAGAGCCGCTTCGGCGAATACTGGAAAAATCATTTTGCCACCATCGGCTTGGTCGGCATGAATGAGGCCTGCCTGAATCTGCTGGGCGTCAATATCGGCGCCCCGGAGGGACAGGCGTTTGCCCTCAGGATCATGGATTTCATGCGCAACAAATTGATCGCGTACCAGCAGGAAACGGGGAATAACTATAATCTGGAATCCACGCCGGCCGAAGGGACGTCCTACCGTCTGGCGAGGATGGACAAGAGAAAATATCCCGACATTGCCTGCGCCAATGAGCAGCAGATTCGGGAGCGGGGTGCTGAACCCTATTACACCAATTCAACGCAACTGCCGGTCGATTTTACCGATGACGTCTTTGAGGCCCTGGATTTGCAGGATCCCATACAGACAAAATATACCGGTGGAACCGTTTTTCACACCTTTATCGGTGAACGCATCTCCGACCCTGCGGCAGTCAAAAGGCTTGTGCACAGGATCTGCACAAATTATCATCTGCCCTATCTGACATTCACGCCCACCTTCAGCATCTGCCCCTCTCATGGCTATCTGAGCGGCGAGCAGCAGACCTGCCCGACCTGTGAGGAGTCCTGCGAGGTCTATTCGCGGGTCGTGGGTTACCTGCGTCCGGTCAAACAGTGGAACAAGGGCAAGCAGGAGGAGTTTGCGGCCCGGAGGTCCTACCGGGTTTGATTATTCCGTCCGGGTTCCCTAATGATTGTGGATTTAACAGGAGCGCTGTCCGGGCATGAAGATCGGCGGCCTGCAGAAAGTATCCCTCATCGACTACCCCCGACGGATTTCCGCCGTCCTTTTCACGCAGGGGTGCAACTTTCGCTGTCCTTACTGTCATAATCCGGAACTCGTTGCTCCCGACCGCTACGGTGAAACGCTTTCCGAGAAGGACATTCTCGCATTTCTTGACCGGCGCCGCGGAAAACTCGATGCGGTCACCCTCTCCGGCGGCGAACCGACGCTGCAGCCGGACCTGCTGTCTTTTGCCGGCCGGATCCGGGAATATGGCTATCTCATCAAGGTGGACACCAACGGGTCGCGTCCCGATGTTCTGGAAAAGCTCATTGCCGCCGGGCTCGTGGACTATCTGGCCATGGATATCAAGGGGCCGCTGGAAAAATATAAATGCATCACGAATTCCGACATTCAACCGGAAACGATCAAGCAAAGTATTGAATTAATTATGGCTTCAGGAATTCAATGCGAGTTCCGCACCACGGTGGTGAAATCCCTGTTCAAGGACGGGGATATTTCCCGAATCGCAGCGCTCGTTAAAACGGCGCGGCTTTTTGTCTTGCAGGGCTTTGTTCCTTCCAAGACGCTGGACAGGCGGTTTCTGGAGGAGGCGCCCTTTTCCCGGGAAGAGCTTGATCAGCTCCGGCAGGGCATCAAGAAAGATATCCCCCATGTCCTGATTCGATGATATAAGCTTCAAGGCAAACCGCTTCGAAGCAACAAATCCCAGGCAGCGCCCGCGCCTTGAATTATGCCGGTGCTTGTGCCGCGCTGTCCGGACTCGCTACGGACCTGCTTGAACTTGTTTGTCAACGAACAAATCCATGTCGATCATGCCCGGAAAGAGTTGACGCCGCCACAGCTTGATCAACCATGATTTTATTTCTTAATGTCTTTTATTTCCTTCTCGATTTCGAGCGCCCGGCTGCTGTCTTTCGGGAAATGGGGCAGGGCGGACTGGAAGTGGAACAGGGCGCTGTCCTTTCTCTTCTTTTCCTTGAAAAAGCGGCCGAAGTAGTAATGGGATTCCCCGGGGTGATTCGTCCTTCCATAGGTCATGGCCATATTGTAGTAGATGTCCACGTCGGCGATTATTCTCGTCTCCAGTGTCCGGTATAGAGCGAGCGCTGATGCATAGTCGCCTGTTGCCGCATAGGCCCTGGCGAGCCAGGAAAGCGCATTCTCGTTTTTTTTGTTCAGCTCATAGGCCTTGCGCAGCAGTATGACGGCTTCTGCGGGTTGGCTTGCGCGGAAATATATGATCCCCGTATCCCGGACGATATCTTCATCATCAGGGGCCAGTCTCAGGGCTTTTTGAAAAGTTTTCATAGCCGGGGCAATCGCCCCCGTTTTCTCCTGCAAGAGGGCCAGTCCATAAAGGATGTCCACATCATCGGGATTATTCTTCAGGTCGTCTTCATATTTTTTCAGCGTGACATCGAGGTTCTTATTGTCAAGCGCCAGAATGGCCTGAATTCTTTTCAAACCCCCGATAATCGATTCCTTTCCGTTTTGCCGCCGATAGGTTGTCTGCAGCATGCCGTCCAGATAACGGATTCGTTCATCCGTACCGGGGTGGGTAAAGAAATAGGATGGAATCGAGTTTGAGTAAAATTCGTACCGCCGCATGATCTTCAGAAAATCGACCATGGCTTTGCCCTCGTAGCCGCTTTGAACGAGATAAGCCATTCCCAGCCGGTCCGCTTCTTCTTCATGCTCCCGGCTGTATTGAAGGCTCATATGCGTGGCCGTTGCCATCGTCATGGCGGCGAGGGCGGCGGTGGCTTGCCCTCCGCCCCCAAAAAGCGCGCCCGCCAAAAGGGCGGCCAGGGTGGCGATGCTTATCTTCCCGGACTTTTCGGCCATGCTGGCAATATGCCGGGCGTTGACATGCGCGATTTCGTGCGCCAGAACACCGGCCAGCTCGCTCTCTGTTTCTACAAGATTGATGAGTCCCCGAAAGACATAAACATAACCGCCGGGCGTCGCAAAGGCGTTGATGCCCGAATTTTTAATGACGGTAAACCGGAAGTCAAAAATAGGTTTGCTGCCGGCAAGCAATCGGGCGCCCAGACGAGTAATGTAATTTTCCACCCGTGCATTCCGCTCCTGATAACCGTGTTTTTCCAGCTTTTCATACAATTCCTTGCCGGCTTTCTTTTCCTCTTCAATGGTCAGAGCGCATGCGGACGCTGCGGTAAAAAGGAGCAGCAGGCCGACGACAGCGCGAACGATCCATTTCCTGATTTTTTGCGGGGCTGAATGGATCATCAAACGACCCTCTTTCAAAAGTCTTAACACCTGGAATCAGAATTCGACGGTGCTTTCCAGGCGGGAATATGTTAAAGGCGACAAGAAAACAGCGATTGCACTTTATATGAAAGCGCCTGTTCGTTCAAGAGATATCGCAAAACCCGCGGTTGAGGTGGAAGATTGAAAAAAGAGCCTTTGATTACCATCGATGGGCCGGCGGGCTCGGGAAAAAGCACGGTCGGCAGGCTGCTGGCGAAAAGGCTCTCCTGTCTCTATCTGGATACCGGTGCCCTGTACCGGGCTGTGGCCTACCAGGCAATCAGGAACGGGATTTCCGCCACGGACGAAGAAGGGATCGCAGCGCTGTGCCGACGGACGGAAATCCGGCTTAACCGGGTTGACGATATCCTGAAGGTGTCCGTCGATGCGCAAGACGTGACCGAAAAGATCAGGACGGAGCCCGTCGGTTTGCTTGCATCAACCCTGTCGGCCTTGCCGGCGGTTCGTTCATCGCTGCTGACGATTCAGCGCGAGTCCGGGAAAAACGGGGGAATCATTGCCGAAGGTCGGGATATGGGGACTGTGGTCTTTCCCGATGCGGACTGGAAGTTCTTCCTGGATGCGGATGTCGAGGAACGGGCCCTGCGTCGTTATATGGAATTGGTCGGGCGTGGCGAAAAAGTGGACTATCCGTCCCTGAAAAAGGACTTGCTGCGCAGGGACAGACAGGATCGTGAAAGAGCCGTCGCTCCGCTCAAGGTTCCTGAGGGAGCGATCATGATCGATTCCACGCGACTCGGTATTGAAGCGGTCGTCGAAGCCATGCTGGCGGCAATCCGGGAACAACGATGAATGCGACGTCACTTTTTTCTTCAATTTGCTTGATATTTCATAATCCCTGTGTTATCTCTCCACGCTCATATCAGTGATCCTATCAGAGGGGGGAAGGTTTAATGGTTAACGATAACAACACGATTTCAGAACAAGGAACAGAAAAGGAGGAAAACGCGGAACTGCTGATGGGTGTTGCAGTTGCAGCACGGACCCTGGGAAAAGATGAAGACATCGGGTTCAAGGAACTCTATGAGCAGAGCCTGCAGAATGTTCAGCTTGGCGCCGTGGTCACCGGCAGGGTCGTCCAGATCAACACGGATACCGTGATGGTGGATGTGGGATGGAAGACGGAAGGCTATATCCCTGCGAGAGAGATCAGGGATGAGCAGGGAAACATCAGCGTTGCTGTGGGCGATGAAATTGAAGTTTTGGTCGATCGCCGTGACGGCGACGGCAATCTTGTCCTGTCACGGGATAAGGCGGCGAAGATCAAGATATGGGATGATGTAAAGATCGCCTGTGAACAGAACAAGCCCATCCAGGGAACCGTTCTATCCAGAGTCAAGGGAGGGCTCTCGGTGGATATCGGCATCCCGGCCTTTCTCCCCGGTTCTCAGGTTGACATCCGGCCGATCAGGGATCTTGACAAGTTTGTCGGTCAGGCGATGATGTTCAATGTCCTCAAGTATGACCGCAAGCGAAATAATGTCGTTCTCTCGCGAAAATCCATTCTGGAACTGGAACGCGAAGTGGAAAAAGTGGAAACCCTGGAGCGCCTGGAAGCGGGAAAAATCGTTGAAGGCATCATCAAAAATATAACGGATTACGGTATTTTCATTGATCTGGGCGGCATTGACGGCCTGCTGCATGTGACGGATATTTCGTGGGGCCGGATCACTCGCCCGGCGGATAACTTCTCAAGGGGGGAAACCATCCGCGTAAAGGTCCTTTCCTTTGACCGGGAAAAGGAACGCGTTGCCCTCGGGCTCAAGCAGTTGGTGGAAAATCCCTGGGAAACGATTGAATCGCGGTACCTGGTCGGCGCCGTTGTAGCCGGCAAAGTGGTGAATGTCACAGACTACGGCGTCTTTGTGGAACTTGAACCGGGCGTGGAAGGTTTGATCCATATCTCCGAGATGTTCTGGACGCGCGAGATGAAGCATCCCTCCAAGGTGTTGGGTGTCGGCGACCTGGTTAACGTGATGGTATTGGAGGTCAATGCGGCGCCTAAACGCATCTCGCTGGGACTGAAGCAAACCACGCAAAACCCCTGGGAAACATTGAAAAACAAGTATCCGGAAGGGACGATTATCAAGGGGGTCATTCGGAATATTACCAATTTCGGCATCTTTGTTGGTGTTGAGGATGGAATTGACGGATTGATCCACATGTCAGATATTTCCTGGAAACACCGCGTCAAGCATCCCTCGGAACTCTTCAAAAAGGGCCAGGAAATCGAAGCCATGGTATTGAATATCGATGTGGCAAGCGAGAAGTTTTCTCTCGGCGTCAAGCAGATTGAAAAAAATCCATGGGATGAACTCGACCAGAAGTATGCCATTGGAACCGTCCTGAGCGGCAAGGTCACGAATTTGACTGATTTTGGAATTTTCATCGAGCTGGAAGAGGGGATTGAGGGTTTGGTCCACATTTCCGAGATCAGCCAGAAGCGCATCAAGGCCTCTTCGGATCTGTTCGCGGTGGGGGATATTGTTTCGGCTGTGGTCAAGAATGTGGATCTTAAAAACAGAAAGATCCGGTTGAGCATCAAAGAGCTGGAAGCCCCGTCCCCGCAGGAGACGCCGCCTGCCGCTTCCTATCTCAATAACCGCGAAAACGTCGGATCGAGCCTCGGCCTGGCGTTGGCAGATATAAAAATTGAACTCAAAAGTTAATCTTCTTTGGATTAACCTTCTATCATGAGAAAGCATCCGGTCATTCTCGGTCTTTGCCTGCTCCTGCTGGTCGGCCTCTTCTTTTTGCTGTTGACGGCCCTGGGTGGGGGGCTTTTCGGGAAGCGCAGCCTGGGATGGGGCGAACATGTCGGGGTCGTTACCGTCGAAGGGATCATTCGAAATTCCCGGGAGATTATCAAACAACTCGATGACTTCGGCAAGGACAACAGCGTCAAGGCAATCGTTGTCCGTATCGATTCACCAGGAGGCGGGGTCACCCCCTCCCAGGAAATTCACGACGCCATCCTGACTACGAAAAAGAAAAAGAAGGTGGTTGCTTCGATGGGAGCGATCGCAGCATCGGGCGGTTATCTGATCGCCTGTGCGGCGGATCGGATCGTGGCCAATCCGGGTACGGTGACCGGCAGCATTTCGGCCATCATGCATTTTGCCAACGTGGAAGAGCTGCTGAAGAAAATTGGGATGAAATCGTCCGTCGTTAAAAGCGGCCGGTTCAAGGACATCGGGTCGCCGACGCGGCCCATGACCGAGGAAGAAAAAGAATTGATCCAATCCCTTATTGATGACACCTATGATCAGTTCCTGGATGTCGTGGCAAAGGGCAGGCGGATTTCCAAAGAAGATTTACGCAAGATTGCCGATGGCCGCCTTTTTACGGGGAGGCAGGCGCTGAAGCTTGGCCTCGTCGATGAGCTTGGCGATCTGAGTCATGCCGTCCGTCTCGCCGGGACCCTTTCGGGCATCAAAGGCGAGCCTGACGCTGTCTATCCCGCGAAAAAGAAGCTGAGTCTCTGGGAACTGATTCTCAATCAGTCCGTCACAGCGCTGTTTGAAGCAATGAAGCAGGGTGAGACCCGTTCGGAGGGATTGAATTATCTATATGAACGATAGAGATATTAAGCCATGACGAAAAAAGATCTGATCCGGAAGGTGCAGGATCGATTAAGGGATTGTCCGCCAAGGGATGTGGCTTTTGCGGTGAATGTTCTCTTTGCCGCCATGACGGAGGCGCTCAAGAAGGATGAGCGGATCGATGTGCGCGGATTCGGCAGCTTTACCGTTCGGAGCCGCCATGCCCGCAAGGCCAGAAATCCCCGAAGCGGCGCTGCGGTTCAGGTTGAGGCGCGGCGAGCGCCTTTCTTCAAGGTGGGGAAGGATATTAAAAAAAGGATGAATGCGCCGGAATGAACACGAAGACCATTTTGCTGGAGAAGAAAACAGGCTACGCCGTCGTCACCCTGAACCGTCCGAAGGAAATGAACGCCCTTTCGCGGGCCATGCGCGATGAACTCGAAGACTGTTTTATCACGCTCGAAGGAGATCCGGACGTCAGGGTCATTATTCTTACAGGCGGCGATTATGTCTTTTCGGCAGGGATAGACATCAAGGAAATGGCCGCTCTGCCGGACCGTGGCACGGATGATTTCTTTAAATCCATTATCGGCTACCTGAAGCGTATCTACACCTGCCGGAAGCCGGTCATTGCGGCGGTAGGGGGAATCGCCCTGGGTGGAGGTTTTAACCTTGCGATTGTCTGCGATCTGATCATCGCCTCAGAATCGGCCATTTTCGGACACCCTGAACTGAAATTCGGATTGAACCCGCTTTTCAATCCCTTGCGGCAGATTGTCGGGCTGGCCAAGGCCAAGGAAATCACCATGCTTGGCGAACCGTTGGGGGCGAAGGAAGCCCTCCGGATCGGTCTCGTGAACAAGGTTGCCCCGCCGGAAACATTTATGAGAGAAGCGATGATCATGGCGGAAGAATTGTCCAAGCGGTCGGCGAATGCCGTCGAAGCCGTTAAAAAGGTATCTTTCGTGGCGCCGCAGCTCGATCCAGGCTCGGCTCTGGATATGGAATTCGCCATATCCAACCTGCTGTTTTCAAAGCCCGAACGAAAAGCGCACATGCATGAATTTATTTTTATCGAACAGATGAAGAAACGCGGACAGAAATAAAGCGTCAGGCCACATCCCAGTCATTGTCGGGTGACGCGAAGTCCCGCAGTTGATCTCTTCGTTTCTTGTGTTGCAGTTTTTTCAGGGCCTTCGCTTCGATCTGCCGGATTCTTTCCCGGGTCACGCCCATCATTTCGCCCACTTCTTCGAGCGTGAAGGGGACGAAGTTACAGGGCACCCAGGTGCAGTTCAGAAATCCCTCGTTTTTTAGCCGCCATTCGCAGGTTGAATCTTCGCAGACCGCTTCAACGAGCCCTCCCCGCT
>Ga0105152_10000635_pt1 | contig 10841 bp, 8 predicted proteins | sample LakBais05cmmetaG_FD_81534 | JGI IMG/M metagenome (GOLD analysis project Ga0105152, IMG submission 81534) | Lake sediment microbial communities from Lake Baikal, Russia to study Microbial Dark Matter (Phase II) - Lake Baikal sediment 0-5 cm | ecosystem: Environmental > Aquatic > Freshwater > Lake...
AAAACTCCCTCGAGCGATGGGTGACGCCCTCGTCGCCGGAAATCGCCCGCTACGGGGACTTCCTCGAGCAATTCGGCGGCGGCGCCGCCCTCCTGGTCGTCCTCCGCGACCCCGGAGGATTCGAGAGCGATGCGGCCCGCGACGCGCTGATGGCCCTCTGGGACCGGCTGACGGAGCTCCGGGACGTCGACGGCGTCTCGGTTTATCCGCCCCCCGTCTACCGGTTGAAACGCCGTCTCGACAAGAGCATCGCCGTTTTCATCGTCGGGTTCACCCCGCCTTCCCGTTTGAACCCCAACCGACCCGAACTCATGAAGGCCGTCCGGAACCTGTTGAAGAATGTCCCCCTCGAATCGCATCTCGCGGGCACGGGGGTGCTCCACGAAGCCATCAACGAGGAGACGCAAAAATATACCCTCTCCTTCATCGGCCTGGGCCTGCTTTTCCTGATGGCCCTCCTCCTGCTCGTCTTGAAGAGCCCCAAGGCCTTCCTGATGACCATGGGCGTCTCCGCCGGCGGCGTTTCGACGCTCCTGCTCGCGGCGGCGGTCTTCCGCATCCCCCTCAGCATGGTCACCGTGATCCTCCCGGTCCTCGTCCTTTTCTACGGCACGTCCGGCTCGCTCCACGTCCTGTTCCACCGCGGGGACTTCCGGAAGGTCGTGGCGCCCTGCTTCATGGCCGTCCTGACCACGGCCATCGGCTTCCTGACCTTCTGGCCGAGCCGCATTCCGCTCCTGAAGGATTTCGCCGTTCTCGGGACCGCGGGGATCGCCGGCGGCTTCGCCTGGGCTCTTCTCCTCTTTTTCCCCAGGCGTTACGCCTTCGAGCCGCGGGCCGATATCGAGCGCATCTTCCGGCGTTTCCCGGTCTTCTCGAGTCGGTCGATCCTCCTCGTCTTCCTGGGAGTGGCGGCGGCCATGGTCCCGGGCATCCTGAAGCTCAAGGCCGACATCTACAGTCTCGACATCATTTCCCCATCCAACCCGCGCGTCATCGACCACCATTTCGTCGAGCGCAACGTCAGCCGTTACGTCCCCCTGGAATACACGGTCGAGATCGACAAGGCCGACCCCCGGGAGCTCAACGGCTGGATATCGGCCGTCCTCGAGCTCGACGAGGTCGACGGGGCGGTGAGCTATCTCAGCTTTCCCTCTGCGGAACGGCCGAAGTCCCGCTACGTGTCGCCGGACGGCCGCACGGGACGCGTCACGTTCCTCATCCCGACGCTCTCGACCAGCCGGGGATTGGCGCTCGCGGACAGGATCGCCGGCCTGGCCGCGGCGAAAATGCCGGGCGTCCGGCCGAGCGTCAACGGCTACGTGACCCTCTACGCGGTCGTCGCCGATGAGCTCAAGAAGGCCTTCGTGGGCAGCCTGGCCCTCGCCTTCGCGCTGATCTTCCTGGTCATGGCCGTCTTTCTGAGGAACGCGCGGCTGTTCGCCGCGTCCATCCTCCCCAATGTCATTCCCGTCGCCTGCGTCATCGGCCTGATGGGCTGGTCGGGGCTGACGCTGAACATGGCCACCGTGCCCATCGGCTGTCTCATGCTCGGTATCCTCGTGGACAACACCTTCCACCTCCTGTTCTGGTATAAAAAAACGGGCGGCCTCCGAGAGGCCTTCCGCGAGGCCGCACCCGGCATGGTCCTGACGATGGCGATCCTCTCTGTCGGGTTTTCGGTGTTCCTCTTCGCCTCGTCTCCGCCGATCCGCTATTTCGGCATTCTAAGCCTGGCCACCCTGGCCGCCGGGCTGGCCGGGGACTGCATCCTCCTGCCGGTCCTGGTGCGGATGCTGGACTCCAAAGGAACCCGGAGGTCCGAAAATGCCTAGGCCCCAGGACCCGGACGAACGTTTCGACAGGATCCTAGGTTCGGACCTGGACCTTTCGGTCTTGCCCGTCCCGAACCTGGCCGTCCTTCTCTTCCGGCCGCTGGGCCACCGGGACGAGCGGAGCGAAGTGATCATCAGCCATGACGGCCCCGCGCTCGTCCGCGTCTCACTCCGGCGGCTTCGTTTCGTCGCCGCCCGGATGCTCGGTGAGTTCCGGAAGAAGGGCATCCGGCCCGGGACGACGGTCCTGCTGGCCTCCGTTTCCGGGGGGAACGAGATGTTCACCGCGCTGACGTTCACCGCCCTGGCGGTCTACGGCGTGAGGACCCTTCTCCCCATGTTCGTCGAAACGGGGCCGCTCGAAGAATGGCTCGACCTGGCCGGCTGCGCGGCCGTCATCGTCCCGGAACGGGACATCGCCTCCCTCGACGGCCACGACAAGGAAAAGTCGATCGTCCGGGACATCAAGGCGGCCGCCCTCAGGAAGGGGCTGCCCTGCTATGATCCCTTGGGGGATTTCGGATTGCGCGATGGACTCACCTGCGACATTCCGGACCCCATGCCGGACGCGCCTCCCGACCGGGAAGTCGCGGAGGCCATCGCCGCGACAGCAGCCGGGACGGAAGCCCTGGTGCTGACGACGTCGGGCTCCTCGGGCAAGTCGAAGCTGGTCGTCTACGAGCAGGGCGCCTTCATCCGGAACTGCCTGAGCTGGCAGGAGGCGGGCTTCTACGCGCCCGACAAGCTGGGCGGCCGCGGCTTCACGCCCTTGTTCACCCATTCGATGGGGATCCGGGCCTATTTCAACGCCCTGTGGTCGGGGTCTGCCGTGTGTCTCATCAACACCGAATGGTTCGAGGAAAAACCCGAAACTGTCCGCTATTTCCTCCTCCGGATGATGCCGGAACACGTCACCGGAGGGCCCGCCGTATACAACCTGCTGCTGGAGCTCATGCGCAACTTCCCCGAGATGAAGGACCGGCTCAAATCAAGCCTGAAAACCGTCGTCATAAGCGGCGCCCGCGACGAGGGCAGAACGGCCAAGGCCGTCCGATCGGCCCTCGGCCTCTCCCTCCATAACGCCTTCGGCATGACCGAGACCCAACAGGTCCTGAGCACCGTGCTCTTCGACGACGCCACCGAGGACGACCGCAAGTCGCTCGGACGGCCCCTCCCGGGCGTGGCCGTCGGGCTGAGGAAGATGCCGGATGAGCCCGGCCTTTACCGGCTCTACGTGAGCTCGCCCTTCGGCTGCAAGTCCATACTCGGGGAGGCCGCGGACGCCGATGCGGCCGGGGGGTTCCTCGACACGGGCGACATCGTCCGGCTGGCGGACGGAGACAGGCTCGTCTACATCGGAAGGGACGGGCTCGATTTCATCAAGGACGGGTTCGGCGTCAAGATCCCGCTCGCGTCCATGAGGGAGCATTATGCCGCCCTCCACCGGAAGGCCATCCACGTCGAGTATTTCCCGATGCGCGACAGCCCCGGGCTGGCCGCCCTGGTCTTCGTCGCCGGCGGGCCCGAGGCGATCGTAACGGTGACCGACAAGGGCGTCCTTAGCGAGTTTTCGAGGGTCGTCGCCGGGACGAACGCCCGGCTCTTCAAGGACCTGGAGCCGTTCGAGTTCCGGCACCGCGTTGTCCGGCGCCTGGCCCTGACCGCAGGGGCCGTGCCCCGAACGAGAAAGGGCAGCGTCTCGCGGTGCGGGATCGAGACCGGCTTTCGGGAAACGATCGCCGGGCTGACCGACTCTCAGTCCCTGCCGCCCGGGGTGGAGTCCTGCGGGGACGGGCGCTTCGCGTCGGAGAGGTTCACGCGCGTCCTCAATCCCTACGTCGGGAGCATGCTGGCCGGGCTGCGGATGGACCACACCTACCACAGGGCCAAAAAGGACTCCCTGTTCACGTTCGTAGAGGGGCGGGAGGTCGAGGTCCTGGACCTCGTCGGCGGCTACGGGACGAACCTCCTCGGGCACAACCACGGGGAGCTCAAGGCGGCCGCAGCCGCCTTTCTCGAGGCCGACGACATCCCCCTGTCGGACCAGGCGAGCATCCAGGAGCACGCCGCGAAACTGGCAGAGGAGCTGGCGACGACGGTGGGCGCGGCGACGGGGCGGGACTACGGCGTCCTGTTCGCGTCCTCCGGGTCGGAGGCCGTCGAGATGGCCCTCCACCACGCAGCCCTGGAATGGCGGAAGAAACTGGAGAAGATGGAACAGGACGAGCTCCAGAAGTTCGGCGGTGAGGCCGGAAGCCGGCTGGCCACGGTCTGGGAAGAGAACAGGAAGGTCCTCGGCGACGTCCGCCTGAGCGTGGTCACGCTGAAAAGCGCCTTCCACGGCAATTCCTCCGGCCCCCGCTCGCTGCTCGGAAGCGACGAACAGCGCCGCCCGTTCGCCAACATCACGGGCCTCGAACGCATCCCGGTCGACGATCAAGCGCCCGACTGGAAGGACGGGCTCGACCGCGGCCTGGCCGGGGCACGGGTCAAGCTCCGGAGGATCGCCGCCCCGAACGGGGGCGAATGGCGCCTGGAGGAGTTCGCCGTCAGCACGGTCGTCGCGGCCATCGTCGAGCCGGTCGTAGGCGAAGGCGGCGTGAGGGCGGTCGACCCGGAAGTCCTCGGCTGCCTTGGGGCGTTCGATTTCCCCTTGATCATCGACGAGATCCAGTGCGGCCTGGGCCGGACGGGGTCCTTCCTCGCGTCCCAAGGGGCCGCCGGCGACTATTACCTGTTCGGGAAGGCCCTCGGCGGGGGCATCGAAAAGATCTCGGCCGTGCTCATCGACAAAAAGCGCTTTCAGGAAGACTTCGGAAAATACTACGTCTCGACCTTTTCGAACGGCGGTCTCGCGGCGCGCGTCGCGCTGAAGGCCCTGTCGGTCATCAAGAGCGACCGGGTGCCCGAGCGGGCCGCGAGGCAGGGAGCCAAGCTTCTGGAGAAACTGAACGCCGTCCGAGAGGCCTTTCCCTCCGTCATAGAGGAGGTCACCGGCCGCGGCCTCATGCTGGGGGTCCGCTTCGGGGATTTCTCGAAAAGCGACAACATCACCCTCCGGGCCCTCGGCGGGCGGAAGGTCGCCGGATATCTTTTCTCGGCCTACCTGCTCCGGCAGTTCCGGGTCCGGGTCCTGCCGACGCTGTCCGCACCGAACACCCTGAGGGTCGAGCCCTCCGCCTACATCACGGACGAGGAGATCGGCCGGGTCGCCGGCGCGTTCGAAGAGCTGGCCCGAAGGATCGAGGAGAGGCGGATGTACGAGCTCTGCCTGCCGCTCATGGACGGCGACCCCTTCGACGACAACAAGGGGAAGGAAGCGCGGCCGGGCGTCCTTCACTCGCGGCTCGACGAGCCGGCGGAGGGGGCTGTCCGGGTGGCCTTCATCGCCCATTTCAGCCGGCCGGCCGAGGAGCTCCGGATCATGGAGAAGGACTTCGCCCGGGCCTCGGACACCGGTCTCCGCATCCTGTTCAACCGTCTGCAGGCAGTGATGGAGATGAAGCCGTTCGTCCTCTTCTCGAAAAACATGTTCGGCGGGCGGGTCCATTTCAGCTTCATCACTCTGCCGGCGGACTCGGCCGAGCTCGAGCGCCTGCACCGGCTGGGAAAGGGACGGCGGGTCGTGGCCAAGGTCCAGGAGGCCGTCGACATGGCCGCCCGCGGCGGCGCCGCCGTGATCGGCCTGGGCGGATACGCGTCGATCCTCAGCCGCAACGGCCTCGGGCTCGTCGAGCCGGAGGGGACGAGGGTCGTCACCGGGAACACGCTGACGGCCGCCTCCGGCCTCCGCCGCCTGGGCGAGGAGATCCGGAAGCTGCGGGAGGGGCGGGCGAAGCTGACCCTGGGGATCGTCGGGGCCTCCGGGAACATCGGCTCCATCGTCACGGAATGCCTGATCAGGACCAACGGCCTCTTCTGCAGAGCGGTCCTGGTGGATAGGAAGAAGGCGAAGCTCGAAGCCTTCGCCGCCGGCCTCGACCGGGGGAATTTCTCGGGGACGCTCGAGCTGGCCGCGGACCTCGGCCCGCTCAAGCAGTGCGACGTCATCGCCGTGGCCACCAACACCAACGACCCGATCATTTTCCCCCACCACATCAACGACGGGGCCCCCGTGGTGATCGCGGATGTTTCCATCCCCTCGGCCCTGGCCCCCGGGGTGGCCCGCATGCCCAACGTGACGGCCCTCCCCTTCGCTTCGTATGTCACTCTGCCGGACGACCCGGATTTCGTCATCAGTTCGCACACCCCGAAGGGCGCGACGTTCTGCTGCGCCGGCGAGGCCATGCTCTGCGGGCTCGAACCCCTCGACGTTCCCCTCAGGGGGAACATCACCGCGCGCGCGATCGAGGCCGTGACGGCGGCGGCGGAAAAGTTCGGCCTATTCGAGAAATTGGGGGCGATCGAAGGCTTTCGGTCGGACCGCGCGTCATGAAACCTCCCTACAACTACGGCCTCTCCCAGGAGGACGCCCTGACCGAGCGGCGGGCGCTCGACATCCGGGAGGGCGATCGCCTCCTCTGTGTCGCCAGCGCCGGGGAGGTCCCGCTCAACCTGCTCGCCCTGGGGCCCGTCGCGATCGAAGCGGTCGACATTTCTCCGGCCCAGCTGTTTCTCTGCCGGCTGAAGCTCAGCGCCTGCCGGGCCCTGGAGCCGCTCGAGGCGGCCGCGCTCCTGGGCTTCATGGACGCCTCGGCTGAAAAACGGAGGCGCCTTTTCGACCGGACGGCGGCCTTCCTGGGTGACGACGAGAAGGGCTTCTGGGCGGCCAACATGCCCGCCGTCAAAAGGGGTCCCGTCCGCGCCGGCCGTTTCGAGAGATACCTCGGGCGGTTCAGCCCGGCGGCCCTGGCGGTCCTCGGGGAAAGAAAGCTGAGGCGCCTCTTCGAGCAGGACACGGTCGCGGCCCAGAGGAACTACTTCGACCGGTTTCTGAGCACGGCCATTCTGAAGGTCCTCTTCAAGGTCGCGTTCCATCCCCGCCTTTACCGCAAGCGGGGGATCGCCGAGGAAGGGCTCCGGCACGGAGGAAAGCGCGACATCGCGGAATTCTTCTACGGCCGGTTCCGGGATTTCTGCGCCTCGACCCCGGCCCGGAGGAACCCCTACCTGCAATTTTTCTTTTTCGGGCGCGTCCTGTTTCCCGAAGCGCTCCCCGAATACTTATCGGAGGAAGGGATGCGGCGGGTCCGGGAAAGCCACGCGAGTATCGCCTGGCGGCTGGAGTCCTATCGGGAAGCCGTGGACAAGAGCCCTCCGGGCTGGTTCAACAAGTTCCACCTGTCCAACATCGGCGACTGGATGGGCCCCGAGGAATATGCCGGGCTGCTGGCCCTCGTCTGCGCCAAGGCCGCACCGTCGAGCCGGGCGATCTCCCGCTATATCCATCTGGACCATCCGCTTCCGGAAGCGCTGAGGGAGCGCATCGTCCGGCGGGACGACCGCGGCGAGGAACTCGTCAGGTCCGACCGGTTTCCCTTTTATAACCTCGTGGTCATGGAGTTGCGACGATGAGCGCGGCGGAGGAGTATCATCTGAGAAAGATCTCCCGGGAGTGGAACTGGGAGATGCTCCGGATCCTCGGCGAAACCCCGGTCGAAACCCCGGGGCTGAGCATCGTCTTCGACCGGCAGCCCGATATTTTCGCGATACCGCGTCTCTTTTCGGAGCGGGTGGAGTGCGTCGGTTTCTTCCGCGGAGCGAGCCTCGCCGGCTTCGCCATGCTCATGTTCCAGCACCGGCTCGTCAACGGGACGCCCCGGACCGTGGCCTATTTCGGGAACGCGCACGTCAAAAAGGAGGCTCGGGGCCGGGGATTCGCCAATCGGGCTGCGGGCTATCTCTCAAGGGAGATGCGCGGCGTTTGCGACCTGGGCTACGCCGTCGTCATGGCGGGGAACCGGGCCGCCGGAAGGTTCATCGGCAGGGACTGGCCCGACCAACCGAACCTCGTCCACTCCAAAGTCATCGCGACGCTCCGCGCGAAGAGCATCCTGGTCATGGGGCGGAAGAGAGAGGGCGACGGATACCGGGTCCGGCGCGCGGAACTCTCCGATGTGGACGCCATGGTCGGCCTGCTTCGGGACGAGTTCCGGGCTCGGCTCTTCGCCCCGGTCATCGACAGGGAATCGTTTCTCCGCAACTTACACGTCAGGCCCGGATGCGACCTTTCCCATTATTACGTCGCGGAACGGGACGGCGAGGTCGTCGGGACGTGCGCGGCCTGGGACACCGGCGGATTGAAGCAGAACCGGATCGTCCGCTACGGGCGAAAGCTCAAATGGCTCAGGGCCGCTCACGCGGCCGCGGCCTCCCTGCTGGATTTTCCCCCGCTGCCCAAAGCAGGCGGAACGACCAAGGAAGCGACTGTCACCGACTGCGCCGTCCGCGGCAGGGACCCCGAGATCCTGGAGGCCTTGCTGTCGAGGATCCATAACGACTGCGCGCAAAAGAAATATAATCTGCTGATCGTCGGCAGCTGCGGCCAGGACCCTCTGCTCCGGGCGACGAAGAGGTTCCTGGGGCAGACGACGGTCTCCGAGATCGTTCTTTTCTCGACCGACCCCTCTCTCCTCGCGGAGGGCCGGATCGACGCGTCCCTGCCGTATGTCGACCTAGCCATGCTCTGATACCGCGGGCTGGGGTCAGGCGTCCCTCCGCCGCGCAAAACTGGACGGTCAAGCGGGAGGCACGAGCCCCTTCAGAAGGCCGGGAAGCGCCTCATCCAGGAATTCCGCGGGAGAGACGATCGAAAACGGCAGGCGGTTTTTCTTGATCCTCAGGAGGTCCTTCTTGTCGCCGGTCACGAGAAAATCGGCCGCCCCCTGGAGCGCGGAAGCGATGACCGGGAGGTCTTTTTCAACCGTCATTCCGGCCAGGGGAAGGAGATCCCTTTTTGTGGGCAGCGGGACGATTTCGATATTTATGAGCTTCAGGCAGGAACGGAAAACCGGGATGGCGGCCGGCAGCTTGGCTTGCAGATTCTTCTCCACCTCGGCGAGATTATAGGCGCCCGTGACGGCTTTCAAAACGGGTAGGTCGATGCTGAGGATGTCGAGGATCAGTCTGGGCGCGCCCGTATCGGAGAAAAGCCCCGATAAGAGGACGTTCGAGTCCAGAAAGACCCTAGTCTTTTTTGGCGGCATAAGTTTCGCCGTATGTCCGGGCCCGTGCGTCGTCCAACCCGGCGAGGAGGTCCTTCAAGGAGAGGCCGGAGCTCCTCAAGATCCTCCTCAGCTCGCGTCGGGCGTCCTCGAGCTTGAGGGACCTGGGAGTCACGAGAAGAGAATCCCCGATGGGGATGATCGTCACATTTTGCCCCTCTTCCATGTAGCCCGCTTCCCGGATCTTCTTGGGGATGGTCAGCTGGCCCCGTGATTTCACTTCGGCGGCGTAGGGTTTTGGTTCGGCCATGAGAAATGTCCTCCTTTATTCTGATTTCAGAATATCGGATTTCTGATCGTCTGTCAACGGGAAGACCGGGCCGCTCCCAGCCGAGCTCAAGTCAGACGTCACGCGGTTCGAGGAGGAGCGTCAGGCCCGCCGATATTTCCGCGACTCGATCCTGAGATAGTGCGCCGATTTTTTCACCCAGGGCGGATTTGTCGATGGTCTAGAGCTGCGAAACATTCACAATCATGAGAATTTCTCGGTCCGGAGGCGTCTCGAATATCAGAAGGGACAAACTTGCCGCAGGTGTTGACAAATTAGTATCATAATAGTACTATACAAGTGCCGAAGAAAATCAGGGAGCTGCTCAAGGAACTCAAGATGGCCGGCTTTATCGATCGAGGAGGCAAAGGAAGCCATCGCAACTTCAGGCATTCATCGGGGGTCGTCCTGACCATCTCGGGCCAACCTGGAATGGAAAAAATCGGGGAAACGCAGAAATGAAACGGCGCGACAAGTACCTGAAACTAGTGGCCTGGTCGGAGGTAGACCAGTGTTATGTCGGATCGGTCCCCGGCTGGATCGATGCCTGCTGCCACGGGAGCGACGAAGCGGAAGTCTACCGAGAACTCTGCCGTATCGTCGATGAGTGGATCGAGATCTATCTAAAGGACCGGCGGCCTCTCCCCCCGCTTACGAACAGGAACTATTCCGGCAAGTTCGTTTTGCGAGCCGGCCCGGAGATGCACCGGGCTCTCGCCGTCAGGGCCCTCAGCGAAGGCGAGAGTTTGAATACTTTCGTCGTCAAATCGCTCAAGAAAACCGTTTAAGTCTGACCCTCCAGGGCCGGGACGCCGGATGGGTCCTTAGGCTAACGATCGGAGCCTTCCGGGACGGCGTCCGAGAGCCGGACGAGGCCGGCGTGATTCCCGGCCTTTTCCATCAGCTTTTCGTCGGCGGTGATCAGAGTCAATCCTCGGATGTCGGCGAGCGCGATAAAGCAGCCGTCGTAGACGGTCATCCGGTAACGAAAGGCGAGATCGACGGCGCGGGAGAGAAGCGGCCCTTCAGCGGGGTGAAACGAAATTCCCATGTCGAGGATAGATCCAAGCGCGAGTTTCATCTCATCGGCATTGAAGCGGGAGTTGAATCTCAGAGCGTTGGCAAGTTCAAAGAGAAGGAGGTCCGGAGCCTCCAATCGGCACTTGCCGGAGAAAGCGTTATCCCGCAGGACCAGCGCCGCCTCCGTGCCGGCCTCCTGGCTAAACCATTTGACGGCGATCGACGAGTCGATGATGTAAGCCCTCACCGGGCTTTCTCCCGCCATTTTCTGACTTCCCCCGCACCGTCCCATTTCCCGCTCTTTTTTCTCAGTTTGTCCTGGAGCCGGATGGCTTGGACGAAGGCCTCCTTCCGTTTTTCCGCTTCTTTCGTCCGTTCATGTTCAGCGATGTATTTTTCTGCGGCTTCCCGGATGAAGCGGCTGCGGCTCTTGTTCTGTTCGCTCGCAGCGTCGTCGATTTTCTTGAGGAGGTCATCCGTGAGCGAGGCGTTGATTCTCACTTTCCCACCTCTCGTTATTCACATTTATACCCACTTATTGCACACAATTAATTA
>Ga0105152_10000637_pt1 | contig 10840 bp, 11 predicted proteins | sample LakBais05cmmetaG_FD_81534 | JGI IMG/M metagenome (GOLD analysis project Ga0105152, IMG submission 81534) | Lake sediment microbial communities from Lake Baikal, Russia to study Microbial Dark Matter (Phase II) - Lake Baikal sediment 0-5 cm | ecosystem: Environmental > Aquatic > Freshwater >...
ACGAAACCGGCCGCAGTCGGGGAGTCTGCCACGACTGCATCGATCTGACCGTTCTGCAGTGCAAGGTAAGCCAGGTCTACCGTGTCGAAGGTTTTAAGCGTGGCTCCACTGATTTTTCCCACCTCTATCGCACCGGTGGTTCCGATCTGGGCTCCTACCGTCTTACCGCTCAGGTTGTCCTTGGAAAGGATATCAGTGTTATCGATCTTTACAGCTACGATCTGGCCGGCATTCATGTATGGATCGGAGAAAAGCATGTTAGCCTGGCGTTCCGGTAAGATGGTGATGGCTGATACCGCCGCGTCATATTGGCATTGTGCCATGCCCGCCAGCAGCGGATCAAAGCCGACGTTGACGAATTCCACATCCAGACTGGCTTTCACGGCGATGGCTTTCACCATATCGATATCAAAGCCGACCAATTCCTTGGTGGTCTCATCAACCGTTTCGAAGGGCGGCCAGGTGGCGTCGGTGGCAACCCGCACCTTGGCGGGTGCTTTGGAACCGCAGGCGCTGAGAAGTACAGCAGTTATCAGTAACACAGAGATTACGATCAAACTTAACTTTTTCACTTCTTCCTCCTATGAATTGGGAATAAATTGGGTTGAACCCTCCACGGTTCACCATGATCCAAATACTTTTTTATTATAGCACTGAATATTTTACACACAGTCTACTGGTCGCCGTCACGATAGACCTCCTGGTTTCCATGTTAAAATCAACCGATGGCTCAGGTCTGGTTTCGAATCATAACCCCACCACTTTTGGCAGCTTCTGTGTTAACCTATGCATTGGGAGCCGGCATTGCGGATTATCTGGGCTACTCACCCGACGGTTGGGTCTATGCTTTCGGGCAGGTGATCGTTTTACTGATCCTGATCTGCTCCAGGATCTTGTTTGAATACTACGAGCTTCTCAAACAGGGAGCACAGCCTTTCAGCTCAAGGAAAAGTGGAAGCAGAGCAGATATACTATCTCCCCAGGTATTACTGACCGTAGCTGTTATTTTGATTACTTTCACCATAGCGCTTGGTTACACCCTGTCGAGGAGCATCACCAGTGAGGGTCTGGTATTCTTTCAGCTGGCCGTATTGATGCTGCTATCGGTCACTTTTATTGGACAGCCGCGGTTGGCTTTTTCCGGATACGGAGAATTGGTTCAGGCTTTGATCATTTGCAGTCTGGTCCCGACTTTCGCGTTTTCCATTCAATTCGAGGGGTTACATCAATTATTACTGTATGCCACTTTCCCGCTGATTTTTTTATTTTTGGCAATCCGGTTTGCTTTGGAGCTTGAAAGCTATGCCAGTGATTTGAAATCCGGGCAGCGTTCGCTTCTTATACGCCTGGGCTGGCAGCGTGGGGTGCTCTTTCATCATGTATTATTGATAACCGCCTTTATATTGATGGCTGCCGCATCCTTATTCGGTATGGCATGGCGGCTGGTCTGGCCGGCGTTACTGGCAATGCCCGTCGCCTTATTCGAGATCTGGCTGGTCAACCGTATTGCCCTGGGTTTGCCACCACGCTGGTCATTATTAAGGGTCACTGCCGGGCTTACATTCGCGTTACCGGTTTACCTTCTGGCAATTAACTTCTGGATGGCTTGAAAGCTATTTAAAGAAAATTCCTAACAATTATCGAATGGAAATTATCTGAGGAATGATGAAAATTATCGCAGCCCTGCTCTGTATCGCAGCATTATTGACAGCTTGTTCCGGCTCCTCATCTGCCATGAACAGCAGGTCAGATGATAATCGGATCACGCCCACCGTCTCGCAAATGGATACGCCCACCAGCCAACCCAGCGAGACACCCCTGCCAACCATGACAGTAACACCCAATCCCACCCCAACCACAGCAGTCACTGCCACGTGGGCGGTCCACCCTGCCAAACAGGTCACCGCACCCATCCTGTTGTATCACCACATCGCTGAGAAGGATGACCGCTATTACATATCTCCGGCAGTCTTTCGTCAGCAGATGGAATCGCTCAAGGAAATGGGATATACCGGCATCAACATGACGAAACTGGTGGATGTCCTGTTACATGGTGGTGAACTGCCCGAACGCCCGGTGGTGATCACCTTTGATGACGGTGACCTGGATGTCTACCAGAATGCCTACCCGGTCATGCAGGAGCTTGGACTGGTGGGCACTTTTTACATTGTGGGTACGCGTCTGAACTCCACTGATTTTATTGGTGTGGCACAAATTAAGGAAATGATTGCAGCCGGGTGGGACGTTGGCTGCCACAGCATGACTCACATTGACCTGACCCTCAACCATGATGCACTTACCTATGAGGCGGGCTCCTGTAAAAGTTATCTGGAAAAGGAACTGGGCATCACGATCAACACATTTGCTTACCCATTTGGTAACATAGATGAGTTCGTTGCCGGAAAAGTGATCAAGTATGGTTACATAGCAGCGGTCGGTCTGGGAACATCCTCCGATCACACCTGGGGGACGCTGTTTTACCTCAGCCGGCTTGAAGTTCAAAATAGTTATGACATGGCGGCATTCTCTGCGCTGCTGCCCTGGACGGGAGTCAACCAATAGGCACCTGTGCCTGAGATCGTCAGATATGATATAAGTGTCATCCTGATGTTTTTATTGGATGAAGCAATAAAAGGAATCCCGACGAGCAATCTGCAGACTTATGAAATCCCGGAGAGGAGGATCTATGGTTATCAAAGCTGGTGATAAAGCCCCCAATTTTGCACTGTTTGACGAAAACGGTACCCTCAGGAAGCTGAGCGATTATGCCGGCAAGTATCTGGTTTTATATTTTTATCCCAAGGACGATACCCCCGGCTGTACGACCGAGGCGTGCAATTTCCGCGATGACATCCATAACTATGGAAAAGCGGGGGTTGTGGTGGTGGGCGTCAGCCCCGATTCAGTCGAATCACATATCAAGTTTAAGCAGAAATACAGCCTGCCGTTCAATCTCCTGGCAGATGAAGGGCATAAGGTTTGTGAGTCATACGGTGTCTGGGGAAGAAAAAAGTTAATGGGACGCGAATATGATGGTGTGTTCCGCACAACATTTTTAATCGACCCGCAGGGTGTCATCAAACGCGTTTTTGAAAATGTGAAACCGGATGGGCACAGCGCGGAGGTCTTGGCCGAAATTGCTTAAAGAGGATCCAATAATAGGGTAAAATCTAGTGCAGCATTGCTCCGCCTGATGGTTAGAAATTCAGGTACGTGTGTGTAACATATGGCATTAAAAGGCAACCTTCGCGATTTTACATTACTGCAGCTGTTCAACCTCGTCAACCTCGCTGTCAAAACAGGCAGTTTGATCATCGAAGCGGCTGAAGATAAAGCTCATCTGGCATTTCGGGTGGGTAAATTGTCGTACGGCTGCTTCGGTAAAGACGATGCCAGCCTGGCGGGTATCTTGTTGAGGGGCAATAAGATCAATGCGGGACAATACCGTATCATCCGCGAACGTGGGACTCAATTAAGCGACCAGGAACTTGGCTTGTTGATGATCAATGCCGGTTATTTCACCCAGGATGACATTCTTGCCGTTTTACACGATTATTACATCGGGGTTGTCCATAAACTCTTTGAATGGACCGATGGTGCTTTCTACTTTGACGAGAATCTTCAGACACCTGAGGGGCGCATCCCGGTCAGGATCGACCTTGAGAATCTGATCATCGATGCCACCCGCCTTACCTACGAGCGCGAGATGCTCGAAGATGAGATCCCGAGCCTGGATATGGCGGTGAAGTTCAACGACCGCCCGGGCGCCAATCTGGAAAAGATCCGCCTTAACCCGGAAGAGTGGAAAGTTGTCAACTATGTCAACCCCAAGAACACGCTGCGCCAGATTTCGCGCACGCTCCACCTGACCGAGTTGGAAATCCGCAAGATCATCTACGCCTTGCTACAGGCCGGGATTGTTGAATTGATCCGCCCAAGCGGTCTGCCTGTGGCCGTCAGTCTTGGCAAACAGACCACCCCTGTGCCGGTTGTCTCAAAACCACAGATATCCCTGGTCAACCGGTTGATTAATCGCATCCGTTCCATGTAGGATAACGATCATGCAAAATGTAAAAATGGTAGTCACAGGTCCTTTCAACTCAGGCAAGACAGAATTCATTCACACTGTCAGCGAAATTGATGTCGTCTCCACCGAAAAAAAGATATCGGCGATGGATGAGAAGGCCATCAAAGACACCACCACGGTCGCGATGGATTTTGGACGCATCACGGTTGATGAGAATCTGGTGCTCTACCTGTTTGGAACCCCCGGGCAGAAAAGGTTTGATTTCATGTGGGAGATCCTTTCCGAAGGCATGCTCGGGTTTATCGTGATGATCGACAGCACCCGCCCCGAAACCTTCCGCGAAGCGCGTGGAATCCTTGAGACCTTTCGTGCCTACGCCCCCACTCCGTACATTGTCGCAGCCAACAAGCAGGACTGCGAGGATGCCTGGGATCCAAAGGATATGCGCCACGTGTTAAGACTGGATTCGACTGTAAAGATCCTGCCCTGCGTGGCAATCGAAAAAGCGCGTGTCAAGAACGTTCTGCTGGAATTGCTTTACACTATCCTCGAAGAAATGGAAACCGGCAAGCGTTAAATAACCCGGTATTTCTTTATTCCCCGAAGCATGAACACCACACACCACCGCCTATCCCCGGGCTCAGCCTTCACCACTGCATTCACAGAAGTGTTGGGTGAGATCGATGGATATGTCATTAAAAACCAATTGGTTGCTGAAAGCGATTCTGATCATCTGATGGAACTTTGCAGCCGGTTGGCTGCCCATTACAACCCGGCCTGCGCTTGCGGGCTGGCTCAGCAGATTGGGTGCTCCGTTTTCACCCACTTATTGCGCGAAAATAACGGGCTGACCGGTCTGACCGGCCAATCCTACCGCCTGATGCCAGGGCGGTTGCGCTTGATGCGAGGTTTCAACCAGCTTGAAACACTGATCGAGGATGTCTTTGAAATACCCGTAGCTGTGGTCGATGCAGCGGACGCGATTCAATTGAAAACCAGCGATGGATCTGCAAGGCATAACCTGATCCCCCACCTGGAAGCTGGGTTCATCCAGGAGTTCATTCACTGGGTCAGTGGAGGGAAATTTTATCAGGTGATGGTGAGCGGTGGGCAGCCAGGCTGGTCTGTCGTAGTTGGCAAACAGCCGCTGGACTCATGATAAGCACCCTGAAAAAGGGTGTTTTTTTATTTTTCCTTTTCTCTTTTATTGCGCTGCCGCTGTCGGTAGCTATCGTAATCCGGTACCAGGCGCTCATAAGAGCTATCCATCAGATTGGAGGAGATGATGAAATCGGCCGAGGAACGGTTGCAGGCGATGGGGATATTCCATACCACAGCCATGCGCAACAATGCCTTGACATCCGGGTCGTGCGGCATCATCTCAAGCGGGTCCCAGAAGAAGATCAGGAAATCGATTTCCCCATCCGCGATCTTGGCACCGATCTGCATGTCACCACCCAGCGGACCGCTTTGCAGGCGGATGATGGGCAGCTCCAGGGCTTTTTCCAGCATCTGGCCGGTCGTGCCGGTGGCATACAACTGGTGACCTGCCAGCAGTTCGCGATTGAACTTCGCCCATTGCAGCAGGTCGTTCTTCTTGTTGTCATGCGCCACCAGGGCGATCTTCTTGATTTTCTCGATTGAAATGATTTTGTAATCCATGGGTTTACCTGGTAATAAAAAGATACATCTATCGCACGGATAAATGTGTCATTGAAATGACTCCCCGTCGACCTCACTCGCAAACAGCGCTCGGGGGTGCAAAATCCGCGGGACTCGAACCTCGAACCTAGCGGTTTGTTATCTTATTCTAGTGTGTAGACACTTTTTATGCTAGCTATAAATCTGTGGTGGAATTTGGCTAACGGTTTGGCTCACCTGCCGAGCTGTACGGGCAAGACTTCTTCGCAAACCAGAGCGATGGCTGGTGAAGCGCGCCCGTACCTCCGAGCGAAGCGAGGTCATGTGCAGCCGGTGTTAGCACGCTTTGCAGTAATGTCATACAACAATCCATTTACCTACCTTCATCCCATTGCGGCCAGTACCACGGGCGCCACGATTCGGGTATCAAGTCGATCTCCACCATATCACCTGTGCCGTCAGCATTCATCTGATAGAGTTGAGCCTTATTGCCCTCCCTAACCTTAAGCGCGACTTGGCTGCAGTTGGGAAACCAAAACACACTCATTTCCGCATCGCCCGCCAGTCGGGAGTAGACCAGCTTGAAGGAGGCCAACTGGATCAGGCCAGTTCCATCCGCGTTGACGACATAAAATCGGTATTCGTACGGACCGGGGATGGATGGGTCGAAATAGGCTGCCAGGGGAAACGTGGCGAAAGCAAACCGTTGGCTATCAGGCGACCACATAGGCCGAAGAACGCACATCTCGGGATTGCTTTCAAAAACCTTGACCTTGCCAGAACCATCCGGGTGAATAGTCATGATCGCGCACCCATACTTCCAGGCAATACGACTACCGTCCGGTGACCACACAGGGAAGTCGCCCTCCACCGGGCCGTCGGGTGCGACGATTTGGGTGCGGTTGGTGCCATCCGCGTTGATGATGTAAAGATAAGCTGGCACCGTGTCAAACTCCAGGTTCTGATTTTCATCGAAAACTAACCGTTGTCCATCAGGCGACCAGGCTGGCTCGTGGCCGGTTGAAATGCGCTCCTCGGTCAACCAGCGCAAGTTGGAGCTGTCGCAGTCTGTGACGTAAATGTCGTTGATGTTGGTGCCCGTTTTCTCCGAGTTGGCGATGCGGCATTGTCTGGTTGAGGTGGGTATGGCTGGGGTAGCAACGTCGGGTGGCGTGAGTGTATTAGTGGGCGTTGGAGATAATGCGGCAGGCGAAACAGTAGGAGTTGGATATAACCCACAAGCCAAAGTCATGGCGACGAATATGATTAGTAGGATGCCAAGTTTTTTGTGACTCATATGTTTTGCTCCTTTCAGTCGAAACGAAAAGTGGGCTAACTAGTGGATACACTGCAATTTAACTGTATATCAATCTAATATAGTAAATTATACGGCTTTAATCGAGAACATGACCAAGCGGTTATTAATGCAATTCCGGATGGGATATGGTTTCATATATTATTAGTCGGTAAAAGAATCGATGACCGCGAGGTCATAGAAAATATACTTAAATTCTATATAAAAGGAATTTCTTGAATTTATAGCTTGGAAAAGATTAAAAAGAAATGACATGCCCGAATAGGAACATATCATTTTTGGCAAAAGGCTCCTCGTCGAGGACTCGAACCTCGAACCTAGCGGTTAACAGCCGCCCGCTCTGCCAATTGAGCTAACGAGGAAGGCGTGCTGTATTATACGGAAGGGCCGGGGGTGTGTCAAGTACCGAAGTTGCAAGGTGGGGCTCTTTTTCCATGAAAATAATCTGAAATTGCATAACAAAAAGGCGTTGCATAATGGTCTTATAATGAGATGGTATGCCGAACGATCCGCTCAGCGAACCAAGATGGATCTCAACCACACCCGCCTTCAATGCCATGCTGGAGGAAGTGCGCAAGGCGTCTGTTTTGTCAGTCGATACCGAATCGAACAGCCTGTTTGCCTACACCGAACGGGTCTGTCTTTTACAGCTCTCCACCCCAAAAACGGATTACCTGATCGATCCGCTGGCACTGGAACTCAGCCCTCTGGGAGAGCTATTTGCTTCTCAAAAAACTGAGAAAGTATTCCATGCCGCCGAGTATGACATCATCTGTCTTCGGCGCGATTATCACTTCAGGTTCACTAATATTTTTGATACGATGGTCGCCACGCGCCTGTTGAAGAAACCTGCGCTTGGTCTGGCCTCCATTCTTCAGGAAGAGTTTGACGTGGTCGTGGATAAAAAGCACCAGCGTGCCAACTGGGGCGAACGCCCGATCAAGCCTGCCATGCTGGAGTATGCCCGGCTGGATACGCATTACCTCATCCCATTGCGCGAACGGCGCATGGCGGAGTTAATAGCAGCCGGGTTGTGGGAACTGGCGCAGGAGGACTTCGCACGCCTGTCAGAAGTGAACGGGGGTGTTCCCGAGAAACCCACCTGCTGGTCGGTGGCAGGCAGGGAGGCTCTTCCCGCGCAGCAGATGGCAGTCCTGCAGGGGCTGGTCGAGTACCGCGACCGGGTTGCGCGACAGATCGACCAGCCGGTTTTCAAGGTTTTTGGGAATTCGGTACTGGTGGACCTGGCACGCTCCATGCCCGCCAACCACAAGCAACTGGTGGAGGGGGATGCGCTCTCTGAACGTCAGTTCCGGCATTACGGCAGCGAGCTTCTGGAGGTGATCCGGCAGTCTGAAAACCACCCCGTCCCCAAACGCAATCACACCCGGCGACCGCCGGAGATCTTCCTCAACCGCTACGATAAACTCAAGCGCTGGCGGGCGGCGACAGCCACCGAAATGGGATTGGAGTCCGACGTGATCCTTCCGAAGGATATCATGCGGGCGCTTGCCGAGCTGCACGAGGTCACTCCAGAGGATCTCAAGCTCGCGATGAGCAGCACTCCCTGGCGCTACCAGCGTTATGGCAGCCGCATTCTCGAGCTCTTGAATGGACACATGAATAGCGAAAGGAAATAATGAAGATACATATTCTCGGCGCAGCTCAGACAGTGACCGGTTCCCAGTATTTACTGGAGGTGAATGGTTCACGCCTGTTGCTCGAATGTGGGTTGTTCCAGGGTCGGCGCGCAGATACCTACGAGCGCAACCGTTCCTTCCGCTTCGAACCCCGGCAGGTGGATGCCATGATCCTCTCGCATGCTCACATCGACCACTGTGGGAACCTGCCCCATCTGGTAAAACACGATTACACCGGATCGATCTATGCCACCGCTGGGACGGCTGATCTGACGGATATCACGGTGCGCGATTCCGGGCATATCCAGGAAGCTGATGCCGAGTACTTGAACAAGAATCGTAAGCGCAAGGGATTGCCGCTGGTTGAGCCGCTCTACACGGTGGTGGATGCCGAAGGCGTCAAACCGCTGCTGGTCGAAAAAGGCTACGATGAGGCGTTCGAGCCCATCCCGGGGGTGACTGCCCGTTTGATCGAAGCCGGGCATATCCTTGGTTCAGCGGCGGTGTCGTTGGAAATCCGGGAGAATGGGAAAACCACCCGGCTGTGGTTCTCGGGTGATATCGGCCGGCCTGGCATGCCGCTCCTGCGCGATCCGCAGCTGCCGGGTGATGTGGATGTATTAATGATGGAATGCACCTACGGTGACAAACCCCACCGCGACCCGGCGATCGCATATCAGGAATTCAAGCAAGTTGTGGTCAGGACGGTGGCGCGCGGTGGCAGGGTCATCATACCGGCTTTTGCGGTAGGGCGAACCCAGGAACTGGTTTACTTTCTCCACCAGATGAGCGATGAAGGTCTAGTCAGGAATGTGCCGGTCTTTGTCGACAGCCCGCTGGCGGTGGCTGCCTCACAGGTGTTCAAAAAACATACGGAATATTACGATGAAGAAACACGCCAATTCGTCCTTGAGGATCGCCATCCTGCGCTGGATTTCGACCAGCTCACCTATATCAAGAATGTGGATGAATCCAAAGCCCTAAATACCCGGAAGGGACCCATGGTCATCATTTCTGCCTCGGGGATGGCGGAGGTTGGGCGCATCCTGCATCACCTGAAGAATAATATCGAGGATGAACGCAACACGGTGGCGATTGTCTCCTGGCAGGCTCCGGATACGCTCGGCAGGCGTCTGGCAGAAAGACAGAAGCGTGTTCGAATATTCGACGAAGAATATGATGTCAGGGCAGAAGTAGTCACCATCGGCGGTCTGTCAGCGCATGCCGGGCAGGATTTGCTGCTGCGCTATGCCAGAGCCGCAAAAACAGCCAGCCGGCTTATCCTGGTGCACGGCGAGCCGGAAGCCGAGAACGCTTTCGTTAATAAATTGAAGGAGGGAAATCCTCCGCCAATCACTTATCCCATGCTGGGCGATGTGATCGAACTCTAGGAAAGTCCTGATATAATTCCCACCCGAACGGAGAGGTGCCGGAGTGGTTGATCGGGGCGGTCTCGAAAACCGTTGTGGCCCTTTGGACCACCGTGGGTTCGAATCCCACCCTCTCCGCCTTCAAATTAAAAGAAAAAACCGTTGCTTCCCCTGCGGGGTTGCCGTCAGGTTCGAATCCCACCCCCAAGGGGGCGCAAGCACCCAGAGGACGGGTGCAAGCAGCCCTCTCCGCCAGATTGTCAGTTGCAAAGTCGCCTTATCATTGGGCGGCTTTTTTATTCAATTGCATGATCAGTATTAATATCAATGGTTTCAAGATTGCCCCATCCTCCTGGATTGCGAATTTGAACCTGATGTGGGTCCACTCTCACGAGGGCACACCATCCGACTTCGGTTTCACGTAAAAGACTCAGACTGAGCCCTTCTGGAATGGTAGGCAGGATTTGCGCTTTGCCTTTTATTTCCAACCCGCTGGTCAGCAGGGTAACCTCAGTAATAAATCACTCGCTCTGACTGCTGTGCATGCGGCAAGCGGTACGCTGGGATTGTTGTACGGTGTCTATGTGGTTTTGGTTGGAAATGGGTTTCTTCCGAGGAAATTGCGTTTTAAGAACTTCAAAACCTTTATGCGCATTTCCTATGGTTTGTATGTGCTGGTCACGATGGGGGGGATCATCCTCTACCTTACCCTGTATGGATAATTGTTCCCTGATATTGTTTCTAGATTAAATTAAAAAAAGCCCCACGCAGGGCTTTTTTTAATACATTTGTAAAACTCAGGCAGCTTGTGGAACGGGGACCATTTTTTCCAGCACGATCTCGAGCG
>Ga0105152_10000638_pt1 | contig 10836 bp, 11 predicted proteins | sample LakBais05cmmetaG_FD_81534 | JGI IMG/M metagenome (GOLD analysis project Ga0105152, IMG submission 81534) | Lake sediment microbial communities from Lake Baikal, Russia to study Microbial Dark Matter (Phase II) - Lake Baikal sediment 0-5 cm | ecosystem: Environmental > Aquatic > Freshwater >...
TCCGAGGAAAGGCATGGACTGGCAACTTCACCCGGTTTCGAGTAGATTCTGATGTGAGGCAACGACTCTACGTTCGAGTAGGTTTACTCGTGAGGCAATAGGGAGCCGGGAGGGTTACGTGCAGCGGGCGTTCGCTGCGTGGCTTACGGTGTCGAGTTGACAACCTCGATTGAGAGCAGGCCAGAGGAACTTCTGCGGGGGTTATCAAGTCATAGTGAGGAGACCTCTGGATGCGTTCGCCGTTTGGAGATCGCCCAGATAGGCGGGAGGTACGATGAGAAGAGCAGTGGCAGCTATCATGGCATTGATTGCGATTGCGGTCTCGCTGACTGCGTGCAGGGGTCCAGAGCCCATGAGCTTCGAGGAGCTGTTCTCTCCCTACTATCCCGTCGGGCATGTTCGCACATCGGACGTCGAGAGTATCCGGATGGGAACAACCTATCGGGAGATCATCACGCGCCTCGGCGCGACCCGAGACACGGGAAGCGGCCTACATATTGCACAGTATGCGGTGGACGAGAAGCAGAATCTGTACATCGGCTTTGCTGACGCGGACGAGGTCTGCACAAAGAGTGGGTCAGAACTGCTCCAGAATGCCCAGCCTATCGTCGACGACAGTAGCGCAATCGGCATCAGGGGCGTCGTGACGGACATTGTCCGGGGAAAGGATGGCATCACGATGCTCGTGGAAGGCAAGCTGGAACACGACACGTCGTTCGACAAGGCCAGCGTCACGGTGAACATGAAATCCGTCGTGCTGCGCGACAATACCCCCATCACGGGTCTGTTTGCATTCTCGGAGATCAAGAAAGGCGATACGGTTGAGGTCACGTTCAACGGCCCGGTGGCCGAGAGCTACCCCGTTCAGGGTGTGGCAGCAACTGTGCGTATCGTGACTGCACCGTAGCGCAGCTGTCGGCCCTGTTTAGGAAGTCGGGGCAGCGTTGAGTATGTGTGCCTTTGACGTAGACTGGGCTCAATTCGCCAGATTGCCGGAGGCCGCACATGGAAGACCACGAACACATGCAGCACGACATGAACGACGACGCACATGCTATGCATCAGGAGGGCCATGACCCTGCCATGCATGCAGAGATGGCGCATGCGGGGCATGACATGCCTGCTGGCCACACAGGTCACGACGAGCACCAGGGACACAACCACCATGCTCACATGATCCGTGACTTCCAGACCCGATTCATGGTCTGTCTCGTGTTGACTGTCCCAGTCCTGCTCCTGTCGGAGCCAGTGCAGATGTTGTTGCGCCTAAGCACGAAGCTGCAGTTCCCCGGTTCGACGTGGGTCCTGTTCACGTTGTCAGCGTTCATCTATGTGTACGGTGGCATGCCCTTCCTCAAGGGGATGGTTGAGGAACTCAAGGCCAGGACCCCCGGCATGATGACGCTCATCGCGATGGCAATCACGGTGGCTTTTGTGTACAGCGCTGCCGTTTCGCTGGGTCTTCAGGGCATGGTCTTCTATTGGGAGCTGGCGACACTGATCGATATCATGCTCCTTGGCCACTGGCTGGAGATGAAGTCGGTGATGGGGGCTTCCCGCGCGCTGGAGAGCCTCGCACGCCTCATGCCCTCTGATGCACATGTCATCATGCCCGATGGCATGGTCATAGACCACCCCGTTGCGCACCTTGCGGCTGGGGACCGAGTCCTGGTCAAACCTGGTGAGAAAGTCCCCGTGGACGGTCGTGTGGAGGGTGGAGCCTCGAGCGTAAATGAGGCCATGCTGACCGGGGAGTCGCGCCCGGTAGACAAGAAGCCAGGTGATGCTGTCATCGGCGGTGCAATCAACGGCGAAGGCGCTCTGACGGTCGTCATCGAGAAGGTCGGCAGCGACACCTATCTGTCTCAGGTCATCGAACTGGTCCGCCGCGCTCAGGAATCGCGGTCCAAAACACAGGCGCTTGCTGACCGGGCAGCGCTCTGGTTGACCATCATCGCCCTTAGCGCCGGCACATTGACGCTGGTCACATGGCTGCTGCTCGGCAAGGGTCTCGCGTTCGCTCTGGAACGCATGGTCACGGTCATGGTGACCACATGCCCACACGCCCTGGGACTTGCCATTCCACTGGTCGTCTCTGTGTCGACTGCCCTTCTGGCCCAAAATGGCCTGCTGCTCCGAAACAGGACAGCCTTCGAGCAGGCCCGTAACCTCCAGGCAGTCGTCTTCGACAAGACTGGCACACTGACGATGGGGTCGTTTGGCGTCACAGATATCGTTCCCTTGGGCGAGACGAGCACACCGGAGGAGATTCTGAGGCTGGCTGGCGCCGTCGAGGCCCAGTCGGAGCATCCCATAGCACTCGGCATCGTGCGCAGCGCACAGGAACGTTCCATCACCCTGCCACAGATCACCGAGTTCCTGGCCCTCCCTGGAGTCGGCGCTCAGGCTGAAGTGGATGGTCACATGGTGATGGTTGTACGACCCAGCTACGTCGTTGATCACGAGTTGGCTGTGTCCTCGACTCAGATCGACATACTGACTTCGCAAGCCAAGACGGTCGTCTACGTTCTGGTCGACGGTGTTGTTCAGGGAGCAGTCGCGCTGGCAGATACCATACGGCCCGAGTCTCGCGAGGCCGTTGCGGCGCTGCACCAGATGGGCATCAAGAGTATCATGCTGACCGGCGACTCGCGCGCTGCTGCCGAGTGGGTGGCGAAGGACCTGGGACTCGACGACTTCTTTGCTGAAGTGCTGCCGCACGAGAAGGCAGCCAGGATCCAGGAAGTGCAGAGGAGGGGTTTGACGGTCGCTATGGTCGGCGACGGCGTGAACGACGCCCCGGCTCTTGCGCAGGCCGATGTTGGGATTGCGATTGGCGCCGGCACCGACGTTGCCATCGAGACGGCCGACGTCATCCTGGTCCGTGACGATCCCCGCGACGTCGTCGCTGTTGTGCAGCTGTCACGTGCCACGTATCGCAAGATGCTGCAGAACCTCGCCTGGGCCACAGGGTACAACGTCGTCGCGATCCCGCTGGCAGCAGGTGTACTTGCTGGGGTCGGCTTCATCATGAGCCCAGCCGTCGGCGCCGTTTTCATGTCCTTGTCCACCATCATCGTCGCCATCAACGCTCGCCGGCTCAAAGCGCCACGAACGTAGACTCTGCACCCAGAAGCGTGCACGCGGGAAGACTGACCGCCGACTGGCACGGGCCCCTAGCAGAAACCCCCGGCCTCACGGCCGGGGGTTCGTCAAACGGAGAGCGTGCGTCGTTCAGCGGAGGCCGGCCTCACGATGTTTGGCCGCAATAGTCTCCGCCAGCACATCGATCGCCTGCATGTCAGCAGCACGAGGATCACCTTTGGCGAGGACGGGCGTGAGGACTTCGGCCTTCAGCGGCGCGATGAGTCCGCCAAGGACGTCGACGATGCGCTGGCCCCACCCATATGACCCGACAATGGACACGAACTGCGTCTTGGGACGAAGGGCTCCAGCCAGATACGCAATCTCGATCGTCTTGGGATGCGGACCGGTCAGCACGGCAGGAGTTCCGATGACGATGGTCGCCGCGTCCACAAGGGACATGGCGATCTCGCCCAGGTCGGAGGTCGTCAGGTCAAAACGCTCGACACCGACGCCTCGGTCGGCCAGAGCGGCCGTAAGGCGATCAACCATCTTCAGTGTGCTCCCATGCATGGAGACAAAGGGGATGACGACCTTGTTGTGAGGAGGGCCGCCTGCCCACTCGCGGTAAGCGTCCATGATGAACGCCGGATCCTTGTAGACGGGACCGTGGCTGGGGCAGATCATATCGATTTGTATGCCCGCAAGCTTGTCCAGGTTCTTGATGATAAAACTGCGGAACGGCATCATGATCTCGGCATAGTACCGCTTGGCGCCGTGCATGACGACGTCTTGCTCGGCGAAGATGTCCGACTGCGCCCGGTGCGAGCCAAAGAAGTCACACGAGAACAGGGCATGGTCTTCCTCGACATACGTGCCCATCGTCTCGGGCCAGTGGACCCATGGCAGGTAGATGAACCGCAGGGTCTTGTTGCCGAGCGACAGGGTCTCTCCGTCGGCGACGGTCCTGAATCGACCGGACGGGATGTCCAGGAGCTCCTGCAGCAACTCCTTCGCCTTCGGATTCGTCACGAGCACAGCCTCCGGATACCGGGCAAGGATGGCAGGGATGGAACCACTGTGGTCCTGTTCCGCGTGGTGCGCTATCAGGTAGTCCAGGTGATCGACCGTGTCGAGCTGAGCCATCAGGACATCCAACTTGGTCGGGTCGACCGTGTCGAGCAGCGCAGTCTTCTCGCTGCCCCGCACCAAGTATGCGTTGTAGCTGGTCCCTTCGGGAAGCGGAATCAGCGAGTCGAACAGTCTGCGGTCCCAGTCGACCGCTCCCATGAGGGTAATGTCTGGCGTTAGTGGTCGCGCATTCACGGTAACCTCCTCTTCTGTCAACCAGCTACGGTAGCGTACCTTCAGTCAATATCCGGAACTGCCCTCTCCAGCATTTCGAGGAGCGACTCCTGTTCATCCAGTGTCAGCGCCGAAAGCATCGTCTCCAGCTTGGCTGCACGCAGAGAACGTGCCTTGGACGCGATTCTTCTACCCTGCGGCGACAGATACAGGCACACAGCCCGCTGGTCGTCACGATCAGTGTCGCGCAGCACCAACCCCATCCTCTCTAGTCTGCGGACTCCGATGCTGATTGTCGGAGCAGTCAGGTCAAGCCGTTGGGCAGTGTCCTGCACGCGGCATCCAGGGTGCTCGGACAGCGAGAGCAGCAACGAAAGCTGGGACTCGGTCAAGCCACCGACGCGACGCGGGTCCACAGTCTCCCAGTAGCTGCGCAGCCTCGCCAGAACTAGTTCCATACGCTTGCTGTTGGTCACTATTCTCATCACGGTTCCCCCTTACTTTGATAAGCTAAGAGTAGAGGTCATTTGTCGTCAGTCAATGGTCTCCTGTAAAGATATCAAGGAGAAGTGGACCGCGCACCCCATTCTGACAGCGTTTGCACTGTGCGAGATGCCCGTGGATGGGCAAGGCGCCCAACGAGTCCGGGCGCCTTGGCGTGCTATGTGTGAACGATGTGGCGGTCAGTGCAGGATCGACCTCAGCAGGGCAACCCCGCCAATGAGCAGGAGCAGCCACCAGAAACACAGCACGAAGATGAGCCTGAGCACAACCCATACAAACTTGAATGCAGCTCCCGTGACGGCTCCCACCACGAGAAGCGCCGCAACAACAACACCAAACGGTACAAGGATCAACTCCATCGGTACCACCTCCACCCCTGGTCTACGATCGCCGCGTGCGAACGTTACATGTCCTGTGGACCGCAGAACATGGCGGCCATCTCCTCTCCCTCCCCTACCCAGAGGTCACCCATCATTGACCACCGGCTGTGTTGGACTATCCTGACAGTATGTGTGCGTTGGACGCGACACTGTTGAGAGGGGGTCAACATGAGCAAGCGATGGGTCAGTGAGCTGCTGGTGGTGATTGTTGCCACGGTCTGTACCGCCGTCATGGGAGCGCTGTTCTGGCGCTTCGGCTCACGCACCGACTATTGGGGCCTGCTCGTCCCCGCTCTCTTCCTTGTCTTCTACATCAGCTGGAAATCGGCGAGCCGCGCGAAGGAGTCTGTGTCTGCCATCCCCTATTCGGTACTTATGGCTCTCGTCTCCGCCCTCGTGCTCTTCCTGGATCTGAGGTTTTGATGGACGTTCCCGAAGGAGAAACCGTCCTGCTCGCGTGCCAGGCTGTCGAGCGGCAGAATGCCTTCAAGTCCCTTGAGTTGACCATGCTGTTGACTGGTTCGTTTGTCGTCCTTGCCCCATTCGATCAGGCAAAAGTCCGCAGAATTCGCGTGACAAGAACGGCCGACGCAAGATCTCAGGGGGCAAGCCGTTTCCAGCAGATGTGGTATGCTGCCCAGGCCCCATTCGCGCTCATTGACGGCTATGCCGGGATGACGATGGCCGATGTCCTGGCAGAACTGCCGACGGCACGTGTGCTGGGCTATGCCGAGCTCACGGAGGTCGCGCTGGTCAGGGGCACCCCGGCGGGCCGCTTCGGGGCACGAACAGCCGGAGAACCTCCCCATAGGCTCATGTTCAGCACGACGACAGGGGAGATTCCCCTCCAAGTCGACGGTCATGTGGACGCGCGCGAGCTGCGCAGGTTGCTCAAGGGGATTGCCGGAGACAGATTCGTCGCAGACGAGTGACCCGGGTGACCGGCATCGTCAACGCTCGACTGCCACGTCCACGTTGAAACCTCCGGGCAGAAGTCTGGATGCTCTACATTCCATCACCAATGTCCGAAAGCAGCCTGCAGACTGAGGTATTTCGGAAATTGACATACTTCGAAGATTTGCTATACTAATAACAGAAGAAGGTGGCCTCGCGCGGAACATTGCTCGCGTTCATGGCGGACTTGTCTGCTCGCTCCGAGGTTGCCTTTTTCGCATGTCCCAGGAGAGAGTCGAACGATGAGCCGCATACGAAAAGCACTGCTTGCAATTTCCGGTGGTCACTTCCTCGTCGAATGGTACGCCGCCTTCCTTCCCCCTCTCGTTCCCGTCTTCCGCACCCAGCTGGGTTTCTCCTTGGGGGCTGCCGCCGCACTCGGTGCCAGTCTCCCCATCGTCTCGGGTCTTGTCCAGACGATCTTCGGTCTGCTGTCCGACCGCATGCGGCACGCAAACGCACTTGTCGTCATCTCTTCCATCCTCGCCGCCGTTTCGCTGGCACTGCTTCCATTCGCCCGCAGCTTTGGCTGGCTCCTGCTCATCTTCACCTCCATAGCTCTTTCGCTGGCGATGTTTCATCCGCAGGGGACTGCCGCTACGAGCCAGCTGTCTTCGACGAACAGGGGCAGATTCATGTCCGTCTTCACTTTCGGCGGTTCCATAGGATCCTTTGCAGGCTCGCTGGCGGTCATCCCTCTCTTTGGGCTGCTGCATCTCGAGCGCTTCTGGATCCTGGCCATCCCCGGCATCGCGATGGCGCTCTTCCAGGTGTTCGCACTCCCCCGCCAGGAAGACCCCGAGGCAGCCGCGACAAACGGCAACGGCGGCCGCATGACGGACAGCCCTGCCTTCAAAGGGTACCTCGTGCTCGTCGCCAACGCCATGGTCACCGCGATGGTCCTCAACGGCGTCACTATCCTGCTACCTCTGCTGTTCCAGGAATTTGGGTTCCAGCCGGGCAAAGCCGGCGTCTACCTTGCCGTTGGGGCACTCGTTGGGACCATCGCCAATGTCATCGGCGCCGAGCTCTCCGACCACATCGGCCGCAGGGCGATCAACATCATCGGTGCGGCAGGCGTGGCCGTGTCCCTCCTTATGTTCGTCCTAACCGGGTTGACCAGCATCATCTGGTTCCCAGCCATCAACTTCTTCACCAGCTTCATGCTGAGTTCCAACATTGTCTTCGCGCACGAACTGGTCACGAACCACCGCGGCCTCGTCTCCGCGTCCGTTATGGGTCTTTCCTGGGGCGTCGGTGGCGTCGTTGTCCTCATCCTGGGACAGTGGGCACAGCACACCAGCATCATGTCGTCCTATCGCCTTCTGCTCGGCGTTGCGGCCGTCCTGGTGGTGCTCGCCTTTCTCCTGCCGACGCGCCACGCGCTCAGGGCCGCTCTCAAGCCAATCCTTGCACAAGAACAGGGTTGAGTCACGGGCCGCTGCGGCTATCCTGTTGATACACGACAGGAGGAACGCATGCAGGCATGGATCGACCGGCTCGACGACTACGACGAAGGACGATTGACCGAGGTGTTTGCAGCCCGCCAGGAGTTCCTTCTGGGCGGACTCGCCCCCGGCGACACGGTCCTCGTCAAACCCAACATCCTGCAGGAAGCTGAGCCCGAACGGGCTCTCACGACCAACCCTCACTTCATCCATGCCTTCGTCCGGTTTCTGCTCGGACACGGACTGCGCGTCATCGTCGGCGACATTCCGGGCAACCATGTCCCCAGCGAACGTCTTGCCGGTGATTTTGGCCTCGAGGAACACGTGGGAGACGAACGGGTCACCGTCTGCAACCTGGACCAGTACGGGTTCGGGCGTATCCACCTCGAGCACCCACGGAGCCCCCGACCTGTCACCCTTCCTGACCTGCTGTGGCAGTGCAAGGTCCTCTTCAACCTGCCCAAGGCGAAAACCCATTCCCTGACGCTGATCACGGGCGCCGTCAAGAACCTGTTCGGACTCACGCCCAAGGCCGAGCGCACGGGTCTCCACATGATCCCATCGGGCGACGAGTTTGCCAGGTGCCTGCTGGACCTCCACGCCGCTCTCCCCATCCCCGAACGGGTCGTCATGGATGGCATTTTCGGCATGGACGGCGAGGGACCCTCCGCGGGAAGGCAACGGCACTTACGGGCCGTCATCGTCGCGGACGACGCTGTCCTCGCGGACTGGGCCATGTGCCGTATGATGGGCATCGATTGGGAACTCACGCCGCTATCACATGTCGTCCCTGTTCCTGACAGCACGCTCGTCATCGGCGACCTCACCCCCATCCAGCCAGCATTCATGAGGCCCCGAAGCTACATGGGTGGTGCGGTGGTGTCGATCGCCGCAGCACTTCAGCGCATCGTGGGTTCCTCCAACCGACCCATCCCCATGGTCGACACGTCCAAATGCGTCAAGTGCAATATCTGCGCCCAGCGATGCCCTGCGAAGGCAATCGACCTTGCACCGTACCCGCAGTTCAACCGGCGGACCTGCGTGCTGTGCTACTGTTGTCACGAGATGTGCCCCGAGCAGGCAATTCTGCTCCGACGCACACTTCGCCGCTGAGTTGTGAACACCCATAGTACCAGGTACAATGGTCTTCACAATTCAATCTGAGATGAAAGGAGCCTCCCATGATCAATGAAACAGTCAAGGCAATGGGTTTCTACGCCGAAGAGCGGGGTGCATCGCGCCTGTATGCATACCTGGCCGGGTCCGAGAAGGACCCCGCCCTCCGGCAGCGCTTTGCAGAGCTGGCTCGGGTCGAGAACCTCCACATGGCCTTCTGGCGCGCGTTCCTGCTCAAGCGCGGCATCAGCACCACCGAACCGTCGTGGTTCTCGTTCGCCTGGGCGCGGCTCCTGCGCAGGATCCTGGGGACGCGACGCTATCTGTCCCTCCTCGAAATCACCGAGGCAACCGCCGTCGACTCCTACTATGACTTCCTGAACTCCGCCGTCCTTGAGGAAGCAGAGAAGACTGACATCTCGCGCATCATCGAGGACGAGCTGGGCCACGAGGAAGAACTGGAATCGCAGTTCAACGCGCTGCCCAAGGGCAACGTCCGCGATTTCGTGATGGGCATGAACGATGGTCTCGTCGAGCTGCTTGGCGCGGTGACCGGCCTCTCGGCCGTCTACCCGACGCGTCCGCAGGTCGTCGGCGTCAGTGGCCTCGTCGTCGGCCTCGCCGGCGCACTGTCCATGGCGATCGGCACCTGGGTGTCGGTCCGCAGTCAGCGCCAGGTCAACGAAGGCATCCGGCGCAAGACTGACCTCCTCTTCAGTGTCGCCCCCAGACGAGCGCAGGCAGAGCTGGCCAGGAAACTGATCGAATCCGGGATGCCCGCCGACCTGACCGACGACGTCACCGCAAAACTGGCATCGAACAAGGAGGCGATGATTGGGCTCCTCACTGAGCACTCTTCGGTGAACGAGATCCGCAGTGCCCTGTTCACCGGCGCTGCATATATCATCGGCTTGCTGTTCCCCGTCCTCCCCTACTTCTTCGCGCGCAATTCGTTCACGGCGCTGATCCTCAGCGTCCTGTTCGCAGGGCTTGCTCTTGCCACAGTCGCCAGCATCATCACGCTGACAGCTGGCAGCAATGCGTTCCGGCGCAAGATCCGCGAGATGGTCGTCACCGGCCTCGGCGCCGCAGCAGCTTCCTACGCGTTCGGCCGCATTGTGCAGGCTGTGTTCGGCATCCACGCGTGATGCAGCCAGAGGACAGAACGATGGGTGACATCCCTGTCATCATCAACGGCACGAAAATCGCACTGACCCCGCAGCAGCGGGAGAACGTGCCGACGTACTGGAAGTGGATCTGCGACCCCGAAGTCAACGCCGGACTGACCGACGTCGGGGCGTGCGTCTCCATCGAGAACGAATACGAGTGGTATGACAACAACGTCGCCAAGGCCGGCGGGGGCAGCGTGCACTTCGACATCCATGAAGTCAACGGCATGCGCCTGGTGGGGGACTGCTCGCTGTTTGATATCGACCACGCGGCAGGCACGGCCGAGCTGGGACTCATCATCGGCGAGAAGGACTGCTGGAACCATGGGTACGCGACGGAGACTGTCGCCCTGCTGGCGCGATACGCCTTCCACGTCCTGGGCCTGAGCAATGTCATCCTGCATGTCTACGACTTCAACGAGCGAGCCATTGCCGCATATCGGAAGGGCGGGTTCTGTGAGGTCGGCCGGCGCCGGGGTCTGCGCCTTGGCGCGCGCGTTGTGCAAGAGGTCATCATGGACATCGTGCCGGGAGAGGTCGCTAGAGTGAAAGACTGAGCACAACGGGTAACAGACAGGTCTGGATCCCCTCCTTCGCGGCAGAGCGCCACTCAGAGGCACCCCTCGTATCGGACTGACATACTCGGGCGCATGACACCAACATGCAGAACACCCTCGGATACAAAAACATCCTTGGGCTCGTGGAAAGCGCCCCTCACATTGGACTAACATGCTCGGGGGCCTTGAAGAACACCTCGCATCTTGGACAAAAGGATGCGAGGGACAAAAGGGCTCGGGGGAATGACGGACAAGGAGCCCGAACGAAGGCAAAGACGGATTGTTGCGTGCATTTCGGCACTTGACCCACTCTGCGCCA
>Ga0105152_10000639_pt1 | contig 10835 bp, 7 predicted proteins | sample LakBais05cmmetaG_FD_81534 | JGI IMG/M metagenome (GOLD analysis project Ga0105152, IMG submission 81534) | Lake sediment microbial communities from Lake Baikal, Russia to study Microbial Dark Matter (Phase II) - Lake Baikal sediment 0-5 cm | ecosystem: Environmental > Aquatic > Freshwater > Lake...
CATTTATTATGAGTCAATTCGACTTATTGACAATGGCATGAAAAGTAGTATATTTGGGAGGCTACAATACTACCCGTTCACAGGTAGTCTCACAAAATAGGCGCGGTAAAAGAGGAGGCATATATGGAAGAAAGGCTGGCGCAGATCTCACCACCCAAGGTGCTTATCGTCCACAACGAGACCGGATGTTCCTGTGCTGGTGGACGTGTCCTGCAAAACCTGGTAAACGGGCTTAATGAACTGGATGTTGAGGTAATAGAATCGGACAGCCTGGAAGACGCCCGCGCCGTGATTATCTCCGACCCCTCGGTTGACTGCATCCTGCTTGACTGGGACCTGGGAGATGATACGAAAAAGTCCCATGACCATTGCAAGCAACTGCTCTCCTTAGTAAGAAGCCGCAACGTCAAAATACCCATTTTCCTGCTTGCCGAACGCAGCCGGTTTTCTTCCGTCCCCCTTGACGTGATCCAGCAGGTGAATGACTTCGTCTGGTTGCTGGAGGATACGGCGGATTTCATAGCCGGGCGGATCGATGCAGCCATACTGCGCTACCGCCAGGAGCTTTTACCGCCCATGTTTAGGGCGCTGGTCGACTTTGCCCAGACCTACGAATATTCCTGGCATACACCGGGGCATGCCGGCGGCACTGCGTTTCTTAAGTCGCCGGTCGGCAAAGCCTTCTACGATTTCTTTGGGGAGAATATGCTGCGCTCCGACCTGTCTATCTCGGTCGGAGAGGTCGGCTCACTTTTGGACCACTCCGGGCCCATGGGCGAAGGTGAGCGCTACGCCGCACGCGTTTTCGGTGCAAACCGCACTTACTCGGTGACCAACGGGACTTCGACTTCCAACCGCATAGTATTCATGGCCAGCGTGACGCGTGACGATATCGCTTTGTGCGACCGCAACTGCCATAAATCCATCGAGCACAGCCTGACCATGACGGGGGCTATTCCCACCTACCTTGTCCCCTCACGCAACCGCTACGGCATCATCGGCCCCATACACCCCGACCTGCTGACCGCCAAAGCGATTCGTGCGAATATCGCCAGGAACCCGCTATTAAAAGGCAAGCCCAACCGTGATCCCGTGCACGCCGTGATAACCAACTCGACCTACGACGGGCTTTGCTACAACGTCAAACGGGTAGCAGACCTGCTTGGCCAGAGCGTTGACCGCATCCATTTTGACGAGGCTTGGTACGGCTACGCCCGCTTCAACCCGATCTACCGCGAACGTTTTGCCATGCACGGCGACCCCGCCAAATACAAAGGACCCACCATGTTCGCCACTCAATCCACGCACAAGCTGCTGGCAGCCCTCTCGCAGGCCTCCTTTATCCACGTCCGTGACGGCCGTAAACCGATCGAGCACGCGCGCTTCAATGAGGCTTTCATGATGCACAGCTCAACCTCGCCCCAGTACGCCATCATCGCCTCCAACGACGTGGCAGCCGCCATGATGGACGGGCCGGCCGGCCAGGCGCTGACAGGTGAAAGCATCGAGGAGGCGGTTGCCTTCCGCAAGACGATGGCGCGCATCAACAGGGAATTTAAGGCCAAAGGAGACTGGTTCTTCGATGCCTGGCAGCCCGATAAAGTTACCGATCCCGCTACGGGCAAGCGTATCCCCTTCTACCAGGCGCCTGATGAACTGCTGTGCAGCGAACCGGGTTGCTGGGTACTGCACCCGGGTGACACCTGGCACGGCTTTGCCGGCCTCGAGGATGATTACTGCATGCTGGACCCCATCAAGGTGTCGGTGGTCACGCCCGGGGTATCGGTTGACGGTTCACTGGAAAAATTCGGCATACCTGCCATGATCGTTACGGCCTTCCTGGACCGGCTGGGCATACAGGTAGAGAAGACAGGCGACTTCACCATCCTGTTCCTCTTCTCCATGGGTATCACCCGGGGCAAGTGGGGAACCCTCGTCACCGCCCTGCTCGATTTCAAAAAGGCGTTCGACTCCAATGCCCCGCTCACAGAAGTGCTTCCCACTATTGCCGCGGCCGCACCTGACCGCTACAAGGACATGGGCCTGAAAGACCTCGTTACCCAGATGTATAAGCAGGTACAGGAGAAAGGGAACCTGGAACTTCTTTCACAGGGTTATTCCACGCTTCCCCATCCTGAAATGGGGCCCATCGAAGCCTATCGCAACCTGGTACATGACAACGTGGAGCAGGTCCCGGTGGATAAAATGGCCGGACGCACTGTGGCTACGGGTGTCGTCCCCTACCCGCCGGGAATACCGCTTCTCATGCCGGGCGAAAACGCCGGCGCCGGCAGTGGTCCCGTCCTCGGCTACCTCAAAGCGCTGCAGGCCTTCGACCGCCGCTTCCCCGGCTTCGGACATGACATACACGGCGTGGAAAATGTCGATGGTACCTACCTCACCTACTGTATAAAGGAGGGCAAGGGCAAATGAGCGATAACGCTAAAGTTAAGACTGCCGCCAAGACCCTGGGTATCTTTACCCTGGCCATGATCAATGTGGCAGCAGTGCTGAGCATCAGGAACTTCCCATCCATGGCCGAGTACGGCTGGTCATCGGTCGGCTGGTATGTGCTGGGCGCCATCTTTTTCCTCATCCCGCTGTCATTGGCCGGTGCTGAACTGGCGACAGGCTGGCCCAAGGGTGGAGGCGTTTACGCCTGGGTACTCGAGGCCTTCGGCGAACGCTGGGGCTTCCTGGCCATCTGGTGCGACTGGTCGGAGAACTTAGTGTGGTTCCCCACCCTGCTGGCCTTCATCGCCTCGACCTTCGCCTTCGCCATCAACCCGGCGCTGGGAAACGATAACGTCTGGATTTTCACCGTCATGATGATTGCTTTCTGGGGCACCACGATACTGAACTTTTTCGGTGAAAAGGCTACCAACTGGTTCGGCAACGTCGGTGTTATCGCGGGCACCATCGTACCGGCAACGTTCATCATATTGCTCGGCATCGCCTACGTGGCTATGGGCAAACCAATACAGATACCGTTTTCTCCCGCTGCGCTGTTGCCCGAGTTCAACATGTCCACTCTACCTTTCGTTGCAACAGTGATACTGTTGTTTGCGGGCATGGAGATGGCCGGCTTCCACGCGCTGGAAACACGCAACCCCGGCCGCGATTTCCCCCGCGCCATTTTTCTCTCAGCAACCATCATACTTGTGCTGACCGTGGCGGGCACGTTGGCCATTGCTATCGTTGTTCCCCAGCAGAGCATCAGCCTGTCGGCCGGCATCATGCAGGCCTTCCAGGATTTCCTCAAAGTCTTCAACCTGTCCGGACTGATCACGCCTGTGGCAGTGCTGATAGCCGTCGGTGCGCTGGTTCAACTGAGCACCTGGATGCTGGGCCCGGCCAAGGGCCTGGGAGAGGTCGCCAGGCAGGGCAACCTTCCGCCGGTCTTCCAAAAGCACAACAAGTACGGCTCGCCGGTGGCGATACTGATTATCCAGGCATCCATAGGCACGCTCTTCAGCCTGCTGTTCCTTTTCATGCCCAACGTGAGCTCGTCTTACTGGGTCCTTTCAGCCATGACGGTAGAAGTGTATTGCATTATGTACCTGCTGATTTTTGCCGCCGTCATAAAGCTGCGCTATTCGCAGCCTGACATAAAGAGGCCTTACATGATACCCGGCGGCAAGGCGGGCGTGTGGATACTGGCCGGCGCCGGTTTCATAGCCTGCGTGTACACTTTCATAGTCGGCTTTATACCGCCTTCAGCAAATATCCCGGTTGGGAGACACCCCCTTTTGATGTGGCTGGGTGAGATCGGGCCATACGCCCTTTTGATGCTGGCGGGCACCGTGTTGCTTTCCGTGCCTCCTTTCATCTTCCTGCTCTTTAAGAAACCAGGCTGGAAAAAGCTGCAGGCTGACAGCGGGGACTGAGGGGGGATCACGGGGTAGCGTAACTGTGCAGGCCGCCGAAAAAGTAATTGCCGAAGAAGGTGACCAGCACGGCCAGGAAACCGATGACCAGGAACCAGGCGCTGCGGTTGTCCCTCCACCCCAGTGCCAACCTCGTCAGTATGTAACCGCCGTAAATAAGCCAGGTCACGAGCGCCGCTGTCTCCTTGGGGTCCCATGACCAGTAAGTGCCCCAGGCAATTTTGGCCCAGATTGACCCAATCACAATAACGGCTGTCATGAAGCAGAAGCCCGCTAATGTTGAGCGGTATCCCAGACTGTCGAGAGTACCCGGGGAGGGCACAAGGGATGCAGCCCATCTTCGCCCGGCTATGTAGAGGACACCGCAGACAAACCCCAGCGCGAACAAACCGTAGGCAATAATGGCGCAGGATACGTGAAGGGGGAGCAGCCAGGTCTGGTCCAGCGCCGCTGACAGCGGCTGGTGCTGAGCAGGCAGGGTAAATGCATAAATAAGCATGGCAAGAGCCACCAGTGCACCCGCCGCGCTAACCATATCGTTCTTCTGCCTCCACCTGAAAACCAGCACAACCGTCAAAATGCCCCAGCCGAATGACATTGAGAACTCGAACATATCGGTGGCAGGGATACGACCGACCTGGATGCCGTGGGTGACCAGCGAAATGGTGAGCGCCAGCCAGGCCAGCAGCATGACGGGCAGCGCGAAGCGGGAGGCGGTCCTGTCCACAGGGACTTTGTTCACTGCGGCTGAAATGAATCCCCAGATATAAAGTATCAATGCAAGCTGCAGGGCGACCAGCGTGGTTACGAATGCAATGGTTTCAACCTGGACCATAGTATCTCATGTCGCTGACAACTATTGACAGCAACTCACAGATATTGTATAAAGAAGTTCAATGGCAAGCAATATTTGGCGTGGGAGGTGGTAGCTTCAAAATTTACCATATTTGTCCAATCACGAGTTTGATTTATCCTATTATTAGTCAGTAGTTAAGGAGGTAAGTGTTTGCAAAAAATTGATTGGTCATCGCTCTGGACGAAAGAAGACTGGTGGGCATGTTGGATCGGATTCATCATTTTAGTCCTTGCAATGATCGGCATCCTGCCGGCCGGCCCTAAATTCGGCACATGGGCAACAATTGACAAGGCACTACCCTCCGGCATTGCAACAATCTGGGACACGCTCATCCTTTTTGTGATCCTGGCCGTCCTCTCACTCATCGGCCTCATCTTCATGAAAAAAGATATAAAGCGTTTTGTCCCTGCGTTTATCGTTATTTTTGCAATTGCCTGGTTGGCAATTTTCATCGGTAAGCAGTCCGTAATCAATGCCTGGGGACTGGAATACGTTGTCTGGGCGCTGATCTTCGGCCTCATCATCAGCAATACTGTCGGCTTGCCCGAGTGGCTTAAACCGGCTGTGCTGACCGAGTATTTCATCAAGATCGGCCTGGTCTGCATGGGCGCGACCATACTTTTCTCCATTATCCTGAAAGCGGGCGCTATCGGCATGTTACAGGCTCTGCTGGTAGTAGCCGCTGTATGGTTTTTCACTTACTGGCTAGGCAGGAGGTTCGGGATGGCCGAGCGCTTCGCCAGCACCATGGCCACCGGCGTTTCGATCTGCGGCGTATCGGCATCGATAGCCGCGGGAGGCGCGGTCAAGGGCGACCCCAAAGAAACCAGTTATATCATCGCCTGGCTGCTGGTAGGTGCCGTTATCATGATAGTGGTAATGCCCCCCATTGCCAAAGCTGTTGGGATGCCGACCAACATGGCCGGAGCATGGCTGGGCGGTACGATCGATAATACCGGCGCAGTGGTAGCCGCCGGTGAAGTAATGAAAAGCAAGGCCTCTCTCGATACTGCTGCTCTGGTCAAAATGGCGCAGAATATATTGATCGGATTTGCAGCATTCTTCCTGGCTATATGGGCAACATTGAAGCTGGACAAAAAGTCCGCCAGCGAACGCCCATCGTTCATGGAAATCTGGTACCGCTTCCCTAAATTCGTTGTCGGCTTTATTATCGCCTCGCTGGTGGCTTCCCTCTATATTGAGCCCGTTATGGGAACCAAAGCCACCGCAACAATCACCGGCTTACTCACAACATACCGTACCTGGTTCTTTGCGCTGTGCTTTGTCTGTATCGGGCTGGAGACCAATTTCAAAGAGCTGCTTTCAGTTGGAGGCGGCAAACCTGCAATAGTATATTGGGTCGGGCAATCATTTAACGTGGTATGGACACTGCTCATTGTCTGGATCCTATGGTCCGGCGCCTTTTTCATACCGCCTATCCTGCCCGATTAATTCAAGGCAATATTTCAGGAGGGACCAATGGTTGTCCCTCCTGAAATAAATACCACGCTGCCAACTCATATACCCTGTAGCTTATAGCATTTTCGGCACTGCATCGGCGCCTGCGGCATCGCCGGGGGGGCTGAGATTGAGGCTTGCCCCATCGTTCCCTGTAAAATATTACGCACATTGCGTATCCCGGGCAGAGTCAGCAACGCCATAGTTTTAGCCGCATTAAGTCGTGCGTATTCAACTCGCCGGCTAAATGCCCTCCTGAACTGTTGCGCCTGTGCGCTTTCCAGGATATGATTGAGGCCATCTTCCACCTTTCCATAAGCAAAGCGGCTAACCCAGCTATCTTCGCTCCAGAATACCCTAGGAATTTCACCTTCTATCGGCATGGACAGGTAAACACAGGGAGAGACTTCCCCCCGGACATTTACTACGATGTTGTGCAGCGGATCATCACTGCAAACCGGTGAATTTACATCGGGTTCCAGTGGATAAATCTGTACCTCAATACCCCGCTTTTTTCCCCTCATCTCTGCCTCCTCAATTATATCTTCCAGATGAGGGTCCCTTATCCGTCCAAAAACCTTTAGATCCTCCATTTCCGCAACGGGCGTGTAATCAAGGTTAGGTGCTATTACCCTGTCTGCTCTCAGTTCCGCTGCCAGATCCACCAGCCCCGGCAATTCATCGATATTGGGTTTCATCATCTGCATAACAAGGTGGATGTCGGGGTGTGATTTAGCTCCGCTTAACCTGGAAATATTTATACAGATTTGCCCGAAACTCGATCCTGTCCTTAACGAATCGTGTGTGGCGGCTCTTGCACCTGCCACCGACACCGCTATAAAAGCGAACCCGATTTCGCATATCTGCCTTACTGCGGCGTCATCCAGAAGCACACCGTTAGTGGTCATACTGACCCTGCCGCCCTTTTCCTTGATTGCCCGTGCCATTTTCCAGATGTCAGGGTGGAGAAGTGGCTCTCCCCATCCCTGTAGATGAACTAACTCTGCTTTACCCACATAAGGCAATAGCCGTGCGAAGTTGTCCCAGCTTATGTCTTCGGAGCGCCATCTGTCTTTAAGCAAGGTGCGTGGGCAAAAGCAACATCTGAGCTGGCATTTAGTAGATACTTCGACCTGAATTATGCGAGGCAGCAACGGTATTAAACTCCGTAAACTATTTAAAAGACCCCAAGCGCATTCTAACACAGTATTTGAACAATCTGTCCATTCTTTGACCAATTTAAAATACCTGTGTTATATTTCGCCATATGAACTTTCGACAACATATACTTCCCACGATACTGGACACCAAATTCAAAAATATACTCACCGAGGAACGTGACGTGGCCAGGGCGGTGGCCGCCGAGGTAACCGGCACATTCGTATTAGGGGTCTGGGATTTCATGCTTCCTCCGCTCTTTGCAATCAATATGCTGAAACATCACAGAGCAAAAGAGGCTTTTACACTGAACTTCATGTTCACAAAGAAACTCGCGCTGGAAGCAGCGAGGGCTATGCTGCAACATGGCCTGACAAAAGTTAATAGTCTGGCACAGGTCGAGAAACACACTTCAGTGATCTTGAGTTCAGACCAGAAAGGCATTTATTCGGAGAAGGTGCGCCTGAAACAGATACTGGAAATCGACCTCCTGATCGACCATTACCAAAAGCTGCTCGTTTCTGAAGGTAAAAACTATAGCGATATGGTTAAGGCTGCATACGGAGACCGTGAAGTATTCAACACATTCTTAAACAGGCTTACCTCGGCCGAAAAGGAAGTTAATCGCGCTGCTTTACAGACTGTTGGTAAAAATATTGAAGCTAAGGACTTTGTTGCCAGGATGGAGAAAGCTGTAAGCCGTATCCGTGACAGAGATTTAGACAATATATTCCCAGTTCTGGCAAAAAAACCTAACATGAACACGAATTGATATCGTGCGCAGTACGTTGTATAAGCTCGTCCTTCATCGATTCTGTCAGGTCGTTGAAATACGCTGAGTATCCAGAAACGCGCACAACCAGCCCCCGATACTGGTCAGGGTGCTCCTTTGCATCGATGAGGATGGCAGGGTCAACGACGTTGAACTGCACCTGCATTCCACCACTGGCGAAGAAACCAAGAATCAATGCTTCCACCAGGCGGTTGCGTGAAGGGTCTTTGATCATTGCAAGATCAAGCTTCTCGTTGAGTGCATAGCCGTTGGCGACCAGGTCATTATCTATGCAGGCTGCAGATGACATGGAAGCTGTCGGGCCGTTCCTGTCACGGCCATTACAGGGCGAGATCCCGTTGGCCAGCGGCTGTCCGGCCAGACGGCCACCCGGCAAGGCGCCGGTGCGCACACCGAAGCCCTGGTGCGTGGTCATGGACCAGAAACCCGGGTAATATTTTCCCGCGCGCGGATTGTTGTATCCTGCTACCAGCCCGGTGTAAATACCTGAGACCAACCGGGCATAGTAATTGGGCCTTTCCTCATTCTCACCGTACTTGGGTACCCGGTTCAAAATAATAGCCTGCAGCTCCGGACAACCGGCAAAATTGCCGTCCACTGCCCTGACCAGTTCCTCTAAAGATAGTCTACCTTCCTTAAATACGATCTGTTCGATGGCTGTGAGAGCATCCACGGTATCGGCCAGTCCCACGCCCTGACAGCCGGTGGAGTTGTACTTAGCGCCACCTGCGTTGACCTCAATGCCTTTCTCCAAGCAGCCATCAACCACGGTGGACAGGAACGGCGTGGGGCGATGCGCAGCATGGGTTTGCTCGATAGCATTGTTACCCCCGGTAGCACGCATTATCATATTCTCAAGCTGTACTCTAAAAGCACGGGTAACGGTTTCCATGCTATCTATCGCTTTGATTTCACCCGTCCGCGGTCCAAACTGCACTTCGTTATACGTACCATTATGTAAAGCCAGGTGCAAAGCAATCGGCATATTAAGGAAAATCGCCCCGGCCGCCGGGAAACTCTTACCCGGCACTCCCCATTCCACGCAGCCCACGATGGAATAATCCTCAGCATCCTGCCTGGCAACGCCTGATTTTTCCAGAGCAGATGGTATCTCATCGTCATTGAAAAAAGCCGGCAGTCCGCCACCCTTCTTGAGCACCTCGCAGCAGAGATCGATGAATTCAACCGGCGTGTCTTGATTAACTCTGACATGGAAGTTTGGCTGCCTCAGCCTTACCTGGTCATAAGCCTGCAAGAACAGGTACGAAAGATCGTTCACACCGTCGCTGCCATCAGCCACACGTCCCCCCAGCGTTATGCCCGAGGCCGAGGACAGGCCGCTGAAATACTCCGTGGCGCGGTCGAAGAAGAGCGGCAACAGTTCACCTGACTTGGCAATAAAACAACCCAGCAGTTCGGCAGCCTGCCAGCGGGTCAACCTGCCGGCTTCGATATCACGTTTATAATAGGGGTAAAGGTACTGGTCCATGCGCCCAAAAGAAATACCGTGCTGAAAGTTCTCGTAGTGTAGCATGACATGCGTGGTAAAAACACTCTGCAACGCCTCGTAAAAAGTCTGCGCCGGCTCCGCAGGCACGCGGTTAAATACCTCCGACAGCCGCATCAACTCCTCTTTTCGCACTTCATCACTAGATCTAATAGCCTCCTGCTCAAGGAATTTGCTCCAGCGTCTACCGTAATCGGCGGCAGCCTCAGCACAAATCAGGGCAGCTTCGTAAAAACCTTCTTTCTGCTTTAGCTGACAAACTTCATATCTGTCCCCGCCTGACTCTATAGCTGATTTCACCTCCTCCAACCGGTTGCGTATCTGCCGCGCTATCCCATTGAAGCCCAGCCTGAGCACGGTCGGGTAATCCGGTGTAACATGCGAGACGCCTGAGAACTGCGTCAGGATAAAATACCTCCCCTCCAGCATCGAGTTAAACAGATCTGGGTCATTGCTCAAGAGAGGCGTCAGTGCCAGCACTGAACGGTTAAACCAGTATGGAAAAATCTCCTGTTCAAGTTCCTCAAGTTGAGCCGGTTCAATCGCCATAGGATTCTGCCTGCGTTTGGCTATACCTCTTATCTCCGGCAGCATGAGCAGGCCGCCCAGGTCGGGATGGATGGGAGCGCCTACCCGCCAGGCAGACGGATTGCCCACTATCAGCTCACTGTCGTACACTTTCAATTCCATATTTTTAAGTATGTATCTGAAGGCCCCGGCATAATGCAGGACAGAATCACTCCTGGAAACATTACGCCTCTTTAACAGCATTGCATTTAACTTATCGTTGAGGGCTGCCTGCCACTTTTTTTGAGGTATGGATTTGGCCGACTTTTCCAGGCTCTTGCGGTAAAAGCGATACTGGATTGTGGACAACAGCTTATCCAAGGGATCTTGCTTTGTATTTCTGCGAAAATATCTGGTAAGCAGGGAGGCCTTCTGCGTACATACGTGATAGGGAGAGCTCAAAATATCATCGCGCAACTTCTGCAACCGCGGTAATGATTCCAGCGAATCCTTAGACGCAGTCACAGCAAAGCCCGATTCACCCACAGAACGATTAACCTCTCTCATCTTTTCAGCAGTTCAAATTATAATTCGTGGACTACGTAAAATGAAATACGCAGCATAATTATATCAGTTTACAAAATATACAAATAATGTATAATTTAACTA
>Ga0105152_10000640_pt1 | contig 10829 bp, 8 predicted proteins | sample LakBais05cmmetaG_FD_81534 | JGI IMG/M metagenome (GOLD analysis project Ga0105152, IMG submission 81534) | Lake sediment microbial communities from Lake Baikal, Russia to study Microbial Dark Matter (Phase II) - Lake Baikal sediment 0-5 cm | ecosystem: Environmental > Aquatic > Freshwater > Lake...
ATCGAGAAGAGCGGCAGCCTCTACCAAGTGAATCTGGGCGGGGCCGGCCAATCGGGCGCTCCCCCGACGGCCAGGCCGGCAATCAATGAGAAAAGCTCGGCCGCCGTCGCCGGTAATTTGACCTTCGCTTTCATGGGGAAATGGAAAGGCGACACCGCAACCTATGAAAAAGATCCCGTCTACAAGGAACAGGCCAAGGCCAGTCCCGAATTGGCCAAAATGGCCATGGGTATGCTGCAAACCATGACCATGAACGTGACCCTTGACGGCATCACCATGGAGATCATGGGGGAAAAGATCGGCCCGATCCGGTTCACGGTCATCACTTCCTCTGGCAACACGCTGACCATCGAGAGCGTGGAGCCCGGCAAGCCGCCAACCCGCCAGGACATTCTTTTCCTTGATGCTAGGCACATCAAGATGGCCGAAAAAGGCAACGAGGCCAAGGCGCTGTTCCTGGTCAAGCAATAGCTGCGGGAAATACGACCGTCGCCCTTGGCTCCGCCCCGCTTTACTTTACAGAAGCCGGTTGGTAAGATGAAAATTCTTTTCAGGGGGCGACCTTAGAAAATGTTCATTCCGCTTAAGGATTACAACCCGACCCGCCGGCCGGCGCTGGTGGTCATGCTGCTCATCCTGCTCAACGTGTCGGTTTTTGTTTACCAAAGCTACCTGTCGCGCGAACACCTGCAGAATCCCTTGCGCTCCGCCGGGTTGCAGACGCTGGCCTGGCCTTCCAGCCTGGAGTATTTCGTTCTGAAGGACGGCCTGGTCCCGGCCGAGCTGGTCGGGCAACGCAACGTGGAGATCCCGGTGGGAACGGACCGCTTTGGGCAAACCGTCGTCTACCAGCGGCACACCTCTTCCCCGCTCAGCCTGCTGTTCTCGCTGTTCATGCACGGCTCCTGGCTGCACCTGCTGGGCAACATGCTGTTCCTGTGGATCTTCGGCAACAACATCGAGGACCGGCTGGGCCGGATCAAGTTCGTTTTCTTCTACCTGCTATGCGGCGTCGGCGCCAGCCTGACCCACGTGCTGTTCAACCTGGATTCGCTGGTCCCGGTGATTGGCGCCAGCGGCGCGGTGTCGGGGGTGATGGGCGCCTACCTGGCGCTGTTCCCCACGGCGCGCGTCCGCACCCTGGTTTTCGTCTTCATCTTCATCACCACCATGGACATCCCGGCTGCGGTGTTCCTGGTCATTTGGTTCGCCTTCCAGTTCCTCTCTGCCGGCGGCGGCTCGAGCATCGCCTGGCTGGCCCATGTCGGCGGCTTCATCCTGGGATTTCTTCTGGTCAAGCTTTTTCTGGCTGGGGGAAAACCTGCCGTGGCAATCGTGGCGTAGTTTTCCGTCCAAGGAGGCGGTAATGGAAAAACTAGTTATCAGCTCCGCCCAGGCCCCCAAGGCGTTGGGGCCGTATTCCCAAGCCGTGCGCTGGGGGAATATCCTGTTCATTTCCGGCCAGGTGGGCATCGATCCCGAGACCGGCAAGCTGGTCGAGGGTGGCATAGAGGCCCAGGCGCAACAGGTTTTCAAGAACCTGGCCGCCGTACTGGCCGCGGCCGGGATCAATTTCCGCCGGCTGCTGAAAACCACAGTGTTCTTGAAGGATATGGCGCATTTCAAGATCGTCAATGAGATCTACGCCGCCCATGTGCCCGCGCCCTATCCGGCACGCGCCGCAGTGGCCGTTGCCGGTCTGCCTCTCGGGGCCGACGTCGAGATCGAAGCCATCGCCGCTCTGGCGGATTGAGCGCCACGGACCGCTTCCCGGCCTGCTGAGCATGTTGCGGGCGCAAGACCTCTGGGTGGAAAAAACCGTTGGCGGGCCCCTGCCGTTGCTGCGCGGCATCGACATGGAGATCCCGGCGGGCCGGGTCACGGTTCTGCTTGGGGAAAGCGGCGCCGGCAAGACCGTGCTGGCCCGGGCCTTGTCCGGGCTCCTGCCCGCGGAGTTGCGCGTCAGCCGCGGCCGAGTCCTGTTCCATGGGCGGCCGCTGGCTGCTGCCCGGGACTGGGCCGATGTCCGCGGCCGGGAAATATTCTATGCGCCGCAAAACGCCGCGGCCAGCTTCAACCCCGTCCTGACCATCGGCCGGCAGATCCGTGAAAGCAGCTCTATCGGCAATGACGAGCTGGAGGAGTTGCTGGCCCGCCTGCAGTTTGCTGAACCCGGCCGGGTTCTGCGTGCCTACCCTTTCGCCTTGAGCGGCGGCGAAAACCAGCGCTGCCTGCTGGCCCTGGCGCTGGCCTGCGGTGCCGGCGTGCTGATCCTGGACGAACCCACGTCCGAGATCGATGCCGGCGCCCACGATGAATTCGTGAAGGTCCTGCTCGAATGCCAGCGCCGCCGCTCCCTCACCATCCTGCTGATCTCCCACCATCTGGGTTTCATCGGCAAGGTGGCGGACCAGCTGTGCATCCTGTCTGGCGGTGAGGTCGTGGCCGCCGGGGAGCCGCAGGACGTCCTCGCTTCTTGCGGCCATCCCTATGCCCGGGAGATCGCCGCCTACCTCGAGGCGAAATGACGGCTGCCCGCTTTCGCCTGCGCGGCGTCAGCAAGTTCTACCCCGGAGGCCGTGGGCAGGCCGGGGCACCGCTGCCGGCATTGACGGACGTGGACCTCGATCTTATGGATGGGCAGGTCAACGCCCTGATGGGCCGCTCGGGCGCCGGCAAGTCGACCCTGGCCAGGATCATCATGGGGTTCGCGGCGGCCGACAGCGGCGAGGTGCTCTACCGCGAACGTCCTATTTCCGAGGCGCCGCGACCGGCCTTTCGCCGCTGCAACCAGATGGTGTTCCAAAACCCGCTCCTGGCGGTGAACCCGCTTTTTACCGTGGCCCAGATCATCAGCGAACCGCTGCGCATCGCCGGCGTCGCGCCCGGCACGGAAAAGATCGCCGGGGTGCTGGAGCGACTGGAACTGCCCAACGGGTATATGCGGCGATTGCCTCACGAGCTGTCGGGCGGCGAACTGCAGCGCGTGGTGCTGGCGCGGGCGCTGGTCCTGGAACCGGAATTCCTGGTGCTCGACGAGCCCTTTTCCGCCCTCGACGACCTGACCGCCATGAGGATCCTGCGGCAGTTCAAACCCATATGCCATAGCCTGCGCCTGGGGGTGCTGTTCATCAGCCACCACCCGCGCCACGTGCGTGCCCTGGCTGACCGTGTGGCTGTCCTGGAGCAGGGGAAGATCCTCCATTCCCAGCCGTGAAAAAGTCTACTGCAGCGTGACCGTTTTGCTGATCTTTCCGGCGTGGCGCGACTGGTAAGTGATGGTCAGGCTGCCGGAGCCTGAGACCAGGAACTCGTGCTCCACCTTGCCGAAGCCGGGAACGATCAAAAATTGCAGCTCGGGGCGGAATTCCTTGAACGAGACCTGGTGCAGGTACACGTCGTTGATCTCGCCGCCGGCCACGACCTTGATGCCGGCTCCCTGCAGGCTAAGCGTATCCTTGGGATAAAGCTTGTTTTTCTGGGCCTGGTAGCTCATGGTCGGCATGGCCTTGGCATTGGCCAGGCGGGTGCGGATGCGGGTCAGGCCGTTTCCCATCTCCTTGGTTTCGAATATCTCCAGTGCTATCTCCGGCGTGTTTTTGGCGCTGAAAATGACGGTTGAGGCGTTGCGGTGCACCAGGTCCTTGAGCATGAACGGGGCCGGCAGGCGCGAGCTCATCTTGACCCAGCCGCCGATCTCGATCCGGCCGTAGTCCGGATGGTCGAACTCGCGCCAGGGCTTGTACAGCTCTCCCTGGGCCAGGTGGTCGTTGAAGCGGAGCCGTTCCTTGTCCAAGGCGCGGTCAGAGCGGAAATCGTAGCCGCCTTCCGCCTCGTCGTCAGCGGGTTTATCCTTTTTTTGACCGGCGCTCTCCTTGAGATTCACAAAGCGTTCGGCTTCGGTCTGGAACAGCTCGCCGATAAAACCGTAGGCGCCATGGAGCATGGTCAGCCATTCCATGGAATCGCCGTAGGTCGGGTAGAGGTCCTTCCAGCTGATCATGTAGCGGTAGCCGGGGGTGATGCGCTCGGCCTGCTGGCCGAGATAATCGTAGACCGCGACATCCTGCCGCGGGTATTCGCCCTGGGCCTTGTTGCTGGGTCCACGCAGGAACATGCCGCCGTTGTTGTGGAACGTCCAGCCCACGCAGATGTTGGGGCGCTGTTCGAGGAACCCGGCCAGGGCCTTGGGGATGGCGCCGGAAAAGGGGTAGTCGCCGGCGCCGCTCTCCACATAGTCGGGCATCCAGTCGAAGCCCCAGTTGCGGTTGCCGTCCAGGTAGCCCTCGGGGTCCTCGTTGATCTTGCCGTCGCCGTCGTTGTCCAGGCCCTCGTCGCCGAGGAGGGTCCATTCTCCCTTCTCGCCCGGCTTGATGCGCACCAGCAGCCTGGCATCGTCGGGATCGGTCTTGAACACCCCGAAGGGATCGCGCTTGCGCATCTGGCAGATGTTGCCGTCCTTGTCCAGGTCGTCGGGGAAATCTTCGTCAACCAGGCCGTCACGGTCGTCATCGCGGGGAATGCGCAGGCTGCGGTTGTCGTTGGGAGTGCTGGCGTCGGCGAAAAAATGGTAGCGGCCGTCGGCATTGACCACCGGGACAACGTAGAAGCAGCGGCTGTCGACCAGGCGGGTGATCTCTTCATTCTGGCCGTAGTTTCCCAGGAGATAATCGAGCAGGTAAAGGGCCACTTCCCCGGCCTGGATCTCGTTGCCGTGGATATTCCCATCCACATAAATGCCGGGCTTGTTCAATTCCGCCCCTGTGCCGGGATTGTTCAAGGTCAGACAATACACGGGGCGGCCTTCCTCGCTTTTCCCCACCAGGTCGAGATGGGTCAACCGGGGATAGGCCTTGTGCAGAGCCTGCAGGGCTTCGATTACCATGTCATAGGTGTAATAAAAATCGAAACTCAGGGGGATGCGGACCAGATCGGGCTTTTTACCTGCTGCTGTCAGGACCAGGCTGCAAGACAGGATCAAGATGGCAACGGCTGAAATCTTTTTCATTTCACACCTCCCTTCTGCAGGTGGTCGTCATTCCAACCGGATGGGTGTCCCAGCTTGACGCTTGGTTCTTGCCCAGACTGGCTGCGGACGATCCATTTGAACAACTGGGTCTGGCCGCCGCCGATCTCTTTGATCGCGGTTCGCTTCAGCCCCTCCAGTAAGGTGAAATCGTCTCCCTGAAGCGTGATCACGGCCGGGGCCGGGTGGTTGTTGCGGACGCCCATGGCCGTGGGGAAGGGCAGATAACCCGCATTCTCCACCCAAAGCTTGAAACGGAACACATGGTTGCCCAGGGGCTCCCACGTGGTTTTGCTGATATGGATGCGGGGCAGTTTTTCGGCCAGGGTGAATACCCAGGGGACCTGTCCCTGCAGGAGGTTCAGCATCATGGCTGCCGGCGGCGTGTTGGCCGTGTAGGGGACAAAGCCGCCGATCTCGACGTCGCCCAGGGTCGGGTGCTTGAATGCTTTCCAGGCTACGAATCCCTTGCCAGGCAGCTCTTTGTCCGCGAAGGTCAGCATGGCTTTCTCGGTCTCATCGCCCCCCGAGCTGTCCTTGGGCTTGGGCATCTGGCGCATCATTTCGGCCATTTTTTTGGTGTCCATCATGCCGCCTTTCAGGGCCTGGATCACCATGGCCGCCTTGAAATCCTCCGGGGCGCCGGAACTTTTTAGAAAACCACCGATCTTTTCCTCGCCCAGAGCGATGAACTCCTCGTTGCTCATTTTCTCCAGCTGTTCCGGAGTGATCTGGGGCGTGGCTTTCTCATCTTTTTTCACTTCGGGCAGTGTCCAGAAATCCATGCTGAAGGAGGGCAGTCCCAGGTGATAGTAAGACCACAATTCGAACGAGCCGTCCCTGGCATCAGGTGTTTCCAGGCGGTTGCCGTCCAGTTTGCCTTTTTTCAGGAACTCCTTGTATTTTTCAGCAAGCTCCTTGTAGTAATTCAGGTCTTCGGGCAGGGGGTTTACAACGGCTCCCAGGCCCAGGAAGCTGGCCACCATGGCCTCGGTGACTTCGAAACCCGGAGGCGCCATGCTGCGGGCGATCTCCATGACCTCTTCCATGGCATAGGTCTTGTCGGTGTCGACGCCCAAAAAAGCGCCGATCTGCTTGGGGATCTTGATCTTGCTGAGATCGGCTTCACCCTTGCGTCCGCCCTTGGGCGGCAGCAGGCAGAAATTGCTGGCGCCGAAGGTGACGGTCATGGCGATCTCCGGGTGCTGGCAGACGAAGCGGATCAGGCCCAGGCTTTCATTTTCGCTGCCGGCCCAGCGCCCGCCCTCCTTGCTGAAAAAGCGGAACAGATGAGGAAAATTGACGCCGACATTGACGCCGCCGGGGCCGTCCTCGTTGTACTGGCCGTCGCCGTCGTTGTCCAGCCCCTCGGGGTAGAGCTTGAATACCCCTTTCTCGCTCTTGCTGGGGTCGGCTTTCTTCATCAGCCGCGGCTCGCCTTCCAGGGGCAGCCACTCCCCCTCGGGGTCCTTCACCCGCATCATGGTGATGATGCCGTTGTTGTCGAGATCTTCGGCGCCGTCCTCATCGCTGCGGTCATCCATGTCGTCGTTGACCGGCCTGCGGTTGCGGCTGTCGTGCAGCAGGGGCCGGGAAAAGTAATTCTCCGCCGCATCGGGATTGCCCAGGGGCAGGATATACCACCCCTTGTCCTGGCGGCAATCCGGTTTTTCCATGATGGCTCGTGCCAGGAACAGGGCCGCCTCAGAGGCCAGGGCCACCGTGCCTTCCAGGTTGGCTGCAACCAGGATGGCCGGCAGGCGTTTGCTCTTGCTGCCGGCTTCGGAGCCGATATAAAGCATGGACACCGGCTTGCCGCCCGGGGACGCCGCGACCTGGATCAGCTCGGTTATTTTGGCATTGGCACGGCCCAACCCCGCCAGTGCCTGCTGGATCTCTGCGGGAGAATGGTAGCGGTCGAAAGCCAGGGATGGCTCGCCGGCCAGGAGCATGCCGGTGATTGAACAAAGGACCAGGATCAGCGAGAGCGCTTTCAGATTCATTTTCACCTCGATGGACTTTACTTGCCGAAAACGGATCGCATCGCCCCTTGCGAGTTGCCTGCCCTTTTACGGCCGCGACGGCAGGATTGTTTTCCCGATCAGCCCCGGGGTGCGCGGCGCCCGCCGGGCGGCAGGAAATGGCGGCGGTAATAGGCGACGGAGGCGCTTCGGGACTCCAGCGACTTGGGCTCCAGGGCGATGGAAAAGGGGCAGGAAAGGCCGGCGATGGCCGCCTTGGCCGCTTGCCAGTCGATGCTGCCCTGGCCGAGGGCCAGGTGATCGTCGTTGTCGCCAAGGTTGTCGTGCAGGTGAAAATGGATAGGGCCCCGGGGCTTCAGGTAGAAAAGCCATTCAGAGAAGGGAATGCGTGCGAAGACATGGTGATGGCCGAAGTCGAAGCAATGGACCAGGCGCGGCTGCCCGGCCTTTTCCATGAGCTGCAGCACGACATGGGGCGTGGGCTCGGCGATGTTTTCCAGGGCGATGAGCGGCCCGTCGCACTCCACCAGCAACGATGTGAAAAAGGCGGCGGCGCGCTCCAGCCACTGGGCGAACCCCTGGCGGTAATAAATGGGGTCGTAGTTGAAATGCATGACCACCAGCCGGCTCCCCAGGTCGGCGGCGATGCCCATGATGCGTTTCATTTTTTCCAGGCTGAGGCCGCGCATGTCGGCATCGGCGGCCCCGGGCCAAATGTCCATGAAGGGGGCGTGCACGGTATGACCGGGAAAGTCGCCGAGGATCTTGCGGAAGGCCGCGACGGCCGTCGGGGTGAACTCGCGGCTGCGCTCGGCCTTGATGTAGATTTCGGGCCCGGCGCCGCAGGCGGCGATGGCGGCGGCCTCTTCGGCCAGGCGCTCGCTGGCGACGCGAATGAAAAAGTCCTCAAACATTGCCGTTGCCGAGAAGCTTGTTGACCTGGTAGGAGAGTTGTTCCGTCTTGAACGGCTTGGGGATGAAATGGCTGATCTTGGCCTTGAAGATCTCGGTTTCCAGGTAATCCCGGCCGTAGCCGCTGGCGATCAGGATCTTGATCTCCGGGCGGAGCTCACGCAGGATATGGAACACTTTTTCACCCGATATGCCGGGCATCTCGATATCCAGAACAACCAGCGAGATCTCGGAGATGTTCTTCTTGAACAACTCGATGCCCTCCGTGCCGTTGGCGGCGGTGAGGCACTTCAAGCCTATGGTCTTCAGCATGTCGGAGCAGATCTCGCGCACCACTTCCTCGTCATCGATGAGCAGCACCAGGCCCTCGAGCGAGGTAGCCAGGGGCTGCTCCTCCCGGGGAGTGGAGGGGGAGAACGGCTGCTCGAAAATGGGGAGCAGAATGGAGAACGTGGCACCTTGGCCGATCTGCGAATCCAGTTCGATGCGGCCGTTGTAGTCATGGATGATCTCGCGGACTATGGCCAGGCCCAGCCCGGTGCCGCGCCCCTTGCCCTTGGTGGTGAAGAAGGGCTCGAAGATCTTCTTCTGGTTCTCGGGACTGATGCCGTTGCCGTTGTCGCTGATCTCGATCAAGGCATATTGTCCGTCCAATAAATTGCTTTGGTTGCTGATCTCGACCCGGTCGGTGCGCAGGCGGATGATGGGGCGGGGAACGTTCTCCAGCGCGTCGCGGGCATTGATGATCAGGTTGATCAGGATCTGGGATATCTTGGTCTTGTCGGCCTGGAGCAGGATCTGGCTCTGGTAGAGCTGGATGTCCAGGTTGATCATCTTGATGTTCATGGCCAGGAAATCAAGGGATTCCTTGATCAGATCGTTGATGTTGAGGACCTCTTTTTCGGCCATCTTTTTGCGCGAAAAGTTCAGCAACTGGTTGATCAGCGTGGACGCCCTCTCGCTGGAGGTGATGATCGTGGAGACGTATTTCTGCACCTTGGGGTTGTCGACGATCTTCTTCTCCAGCAGGGAGGCATAGCCCATGATGCCGCTCAGCAGGTTATTGAAATCGTGGATGATGTGGCTTGTCAGCAGTCCCAGCGATTCCATTTTCTGGGCGTGGATCAGCGAGGACTCGAGCTTTTTCAGCGCCGAGACGTCCTCCATGTGAATGACCACGCCGCTTTGCTCGGCGGTGACGGGGTAGAGGGTCAGGTTGACCACCTTGAAGTCCTCTTCGCCGATAAAGACCTGTTCATCGTTGAGGTAGATGGTCTTTTTCAGGATCATGACCTCGTTGACGGCGTCCTTGTACTTGTCGAACAGGGGCAGCAGGGCATAGAGGTTCTTGCCGAAGGCATTGCCGAACGAAACGCCCAGGATCTTCTCGGCCGCCGAGTTCCAGGTGGTGATCAGGCCGTGCTCGTTGAGGGAGATCACCGCGTAGGGGCTGGCGTTGATCAGCTTCTGCATGAAACCCTGCAGCGAGCGCAGCTGCGCCGTCAATCCCCGCCATTCGGAGATATCGCGCAGCATGATGATGCCGCCGATGATAATGCTGCCGCTCTTCAGGGGCTCCACGATCAGGTCGACGTAATTCTCCTCCTCCAGGACGGGGTTGAGCGTGTTGATGCGGTGGACGCTGTTGCCGCCCTCCAGCACGCTGCGCACCAGCTCGTCAAAGCCGCTCTCGATGGAATTCCTGGCCAGGATGAAGTTGATGTTCTGACCGATGATGCTGGCGCCGCCGGACTGGATCAGGTCGCGCGCCCTCTTGTTGACGAAGGTGACGCGCAGCCGGCGGTCGACGATGATGATCATTTCCGGGATCGATTGGAAGATCTGCCGCGAGAACAGGATCTGGTTCTTCAGGTCGACCTCGGCTTTGCAGCGCTTGCTGATATCATTGATCACCGCCAGGTAGCCTTTGATCCGGCCCTGGGTGTCCCGCCGCTTCGACAGGGAGAGGGCAATGTCGATCTTCTCCCCGGTCTTCAGCGTCATGGTGGTCTCTTTGCCCGCGACCTGCTCCTTTTCCTTAAGCTCCGCCGCGGTCTCGCGGATGAATTTTCTTTCGAAAAAATCGCCGGCGCGCTGGGCCGGGACCGCCGCACTGCTGATCTGGAAGCGGTTCAGGCCGAGCTCGTTGATGAAGGTCGGGCGCAGCCGCGCGTCCAGGGCAACGATCATCGACGGGGACGTGCGCAGCAGCGTTTCCAGGGATTCCTTCATCTCCCTGCCCGTGCCGATCTGCTCTTGCAGCAGGGAAATGGACTTCTCCACTTCGGCGTAAGCCGCGCCGATCTCGGGGAAGAAAAACGGCTGGGGCTGGCGCCGCCCGGCGCGTGCCGGCGGTCGGGAACGGAAAAGGCCGTCGTGGTGCCGGGCCAGCGGACCCAGGAGCGCCAGGCGCAGGAAAAGGAACAACAGGAGCAAGGCGGCCAACAGCAGCAGGGCGTTCAGCAGCAAGGGCTGTAGCTGTTTCCCGAAAAGCGCTTGCCGCTGCCAATACTGGATGGCCGTGACGACGGCGAAGAAGATCGCCAGGATGACGAAAATTTTCTTCGCTAGCTTCTTCATCGAGCTCGCAGCGGGTTGGCGGCCATCAGCAAATGCCTTATTCCTGGCCTTCGTAAATAACCTTGATGCCCTCGATCTTTTTTTGGATGGGGAAGGTCCCCAGCAGGACCTGGCCTGAGCTCTTGGTCTTGGCGTAGACCTTCACCTTGACGGCCTTCCAATTGGCCAGGTTCTTGATGAAGGCCGGCTTGGAGGTCGCCCGGTAGCCGAAAGACCCCCTGACGAAGATCTCGTCGCTGACCTGGCCCGGCAACAAGGGCTTTTTCACCGCATCGACGTAGCCGTCGGACAGGTTCTCGCCGCTCTCCTCGAAAAGGAAGATGCAGTTG
>Ga0105152_10000641_pt1 | contig 10826 bp, 7 predicted proteins | sample LakBais05cmmetaG_FD_81534 | JGI IMG/M metagenome (GOLD analysis project Ga0105152, IMG submission 81534) | Lake sediment microbial communities from Lake Baikal, Russia to study Microbial Dark Matter (Phase II) - Lake Baikal sediment 0-5 cm | ecosystem: Environmental > Aquatic > Freshwater > Lake...
ATTCAAAATTGTCGGCGATATCTGGGAGGTCGATTGCAGCCGAGTACCTGCCCAATTCGACAGACGCACCCTGCTCGCGTGCATGATAATGATGGGCATGATCGAGCGAGCTCGAAAGTAGCTCGGTGCAATTCCGATTCAACTGAGACGAATGCGGGAATGTCTCTGGCTTGAGCGAGTTCAATACTCGCCCGGTCCGCACTCACGCATAGCCAGACAAGTTGCTTTTCAGTCCAATCCGAGGAGGATTGGAGCCGAAGGAGATGTTGACGACTCCGCGACTGGACGGCCTCTCGCGTCCAAGAATCCTTGAGCAATCGCGTCACATTCTGCGAATCTCGTGGAGATAGTGGCACTCAGGACATTCCATGTTCTCGCCTTCGGTCTCCACGAGGCGAACATGCTTCTGCGCCTTCGCGCACTCGGGGCAATGGATGTGGCCTTCTTTCTCCTCAAAGTAGTCCAGAGAATCGACGTGGTGTCTGTCGGCATCACCTTCATCAGCTGCAAAATCCTTCTTCCTTCTCCTGAAGAAATCTAGTATTCCCAAGTGACTCCCCTCACCCGCGGATGCGTCGTTGTGCAATATAAAACCTTTCAGAGCGCTGCGAGAAGCTGGCTCATGCGATTCTCAGACAGGATGGAAACAGACGTCGGGTGCAAAACACCACGCTTGCCGATGCATTCATGGTCGAGACGCAGCTGCCATCATCCCGGACCTTACCTCTGGCTCTAGCAGATAGAACGGGAGATTGCCGTTCTCCGCGACGAGGTCATGGAACCTCTTCTCGGAGAACCGCTGACCCATCTCATTCCTGAGATCGTTCTTAAGCGAGTCAACCAGATGCCACCCGAAGAGGTAGCACATCCCGTATCCAGGAATCTTGCTGAATGATCTGACACTCTGTTCCGCGGTCGCCCTCGGGTAGCCGGTCTCCCTGACAGTCATGTCGACCATCTCCTCTACCGTCGCCTCCTCACATTCAAGTTTGATCTCGGATATCATCCTGCAGGCGTTCCCGACAGAGTAGTCAAGATACCCGAAAGCGTGCTTGTCCGATTTCAGAAAGCCCTTCTCGTGCATCATTGACTCACAGTACAAAGCCCAGCCTTCCTGTGACTCGTATGGAGGAGACAGCGTCTCTGGGGAGTACATCATGTGTGGGAGCTGGTGGACCCAAGGTTTGCTGTTCGACTTGAGGCCCTGGAGATGGTGCCCTGGATACGCCTCGTGCACCGCGGTGCTGTCAATCGCAGAGTAGTTCCACATGCCCTTGAGCTGCTCTCGGTCATCGCTCCCCGAAATGAGAAACACCGTGTCCTGGGATTGCTCGAAGACTGCTGGCAGATATGTCGCAGCCGATGAAATGTTGCCTCCCAGAAACTCCGGAGCCTTCATCACATGCACCTTGGACCCGCTGGGGATGGTGACGAGGTCTCTTCTGAGGACGAAATCCCTGGCCAACTCGACGACCACCTTGCTTCTCTCAACGACCTCGTCGATGGTGGCAGGGCTCTCGGACTCAACTGCGCTCCTTGCGTCCTCCGGTGATCTGCTTCCGATTATCTTTGATGAAATGGACTCCCTCTTCTCCCTGAAATCCTCCAGATACTTTGTGGCAAGTTCCACCAACTCATCTGGGCTGTACGGGATCCCGCGTACCTTCATGAGCTTCGCATAACTCTTCCTGCCCATCGCGAACTTGTCAGTCGATGTGTCTAGCATCTTTCGCAGCCAAGCCCCGTGCGTCCTGAGTTCCTCCTTCGCGGCCGCAATGCTCCTGGTCATCTCAGATTGCGACCTGCTGCTCCCTTTCGTGTTCGAGAGGCTCTGGACCGTGTCAAGGAATCCGGGGAAGGCGTCGCATGCTTGCAGGGCTGCCTCGGTCCACATCCTCACCGTTCTCGCGCCAGCGAAACGATCTCGGAATTGCCCGAGAAATCTGGGCAACTCACCTATTCTAGCGCTCATCGATTCGAGACGCGATGCGAGCGGTGCGTAGTCCCTCACGAGGGTCATGAGCATAGCAGTCCCGACGTTCTCCAAAGCGTCTGGCTGCATCCTCCAGAGAGGGTAATCATCTACCACGAACCTGTAGGTCTTCCGCGTGTAGTCCAGGACGCGAATCGAGGTCTCGTCTTCCCTCGATAGGTCCTCGACAGAGACGATTCCATCAGCCTCCTTGCCCCATTCGTCCAGAAGATCGAGGTTGTCCCGAATCCTCTGGAAGCCCCCGTGAGGAAGGAGCGCATCGTAGGGATCGTGCCTCCCGGAGATGGTCGCGCAATCGGGGTTTATGGACAGCAGCCTAGGCAACATCCGATCGTTTAGATCGCCAAGCGCCTCTGATGCCGTCCTCATACGGCGCATGATGACCGCCTGGATACTTTTTCCTTTTGCATGAGGGAAGCGCCGAGCCTAGACCGAATACTGACCTGTGCTCGGAAGAGGGATGCCTTGGCCTTCGCCAACGCCTGAGCGCGAATGAATGGATCCTCACATCACGTCGAACTCATCTTCTCCTCAGTTTGGGGTTGAATATCTCGTCAAGCGCATATCCCACGAAGGTGAACCCGAGAACGACAAGGACGATGCACATCCCCGGTACTATGATCCAAAGGTAGAGTCCGTTCAGAATCGCATAGCCGCTAACGGCGTCCTCCAGCATGTTCCCCCAAGTCACCACCTGCGTGGGATTCGGGCCGAGGTTGATGAAGCTCAGCGTGCTCTCAGAGAGGATCGAGAGGGCAACGGTCAGGATGGAGTTCGCAAACACAAGGGGAAAGACGTTCGGGAAGACGTGTTTCCTGACAATATGGTAGTCTCCGGCTCCGATGGCTCGCGCCCTCTCGACGAATGTCCTCTCCTTTACGGACATCACCTGCGCCCGGACCATTCTCGCAGTGCTCGACCAGCCCGTGATACCTATCACGAATACCACTTTGGTCACGCTCGGACCCCCCGGGAGCAGCGTTGCGAGGACGATCATCAGGACGAGCCAAGGCAGAACAAGGAAGACGTCCGTCACCCTCATCAGCACTTCATCCTTCCAGCCTCCCCAGTATCCGCTGAACAGCCCTACGGCGGTGCCGAGGCCCATGGACACGACGGTGGCGACGAGGCCCACGAGCAGGGAGACCCTTGAGCCATATATCGTGCGGGCCAGGATATCGTACCCCCATATGTCCGTGCCGAGCCAGTGTTGATCAGATGGGGGGGTTCCTTGTCCCACGACCGCAACTCGGTCGAATGGACCATAGGAGGAACTCCATCCGGCAATGTGCGCGAAGATCCACATGATCTGACCGGCAAAGATCGCCATCAGGAAGAACACCATGAGCAGAGCCAGGCCGACTACGCCCATCCTGTTAGCTTTGAATATCCTCCACGTGATCCTCGTCTTCTTGCCGAGAAGTCTCAGCCTGCCCGATGTGACTTCAGACAAACCCAAGAGCTTCTTTGAGGGACTTGCCTCGCCAACGCCTGCAGCTAGAGTAGACTTATCGGCGACACTCATGCCAGCCTCACCCGCGGGTCGATGTATATCAAGAGAATGTCGGCGACCAGATTCGCGATGATAACCACGACAGCTATCAGGAAGAACGCTGCCTGGAGGATCGGATAGTCCAGAGAGTAGGTCGCCTCAATCGTCAGCCATCCTATTCCTGGATAGTTGAACACATATTCCGTCTGGAACACCCCGCCTACAACAAATGCGAGTGTGATCGCTATGAGCGCGACCATGGGCATCATCGCATTGGGCACGGCGTGATTCTTGAGGACCTGCATCTCGGACAGCCCCTTCGCGCGCGCAGTCACGATATACTCCTCCGTCATCACGTCGACCAGAGAGCTGCGCATGATCAGCACAAACTCGGCTATTGTGCCGAGGGTGAGGCTGATGACAGGGAGGACTAGGTGCCTCAGCATGTCCGCTATCGAATCCAGGGTGAACTTGAACTGGGTGCCATAGGTTAGAGCGCTGTCCGGCGGGAAGACCTTCCACTCCATCGAGAAGAACACCACGAGCATCATCGCGAACCAGAAGGTCGGCATCGCATAGAAGAACAGGGAGAACGTCAACGAACCGGTGTCGAAGAGGCTTCCGCGCCTCCAAGCCCCCAGGATGCCAATGGTCATTCCTATTAGAATCATCAACACGGAGGAGGAACCGGCAAGGAGCATGGTCCATTTCAGGTTCTCTAAGACGAGGGACATGGCAGGCGTGTTGATATTGGTGAAGGAATTGCCGAAGTCGAAGGTCAGGGCATCCCCAATGTAGCGAATGAATTGGACACCCATCGGGTCATTGAGCCCGTAATCGTCGATGATCTTCTGCTTGTATTCGCTCGGGATCCTCGGGTCGGAAGGGACCATGACATTGACCGGGTTGCCTGGCATCATCCGGAACAGGACGAAGTTCACGATTATTACCAGGAACAGCGTGATTAGCGAGTTCACGATCTTCCTGGTCAAGGTCTTCGTCGAAGTCCTCGTGGTATGGTCCCCCCTGTCGAGGTTTCACTAGCCGGCTGCTCTCCGACTCCGAATGCCCGCTGGATGTTGTCGTCCGCCAGATTCGGCTAGGTCCGATGCGCTCCTTTTGTCTCCAGACTGCTCACGGAGAACTTGGCGGCGGCCCGGTCGTCTTCCTGCGCCTCAATAGCACGAACGCGGTCACTCCTGCAACGATTGCGACCGCAATCCCGACCACGGCAATCGTGCTTATGCCGCCTCCGCCACCTCCTCCTGACACGGGTGTCAGCTGGAAATCCCTGGTGACCACGCCGGAGGTAGAGACGGTCAGCTCGGTCTGGTTTGTCTCATATCCAGTCTTGGACACATTGACATCGTATGTGCCAAAGGGAATCAGGATGATCTCGTAGTATCCCGTAGCGTTGGTCAGGGCCACGAGCTCATTGGCGTTCGCGACAGACAGGCTGACCCTGGCGTTCACCAGCGCAGCCGAAGTGCTCGAGTCGTACACATGCCCCTTCAGCGTCCATGCGCTCGCAGCCAGAGTGAAGTTCGACCATGTCTCCTGACCCGCGACAATGACGACATCCCCGGTCCCGTTATCATGCCCTGGTGCACTGACGTTGACATCATATGTCCCCTCCACCAAAGTGAGATTGTAGTGCCCTTGCGAATCCGTGCTTCTCGTGTTGTTGCCTATGGTCACCTCTGCCCCGACTATCGCTCCTCCCGAGCTAGAGTTGACATATCCGACAATCCAACCCGCGTCCGCGGGAACGGCTTCCACGGTCACGACAAGCAAGTCATCATCGCTCAGTCCTCCAGGATCGGTCACTGTCAGAGTGACGTTCACGGTGCCCAGATTGTTGAATGTGTAGTCCACGGTCTGGCCCCAGCGTGTCTGCGTCGACAGGTCGGGCTCCTCGAAGACCCACGTCCAGTTGAGCGATGACACAGGATCGTTCTGGTCTGTTGCGCTGCCGGTGAAGCTCAGTGTGTCTCCAACGTATGCGGTCTGATCTGGCCCCGCGTCAACGTTGCTCGGCCAACCGGCCGGGACCACTTCGAAGTAGAACCAGATCTCGTCAGGTATCATTCCGGGGTGGGCCCGCATGTCCGGGTAGTTCGTGAATGTGTCCGTCCTGTACGCATACAGGTAGTAGGGATACCATAGGACGACATACGGGCAGTCTCTGTAGACTATCTGCTGCATCTCGTGTATGATCGCCTGGCGCTGAGTAGCGTTGACGGTAGTCTGCTGGTCGATGAACAGCTGGTCGTAGTAGGGGTTCGAATAGAAGGTGTCGGACCACGCTGCGAAGTCACCGTTGTCCGCAGGGATCTCCTCAGTGGTCAGCACCGACAGGATGAACGACGGGTCCGTATCTGGCTGCCAATTCCAGATGCACATATCGTACTCGAGGTTGACCCATTTCTGGTAGAGGACGCTCTCCTGTATGCCCTGAGCAGGAGCGTCGATGCCGATCTCCAACCACCACGCGGACATCATGTTCGCGGCTAGATGGTCGGTCACCTGACCGGTTATGTAATAGAAGGAGAAGCTCAACTCAGCCCCGGTCGTGGCGTTCTCTCTGACTTTGTCCCCATCACTGTCAACATAGCCTGCTGATTCCAGCAAGTTCCTTGCGGCATCCAGGTCGAACTTGAACTTCTCGCTCTCCGGAACAAAGTAGTGCCAAAATGGAGTCGCGGTAGGAACTATGGAATCACCCTCCTCGCCAAGATTCTTCAGAACCTCGTCGAGGATCTGCGTCTTGTTGACCGACATGGCAATGGCCTGTCTCACTGCGAGGTTGGTCGTCTCCAGGTTGGTGCTCGCTTTCGGGAACGCGGTGTGACCTCTGGGATCCAGCTTGGTCCTTATGGACTCAGGCGCGCAGTTGATGTTCAGCTGGCGTTCGTCGAGCGCGTGCGCGGCCTGGCCAGCGATGTTGTCCTTCAGTAAAGTGGAGTCCCATGCTAGCGGGGGCACATACATTGCCACGTCGATGTAGCCGGAGTAGAGTGCATTCATCATCGAATCCTCGTTCGTATAGAGCTTGAAGAGCACCTCATCCATGTTTATCGTGTCGATGTGGTACCTGTCCCATTTCAGCATCCTGATTTCCTTCTGAACCTTCGACCAGGACTCCAGGATCATGGGACCGGACCCTACAGGTCCGTCAGGGAAATACGTCGCGTCCCAAAGGTCCACCTTCCCCAAGTTAGCGATCGGCACAGCGCTCCACAGATGCTCCGGAAGGATTGGGATACTCAATCGGAGCATCGTGGCCTTGGGCACTTCGGTGGTTATCCTAACAGTGTACGGGTCGATCACCAATACTTCTGTGACATTCGTGAGATAGCTGCCGTACATGGCGCATTCTGTGGGGTTGTCAAGGATCAGGTTGTACGTGAAGGCGACATCTTCAGCAGTCACTTGCACACCGTCGTGCCAGTAGGAATTCTGCACCAGATGATAGGTCCAGACCTTACCATCGACGCTGGCTTCCCACGAAGCTGCGAGCATCGGGACGGGCTCCAAAGTGGTCGGGTCGTCTGTTGTCAGGGTCTCGAATGCCAACCACGTGATCATGTAGGAGATTCCAGTAGTCATCGAGAACGGGTTCAGTGTATCTGGCAAAAGGACAGTTCCCAATGTCATGGTGACATATGGCGCCGCCGCAGCGTCCGATGGAGCTGTGAAGCCTGGCGTCATCAAGAACATGGCCGATATGGAGACGGCCAACAGCGCAATGATTAACTCTCTCCCACTCCTCATCTTTCTCCCCCCTCCTACATGCGGGGCAGTATACTGACCGCCCCAGTACCTGCTCCTAATCCCTCTTCCACCAGATAACTATTGCTGTGCGAGCTTGGACGTCTCGGATGCATCGTTCGAAACTCTGAGAGCGCCTTTGACATCACCGGAGTCGAATACCTGCAATTGACTGTGCTACTTCAATCAACAAGGAATTCTATGTCAGTCTTGAGAGTCGAGCTAGACGTTATGACGATTGCGCAAGAGATGCGTGAAGCACGACTCCCGGTTCCACAACCCTCTGATTGCCCCCAGAAGAGGTTGATGACTGGAAAAACGAAAGAAGAGAGGAGGATCTCCACTCCCCTCCCCGCGGTTTCATGAGTTTCGATCTAGGCGTTGTACGCTGTCAGGAACGCTCCCCAGCCGGTGTCTACAGCGAAGGCGAGCTGCTGATAGGCTACTGAATGGCTGGCCCATTCATTGCCCGTGCCCCAGTACAGCGATATGCCCTTGCACTCGGTCATATGCCTTCCGTCCCACACCTTCAGGCAATAGCTCTGGACCGCGTTCTGCATGGCGGTCGTGTCGGCAATGAGCTGCGCGTTGGTGACGCCCTTCGTGGTCTTCAGGTGGAGGCCGTAGTCGTACAAGTCGGTGAAGTAGTGTGTTCCCCACATGTAGTAAGCGTTCTTCAGCGCGGTCGCGTAGGCCGTCTTATACCCAGGCAACAGGGACTTCATATCAGCGGACCAGGTCGAGAAGGTCGATATGGTCGCCTTGAGCTGAACGACGTCGATCGCGGCAAGGCTAACGGTGCTGGCCCATGTCTGTGTCGCATAGTACTCGCCCCAGGCGTCGACCATCGCAATCGAGAAGTCTCTCGGCAGCATTGCAGGGCTGTTGACGAGTCTCGTCAGCATCTTGTCATATGGGAAGCCGTTCCCCGGCACGGTCTCCTCGGAACCAACCATGTATGACACGAGATTGGTCAGCGAGACCTGGTATGCCACCTCGATGTTCCCCATGTTGCAGCAGTCGAAAGCGAGCACATCTATCTTCTTCGCCGCGTTCGCGATTCCAGTCTGGAGTTCCTGCATGCTCAGGCTATCTCCCGACGTGTCATCCTTGCAGACGTAGTTCCACCCGTACCCGTGATCCCACATGCTCAGGACCAGGTAGGTTGACGGAAACAACGCCGCCGCCTGATTGATGCACCAAGTGAGTGTCGCCGAATCGCCCATGTTCATCTCGGGCGCCGTCAAGACCGTGGTCACGGTAGTGCCAGATATCTTCTCCACCGTCATCCCGCTGGTGCTGCCTAGGTCCACGAACGCCACGATGTTGACGCTCGTGCTAGCGGGAGCGGCTTCCAACATAGGAAGGCTCATGCTAGCCCAATAGGTCTCCAGGCTGTTGTCCCCATCCATATAGATCGCAAATGTCCAAGCCGCGGTCGGAGGCGCTGCGGAACCTCTGCCAGCTGGCTTCGCCAGAGCCATCCCCGGCACCACCAGCATGCCCATAACGATCGCCACCATGCACACGCTCAAGTAACGTCTCTTCATATTTCCCAAACCTCCCCTTGAGTACGACTTTGTCCACCCATTTCTTGACAGTCGTACTGCTGTGGGGGTATCGCCCTGTCCGGATTAGAACGTTACGAGGACCCAGTCTGGGTGAAGTGAGGAGGTGAAGACTGCAGTACGAATCAGAGGTGAAAATCCATAATACTGCCACGCCGATACGGAAGACGGATTCTGAATGCCGAGTGAATCGATGCCCGGGGAGCTGGGGTCACCGTTGAAGGACATGCCTGAGGAGGCGAGGCGCATCGTCGACCATGCACGGGGCCTCAATGTCCAGCTCAGATTGATGGGCGGCCTGGCAGTGAGAGTGCATTGCACGAGCCTCGATTTCTGCGAGCGGCCCTACTCGGACATCGACCTGATGGGGCTTGGCTCCCAAGCGGCTGGAATCGAAAGAGCCTTCGCAGACCTCGGCTACGCACCCGACAAGGAGTTCAACGCCCTTCATGGAGGCCAGCGGCTGAAGTTCGAGGACCACGTGAACAACCGCCATGTTGAGGTCTTCCTCGACAAGTTCCGCATGGACCAGACATTGGACTTCAGAGGCAGACTCGACATTCATCCCTACACGATCTCTCTGACCGACCTGTTCGTAACGAAGATCCAGGTCGTGAAGATGGATGAGAAGGACTTTCACGATTTGTTCTCTCTTTTCAGGGATCACAAGATAGGGGTCGATGACAGGGAGGGTGTAATCAACGCGAGATACATCACCCAGCTCTGCGCCCATGACTGGGGACTCTACCACACGGCCCTCAGGAATCTCGATCGAATCCCCGATTTCTACGACTATTTCAAGCTCGACAATGCCGAGAGGGAATCGATGAACCGGAAGCTGTGGATCCTCAAACTTATGATCATCGAGGAGCCGAAAGGTCCCATCTGGAAGGCGAGAGACAGGCTCGGAGAGCGCTTGCCGTACTACGAAGAAGTGGAACGAGCGGGTGGAGAGGAGTGATCCTTTCCGCTGGATTCTCTCCCGAATGAAGCAAGGCCCGCGCCAAACCCTTTTCCATTCTCATTTCTTCATGCTACTTCTTCTTCCCTGCGAGTTCGTTCAGCGCCTTGAGGAGCAGTAGAGCTTCCTCTTTTGTGTTGTAGTGGACAAAGGTCGCTCTCATCATGGTCTTCGTCTTGTACAATGCCGGGACTCTCGAGAAGTAGTCCTCCGCTCCGACGGCCAGCCCGTACTTGTCCCATAGCAATTTGGACAGCTCGTGGTCGTCATAGCCAGCGAGCTTGAAGGCGAATGTCGGGTCTCTCCCGGCCTTGATGTTGATGTCCTTGGGACCGTAGAGCGTGAGGCCATCGATGTACCGCATACCTAGCAGCCTGCCGTACCCGTCAAGAGCTATCCTGGAGAGTTCCCTCTCATAGGTTTCGATCCTCTGCATCGCGGCTCGCAGCCTGGATGCCCTCTGCGGACCCGGTTTCGGCTCGACCTTCGAGTCCGGGTCCCCGAGCCATACCAGGTAGTCGACAGCTCCTTTGATGGCGGCGAACATCGCCTGATCCCTTGTCCCCATCTCCCACTTCTCGGGTCCGTGCTTCGGCGACGCGTCGACCTTGTATGGATGCAGTTTCTCGATCAGCTCGGGTCTCATGTACATGAAGCTGCCATGCCTTGAGAAGATCTTGTACCCAGAGAAGACAAGCGCATCGCATCCTATCTTCTTCACATCCGTGGGACCATGGGCGATGTGATGAACGGCGTCAACGACGAAGAGAGCTCCGACCTCCTTCGCGATCTTGCACATCTCGACCAGATTGGACCTTGTTCCCAGCACATTCGACGCGGCAGTTACTGTGACTATCTTCGTCTTCTTGTCGATGATCCGCTTGAAATCCTCCATATCAAGGATTCCTGTCTCCAAGTCGAACTTGGCGAATCTCAGCTCGTGAATGAGACCCATGCCGCCAAGCTCAGCCCAGGGGTTGATGTTGGCGTAGTGCTCGTATCCAGTCGCGACGACGTTCTCTTCGCCCTTCAAATCCCTGC
>Ga0105152_10000642_pt1 | contig 10815 bp, 10 predicted proteins | sample LakBais05cmmetaG_FD_81534 | JGI IMG/M metagenome (GOLD analysis project Ga0105152, IMG submission 81534) | Lake sediment microbial communities from Lake Baikal, Russia to study Microbial Dark Matter (Phase II) - Lake Baikal sediment 0-5 cm | ecosystem: Environmental > Aquatic > Freshwater >...
ATCGAGAATGGTACGACCGTTTGTGGACTAAAGGGTCTTAGTATCTGACTCAACTACCCCAGGTCACATTACAAGCTTCTGTGACCCAACAATATTACCAAAATGTTACCCTAGCTAGTTCCTCCTGAAGAGGTGCCTCTGCGGAGATAGTAAACAGTTTTCCCCTGATAGAAGCTGGATGGCTTCCTGCCTGACCGCTCTTCACATTGTCCTGGCCGCTTGCCACAGGTTGTGGGTAAATATGCCCTGGCCAACCCATATCTCTGTCCCAGGGCTGCCCCGCATCAGGCTTCGCTTAAGCCCGAACTTCCTTTGAAGCAGACTTATCCTGGCTTCAACCCCAGCCCGAAAATGTTGCAGGCGTTTGAACCATAGCTGTTTCTGCTCCAGGCGCCGTTCCTTGGTAGCTTTTCCCTTGACCGGGATGCCGACCAGTTGCACTGGCCGGCTATCAAGCTGACCTATTGAGCGTTGTCTCGGCACCCCGCCAGCCTGGCGGCCTGTTTCAGATTGGGTAGCGAGTAAGGGTATTTAGGGATTTCAGTCAATGGACAAGGGGGTATTTCCCGTACTCTTTGATGGCTCTAATCATCTCCGAATAATTCTCCGGCTTAACAGCGCCATGAATTGAGTTGCTTGACATGCAGATATATCCACCCCCCTTACCCGCTTTCCTGATGCAATCCTTTACCGCCTTACTGACTTCTTCTTTGGTTCCCCAGCTGAGCAGTTCACCGCAGTCAACATTACCCATCAGACAGATTTCGCCGCCATATTTTGCCTTAGCTTCTCCTAGGTCCATACCGGCGAGGGGGTCAATTGGGTGGATACCATCCACTCCCGTTTCCACAATCAGGTCAAAAATCGTCCAGATGTTCCCATCGGTATGCTTCAGGCAGGGTATGCCTCTACTGTGACAGTAGTCAACAATTTCCTTGAGAGCGGGCGTAATAAATCTGGCTGTCAATTTGGGGGATACCATTGGTCCGTGAGTGAAAGCCCAGTCCGCTGTCTCAAGGATGATATCCGCACCGGCATCAATCAGATTCTTAACATACCTTCTGTAGTAATCACTGGTAATCTGGTTCAGTCGGTCAATCATTTCTGGGTCTCTAATCATGTCCTTGAACAGGTCATTCTGCCCGCGCAGGCTATCCCTGACCACGGCGAAGGGTCTGGCAGTAGCAATAATCGCTCTCTTGCCCTTAAACTTTTTGGCAGCCTGTTCAATTCTCTTGAATCTTGACGGCAGGTCAGGGTCAGGACTGGCATAATTGTCAAGGTTTTTCTTTGACTTGATTGCCGGCTCCAGGGTAACCGGGATGCTAAATGAGACTGGCGCGTACCGTTTAATGGCGCCCCACTGGTCGCGTACTACCCCCCTGGCTTGGTCTATAACTTCATACGGGTCCATGCTTACTTCGTAGTAGCAGAGCGCATCCAGGTCCATGTATTCACAGAAATCTTCGTAGGTTGCGCCAGGCTCTATCCCATTGATGACCCTCGCGTCAATGTCTATCTCAAAAGTGGGAATCCTGTCCGGCTCCTGGCGTTTGATTGCTTTCATGATTCGCTCTAAGTTGGTAAGGCTTTGCATCTTGATACCCCCTTATTTCTTTAGAAGACTCTTGGCTTTGGCGACTGCCTCAACAGCATCTCTGGCATAAGCATCCGCCCCGATTTTCTCAGTAAAGGTCTGGGTTACCGGAGCACCACCAACCATTATTTTCATTTTATCTCTCAATCGGGCAGCTTTGAGAGCACTAATGGTCTCTGCCATCTTGGGCATGGTAAAGGTGAGCAAAGCAGACATCCCGAGGACATCAAAGTCACCTTTCCTGACCACCTCACAGAACTGCTCCGGAGATACATCGGTGCCCAGGTCAGTTACCTCCCAGCCATTTCCCTCCAGCATCAAAATGACGATATTCTTGCCGATGTCATGTAAGTCACCCTGAACCGTGCCGATGGCATACTTTCCAATGTAGGGAACTCCCCTCTTGGCTAGCTCGGGACGCAATAATTCCAGAGCTGCTTTCATGGCATCTCCTGCCATCAGTAATTCGGGGAGGAAGATTTCACCATTCTCAAAGGCACTGCCGATTCTATCCATTGCCGGTAGGAGTCCATTATCCAGTATTTTCTTAGCTGACAATTGAGCATTAAGTGCTCGGCGTGTAAATTCCGCGGCTCTGGAGACATCCCCTTCCGCAACGCTACTCACCAGTTCAGCAAGGTCAATCATGTTTTCGAATCTCACCTCCCTAGGTTTTTGTTAGAAATGCGCTGGTTTATTTTTGGTCTTAAGCCTTTATTTGAGTTGATGCTGATTAACATATTCGGCGAAGGCTCTGGTCAGAGAATCTAGCACCTCAGTTTCCCCCAGCAGAGCCCGCCCTAGTTACCTCTGTTATCTTGACAGCCATCCGCCATCGACGATTAATATGGCACCGTTGATATAACTAGACGCTGCCGATGCTAAGAAAACAACCGCCCCCTTAAGGTCATCAGGGTCTCCCCAGCGGCCGGCCGGAATCCGCTCTATGATTGACCTGTTACGCACAGGGTCCCGCTGAAGTGCCTCCGCGTTCCTCGTGGCAATATAGCCCGGGGCAATAGCATTTACATTTATTCCCTTCCCCGCCCATTCATTGGCAAATGCCTTGGTGATCTGACCAATCCCGGCCTTGCTGGCAGCATAGCTGGGAATTAGGATACCCCCTTGGAATGTTAGCATCGAAGCTGTAAAGATTATCTTGCCCGAACCACGCTCCAGCATACCCTTCCCTATTTCACGAGTTAAGATGAAGTGAGAGGTCAGGTTGACCTCCATTACCTTATCCCAGTACTCGTCTAGATGCTCAACTGCCGGTTTACGTATGATTATGCCTGCGTTATTCACCAGAATATCAATGACACGATTGTCAAATTTCACTTGGGAGATGAAGTTATACAGTGCCTGCCGGTCACCAAAGTCACACTTATAGCCTTTGAAGTTTCGGCCGAGAGCCTTGACCTCTTTCTCTATTTCACTCCCAGACTCCTCCAAGGTAAGACTGACACCAACGATATCAGCACCGGCCTCCGCCAGTCCCAATGCCATCGACCTGCCAATACCGTGCTTACAACCGGTCACCAGAGCAACTTTTCCATCCAGTCTAAATTGGTCCAGTATGTTCATCTTTCGCCTCCTAAAAAACACCAGCAGTAGTTAGCTTCAGAAATGGAAGAGTTTTGCATTACTCAGACACACTCCTAGACGAACTGTAGCAACCGTTTTGGATTCTCTACCATAATTGTATTTATCTGTTCGCTAGTCATGTCTCTTTTCAGCATCATGGGTACCACATAATTAGAAATATGAGCATATCCCCACCCACCGTAACAGACACACCTTGACTTGGTACAGATATCATGAGAAATAAGAATCTGATTGAGGTAGCCATCGTTAATGAGCTGAAGGATATCGTAAACTCGTTGTGTGTCGTTAGGCAGGTTTAATAAGTCGGCGGTGAAGTATAGGGGAAAGTGACCCTCCCATCCCCAAAGGTCATATTCAATTACACAACCTGTTTTTGCTAATTGACAGCGTTCATTATGGCTACCTAGACGCGCATCCACATGGCTCATAATGACGCGGCTTAAATCAGCACCGGCACTATCTAGAACCTTAACAATCTCAAAAAGGCATTCCTCTTTGCGTCCCGGATGTATGTTTAGCGGTGCTCCAGTAATCTGCTGAGCGCGAGCAGAGGCACGCATGACTTTTCGCTCGACATCCAGCAATGGCCATGAACCTCCGATTTCGCCTATAATCCCGGCACGTATTCCTGTGTCTCCTACTCCCACCGTTATATCCCGGACAATTTCCTCGGTAATCTCTTCCTCACTCCTGAAGGCGATATCTGTTGGCTGAGTCGGTGCCGCGTGGTACCCTGACCCCATAATGATATTTAGACCTGTGGCCTGTGCAATACGTGCCAGTGCCCTAGGGTCACGCCCGAGGCCGCGGGTGGATAATTCGACAACGGTACTACCTCCAGCTTGTTTGTAGAGCAGCACCTCAGCAATAGCTTCCTGTTCGTCGAGTAGCTGCATATTGTCCACGCTCTCGTAAGGATGATAGCGAAGCCAGCTTAAGGTTTTCAAACTGACCGGTTTGTATGCCAGACCTCTATCACTGGCCCCGTCTGGTTCTGTAACTAGTGTTTTTCCATCAAAGACTAAATGTTCGTGAGGAAGTGTGATTCCCAAATTCGTTGGATCGATAGCACCGACTACTGTTTGAGCCTTACCAACCAATCCTGCTATACTCATGATCTTTCCCCTTCTTTGGATTTATTACTTTATCATCATACCAGGGAGCCAGAGGATTATCTCAGGAAAGGCGAGACACAGCCCAAGCCCAACCATTATGAGCACAACAAATGGAACTACCCCCCGAATAATATGTCCGGTATCTATTCCCCATTCTGGTTTAGCAAAACCCTGCACATAGAAGATGGTGTAGGCAAGAGGTGGCGTCAGGAAGGACATCTGAAGATTAACACAGACCATCATAGCAAACCACAGAGTGTCAAACCCCAGAGCTTTACCAATAGGCGTGACCAAGGGAACAATGATGAAGAGAATACCTATCCAGTCAATGAAAAAACCGAGGACGAAGACTATGAACATAATTGCGGTAAAAAAACCCCATTTTCCCCCAGGTACGCTAAACAACACATTGCTGACTGCGTCACCTCCCCCGAGCCTGAGGAAAACACCGGTGAACATGTAGGCGCTAAAGCCAATGATATATACCATGGAAGTGACCCTCAGCGTATTTAGCATACCTTCCCTGAAAATCTGCCAATTGAAGCGGCGATAGCTCATAGCAAGTATTATAGCTGCTACACAACCGATGGCAGCAGATTCAGTGGGGGCGGCGATACCGAAGAAGATGGTTCCTAGGACAGCTACTACTAGGAATACCGGGGGGAGCATTCCCAACAGAAGTACACGTACTTTCTTCGAAAGTGATATTGCCCTTTCCTCGGGCGCTATCACAGGCGCCAATTGGGGATTAAGCCAGCAGTGAATGGCTATGTAGACCACATATAAACCAGAAAGGACAAGTCCTGGCATAAAGGCTGCCATGTATAGCTTACCCACCGAAATAGCAGCGGCCGAGCCATATACTATCAGCATAATGCTGGGTGGTATCAGGATGCCCAGCGTCCCGCCAGCACATACTGAGCCACAGACAAGTTCCTTGTTATATCCCCTTTTAAGCATACTAGGCATAGCGACAAGCCCTATCATGGTTACTGAGGCAGCGATTACACCAACGCAAGCTGCCAAAATAGTGCCCATCAATACGGTGGCTATTGCTAGACCTCCTCGAACTCCTCCAAACCACAGGTAGAGACCTCGGTAAAGCTTCTCTGCCGCTCCTGACCTCTCCACCACCACCCCCATATATATAAATAGAGGCACCGCCAAGAAGATGTAATTGCTCAAGAAATCATATATGCGAGAACGAAGCAGGTTAAATACAGGTGGCCCCATAGCCGCCATGCCGACAAACATAGCTACGCCGCCAAGGACAATGGCTAACGGATAACCAAAGAAGATGCCGATAAGCATCCCGCCAAACATTAGAACGACTACTAGTTCGGGGCTTATTTCTACCATGGCTCTCTACCACCCTTCACTAGTGCCGCTACATCCTTGACAAAGGTGGCTACACCCTGCAGGAACAGGAGACTAAACCCGAGTGCCAACAGCGTCTTAAACGGCCATAATACCGGATACAAGACACTTTCGAAGCCTACCTCATGGGTCGAGTAGGAAAACAAGGCATCCTGAATAAATAACTTGGCAAGTGTGAAAAATAGCGGAAAAAAGAAGATAACGGTAAATAGTATATCTATTATGAGTTTTCCCTTTGGTGACAACCTAGAATATATAATATCAACCCTCACATTGCCATTGTAGTAATACACATAACACAGGCCAAGGGCAGCAAAAGTACCTCCAAGCATGTAACTTACGCTAAATGACCAGATAGTAGGTGCGCTAAAAATGTATCTTGCCGTTACATCATAGGCAATGGCAATTACCAGCACGATGATAAGACCGCTTACTGTTTTGCCTGACCATTCACTGACCCAGCCCATACCGTTATATAGCTTCTGTATGGTCTTGATATTAAACTCCTTTGGCAAGCCCCAGCCGAACACAAACACTGGGGCTTGCCAGAACTCAATTAACCTTATCGTATCAATCGAATATGCTGTACTTGGATACCACGATAGAGGCCCCTTTGTATGTAGAGAGAAAACCTCGCATATTTTCATAGATTTTCTTGAACAGGGCGTTTTCAAGCTGTTTCTCAGACCAAGCCTTAGCCTTCTTAGCGATGTCCTGTTGCAGTTCATCACTGACGGTAAAAATTTCCGTACCGTACTTCACATAGTTAGCCATGGCTACACCATCTAGGTAGGTCTCCTTGTTCCAGAATCCAAGCGAGGACCGTTCAATTTCCCCCTGCAGCAGCAGCTTCAGGTCATCAGGAAGCTTGTTCCAAGCATCGTAGTTTGCTATGATGAACCGAAAAGCCGAAGGTGAATGGATACCGGGAACGCCAAGGTACTTGGTTACTTCGTGGAATCCCATTGGCCAATTCATGGCAGGACCGGTATACTCAAAAGCGTCAATGACGCCTCTCTGCGCGGCACTGTAGATTTCAGGTCCAGGTAGGGTTACCACTGAAGCCCCATACTCTTTCATGAAATCAGCCCACAAACCGAAAGTGCGGAACCTTATGCCCTTAATATCCTCTGCCTTTTGAATTTTCTTATTGGAATGGCAGAAGATTTCTGGAGTGCTGGACTGTGCACCAATTACTTGGGCCCATCCCTTGTATACCTCGTTTACCAGCTCAGAGCCTTTTCCCGTATAAAACCACGCTAGATTTTGAAGGCCATTCGGGCCGGCTGGCATACCTGAGCTAATGAACTGTGCCGCAGGGCCGACACTACCCACAAGAGGGGCACAGCCCTGCATCATTAGTTGGACTACGCCGTCTCTTACTGATTCAGGAACTTTGAACCCTGAGGCTACCTCACCCTCGGCGTGAAGCCTGATGTCAAGTCTGCCTCCAGAGAGTACCTTTATTCTATTACACATGTCCGCCGTCTCGGCAAAGAGAGGGTCTCCAGACGGCACAACATGCTGGAATGCCCACTTAATCACCGTCGGTGGCTGTGCCGGCGCTGGGACTGGAGCTGGAGCCGGCGCTGGTTTGGGTGCGGGTGCCGGGGCTGGCGCTGGTTTGGGTGCGGGTGCCGGGGCTGGCGCCGGTGCGGGGGCAGGTGCTGGCTTGGCTGCGCAGCCAATCGCAACCAAACTCATTGCTAACAACAACGCCAGCGAAATTAACAGTATTTTCTTTTTCACCGGTTTACCTCCTTATTGGTTATTCTACATTCCCGTTCATTCGCTATTCTCAATGCTGAATACTATCACCTCCTCTCAATTGGCGCTTTGGCACGCCCTAAGTGGCTAGAGTGTTCTGTATTTTGCATAGACATCACGCAATAGTAATCCATCAATTAGATCTTTACGGGTCAAATTCTCCTTGTTAACCTTCTCGAGGGCAAGTGGAATGACTTCCTTCTCGAGTTCTTTAGGGATCACGACTACGCCATCTATGTCGCCGAACATGATATCCCCAGGGTTAACAAGAACATCTCCACAAATCACCGGGTGGCCGTGTTCGATAACCATGCTTCTACCTGCGGAATCGACTGTCTTCATACCAGTGGCAAAGGTTGGGAATCCCATAGCAGTAATTTGAGCAACATCTCTTGTATAGCCATCAATCACCGCTCCACGAGCACCGCGGGCCAGGGCCGCTGTAGAAAGTAACTCACCCCAAATACATGTGCGCGTGGATCGGTTGGTACATATTACAATCACATTATTGGGTTTTAGGGAGTCAACCGCCTCAATTTCACCCCGTAATGGGTCATCACTAAGTTCAAACACATCTGTACTTAGGACAGGGTACGCTCTGCCGACTACAACTGCCCCCTGGTAAACAGGGCGTATGTCAGCTCTCATAGCTTGTTCACGGGCGCCTAAACGGTCGAGGATGTCTGAAATTACGGCAGCATACAACTTGTCTCGTATCTCGTCAAACATTTCTTCTTCGTTGGTAGAATCAACCATATCTCGCTCCTGCTTACGTCGTAATCTAAATGATAGGCCTGAGTTCTATTTAATTTTGTTATCCTACATAACCTCATTATCTTCTGCTTTCCTAGGAGTATTTAAGATAAGACACTTATTACGGGGAGCATCAAGTAGTTTGCATTCTGCATAACATATTCGTCATGAACATAACGTCTGATAACGCAATCTATTTGATGCACTGAGTAATAAATTGGTAATCATATTATCAGACATTAGACTAGTAGCATTTTGGCACTTTCATTTGAATTTGTCAATAGTTTTCTTGACAAATTGGTGGAAAATAAGTATTATGACTTTGTCTTATAATCAGACAAGTTTCGAAAACTACAGCGAGGTGGCACTCAACCGTTATTGTTGCGAAGCAATTAAAGAGAAAACGGCTGAAAGGCCGAATTGTTGACCAATTCGTATCGTTAAACAATTCGAGTCAGCAGTATCAGCATAATCGCTGTTAACAAAAGGCTATGTGAGACCTTTAGCAACGATCGAACGGAGTCCATAGGCACAATAGACTAGGTGAGATTGAATATCCCTTTGGGCAGGAGATTTGAGCCATCCCACAATCGTTTGTATAAAGTGTGTGTGTTAAACCGCTAAGTATTAACAACGAAACCGACTCTGTATCAGTTCATGACGGAAACCGACGCTTCGATGGGACCGGCCTAGATAAGATTGTAGAGTATGAACCGTAGCCAACTGATGTTGAAGTACTAGTGGAAGTCTGAAAGGAGTAACTACTATGAAAGATTGCTTACATTCTTACATGAAAGTGGGCATTGTTCAACTTATGGCTTTCCCGGGGGCAGATACTGTTGAGAGCATCAAGAAGATTGCCGAAGACGAGTTCTTTGGTGCTATCGAGATTGCCTCTATTCCCGACGACATCAGAGCTGATGTAGATAAGATACTGGAGGCGAGTAAGCTAGTAGTCGGCCATGTCGGTCCGGAAGCGCTCCTAGGCCAGAAGCTAGACCTTAATAGCTTGGTTCCACAGCAACGAGAAGCCGCCCTATCTCATATGAAGGCTGCAGTAGATGAGGCTTACTCTTTTGGTGCCAAGCAGCTCGCTGTTCACAGTGGACCGGCACCAGCGTCGGATAAATGGGGGCAGGCAAAGGAGCTTCTAGTTGACTCCCTGACTCAGCTATGTAGCTATGCTCAAAGCAAAGGTAACCTGGGTGTTGCCATGGAAATCTTTGACCGGGAGCACGACAAGAAATATCTTATCGGGCCAACGGAAGAAGGAGTGCAGGTCGCCAAAGAAGTGCGCCGGCGTTACTCTAATTTTGGTCTAATGATCGACTTAAGTCACCTGCCGCTGCTGGGAGAGAGTGCTGACTACGCCATAAAAATGGCCAGAGACTATTTGACTCATGTCCATATTGGCAACTGCGTACTTAAAGAAAAAAGTCATCCCTTATATGGCGATAAACACCCACCATTTGGAATTGCCGGTGGTGAAAACGACGTAGATGAACTGAGGCTGTTCTTAAGGGCCTTAATGGATATTGGGTATATTGGTAAGGGTAAGCAGAATGTAATCGCCTTTGAGGTCAAGCCTCTTAGCGGTGAGAGCTCCGAAGTAATTGTCGCTAACGCCAAGCGCACCCTTCTTGAAGCTTGGGCGAGACTGTAGAACTCAGCTTGCTAATCAACGCGCATTGAGGTGGATCAAAAAGGGTGCGTCCCATAACCGGTGGATGGTGGATATCCGACTAATTAGTGGAAAGGTGCTAAATTTGCGTTGTGAAATGAGAACTGAAAACAAGGAGGGACAAAAATGCCGCTGGTAACGATCAAAGTGGTTGAAGGAAGAACATTGGAGCAAAAGAGAGCACTCGTCAAAGACATTACTGAAGCGTTGGTAACGAATTTCAAAGTTGATGCTGATTCCGTAATTGTTGATATCATTGAGTATAATAAGGTCAACGTTGCCAAAGCAGGTAAGTTGTTTGTGGACCGTTAGTTCTTCGACAGCGAAAATGCAACCTCATTCAAGCCGGGATAAGAGATGAAGAGCGGCCTCGGCCAAGCAGGTGCTCATAGACTGTACCCGCCCAGTTTATGGGTATAGATAGCCTTCTGATGTAGTCTAACTGACCTGCGTATAATTGGCTTTGGCGTAGTGGGTATCAGGGGATTTAGTTTCGTATGGTCTTTCCGTGATATCTTTGCAGTTACGGTCGGATAAGTGTATTTCCACTACCTGTGCTGGTGCCTGGTATTCTAGCAACACATACAGTCTAAAGAAGTTATGGTGGACTAGCCCCTATCCAAAAAGAGCCTTGCGGTTTCTGCGGGATGCAGTCCGAGCATGACTTTACAAACAATACTCTCAAAGAACAGTATGAACTCGAGATGCAGCGCCTTAGGAATAAGAAACTGACCCTAGAAATGCAGGCAAAGACAAGGGGACTCCTGTATGAGATTGAGGAGCTCAAGGCTGACTGTGATGCGGTACTTTCTGCAGAAGGGTGTTAGTTGGCTCGTTTACTCCTGGCTAGGGAAGGAAAAACTAAAACTGGAGTCAACGCGTTCGGGTTATCTTGACAAGCGGGAGCAAGAATAGTAAAG
>Ga0105152_10000643_pt1 | contig 10810 bp, 5 predicted proteins | sample LakBais05cmmetaG_FD_81534 | JGI IMG/M metagenome (GOLD analysis project Ga0105152, IMG submission 81534) | Lake sediment microbial communities from Lake Baikal, Russia to study Microbial Dark Matter (Phase II) - Lake Baikal sediment 0-5 cm | ecosystem: Environmental > Aquatic > Freshwater > Lake...
GGCCGGGCGCCTGGCCGACCTGACGGCCTCGAACCTCGACCTCAAGGTCGAGGAGGCCCAGGCCATCCTCGAGATCGCCGACCCCGCCCAGCGGCTGAAGAAGGTCTTCGAGCTCCTGACCCGGGAGCTCGAGATCCTCGACGTCCAGTCCAAGATCTCGATCGAGGCCAAGGGAGAGATGGACAAGCTCCAGAAGCAGTACTTCCTGCGCCAGCAGATGAAGGCCATCCAGAAGGAGCTCGGCGAGGGCACGGAGATCCAGGAAGAGCTCAAGATCTACCAGGACCAGCTGCGCAAGATCCGGGTCTCCGATGAGGTCAAGGAGGAGCTCGAGAAACAGATCAGCCGCCTGGCCCAGATGCACCCGGAGTCGGCCGAGACGTCGGTCGTCCGCAACTACCTCGACTGGATGTTCATGCTGCCCTGGAACAAGGCCACGGTCGATACGCTCGACCTGGTCAAGGCCAAAAAGATCCTCGACGACGACCACTACGGCCTGCAGAAGGTCAAGGAGCGCATCCTCGAGTATCTCGGCGTCCGAAAGCTGTCCAAGACGGCCAAGGGGCCCATCCTCTGCTTCGTCGGCTCGCCCGGGGTGGGGAAGACCTCGCTCGGCCGGTCGATCGCCCGGGCCCTCGGCCGGAAGTTCGTCCGCATCTCCCTCGGCGGCATCCACGACGAGGCCGAGATCCGCGGCCACCGGCGGACCTACGTCGGGGCCATGCCCGGCCGCATCATCCAGGGCATCCGCCGGGCCGGCTCGGAGAATCCCGTCTTCATGATGGACGAGGTGGACAAGATCGGATCCGATTTCCGCGGCGACCCGTCATCGGCCCTCCTCGAAGTCCTCGACCCCGAGCAGAACAACCAGTTCCGTGATCATTATCTGAGTGTGCCCTACGACCTGTCCAAGGTCATGTTCATCACCACGGCCAACCTCCTCGACCCCATCCAGCCGGCCTTCCGCGACCGCATGGAGGTGCTCGAGCTTCCGGGCTACACAGAGGAGGAAAAGCTCCAGATCGCCGTCCGCCATCTCATACCGAAGCAGGTCGCCGAGAACGCCCTGACCCCGAAGCTCATCAGCTTCACCGGCGGCGCGGTCAAGAAGATCATCTCCCTGTATACGAGGGAAGCCGGCGTCCGCAACCTCGAGCGCGAGATGGCCTCGGTCTGCCGCAAGGTCGTCCGCAAGGTCGCCGAGGGCAAGAAGGGCCTGACCGTCGTCACGGCCCAGTCGATCGAGCGCCACCTCGGCCCGCCGAAGATCTTCAAGGACCAGCTCCTCAAGAAGGACCAGGTCGGCCTCGCCACCGGTGTCGCCTGGACGGCCACGGGCGGCGAGATCCTCTTTGTCGAGGCGACGAAGATGCCGGGCAAGGGCGCGCTGTCCCTCACCGGCTCCCTCGGCGACGTCATGAAGGAATCCGCTCAGGCCGCCCTGAGCTACGCCCGGGCCCACGCTTCGGAGTTCGGCATCGACAGCAAGATCTTCTCCCGGAACGACTTCCACGTCCACATCCCCGAGGGGGCCATCCCCAAGGACGGGCCGTCGGCCGGCGTGACCATCGCCACGTCCTTCATCTCCGTCTGCACGAACAACAAGGTCAAGTGGGACGTGGCCATGACCGGCGAGATCACCCTGCGCGGCAACGTCCTGCCCGTCGGCGGCGTCAAGGAGAAGGTCCTGGCCGCCCAGCGGGCCGGCATCAGGAAGATGATCATGCCGGCCGCGAATAAAAAAGACCTGTACGAGATTCCCAAGAAAGTCATCCGCGACATGGAGTTCATCTACGTCGAGGACGTCAAGGAAGTGTTAAGCAACGCTATGGTCAGGCCCTTCGGCAAGGCGCCGAAACCCGGTGGTGCGAGACGCAAATAAAAGGTTCTTCTCCCGATACGGGGGTCTTCAGGGCGGCATTCACCGCCGTGGGATATTCCCCGAAGCCGTGACAAGAGGGACAGTCCCCTCGCTTCGAGGACTCAGCGGGCGACAGTCCCTATAGGAGGGACGCGATGCGGCTGAAAGAGCTGGGCGAACGGCGGGTGATATCGCGGATCCGGCGCGGCTTCAGCGAGCGGCGTCCGGGCATTCTCATCGGCATCGGCGACGATGCGGCCCTGGTCAAAGCGCCGAGATCCCTATTGCTGACGACGGACATCCTCGTCGAGGACGAGGATTTTAGGCGTGCCGTCCATCCGCCGCGGCTCCTCGGCCGCAAGGCCCTCAACGTCAACCTCAGCGATATCGCCGCCATGGGCGGACGTCCCCTGCACGCGCTCGTCGGGATGGCCATGCCCGGGGACCTCGAAGAGAGCTGGCTCCGGAAGTTCATGGCCGGGTTCCGGAGCGCAGCCCGCGAGGCGGGCGTGGTTTTGGTCGGAGGCGACCTGTCCCAGAGCGACCAGGTCATGATCTCCGTCACGGTTACGGGGGAGGCGAAGTCTCCGGTGACGAGAAGCGGCGCAAGGGCGGGCGATTGGGTGTTCGTTTCGGGAACACTCGGCGACGCCGCCCAGGGATTCCGGCTGCTCGAGGAAGGCGGCCTTCAGGGAAAGGGCAGGGGAGCCGGGCCGCTCATCAGGGCTTTCCTCGACCCGGTCCCGCGCCTGGAGCTGGGGGCGCTGCTGGCCCGGAGAAAGCTCGCCTCGTCGATGATCGACGTCTCGGACGGCTTGAGCATTGACCTAGCTCATATCTGCGAGGAGAGCCGCGTTGGAGCCGATGTTGATTCGTCCCTGATCCCGGTCTCGGCGGCGTTGAAGAGGTGCACAAAAGACCCGCTGGATATGGCTCTCAACGGGGGAGAGGACTTCGAGCTCCTGTTCACCGTCCGCCCGAATAAGCTCACGACCGTGCGGAAGCTCTCCTCAAAATTCAAGCTGACGATGATCGGCCGCGTCACCGCCGGGAAAAAGATCTTCCTGGTTGGTTCCGACAAAAAGAAAGCGCCCCTTCGCCCGGGGGGGTTCGACCATTTCTCTTACGCGGGTGTCCGGTAGCCGGTCAGGGTGCCGGATAATCGCCCGAGAAGACGACCTCGGCAGGTCCCGTCTGGAAAACATCTCCGCCCTCCAACCACTCCACCTTCAGGCTGCCCATGGCCGTCCGGACCTTGACCGCGCGGTCGACGAGGCCCTTGAGCATGGAGGCGACCGCCGCCGCCGCGGAGCCGGTTCCCGAGGCCAGCGTTTCCCCGACGCCACGCTCCCAGAAAAGGACCTCGATCTCGTCCCGGCTGACGACCCGGATGAATTCGACGTTGGCCCGGTTGGGGAAGAACGGGTGCGATTCGATTTCGGCGCCTATGCCGCGCCATTCGCCGTGGGACGGGAGGGCGTCGAAGAAAAGGCTGCAATGAGGGTTGCCCATGGAAACGCAGGTGACTGGAAAGGTCCTGTGGATCACGGACAGCGGGTAGTCGAGGACACGGTCGTGGACTCGGCCGTCGTCGAAGGGGATGTCCTTCGAGGCGAGGCGCGGCGCGCCGAGCCCTATCCTGACCTCGAAAAGGGATCCCTTAGAGGCGATGACCTCGCTCGGGCGCTCTCCCGCCGCCGTCCTGAAGAGGACCTTCGGCGATGTGACCCCCCCGCTCGAGGCCAGAAAGGCGGCGGCGCAGCGTAATCCGTTGCCCGAGATCTCCGCTTCGCTGCCGTCGGCGTTGAAAATCCGGAACCCGGCCCTGGCGGGCTCACCTTTTTCAGGGGTGAGAAAGATGAGGCCGTCGGCCCCGACTCCCGTGTGCCGGTCGCAGATCTTCCGTGCCAACTCCCCGGCGGAGGAGAGATCCGCCCCGCCCGGGCTCACGACCAGGAAGTCGTTGCCGAGCCCGTGGAGCTTTGTGAACCGCATCAGCGGACTTTGACTGTGGCGATGAAGTCCTGAGGACGCCCTTCGAGCTCCTGGCGGACGAGGAGAATGACCTCGTCGCCGCTTTCGGTCTTCTTGAGGATGTCCTCGAAATCGCGGACCGTGGTCACCTTCTTCCGGTTGACCTCGAGGATGATCATGCCCGCGGCGAGGTTCTGGCGGGCCGCTTCGCTCCCGTTCCGGACTTCGGTGATCAGCAGGCCCTCGGTCGTCCTGAGCCCGTAGCGGCGGGCCGTGTTGGGCGTCAGGGCCATGACGGAGACGCCGATGTCCTTATCAAGGCTCGCGACCTGGCCTTTTTCGCGCTCGGGCGCGAGCTCGTCGACGATCGCTGTGACCTTCGTTTCCTTGCCGTCGCGGACGACGGTCAGGTTGACCTTGCCGCCGGGCAGGATGTCGGCGATGCGGAAGCGCAGGTCGTCGCCGTTCTTGACCGGCTCGCCGTTGACCTGAGTGAGGACGTCGTACTGCTTGATCTTGGCCAGTTCCGCCGGGGAGTCGGGCTCGACGGAGATGACCACGGCGCCCGCCTTGGACTTGAGGTTCCACTGCTTGACCATGCCCTCCGTGAGGTCCCGGGTCTGGACGCCGAGGCGGCCGCGGATGACCCGGCCCTTCTCCTTGAGCTGGACGACGACCTTCTTGGCGATGCTCGAGGGGATGGCGAAGCCGATGCCGATGCTGCCGGCGAAGCCCGAGGTCATCATATTGGAGTTGATGCCGATGACCTCGCCCTTCATGTTGATGAGCGGGCCGCCGCTGTTGCCGCGGTTGATGGCCGCGTCGGTCTGGATGAAGTCCTGATAGCTCTGGGTGTCGATCTGGCGCCCCTTGTAGCTGACGATACCGGCCGTGACGGTGTGCTCCATCCCGAGGGGATTGCCGATGGCCAGGACCCATTCGCCGACCTTGACCTGCCCGGAGTCGCCGAGCTCGGCGAAGGGCTGGTCCTTGGCTTGGATCTTGATCAGGGCCAGGTCCGTTCCCGGGTCCGTGCCGACGATCTTGGCGTCGTATTCTTTCCCGCCGAGGGTGGTGACAGTGACGCTCGTCGTCTTGTCCTTATCGACGAGGTGGTTGTTGGTCAGGATGTAGCCGTCGGCGGTGATGAAAAAACCCGTACCGCCGACCTGGACGGTGTTGGATTCCGGCTGGTTCTGCCGCGGCTGGCCGAAGAACCTGTTGAAGAAGTCGTCGCCGAAGGGCCACTCCTCCACGGGGCCGGAGGAGTTCGGCCGCTCCCGGCGCTCGGCCTCGATGCGGACGACGGCCGGGCCGATCTTTTCGGCGATGGTGACGAAAACCAGGATCGCCTTCTCCTGGGATGCGGGAGAGGCGAATAGGTTCGCCGACGTAGCCGGAGCCGTCCCCGAAGCGAAGATGTCCGCGGGCGCCACGCTTTTCTCGGGGAGATAGAGGAAAAGGTAGCCCGCGAGGAGCAGGCCCAGGGTAAAGCTCGAGATGGCGATCCAAGCGTATTTTTTCATACCGTGCCTCCGTAATTAGAGATTCAAAAATACCATATCAGGCCCGAAAATTCAATTCGGCCAACCTGTTACAAACGCCCGCCCGGCCGAGTTCGTTGCATCCCGGGACCTCCCGTCCAGAGGCCGGTTGCTTTCGGCCGACGACGGGATTAATATGACCTTCCCATGCCCCGCAAGCTTAAAAAAGGCATCCTCGTCGTCCTCGAAGGGATCGACGGCTCCGGGAAAACGACCCAGGCGCGCTCCCTCCTCGGACGGCTCCGGTACCGCGGTTACGACGCCGTTTTTTTCCGCGAGCCGACCCGGGGGCGGTGGGGCCGGGAGGTCAAGCGTCTGGCCGCCCGCGCCGATTCGCTGACGCCGGCCGAGGAGCTCGAGCTCTTCGTCAAGGACCGCCGCGAGAATGTGGCCATAAACCTCGTCCCGGCTCTCAAAGCCGGCAAGGTCGTCGTCCTCGATAGGTATTACTTCTCGACCATCGCCTACCAGGGCGCCAAGGGTATCGACACGGGCAAGATACGCCGGATGAACGAGGCCTTCGCCGTGAGGCCCAACCTGGTCGTCGTCCTCGACGTCGACGCGAGGGCCGGCCTGGCCCGCATCCGGGGCCGGAAGACCAGCGACGAGCTCTTCGAGCGCGAGGACTATCTCGTCCGGGTCGCCCGCATCTTCCGCAGCTTCAAGGGCCCGCGATTCGTCCACCTGGACGGCCGGGGCGACCGCCGGGCCGTCGGCCGGGCCATCTGGGCCCGCGTCGCGCCGCTCCTTACTTAGCCGATCCATTTCATCTTAGTTCTTCGGGCCGAGGAGGATCGTCAGAGGGAGCATAAAGCGGTGATTTAGACTTCACGGGACGGATACGCGGATTCCTCCCATCGGATCCGGCCCGGGAAGGCGTTAAGAATCACCGCAGCGGACGGAGACGATCCCCGAGGCCCTCTTTTGTCTTTTGAGGACGGTTTTGCTATCATGGCCTGAGCGCCATGAGTATCCCGGACCCGAACCAGCCGGACCTGAAGTACGCCAACTCAAAGTTGCCAAAATTGAAGATCCCAGCGCTCAAGATCAAGATCCGTAAATTCAAGAAGCACACCCTCCTCCGCGCCTTCCTCATCGCTGCCCTCGCCGGACTGGCCATCGGCCTGGGGGGGTTCGTCGGCGCCTACGTCGCCATCAAAGATGGCCTCCCTCCGGTCGGCGACCTGGACGCGTTCCGGGCTAAGCTCATCACGACGGTCTACGCGGCCGACGGCCAGCCGGTCAAGGAGTTCGCCGAAGAGAGGCGTGTCGAGGTACCCTTTGAGCAGATTCCCCGGGTCCTCATCGATGCTATCGTGGCCACGGAGGACCCCAGCTTCTTCCGCCACGGAGGCGTTGACCTGCGGGGCATCCTGAGGGCCGTCAAGGCGGACCTGTTCAAGGTCTTCAGCGGGCGCCGTCCCGAGGGCGGCAGCACGATCACCCAACAGCTGGCCCGCTCGCTCTTCCTCCACCGGGAAGTGAGCCTCCGGCGAAAGCTCAAGGAGCTCTTCCTGGCGCGCGAAATCGAGAAGCTCTATTCCAAGGACAAAATCCTCGAGCTCTACTGCAACCATTTCTACCTCGGCCACGGCACCCACGGTGTCCAATCGGCCGCCAACCTCTTTTTCGGCAAGGACATCGGCGCCCTGAGCCTCGAGGAAGCGGCCCTCATCGCCGGCATCTTCCGCGGCCCCTCCGTGTACTCCCCCTATACCAACAAGCGGGACACGCTCAATCGGCGCAACCACGTCTTCAACCGGATGGTATCCGAGGGCTATCTGACCAAGGCGCAAGGGGAGGAAGCAAAACAAAGGCCGATGAGCGTTCTCCCTTTGAGGCGGACGAGCTCGGAATTCGGCGCCTACTTCTTCGAAGAGATCCGCCGGTATCTCGAAAAAAACTACGGCGTCGAGGGCCTTTACCGGTCCGGCCTCAAGGTCTATACGACGCTCGACCCGACGCTTCAGCGGTACGCGGAACGGTCCCTGCACGCGGGGCTCCGCGACACCGAGAACCAGAAAAACGGCTGGCGGGCGGACAAGCCGAACCTGCTCACGGCCGGTCCGGAAGTCATGAAAGGCCTCGTCGCCGGCGTTCAGACCGAACCCGAAGACCAGTGGCTCTTGAGCTGGGAAAGCCAGTCCGTCGAGGCCGGGGAGGCCTACGACGCGATCGTCCTCTCCGTTTCGCGGACCGAGGCCACGGTCCGGGTCAAGAACGTCCTCGGGACGATGACGAACAAGGACATCGCCTGGACCAAGGCCAGGTTCCTGGATGCCCTCGTCAAGCGCGGCGACGTCGTCCAGGTCAGTGTCAACTCCGTCGACGCGTCGGGGAAGGAAGCCCGGGTTTCCCTCGACCAGAAGCCCCTCCGGAACGGCGGCTTCGTGGCCATCGACCCCCAGACGGGTCAGGTCAAGGCCCTCGTCGGGGGATATTCCTTCCGGGACAGTCAGTTCAACCGGGCCGTCCAGGCGCCGCGGCAGACGGGCTCGGCCATCAAGCCGTTCCTCTACACCGCCGCCCTCGAGCACGGCTTCACCCCGGCCAGCGTCATTGTCGACGAACCGGTGACCTTCATCGACCGCTGGAACGGCGAACCCTGGTCGCCCAAGAACTACGACCGGAAGTACAAGGGCGCCGTCACGGTCCGGAGCGGCCTCGAAGAATCACGGAATGTCGTCACGGCCAAGCTCCTCGATTTCATCTCGCCCCAAGTCGGCGTCGAATACTGCCGCCGCTTCGGGATCACGTCGCCTCTCAACCCGTATCTCTCGCTCAGCCTGGGCACGTTCGAAATCACCCTGCTCGAAATGGTCTCCGCGTTCTCGACCTTCCCCAACAAGGGCGTCCGGTTCCGGCCTTATTTCATCACGCGGATCGAAGACAAGGACGGCAACATCCTCGAAGAGACGCGGGTGGAATCGAATGAAGTCGTCTCCCCCCAAACCGCCTACATGATGACCCATCTGATGCGCGGCGTCATGGAGCAGGGAACGGGGGCGGCGGCCAGCGTCCTCGGCTGGCCGCTGGCGGGAAAGACCGGGACGACCGACAAGTACACGGACGCCTGGTTTATCGGCTTCTCGCCGACCATTTGCGCGGGCGTCTGGGTCGGCCACGACAAGCCGGTGCCGCTCGGGGACAGACAATCTGGGGCTGCGGCCGCCCTGCCCATCTGGCAGGATTTCTTCAGCCGGGTCATCGACGATGTCCGAAAGAAGGCGGCGAGCAACGGCGTCGTGGATTTCCAGCCCGCGGATTTCGAGGTTCCGCCGAACCTCGTCTTCGTCGAGATCGACCGGAAAACCGGATTATTGGCCACCCCCATCTGCCGTTATCCGTTCCGGGAGGTTTTTTTCCCGGGCACGGAACCCTCACGGTTCTGCACGCTCGCCGACCACCTCCGGATCCTGGATTATTACTCGGGCGAAAAAGCGAGCGAAGAACGCTGAGATAAAAAATGGGGGGCGTCCCTCCCAAACCGGCCATGAGGAGAGAGACGCCCCCTCTGTTGGAAAGGGGTTGCTACTTTTTTCTAACGCTGCCTCCCGAGGAGCTGCGGGAGCCCGAAGACGAGCCCCGAGACGCCGACCCCGAGCCGCGGGAGGAGGAAACGCGCGATCCGCCGCTCGACCGGCCCGAAGACGATGAGCCGACCCGGGCCGAACTGCGCCCCGACGATGAACTTCCCGAACGGACCGACGGGCTTCCCGACGTTCCCCGGAACGAGGACGGCCGGGAGTAGGGACCTGTAAAGGTCCTGGCCCTGGCCGCGCCGCCGTCCCCGTAGGACCTGGGCCGCGCGATGGTGGGGGATGAGGGATAGCCGTTGACCGTCCTCGGGCTGCCCACTCCGGCCGCCGTCCTCGAAACGGACGGCGAACTCTTGTATCCATTAACGGCGCTCGAGGCCGTTTCGGCGCTCCCGTCCTTCTTCCGGATCTTGCCCGTCGCGGTGCCCGAGCCCTTGGACGGGCTGGCCGTCTTGGTCGAGCCCTTATCCGGGCTCTTGACCGTCTGCGGTTTGGCCGATTTCCCGGCCGTCTGGCCTTGGGATTTGCCCTCCGCGTCCGGTTTCCGGATCGTGCGCGGGCTCGTCGGCGACGTGCCGATGGCGTCGCGGCCGATCCGCTTGTCCTGGGTGAGCCCGGTCGAACGGTCGTCCTTCCGGAGCAGGACCCGGTTCCCGTCGAGCGGTTGGACGGAGATCTTCGTCCCCGCCGGCCTGAGGCTGAGGTTCCGGCTCGTCAGGCTCATCCTGGTCAGGCCCTTGAGGGAATCCCCCCTAAGGGCGTTTCGGGAAATACCGGGGTCCTTGAGATGGTCGCGGCGAACGACGGTCAGGGCCCGCGACTCGTAAGGATAGTAAGCTCCGTAATAGTGACCGTAGTATTGGCCGCCCATGATGATGCCGGGGTAGCCCCAGTAGCTGAGCGGCGCCCAGCCGAAGTAAAAATCATCCCCCCACCAGTTGACCCAGGCCGGGCCCCACATGCTCATGGGGATCCAGTACCAGCCGAGGTCGAGTCCCCAGTGCCAGCGTCCGTAGTGGGACGTCGACCAGCCCCAAGGTTCATACGGCCACCAGGTCCACCCGGACATGGGCAGCCAGGTCCAACGGCCGTTGTTGTAGGGGCGCCAGTCTTCATCGACCCCGCCCGGCACCCAGACGTTGCCGTAGGGGGCGAGGTACATCCACTCGCCGTTGTCGTCGAGCTCGGCTTCGAAGTCCGAGAGCTCCTCGGGCATGTGGCTCTTGGCGTACTGCCGGCCGGTCACGGAATTCCGGGACTCATTGAACTTGTCGAAACCGTCGTCGGCCACCGCGATGAACGATGACGGCTTCGAGGCGAAGCGGCCCTCGGAGACCTCGAGCCGCTGGGAGGCCTTGAGAAGGGTCGAGCCTTCCTGGCCGGCGGCTTCGATGAGCCCCTGATAGACCTGGATCTCCGTGTCCCTGTTTTCCCGGACGTCCATCCGGTAGATGCCGCGGTCGAGGACGTAGAAAGAGGAATCGGCCGTGTGGAGCTCGATTCCCTTTTCCTTCTTCAGCGTGCCCACGACAAGATAGATGTTCCCCGACCAGACCCGGAGCCGCGTGACGTCGTCTTCCTTCTTGGGCAGGTTCAGGACGTCGAGCTTGGTGTCGTTATCGAGCCGGATGTAGTTGCCCTTGCCGAAGTGGATCTCGGCCCGGCCGTCCGCCGTGCCGATGCGGTCGCCCTCGCTGACGGGCATATTGAGGGCCCCTTCCTCGTTGCCGAGGTCGGACGCCCTCTGGACGAATACCTTCCCTTCGACGAAACTCAATCGGGCAACGGATTCGTTCGTGTACTTCGCATCTTTCGTATCCTGGGGAGGGGCGGCCTTGGGATCCTGGGCCCAAGCTCCGGCCGCGATCAAGAAAAGCGCGATTATGACAACC
>Ga0105152_10000644_pt1 | contig 10808 bp, 5 predicted proteins | sample LakBais05cmmetaG_FD_81534 | JGI IMG/M metagenome (GOLD analysis project Ga0105152, IMG submission 81534) | Lake sediment microbial communities from Lake Baikal, Russia to study Microbial Dark Matter (Phase II) - Lake Baikal sediment 0-5 cm | ecosystem: Environmental > Aquatic > Freshwater > Lake...
GCCTTACAGGCAAAAACGAATCCAAGTAAAAAAAAAAATATTTTCAATTTTTGGGATTGACTTTCTTTTTTTCAAAAATTAAAATTGTCAGCGGAGGAAACCAATGAATATCTTTTTTAAAAAACCATTTGCCTGTCCCTTGTTTTTGCTCTTCTGCACTATTCTCTTTATTTCCAATGTCAATGCCCAATCCATTTCAACCGGAAAATTGGTGGGGAAAATCTTCCTGAGCAGCGGCGAATTGCTGCCGGGAGTTCAGGTGGAAATCAGCGGTTCGGCATTGCTGGAGGGGAAGCGGACCACCGTGAGTTCCGAGAATGGCTCCTTTTTCTTCCTGGACGTGCCGCTCGGCAAGTACAGGGTGACAGCTGCCATGGAGGGTTTCAAAACCGCCTCCTACCGCGACATCGCCGTCGCCCCCGGCGGCGTGGTCACCCTGAACATGATCCTGGAGCCCGGAACCATCAGCGAAAGCATCGAAGTCAAGGGGTCGGTGCCTACGGTCGATGTCAAGACCTCGACCGTGGACTCCAAGATCACCCGGGAGATGCTGGCCAAAATGCCCACCAGCCGCGATACGTTCTATGACCTGTCCCTGTCCACGCCGGGCATGTTTGAAATGGGCAAGGAAGCCATGGGCAGCCCCACGGCCTATGGCGGATCGACATCGGAGAACATCTTCCTGGTCAACGGCGTCGACACCACCAATCCCAGCGGCTCCGGCTACGGTTCCATGATCAATGTCAACTACAACACTGTCGAGGAAGTGCGTGTCATTTCTCTGGGTTCCAAGGCGGAATACGGAAACTTCTCGGGCGTGGCCATCGACGTCATCACCAAGTCGGGCTCCAACACCCTGCAGGGCTCGCTGAGCTTCTACAGTCAGCTGGGCAAGCCGACGACCGGGGTGGTCCCTAAAAACCTGGGCCGCGACTGGGTATTCCTCGAACCCGGGGCCAACTACGACGCCTATCCCAAATCGGATTTAGAACTGGACTTGACTATAGGCGGCCCCTTCATTTCCAAAAAACTATGGTTCTTCGCGGCCGGCAACATCCTGTCCAGCCAAAAAAAAGAGCTCAACTGGGAGCCCATCACCAAATGGACCGGGCGCTACGGCGATTTCAAGATCACCGGCACGCCCTTCAAGAACCACCACGCCTGGATCGCTTATCACTACGAAAGCAACAACAGTTCAGGCGGAACCGATGGCTCCATCAACTGGGACCCGGACATGGCTTATGATTCGTTCGACAAGAGCCATTCCATCTCTTCGCAATGGCAGTGGTTCCCCAGCACCGCTACATTTTTTTCGCTGAAATTCCTGGGTTTTTGGGTCAACAACCACAGTGCTCTGCCCGATGATGCTCCCGACCATCCAGGCTACCTCAATTGGTACCAGGCCGTCCCCTTCGACCTGGGGGCCGGCGGCGCTTTCCCCGGCGTCAGCAAAGGGCTGACCAGCCGCACCACCATCCAGGCCGACGTATCGCACTACGCGGAAAACTTCCTGGGCGAGCATGATATCAAGTTCGGCGTCCAGTACACCCGCGGCCGCCTGAAAGGCATCTACGGAGATTTCTTCGGCAAGCAGCTTACAAACCCTGAAACCGGGGAAGACCTCGGATTTTTTGGCATATACAACAGCGCCTATTTATATGCCTGGAATTATGACATCCAATACTTGAAAGACGGTTACGGCTGGACCGACGGCTTGATCATGTACGTCAACCGCAATTACAGCAAGCCGGCGCGCACAGTGCGCATGGTCGACAGCACGGGATTCTTCTTCGACGACCAGTGGAGCGTGGGCAAGAAACTGACCTTCAACATCGGTCTGCGCTATGACATGATGACGGCAAAATTCGGCAAGGGCGGCCAGATGCTCGAACAGCCGGCCACCCCCGCCGATTGGGCCAACGACCTGACTCCCATCCGCGACCGCCAGGGATCGGACAACCTCTTCGACTTCAAGAACTTTTCGCCACGCCTGGGAGTGACCTATCAGCTGACCAACGACCAGAAAACCGCCCTGCGCGCCAGTTTCGGGCGCTATTATTCGCCCATGGGGGTGGAAAGCTTCGGATCGGGAGGTCCAGATCTCGATTGGACTTATACCGAGGTACTTCTCTACCAAATCCCCTGGGAAGGTGTCGATTTGAACGGGGACGGCATCCTGTTCGGCGAAGATATGTACAACCTCACACGGAGGTTATACGGGTTGACACCTTACGAAATACAATTCCAGAGCAACGATCCCAGCTGGGGGCTGAAGATCCACGAAGGCCTGAAAAACCAGTACACCGACCAATATACCTTTACCCTGGAACGGGAGATATTCCGTGATTTCTCCGTGGCAGCTACCTATATCCACCGCAACACCAAGAACATGATCGTGCAATGGCCACTGAACAAAGAAACCCAGCAGGAATGGGAGTACGAACGCAAGACCCAGACCATCAACGGCCAGGACATCTCCCTGTACAGCATCGTGTTGAAGGATTACGACGGCAACGGCATAATCGACGGCGATGACATCCAATGGATCGGGGACAACTCCGATTTCGAGTGGCGCAACATGCAGGACTTGGACGGGAAGAAAGCGCAGCGACTTTTTCAGGGTCTCCAACTGGTCTTCACCAAACGCTACGCCAACCGTTGGCAGTTGATGGGCTCCCTGCTATTCAACCATTCCTCGGGCTTCGCGGCCCGCAACAAGCGCCAGGACCAGGACTTCAACATGGAAGGCACCAACATCTGGAGCGATGCCTGGGTGGCCGGCATCAACCAAACCATCAACAACATGGAAGGGCCCCTGCCCTTCACCCCGCGCTTCGAATTCAAGGTCTCGGGCAACTACACCATCCCCAAAATAGAAGTCGACCTGGGTATTCGCTTCCGCCTGCACACCGGCCGTCCGGCCTGGGTGCTGGCCGAAGTGCAGCGCATCGACCAGTGGAACTACGACCCGGAAAATACCGACCAGATGGAACATGGAGTTATCCTTAACGGCGGCTCCGGCATGCCCGGGCAGATCGTGGTCCAGGACCCCACCAAACCGCTTTACTTGCCTGCCCAAAAGATACTGGATCTGCACCTGGAAAAAACCTTCAAATTGGGCCGCGGCAACCTGCACATCCTGCTCGACAGCTTCAACATCTTCAATGCCCACGACGTGACCAACGCCATGATCAAAAAGGTTGAATTCGCCGGCATCGTGGCCCGCGATGTCGGCCGCGTGGTCGCCCTGACTACCCCCCGCACCTTCCGCTTGGGTGTGATGTACGATTTTTAAGCCAAGCTGACACCACATGGGGAGAGTGCCCGGCATTCTCCCCATTTTTCAAATCTGGCAGTCCCGCTTGCAAGGAGTCGGTTTCATGAAATTTTACACCAAAAACCTTATTGCTTATCCGATCACATTGCTGCTGTGGCTGAGCCTGCCGCTTGCCGCCCAGTACCGCGAATACTACTTGTCCGGCCAGATCCAGGATATGCAAAAGCAGCCGCTGGCCAGCGTGGAAATATCGCTGTTCGAAACGGACAACAGCCTTACTTTTTCCGCCACGACCGACAAATCGGGAAAATTCAAATTCGCCGGCCTGCCGCACGGCAACTACCAGGTCAACATCAGCAAAGCGGGCTATGAAACCAGGAACGTGGAGTGGAAATTCGACGCTCCCCAAGAAAAGATGCTGCGCGTCGAAATACCTCCCATTATCCTCGCCTCCAGCCAGGAAATCCTGCAAATCGAACAAAACAAACAGATGAAAAAAGACCTTGAAGCCGCAACGGAAAAGATCCGTACCTTGGATTACGACGGCGCTCTGGATATCCTTGTCCGGGCCCGGCAGGCGGACGCCAAAAACGTGAACGTCCTTTACCTCACGGGTTTGTCCTATGCCAAGAAAAAAATGTATCCCGAAGCCATAGCGGCCCTTGAACAGGTAACCGCGCTCACCCCCGATTTTGCCCCGGCCCATTTCCAGCTCGGTGTTTGCTTTCAGCAGACAGGCGCAGGGGAAAAAGCGCTGGCCCAATACCGCGAAGTCATGCGCCTGGACCCGGCAAATTTGGACAACTATTTCAATGCCACCCTGATACTCGTGCAATTGAACAAGCCGGCCGAAGCCCTGGAAAATTGCCGGAAAATCCTCCTGGAGCGCCCAGACGATCCTGACGTGAATGAAATGGCCGGGCAATGCCAGCTGCAGCTGGGGGATTATCCCAAGGCGCTGGCCTATTTTGAAAAAGCCCTGGTTTTCAGCAGGGATGAGGCCAAGAAAACGCTGCTGAACGAGCTCATCACCGACCTGCGGAAATCGGCAATCCCGAAATAAGCGGCGGTATTTTAATTGCAATTGAACCTCATTTGTTTTTCGGAGTAAAATGAAGCATAACGGCCGCGGCCATGAACAATAGAAAGCTCTCACCCTGCATTGTTCTAGTAGTATTCGTTGCCGCCATGGCCGCAGTGGCTCTTTACATGTTCTTGCGCCGCGAACCGGCACCAGCTTCACCGCAAGCCGGGTTCCAGCGCCTGCTGAAAAAAAACGGCATCCGTCAGCCGAACATCGTGCTCATCACCCTGGACACCACCCGGGCCGACCATCTGCCCATTTACGGCTACGATCAGGTCAAGACCCCCCAGCTGCAAATGTTGGCGCACCGCGGTCTGGTTTTCGAGCAATGCGTGACAGCTTCACCTTTCACCCTGCCTTCCCACTGCACCATCATGACCGGCCTGTATCCGACTTATCACGGCGTGCGCATCAACGGCAACACCGCCCTTTCGGAAAAGCACGACACCATGGCCAAGGTCCTGGGCAGCCGCGGCTACGACTGCGGGGCTTTCATCGGCGCCTTCGTGCTCGACGGCCGCTGGGGTCTGAAGCAGGGTTTTGCCCATTACGACGACGATTTCGACCTGAACAAATACAAGCAACTGGACCTGGGCCTGGTGCAGAAATCTTCGCAGGCGGTGGTGGATGAGGCTATCGGTTGGCTGGCCCAGCGCCGCGACCGGCCTTTTTTCGCCTGGCTGCATCTCTATGATCCGCATATTCCCTATGATCCGCCCGATCCCTATCGCACCGAGTACGGCGGCCGCGGACCGGCCGGGCTGTACGACGGCGAGATCGCTGCCATGGACGCCCAGATCGGCCGCTTCTACGATTGGCTGGATGAAAACAATTTAACTGAAAACACCATCCTGGTCCTGGTAGGCGATCACGGCGAGGGCCTGGGTGAGCATAACGAGAGTACGCACGGCTACTATATTTACGACTATGTGGTGCACGTTCCGCTGCTCATCGTGACCCCTTTTGCATCATTGCAGGACCGGCGCTGCCCGGAGCAGGTGCGCACCATCGACCTGCTGCCTACGGTCGAAGAAATGACCGGGATAGCGCCAGGCAAAAACCTGCACGGCCGCTCCCTGCTCCCGCTCTTTTTTCCCAAGGGCGAAAGCGAGAAAAGGCCGGCCTACAGCGAATCCATGGCCCCGCAGCTGCAATACGGCTGGAGCCCGCTGTACGCCTTGCGCCAATATCCTTTTAAATATATTGACGCTCCGCGGGCCGAATTCTACGACCTGAAAAATGATCCGGGCGAAAACAGCGATCTCCGCCTCCGGCAGTTTGCCAAAGCCAGGGAATATAAAAAGACGCTGGAAAAGCTGATCGCCGATACCGGCCGCAACGCCCCCAAGACCGAAGCGGCCGACCTGGACCAGGAAACCATGCGCCGCCTGGCCACCCTGGGTTATGTGGGCTCGGTCTCCAGTTCAAAATCCATTGCCGGCAAAACCGATCTGGCCGACCCCAAAGACAAGATCGCCATTTTCGAGGCCGTGTCAAAAAGCCAGGAGTTGACTTTCAACGAGAAATTCGCCGAGGCCGCGACCTTGCTGGAAGAGGTCTTGAGCAAAGACCCGGAGGTCATCCAAGCCAGGCTGGTGTTATCCAACGCCTACCAGAAATTGCAGCGGAAAACCGAGGCCAAGGAACAATTGGACGCGATTTTAAAACAGGACGCCAACCATATCCAGGCCCTGGTCGGCATGGCCGGCATTTTGCGCAACGAAGGACGCTTTGAAGACGTGATCTCCCTGTGCCGAAAAGCGCTGGGCGTCGATCCCAACAGCACCCAAGCCCTGGCGCTCATGGGCAACGCCTATATGGACCGCAAGGAATACGGCAAAGCGCTGCCGGCGCTGCAAAAGGCGGCCGCGCTCCAGGCCAAAATGACCCAATACCGGCAGAATCTGGCCGCTTGTTTCGTTTTCTTGAAGCAATACGCGGATGCGGAAAAAATCCTGGATGACATCAACCAGGAATTCCCTAAATTTCCAATGGTCCATTTTAATCTCGGGCTAGTGGCTGAGGAAAAAGGCGATCTGACCCTAGCGGAAAGCGGCTACCGGAAAGAAATCGAATTCAATCCGAACTCCGTGCCGCCGCGGTTCAACCTGGGCAAACTCCAACTGAAAAATGGCGATTTCAACGGCTACATGGAGCAGATGAACGAGATCGTCAAGCTAGTGCCAGAAATGGCCGAGGGGCGCCTGTTTTTAGCCAGGGGTCAATTGCGCGACCCGGCGGCCGACCTGGCGGCCGTGCAGGCCAACGTGGAAATAGGCTTGAAAAACACCAGGGCACCTGAGCTATTGACTCTGGGCTGGTTCCTGATGGCGGACATATTCAGCCGCAAGCATCAGCCGACCAAAGTCCAGGAAGCGCTGAACAAAGCCAACCATTTTCAAGCATTACAGGAAAAATAACATGAAAAACTCAATGCAATTGACCGCGATCATATTTCTATCGATCCTGTCCGTTTCCTGCGCCTGCCTTGGCCCCCTTCCGCGCAGCGAAGCTGCTTTCCCACCTGCAACTTTACCACCGGCCGGCCTGCTGCCGGAACAGGTGCCCCAGTTCATCGTTTTCGGCAGCGACGACAACGGCAACTCAGGGCTGGAGGGCTCGGGCGCGACCGGCGGCCTGCATTTTCTGACCGAATTGTTCTCAAGGCTGCGCAATCCGCCCGGCAGCGGCAATCCCCGTACTTTCGACGCTTCCGCCCCGCATTATTCTTTTTATGTCAATACCTATACCATCAGCTCCGCCGCCGGCAAGTCCGCATATGACAGCGCTGGAATGGAAAACCCGGTCTACGTCAGGCGCGCCTGGAAAGAGGCCATGGACAATGGCCACGAGATCGGGGTCCATACCCACTCCCATCCCCACGGCAAGCAATTCAGCCGCCGCCGGTGGCGAAAGGAGATCCAACGCTGCATCGACATCCTCGGGCTACCCTTCGCAGCCAGCGAAACCCCGGAGACGCCCGGCCGCGGAGCTGGCATGGGGATCAGCCGCGCGCTGCTTCCGGGTTTCCGCACCCCGTTCCTCGAATACAACGACAATACGTTGCAGGTGGTGCGCCGCCTGGGATTCCTGTACGACTGCAGCCTCGAAGAGGGAACCCAGCCCGACCAGAACGGCGGCAATTTTCTCTGGCCTTACCGGCTCGATAACGGCAGTCCGGGAAATTCCCCGCTCATCGGCCGCCATCCCGGCCTGTGGGAAATTCCCGTTTACGTCTTCATCGTCCCTCCCGACAGCGCATGCGAACGTTATGGCGTCGCCCCCGGCCTGCGGGCCGCGCTGCAGCAGCGGCAGAATTACTTCGATCCCGCAGCCGGAAAGATCACCGGCATGGACTGGAACCTGTGGTGCGAATTCGCCATGACCCCGGCCGAGTTCCTGGCCACGTTGAAATACACGCTGGACCTGCGCCTGAACGGCAACCACTGCCCGTTGACCATTGGCCTGCACAGCGAACTGTATTCCGACAAGCAGGACACCAAGGGCCTGAACGCCACGGTGGCCGAGCGCCGCGCCGCCCTGCGGGAATTTTTCGCCTATATCCTGCGGCTGCCCCAGGTGCGTTTGGTCAACCACAAGGAACTGCTGAATTGGCTGCAGCGCTCCGAACTCCTTGCTGCCGGGGAGAATAAAACATGAAAAAGCAATTAAAAAGTCAAATGCCGCGCTTGCCGGCCGTGATTTTATGCCTGGCCTGCTTCTGCCTGGGCGCGCCCCTTGCCTCAACCGCCAAGCCGCAGGCCGCTGCCAAAGAAATGCTGATCGGCGCCAAAATTTATGAATACAAGCAGGATTTTGCCGACCTGTTCGCCGCCTGGCAGCGGCTGGGCGTCAACACCGCTTTTGTCAGCATCGAGCTTGCCAGCAACCGCGCCTTCATGGAACTGGCTCAAAAGCGGAACATGGCCGTTTTTATCATTCTCCCTGTATTCTACAATCCCGAAGCGCTAGCCAAAGACCCAGGGTTGTTCGCGGTCACCGGCCACGGCCAGCCGGCCAAGGCGGACTGGGTCGAGTTCGTTTGCCCGCGGCGGCCCGAATACCGCCGCCAGCGGCTGGAGTATGTCCGCCGCCTGATCCGCGAATGCCGCCCAGACGGCATCAGCATCGACTTCATCCGCTATTTCGCCTTCTGGGAAATGGTCTACCCTGAAGCCAAACTGGATCCGCTGCAGAACACCTGCTTCTGCCCATATTGCCTCCAGGCCTTTCAACGGGAATGCAAACTGAATATCCCCGCCCGCTTGCTCCAGACACGCGCCAAGGCGGAATGGATATTGAAAAACCATTTGCCGGCATGGGCCAAATGGAAGCGGGAGGCCATCACCGCCATGGTGCGCGACATCGCCGCCGCCGCCAGGCAGGAAAAACCCGGCATCAAACTCAACGTCCACCTGGTACCCTGGCGAAAAAGTGATTTCGGCGGCGCCATGAGCAGCGTGGTCAGCCAGGACATCGCGGCCATCGGCCCCCTGGTCGATTATCTCTCGCCCATGTGCTACGCCCACATGGTCAAGCAAACACCGGACTGGATCCGCTCGGTGGTCCGGGATGTCCGCAGCCGGGCTGCCAACCCGGTCATTCCCAGCATCCAGGTCAAAGAGGATTACATCAAGGAAGTGCTCACCCCCGGCCAGTTTTCCGACTATCTGAAAGCCGCGCTCGCTCCGCCGTCGCAGGGAGTGGTCTTCTGGTCCTGGGAAACGCTCGCCGCCGATGAAGCCAAAATAAAGATCGCCCGTTCACTCCTCGCCGGCCGGGGCTCAAGCCAAGAACCCGTGATGGGTAAAAAATAAAAAAGGAGTCAACCATGAAATTTTTTCTCAGTTTGTCCGCCATAACTGTGTTCCTGCTTTACCCGGCCGCGGCCGCCGTCGGAAAAAATCCGGCCCCCGCCTACCAGCCGCAGGTCATCGAACTCGGCACAGGCTGGCAGGTGCAGGCCGCTTCCCGAGTGAGCGAGCCGGGCGAGATCATCGCCAGCCCCGGATTCGACACCTCCGCATGGTATCCGACCGCCGTGCCGGCCACGGTCATGGCCGTGCTGACGGCCAACAGCGTCTACAGGGACATTTTTTTCGACAAGAACTTGGCGACGGTCTCGGAAGAACAATTCAAGGAGCCGTGGTGGTACCGGCAGGAATTCGACCTGCCCAAAGCAGCGCCATTCGCCACCGCCCGGCTGATTTTCGAAGGCATCAACTACCGGGCCAACATCTTCCTGAATGGGGAAAAGATCGCCGCCGCCGACAAAATATTTGGCGCCTTCCGGGTTTTCGATCTCAACGTCAGCGACCTGGCCGTGACCGGGAGAAACTATCTGGCGATTGAGGTCATTCCGCCCCTGCCCGGCGAACCCACCATCGGCTTCGTGGATTGGAACCCCAAGCCCCCGGACCGCAACCTGGGGATCTTCCGCCCGGTGCAAGTGAAGCTGAGCGGTCCCGTTTCCCTGGACCATCCGTTTGTCAGCAGCCAGGTGGATACCCAGACACTTAAGGAAGCCAGGCTGACCGTCATGGCCACTTTGACCAACCACAGCGGCCAGGAAGTCAAGGGCACGGTCGAGGGGGAGATCGGCACGATCAGCTTCAGCCAGCCCTACGTGCTGAAGCCCCTGGAAAGCGCGGCGGTCACCTTCACGCCCGAGCAATTCGGCCAACTGGTCGTTTCCGAGCCCAGGCTCTGGTGGCCGGCCGGAATGGGAGATCCGGAACTTTATGACCTGAAGATCTCCGCGCTGGCGGGCGACGGGGCCAGCGACGCTCAAACGGTGCGTTTCGGCATCCGCCAGATCGACGACTATATCAACAGCCAGGGCCATCGCGGCTATACCGTCAACGGCCGCCAGGTGCTGATCCGCGGCGGCGGCTGGGTCGATGACCTGCTGTTGCGCGAGGATGAAAAAAACCTCGAAGCCCAGGTGCGCTACACCCGGCACATGAACCTCAACACCATCCGCATGGAAGGGATCTGGGGGAGCAGCCACAAGCTTTTCGACCTGTGCGACCGCTACGGCATCCTGCTCATGGTCGGCTGGAGCTGCCAGTGGGAATGGGAGGATTACCTGGGCAAACCCCAGGAAAGCGAAATGTACGGCGCCGCCAAGACCCTGGAAGACATGGAGCTGCTGGGCGCCTATTTCCGCGACCAGGTCCTGTGGCTGCGCCATCATCCCAGCATCTTTGTCTGGGTGGTGGGCAGCGACAAACTGCCCTGGCCGGAAATGGAAAAACGCTACCGCCATGACCTGCTGCTTCTCGACCCCAGCCGCCCCCTGCTGACCTCCTGTAAGACCTGGACCAGCGAGATCAGCGGCTCCTCGGCCGTGAAGATGAACGGCCCCTACGATTACGTCACCCCCAGTTATTGGTACGTTGACACGAAAAACGGCGGCGCCTTCGGTTTCAACACTGAAACCGGACC
>Ga0105152_10000646_pt1 | contig 10798 bp, 7 predicted proteins | sample LakBais05cmmetaG_FD_81534 | JGI IMG/M metagenome (GOLD analysis project Ga0105152, IMG submission 81534) | Lake sediment microbial communities from Lake Baikal, Russia to study Microbial Dark Matter (Phase II) - Lake Baikal sediment 0-5 cm | ecosystem: Environmental > Aquatic > Freshwater > Lake...
ACCTATCCTCGTGCTCTCACAGTGCGGGCATCGATCATATCTTCTGATTATTCCTTGCTTTCGAAGATATTCCTCGGCTCGCTCTTCATCGGTCGTATATTGTTGGAGTTCTATGAGATTCATCCATTCGACCACCCGAGTATTTATTGGTGGTCGTTATTAAGCAATCACCTTAAATAAAGATACCTGAAAGCACGGCATGCAGGTATGGCTACCATTTGGTTGGTGGTGCCTGAAATGCGGGATGGTGCAGCAAAGGGAAATGGACTAAAAATAGAAAGCTGTGATGCCTCTTTTTTTTGGTTGACGACCCCCTCTGACATCGTACACTTGTAAGAAGGCATGGGACCAGGTTGTGCCGGTATTACACGCTGCACCCGTCACTCCCAAATAGGGGGAGTTCTCTAATCTAAAATCAACGATGTGCGGCAGGTATTCGCTCCTCTGCATCGATGACCTTGGCAACAGGTTCCGCGTGACCAACCCCGTACTTGGGTTCCGGTCGCATTTTAACATCGCACCGTCAACCAAACAGCCGGTTGTCGTGCATGAAACCGGGAATGCATTCGTCCCGATGCGGTGGGGGCTGATCCCGTCATGGGCAAAGGACCCCTCGATCGGATACCGGATGATCAACGCACGGGCAGAGACGCTTTCAGAAAAACTAGCGTTCCGGTCGCTTGTTAAGAACCGGCGCTGCCTTGTTCCTGCCAGCGGTTTTTTTGAGTGGAAGAAGGACGGCGCACAAAAAATCCCGTACTATTTTTTCTTAAAAGACGCCCCCCTGTTTGCCTTTGCCGGGCTCTATGATGCGTGGAAGAGCCCCGATGGATCGGTGATCCGGTCCTATACGATCATCACCACCCGCCCCAACAACCTTGTTGCACCCGTGCATGACCGGATGCCGGCAATCCTGCTCCCCGAGCACGAAGAGCGGTGGGTAGGGCAGCAGCCCATCGCACCGACTGACACAGCCTCCCTGCTCGCCCCCTACCCTGCCGGCATGATGGCGATGCACCGCGTCTCAGGGCTGGTCAATGCACCGGTCAACGATACGCCGGATGTCATCGAGCCGGTTGGATGAATGTACCGGTGCAGTGTCCCCCCTGATGATGACCATATGGAATATGGGATCCGTGATGGATGTCGCTATCTTTGAGATGCTCTTTGCGTTTGGCTCCCTCCAGTACCTGCCACCAGGCGGTGTTTCGTCAACGAAGGAAATTCCGGCTGGCTGCACTGGCATCAGGCTTTTCCTTTGCATTCATGGCAGGGGTTGTAATCTGTGCATTTGCGGTTGTCATGTTCCTTGTCACCCGCGAGACTTCATACAGGGTGCATCCTGGTGAGGGCGGCGGGTTTGTGTAAGTGGGGCAAAGCCCTTATTACCCTCTATCGTGAGTACTTCGTACTGAGAGGAGCACGCGTATGGAAGCTACCATCAAAGTCATCTCCTTTTTATTGCCCTGTTTGTGATCGCAAATGGTGTCTATGTAATGTACATGCCGCCAAATGGTGACGAACCGCAGGGGCTTGCCATCATCGCCATCGGCATCTTCATCTTTATTGCTGTCTTGTGGATCGCACGGCTGGAGGAGCAGTTCAAGCCTTAATCATTTTCTCCTTTTTGTTCTCAAATGAGTCCGATAAACTCCCTGTGTCCGTCCTCACGTTCGCGTTGGTCAGTCCGGGTTTTGGTGCAGTCCCTCCCCAACGTTACCATCAAAAAACAACAGGATAACGGACTGGTCCGGCTGCGGTACCGCGTTGTAAAACCGCAGTACGGGACTGAAATCGACAAAGCCGCGGAGTTGCACGAAAGGAAAAATCCCGCCGCAAACCCTCACCCTTTTTATGGTGTCAGGGCGATGTAACGATTTACAATATGGTGGCTGCTCCGGTTCGTGGCGCAGCGCACCGGCAGTGAGGCATCGTATGAAGAAACAAATGGTTGTCTGCGGCGTATTCATCGCAGCACTCGCCCTGTGCTGTGTCATTGCGCCGGTTTCGGCAGTGATCCTCGAGGTCACGTACAAGGGCCCGGTATCCACGGTGAATGAAGCAAAGAACACGCTCACGATCAATACCCCCGAACAGTACGGGTGCGATTATCCTGCAACAGGGGCGCCGGTCTGTTCCTGGAAACCGACCAGTCCCCCCTCCGCGCTGACCGGGACCGTGCCTGACGCCGCCGCATTTGCCATTTTCAGGAGTGGCGACACGGCGGTGGCAACAAGCCTGGGAGGTGCCGGCGGGCAGTGGATCACGCTCGCAAAACTAGTGGGTTCACGCCCCAACGAGGCGTTCGTGACCGATATTGTGGGGGACCCGCGGAGCGTCCCCCTGCCGCTCGTGGGCGATTATGCAGTCGTAACCGAGACCGTACCTGACTGCACCAGATGCACCGGCACGGTCTGCACCGCGTCGCAGGCAAAGGTCGCCGTGAAGAGTACAGGTTCAACGGTATTCGAGCAGACACTGGCGCCCGGAGGAACATTTACGTTCAATGGCAAAAACGACGGGTCGAGCGTCACGGTGACGTTTGTGAAGGGTGAGGCAGCTGCCCAGGTCTGCCCCGGCAAGGGCGGGATGACCGGTCCACAACCGATATCAGCCTTTAGTATCCACATCGTGCCACCGATCAGTGCCCAGCAGACCAACATCCGCACCGCCACGACCACCCGTCCGGACGAAGCACAACCCACGCTCCAGATCCCTTCCGCTAATGCAACCCCGGTGCCAACAAAATCGGGGGCAGTCCTCCCTGCCATTGCAATCGGCGCGCTTGCCTTACTCTCGCTCCTGTGTGCGGGAATGCGACGGTAGCATCAGTATCTTCTTTTTTCCTCGTTCCTCATCTCCCGGATGCACGTTCAATAACGATCGCTGCCGCCATGGGCATTACCAGAAACCAGGGTCAGGGAAGTGTCAGGATCTCCGCATGTCCTGTCCGGGTATCGGCAAGGGCGATAGTGCTCGTACCGGAGAGATACCCGCAGACCTCACCAGGATTAACCGCGAGTGTTGTTCCCTGCATGTGCATGCTTGCCTGGTGCGTGTGTCCGTATACGACAAGATCAAATGCACCGCTTGAAAGCAGGGTATCGAGCAGGTCCAGGTCCGACCCGTGTAAAAGCCCGATGGTCATCCCTCCCGCATGGATGCGGGAAAATGTCCCATGGATGGAAAGGTGCGGGTGCTCCGAACATTTTTTTAAAAGCATGTCACGGTCACCGTCATTGTTCCCGAAAACCCCGACCATCTCGGCGTTCAGGTTCTTGAGCACCCCGATCACAAACGGGGCGATAAAATCCCCTGCGTGCAGGACAAGTTCCACCCCTTCATCGTTCAGCCGTGCCACCGCCTCCTTTGTTTTAGGCAGGTTATCGTGAGTATCAGACATGATCCCGATGAGCAAAAAAACCACCAAGGGTGCGTCGTTGCGGGGGATGATAATAGTTTTGCACCAGCCGTAAACCACTGGCGAAATGTTCATCTCTCCGTATTACGATCTTTGGGCAGGAGAGATGATGGAAACCGGATTCGGGTGGATCGAAGTGGATGGGATGCGGTATAACCATGATATTGTCATCCATGCCGATCGTACAATTACAAAACGGAAGAAAAAGCTCTCGAAAGGATTGAAGGGAGAGTACGGGCACACACCGATCGATGACACCGAGCTTGGGTTCCTTTTTGATGAAAAGCCGGCTTTGGTGTTCATCGGCACGGGACAATACGGTGATCTGCCTGTAACACCTGCCGCGGAACAATTACTAAAAAGATACATAACTGTGATCAAACCGACGCCTACGATCCTGCCGCTCATCGGAAGCGAGCTGCGGAAATTTGCGGCCGTGCTCCATGTGACGTGCTGATCGCCACCAATCACAATGTCCTAATATCTCACATACTGTACCATACGCTGATGAGAGATCGTACAAGGGGTCTTCTGCCATGGTAACGGTCGGCGTCCATGTCTCGATCGCGGGTTCGCTTTCCCAGTCAGTCGACCGGGCACAGGAGCGTGGATGCGACGTCTTCCAGATATTTTCGCGCAACCCCCGGGGCTGGGGCTCTGCACCGCTCACCGGTGCTGACTGCACCGCGTTTGAGGAAAAGATCACATCGTCCCGCCTGCTTGCGGTCGATCACATGCCCTACCTGCCCAACCTCGCCTCGCCCAAGGAGGAGGTTTACAAAAAATCGGTCGCGGCACTCATTGTCGAACTGGGGCGGTGCGGGCAGCTTGGCATTCCGTACCTGGTTACCCACCTCGGCCACCATCTCGGGGACGGGATCGCAGGCGGGCGGATGCGGGTGGTCAGGGCAGTGAATGCCGCGCTTGACGGGACAGATAACGGTGTGATGCTCCTTCTGGAAAATACCGCCGGTGAGAAGAACAGCGTGGGGAGCAGTTTCGAGCACATCGCGTCAATCATTGAACAAATATCAGAAAGAAAACGCATCGGCATCTGCTTTGACACCTGCCACGCGTTTGCCGCCGGCTATGACCTCCGCACCGGTGAAGGTCTGACGGACACTCTGCATCAGTTCGATGAACTCATCGGGCTATCGCTTCTTAGAGTAGTCCACCTGAACGATTCGAAAGGTGACAGAGGGAGCGGGCTTGACCGGCACGAGCACATTGGTCTCGGGGCGATCGGGGAAGACGGGTTCAGGCGCATCCTCCACCACACTGCATTCCGCGACCTCCCGCTCATCTGTGAAACGCCGGTTGATGACCGGCAGGACGATGCGGGAAATATCAAAAAGGTGCGGGAACTCTCTCAGTAAGGAGCGGAAAACCTGCCCGCAATCTGTAGGGTTTTGGTCAATATCAATGAATTCCGGCATAACTGCCATGGATGGTGGGAGTATCTTTATTTGTTATTTGTCAGATAGCTAGTCATAGGGATCGCCTCCGGGGCAAAGGAACCAGTCCATGATCTCAGTTCTGTACGTCGATGACGAAGAGACGCTGTTAGACATCGGCAGACTGTTCCTTGAACGCTCGGGCGATTGTTCTGTCGATACTGCCATCTCTGCCCGGCAGGCACTTGAGCTGATGGGAAAAAAGACGTACGAGGCGATCGTCTCCGATTACCAGATGCCGGAGATGGACGGGATCGCATTTCTGAAGCATATCCGCGCAACAAGCGACATCCCGTTTATCCTGTTCACCGGCAAAGGGCGGGAAGAAGTGGTCATCCAGGCGATCAACAACGGGGCGGATTTCTACTTACAGAAAGGCGGAGACCCCAAGTCGCAGTTTGTGGAGCTGGAGCACAAGATCCGGCAGGTGGTGAAACGACAGCATGCCGAGCATGAACTTCGTGACAGCGAGACACGATACCGGGAGCTGGTTGAGTTATTGCCCCAGACTGTGTTCGAAATTGATCACCAGGGTATGATTATATCCGTCAACCCCGTTGGGTTGAAATCCTTTGGCTACACAGAGGAGGATCTGGAGAAAGGGGTGAATGCCTTCCAGGTATTCGCTCCCGAGGATCATCAGCGCCTCGGGGAAAATATCCAGAAAATCTTACAAGGAGATCCGACCGGTGCTCTCGAGTACACGGCAAAAAGAAAAGACGGGAGCACATTCCCCGTGATCACGTATTCGGTGCCAATTTTCCATGACCATACCCCCGTGGGGCTCAGGGGAGTGCTTGTCGACATCACCGAACGGAAGCGGTCAGAAGAAGCCTTAAAAGAGAGCGAGAGCCGGTACCGGACTGTCTTTGAGAGCACCGGCACCGCAATGCTCATCATCGAAGAGGATACCACCGTCGGGTTTGCCAACAAAGAGTTTTTCCAGCTCACCGGCTATTCCCAAGAGGATATCGACAGCAGGAAGTCCTGGACAGAGTTCGTCTATAATAAAGACCTCGAAAAAATGATCGCCCAGCACCGGATCCGCAGGAAACGGCCACAGGACGCCCTCCGGCAATACGAGTTCCGGCTCATTACAAAATCAGGCGAGATACGCGACATCCTGCCGACGGTCGACATGTTCCCCGGCACCAAGAGGAGCATTGTGTCGCTGATCGACATCACCGACCGCAAACGGGTGGAAGGAGCCCTTCGGGAGAGCGAGGAAAAGTATCGCACTCTCGCTGAGACCACCCATGATTTTATCGTCACTACTGATTTTGACGGGATCATTACGTATGCCAACTCTGCCGCCAAAAAAATCGCCGGGGATCGGGAGATTGTCGGTGTGGCGATGAAAGAGTTTATGGACCAGGATCAGGCCAACAGGCACAGGGAGATGCTCAACGCATGCCGGCAGGGTCTCTCAGAGACGCTCTCGTACGAATGGCAGATTAAATCGCCGAAAGACGGATCATCCCTGCTGCTCGATGTCAGGTCATCCCTTCTCATTGAGCGGGGGAAGCCTTCCGGCGTTCTTTTCAATGCACGGGATATCACCGGGCGTAAGCAGGCAGAGGAGACTAGACGACAGACACTCTCCCTTTTAGAAGCGACACTTGAATCTACCGCAGATGGATTACTGGTGGTTAACCGGGCAGGAAAGATCGTCAATTATAATAAGAAATTTGCCGAGATGTGGCATATTCCAGAGGCTGTTCTTGCAACAGGTGATGATAACGCAGCGATCAACTATATACTCAACGAATTGAAAGACCCGGATGATTTTTTATTAAAAGTCAGAACGTTATACGATACCCCCACTGCGGTGAGTTTTGATACCCTTGAATTCAAGGATGGACGCATCTTTGAACGGTATTCCCAACCGCAGAAAATCGGTGATGAAATTGTCGGCAGGGTATGGTCTTTCAGGGATGTCACCGAGCATAAGCAGGCAGATGCGGCACTGCGGCACAATGTTGATGAGATCAGAACAAGCCGGCAGTCACTTGCGGAATCCCGCCAGATGCTGCAGTCAGTGCTTGACACCATCCCGGTCCGGGTCTTCTGGAAAGACAGGGACCTGAAGTACCTGGGGTGCAACCGCCCGTTTGCCCTTGATTCAGGTTTTACATCCCCCGAAGAGTTGATCGGGAAATCTGACTACGAGATGGGGTGGGCGGAACAGGCTGACCTCTACCGTGCCGATGACCGTGCCGTAATTGACACCGGCATCCATAAGCTCAATTACGAAGAACAACTGACGACGCCCGATGGCGGGCGCATCTGGCTGCGCACAAGCAAGATCCCGTTAAAAGACACGCAGGGAACCACACGGGGAGTTTTAGGTACTTACGAGGATATTACTGCTATAAAGGAGGCGCAGATAAAGATCAATACCCTTGCCCAGTTCCCCGTCCAGGACCCCAATCCCATCATGAGGGTGGATGCAGGCGGAGTGCTGCGCTATGCAAACCCTGCATCGGACCGCGTGCTCGCGTCACTCGGTATGGGCGTGGGAGGGCCGATATCCCCCGAATGGCACCAGCGGGTCAAGGATGCGCTTGCATCAGGAACCATCGTATCATTTGAACAGACGATCGGTGGATCCGCCTATTCTATCTCCATCGAACCGTTTGCAGATGAAGGGTTCGCAAATCTCAACCTCCTTGACATCACGCCCATAAAAGAGGCAGAGAGGGCACAAAAAGAGAGAGCCGAACGGGCGCTCCAGTACCAGAAAGCACTGGTGAGCCTTGCCACAACGGATGCCCCCACGCTGCGGGACGCGATGAACCGGATCACCGAGACCGGTGCAACGATCCTCGGGGTGGAACGGGCGGGTATCTGGTTCTTTTCCGCGGATGGTGCGACACTTTTTTGCAGCGACCTGTTCATAAAAACCAGAAATCTCCACGAATCGGGGCAGACGATTACCGGGGCAGACTACCCCCGGTATTTTGCTGCATTGCAGGACAACCGCACGATCGTGGCTGCTGATGCACGGACCCATGAACACACCAGTGAATTTGCATCCGGCTACCTTGAACCGCAGAACATCAGCTCGATGCTCCATGTACCCATCCGTTCCGGGCGCACAGTGGTAGGGGTGCTCTGCTTTGAGCATACCGGCCCCGCCCGTTCGTGGGATGCCGGGGACCAGGATTTTGCCACATCCGTTGCCGATTTTGCCGCAATCGTGCTCGAAAAGGCACGGCGGCGCCTGGCAGAAAAAGACCTGCAGAAAAGTGAGGACCGGGCGAGGATCACCCAGTTTGCCGTCGAGCATGCGGCCGAGGGCATTCTCTGGCTCAATACTGCAGGCAATGTGGTGTACGCAAACCCTGCGTACTGCAGGATGCTTGGCTATACCATCGATGAGCTGTTGAAACTGACCATCTTTGACATCGAACCCACGATGCCACGCGAAGGATGGAGCGACAGACAAGGGAGGAAGGATGAACGCGGGTCGTTTACTTTCGAGACGCACCATGCAAAGAAAGGCGGGGAGCGGTTCCCGGTGGAAGTCACGAGTGATTACTTCACGTATGCAGGCGAGACCTACATCTGCTCGTATGTCCGGGACATTTCCGAACGCACGCGTCAGCAAAAGGCATTGCGCATCGCCAACCAGAAACTCAACCTGCTCTCAAGCGTCACGCGCCACGATATCTTAAACAAACTGACCATTGTGCTCGGGTACCTCGAGCTCTCAAAGATGGCGCACGACCAGGAGAAACTGGAGGACTTCATCAAAAAGATTGATGAGAACATCTCGGTTATTCAGGAGCAGATCCAGTTCACCCGGGATTACCAGGATATGGGGGTAAAAGCGCCCGAATGGCAGGACGCAGCCTCGGTGTTTACCAAGGTTCTTTCCCAGCTTGACTTCGGCACGGTGCATGTCCACAATGACCTCTCCGGCCTGAGCCTTTTTGCCGATCCGCTGCTGGAGCGGGCGATGTATAATATTGTTGACAATGCGCTGCGGTACGGGGAAAAGGTGGCTACCATCCGCGCCCGCTACCTGTTAAAAGATGAGGGGCTCATATGGATTATTGAGGACGACGGGGTGGGTATATCAGCAAAAAACAAGAGCCTGATCTTCAACAAGGGTTTTGGCAAACATACGGGACTGGGGCTCTTCCTTACGCGTGAGATCCTCTCAATTACAGGGATGATGATCATGGAGACAGGGTTCCCGGGCACCGGTGCACGGTTCGAGATCTATGTGCCGCCGGGAGGGTATCGGTTTGCATAAAAAACCCAAATAAATTCCCTGTTTGTTAAAAAAACAAAATTTTTGCCATTTCTTATATCATGTGCATACAGGCGCCGGCAGGGGTGAAAACATCCGCCGCATGCCCTTTATGCCTTACAGCCGGATAATTTCTCAGGCGCCCCCGTTCTCTTATTATTATGCAGTGCCAATACCCTGAGTAGTGAAAGCCACATTTGACGGGAAGACCGTGCGCTGCGGTCGGGATGGTCAGGAGCTCTACGAGCAGAGCGGCTACGGGCGCAGGGAAGGCGAGGGCTTGCGGCTTGCCCCGCAGGAGGCGCTCTACCTTCTCCATAGGGGAAAGATCGAGATCGGGGGGTACGATCTCGACTTGCTCCTTGCGGTGTTTGCCAGCCAGCCCAACATCCTGCGCAGCTATCTTGTGTACCGCGATCTCCGCGAGCGGGGCTATGCGGTGCAGACCGGACCGCACGACTTTCGGGTCTTCAGGCGTGGGCAGCGACCGGGAAAGGGTGAATCGGTCTATCTTGTCCGGGTGGTTTCCGAACGCGACCCGATCCGGTTCACCGCGCTTATTGAGGAAGTGAGGACGGCGCATAACATGCGCAAGCAGTACGTGCTTGCCGTCGTTGATGATGAGGACGAGCTCACCTATTACGAGGTCAAACTCCCGGCACTCCCCGATGTCCCGCTTCTCTCTGCACTCCCGGCAGTTAACGGAGAGCTTGTCGGGAGGTCGGTGATGGTCCATATTCCGCCGCAGTCCGCATTTGAGCAGGCATGGTTCGGCAGCCGGCTCGATGAGACCCGCATCCTGCTCTCGCCGCTTGAGACGCTCTACCTTGCCGGTACGGGTGTGCTCTCGGTCAGCCTGGATGGCAATGGCGTCCCTCTTGATGATATGTTCCGGCGGGCACAGGAAAGCGACAGCGAACTCCCCCAGAAATCCGTGGTCTATGAGGACCTGAGGCGGCGTGGCTACATACCAAAGACAGGATACAAGTTCGGCCACCACTTCCGTGTCTATTCCGCAAAGAAGCCGCATTCCGAGATGCTCGCCCATGCAGTGCAGGAGGATGAGGAACTGCCGATGAGCACGATCTCCCGCTCAGTGCGCCTCGCCCACAGCGTCAAAAAGAAGATGTTGTTTGGCTGTGTATATAGGAGTGGCATTCAGTACGTCGAATTCGCCAGAATCAAACTGTGAGCGCCTGAACATGGTACCCGAGATCAATCCCTGGTCGAGCAACCAGACCATCGATATCGACAAACTTTTCTCAGAGTTCGGTATCGAACCAATCTACCCAGTGCTCTCTGAACTTCCGGAAATTCCGTATTTCATGCGACGGGGGATCGTGCTCGGGCAGCGGGATTACCGGCAGATTGCATCCGCCATCCGCACAAAATCGCCATTCCATGTGCTGACCGTGTTCATGCCCAGCGGGCACCCCCATCTCGGTCACCTGATGGTGATGAAGGAGGTGGTGTGGCACGTGGAGCAGGGTGGCAACGGGTACGTGACCATCGCTGACCGCGAGGCGCACGCAGTCCGCGGGACTTCGTGGGAGCAGTGCCAGGAGTTCGGGAAGGAGTACCTGGCATGCCTGTACGCGCTCGGGTTTGAGGGGACGACGTACTTCCAGAGCAGGAACGACCGGCTCAAGGACCTCGCGTTTGAGG